>Ga0157360_1000015_pt1 | contig 131102 bp, 100 predicted proteins | sample AttlaeALBM1_FD_111483 | JGI IMG/M metagenome (GOLD analysis project Ga0157360, IMG submission 111483) | Fungus gardens microbial communities from leaf cutter ant in Ribeirão Preto, State of São Paulo, Brazil - Atta laevigata ALBM1 | ecosystem: Host-associated > Fungi > Mycelium > Unclassified ...
CTCATTGGCTTGCGGCAGCTCGGCCGGGCGGAAGGCGGCTAAAATGGTTTTGACAATATAAACCAGCTCCCGCCGGCGGCGGGGCGGCAAATGGCCGATATAAGGGCTTTGCTCGGTGATATAGTGCGGCATAAGACAGTTTTAGAACCGGCTGCCGCCTGAAGCAAGGCTGCGCGCGCCTTTATGCAAAATTATTTGCTGTGCCGCCCCGCGCCCAGCCGCGCGGCAGAGAAGCTTTGCCTGGCCGGGACAGCGGAGGGGTCGGCGGCATAATTAGCAGCCGGGCGGTGGCGGAGCTGTTGCGCCAGCCTAAACGCCGAAGAGCGGCGGCTGTTGCAGGCTGCGGTTAAGGGCGCAGATATTATCGGCCGCTTTGCTATGCCGCCGCCGGGCAAGTATCGGCGCTACGCGCCCCTTGCTATTAGGCGGCAAAAGCCACTATAATGGCCGGTGAGCCGGCGCAAAATAAAGCCGCTCCCCTTCCCGGCCGGTTATGGCCAGGACACATTGCCCAATCTGATAAGGAACATTATGCCCCCTCTTCCGCTCTGCCGCCGCCTGTTTTGTTACCGTTTCTTCAGCCTTATGGGCGGTGTTTTTGGCGCCGGCGGCATTGCCGCTTTAGCGGCGGCCAAACATATTGGCGGCTTTTACGGTGATTTCGCGCCGATCCTGCTGGCGCATGCCCCGCTTTTTCTGCTGCTGGGGCTGAATAAAATTCACGCCTGCCTGCCGCGTCTGGCCGGCCTGCTTATCTTCCTCGGCAGTGTTCTGTTTACCGCCGCGCTCTTGTCGCTGCAATATTGCGGGCGATCGCTTTTCCCCTATGCGGCGCCGCTGGGCGGCTGGCTGATGATTGGCGGCTGGCTGCTCTTTATCCCCGCCGGTTTTTGCTGCGGCCCTTCCTGCCGCGCCGAGCGCGCCGGCCCGCCTGATCTCCCCTGAGCAAAGCCGCCCTATGCGCGGCCTCAACAGCCGGACAGGCGGCAAACCTGCCCGGCGGATCCGCTTTCTCTGCCCGCCGGAAAGCCTTGTTTCGGCCGGCCTTTACCGGCTTTGGCAGGCATTGCGCTCAGCCAGCGCCTTTTCCAGCCGCTCTTTATTCCACACTTCCAGATCAATGCCTTTCTGCTTAAAAGCAGCGGCATCAAAAATCGGGTCTTCAATGCCTTCCCGTAATTGCCGATCATAATCGCCAATCAGGCGCAAAGCGGGTTTTATCAACATAAGCAGCGCAATAATATTGGAACAGGCGAGCAGCCCCATAGCCAGATCGGCAAAGCTGAAAACAGTCGCCAGATCGGCAAAAGCGCCAATCATGCAAATAAGAATCACCGCAGCGCGGTAGAGAGCAATGGCGCCCTTGCCTCTAATGCCGAAATAGCTCAGGCTGTTTTCTCCCAGAAAATAATTGTAAATAATGGTGGTGAAAGCAAACAGCATCAAAGCCAGGCTGACAAAAACCTTGCCCCCGGCGCCGACACTGGCAGCCAGCGATTCCTGCGTCAATACAATGCCGGAAGGGCCGTCTGCGCCGGGCTGATAAACATGGCCGAGCAAAATAATAAAAGCGGTGCAGGAGCACACAATAACCGTATCAATAAAGACAGAAAAAGCCTGCATCACCCCTTGATCGGCCGGGTGATTGACATCGGCCGTAGCGGCAACATTAGGAGCCGAGCCAAGGCCGGCCTCGCTGGAAAACAGGCTGCGGCGCACCCCCATGGCAATGGCCGCGCCGATACCGCCGCCCACCATCGGCTGCAGGCCGAAAGCGCTGGTGACAATAAGGTGAAACATAGCCGGAACAGCGTGAATATTGAGAGCGATAACCAGCAGCGCCATGGCCATATAGCCGAAAATCATAACCGGCACCAGAATATCCGATATGCGGGCAATGCGCCGCAAACCGCCCATAATAATGCCGGCAACCGCCGCGCCCAGCGCCAGCGATAAAACCCACATCGGCACATGAAAAGCCTCATGGACAGAATTGGCAACAGCATAAGCCTGCACACCGTTAAAACAAAAACCATAGGTTATAAACAGAAAAATCGATACCAGCGCCGCCAGCCAGCGCCAGTTTTTGCCCAGGCCGTGAATAATATAAAAAGACGGCCCGCCGCGAAAAGCGCCATCGGCGCCAAAGCGCTTGTAAGCCTGCGCCAGAGTGCATTCAATAAAGCTGGTGGCCATGCCGATAAGCCCGGCCAGCCACAGCCAGAAAACCGAGCCGGGGCCGCCCAGCGAGATCGCCGCCGCCACGCCGACAATAGCGCCGCCGCCAACCCGCCCGGCCAGCGAAACAATCAGCGCCTGAAACGAGCTTAAATGCTCCTTGCCCTGATCTTCAAAAGCGCGGCGGCGGCGCAACAGGGCAAACATGCGGCGGAAATAGCGGAACTGGACAAAACGGGAGGATAAGGTAAAAACCAGCCCCAGCCCCACCAGCACACTAACCAGCACATAATTCCAGAGAAAATCATTCACGGGGACAATAGCCGCGCTTATATCCCTGAAAAAAGCTGTTATCTGCTCTATAATCCGGTGCATTCCTGTTCTCTCCGCGGCGGGGGCTTAATCTTGCAGAGCAATGCCGCCGGCTGCCGGCCGGAGCCTGCTCCTTCACCTCTTTCGCCTTTTTGGCACGATTGCGCGGCGATTCCCAGCATTTTTTACCATTTATCTGCCTTTCTGTGCAAAACTGGGCCGCAAGGCCGCCGCTATTGCCGGCCGGGCAGCCGGAAAAGAGCTTTTTTATGACCTGTTTCAGCCTGTATCCTTCCTGTTGCGGCAAGAGCCGGAAAAGCGCGCTTTTCCTCCGCGCGGCCGGCCTGGCCGCTGCCATAGCGCTCCCGGCCCTCACATTTACCGCCCGGCCGGCAAGGCCGGCAATAGATTTGAGCGGCAATCCCTATATTAAAGCCGCGCCTTACCGGCCGCCGCCTTTGCCGCTTGCACCCCCGGCGCCGCAAACCGGCGGCAAAGCCGCAGCAAGGCCGCGTTTTGAGCCGCCGGGGGTGCACTATCGGCCGGCGCCGCTGAGCAGCCCGGCCAGAGCGGCCAATCACCGGCAATGGTGTCAGCGCAATCACCCCTCTTACCGCGCGGCAGATAACAGCTACCGCCCGTTTGACAAAAGCAGCGCCCGGCTGCCGGCGCGGCTCCCCTGCGTTTCCCCTTACAGCAGGCCGTAACGGCGCTGCCGCCCTGCTGTTTTGGCCTTGTCCGGCGCTGTGGGCAGAGCCGTTGCCGCAACAGGCCGGCCGGTGATTTTATATTTGCTTTTGCCGCGTTTAGCTGTCATAAATTCTCGTAACCGGCTTGGCCGGCGGCGCGGCGCCGGCCGGGCGCCGGCAAAAGAAACAAGGTGCGCTATGGCACGAAAAATAAAAAACGGCATAAGAGAAGGCAAGATAATCTATTCTTACCGCCATCTTTATCGCCATCTTTATGCTCAGGTTATTTTTGCCATTATTTGCGGGGTTGTTGTCGGCTATTGCTGGCCGGAGACGGGCGAAGCCATGAAACCCCTGGGGGACGCCTTTATCAAACTGGTTAAAATGATTATCGCTCCGGTTATCTTCCTGACCATTGTCAGCGGTATTGCCGGCATGAGTGATCTGGGCAAGGTCGGCCGCGTGGCCGGCAAGGCTTTTGCCTATTTTCTTACTTTTTCTACCCTGGCGCTGATTATCGGCCTGATTGTCGGCAATGTGCTGCAACCCGGCCGCGGCCTGCATATTAACCCGGCTTCGCTTGATCAGGCGGCGGTTGCCGCTTATGCCGCCCAGGCGCATGACACGTCAATCATCGCTTTTTTGATGAATATTATCCCGCCGACCATTGTCTCGGCCTTTGCCGCCGGCAATATTTTGCAGGTGCTGTTTTTTTCCGTGCTGTTCGGCATTGCGCTGGGCGCTGTCGGCCCAAAGGGCAAGCCGGTGCTGAATTTTATTCAGGCATTGATTGCGCCTTTTTTCAAATTAGTGGCCATATTGATGAAGGCTGCGCCGATCGGCGCTTTTGGCGCTATTGCCTTTACCATTGGCCGCTACGGCCTGGGATCGGTGGCCAATCTGGCTTATCTGGTGCTGACCTTTTATATTACCTCGGCGCTGTTTGTTGTGCTGGTGCTGGGGGCTGTTTGCCGCTATTGCGGCTTTTCCATTTTTGCCCTGCTGAATTATATTAAAGACGAGCTGGTATTGGTGCTGGGCACCTCTTCTTCCGAATCGGCCCTGCCCAGCCTGATGGAAAAAATGGAAAAGGCAGGAGCCGGAAAATCGGTTGTCGGGCTGGTTATGCCCGCCGGTTATTCTTTTAATCTCGACGGCACCAATATTTATATGACGCTGTCAACCCTGTTTATTGCTCAGGCGCTGGATACTCATCTGCCCCTCGGGCAGCAAATACTGCTGCTGCTGGTGGCTATGCTGTCTTCCAAGGGCGCGGCCGGTATTTCCGGCGCCGGTTTTATCACCCTGGCGGCGACTTTGCAGGTTTTGCCCGATCTGCCGGTCGCCGGGCTGACCCTGATATTGGGGATAGACCGCTTTATGTCGGAATGCCGCGCTCTTACCAATGTTATCGGCAATGCCATTGCCTGTATTGTTGTTGCCAGGTGGGAAAATGAGCTGAACGAAAAACAACTGCATCAGCTTCTCGGCGGCAGGGCCTGAAGCCGGCGCAGGCAATGGCTTTGCCTTTTCCTGTTGCGCCGGCGGCGCTCCCCGCTATATTATTCTCTGCCGCGGCGGCGCCGGCAGGTTTTTGTTGATTGCGGCCCTCGCCTTTGCCCCGCCGGCACAATACAAAACCGGCGCTTGAGACAATAAGGCAGGCAGAGCTTATTGCGGCAAAGGCGGCAGAGTGCTAAAAAGACGGGGGAATCACCTGCCTTTCCGCAGCAAGGCGCCCTGTCGCACAAGGCCGTTATCGCAGGCGGGTTCATTATCTCTGACGCAGAGTCGGAAAGGGGAGCCTCCATGCCGGGAAAAGAGCCGAAAATTATTCTTGAAAACGGGGTGGCCTATAATTTCCGTATTTTATATCGCCGGCTTTATGTGCAGGTTTTCTTTGCCATTATTTGCGGCATTTTTGTCGGCTATTGCTGGCCCGGCCTGGGGGAAGCGCTCAAGCCGCTGGGCGATGCTTTTATCAAACTGGTGAAAATGATTATCGCTCCGGTGATTTTTCTCACTATTGTCAGCGGCATAGCCGGCATGAGCGATTTGCGCAAACTCGGCCGGGTAGCCGCCAAGGCGCTGCTGTATTTCTTCACTTTTTCTACCCTGGCGCTGATTATCGGCCTGATTATCGGCAATGTGCTGCAACCCGGCCGCGGCCTGCATATTAACCCGGCTTCGCTTGATGAAGGCAATATTGCGCATTATCTTGAACAGGCGCATGATATGTCTTTCATCGCTTTTGCGCTTGATATTATTCCGGCTACCGTTGTTTCCGCTTTTGTTTCCGGCAATATTGTGCAGGTGCTGTTTTTTTCCGTTCTGTTTGGCATCGCGCTGGGAGCAGCCGGCGGCAAAGGTGAGCCGGTGCTGCATTTTATTCAGGCTCTGACGGCCCCAATATTCAAGCTGGTGGCCATAATTATGAAATTTGCCCCGCTCGGCGCTTTTGGCGCCATGGCTTTTACTATTGGCGCTTACGGCATTGCTTCCGTAATCAACCTCGCTTATCTGGTGTTCAGTTTTTATCTGGCGGCTTTTTTGTTTGTCTCTTTATTGCTGGGCGCGGTGTGCCGCTTTTGCGGTTTTTCTGTTTTTGCTTTGCTGCGCTATTTAAAGGACGAATTGCTGCTGGTGCTCGGCACCTCTTCTTCCGAATCGGCCCTGCCCAGCCTGATGGAAAAAATGGAGCAGGCCGGGGCGAAAAAATCGGTTGTCGGGCTGGTCGTGCCGACCGGTTATTCCTTTAATCTTGACGGCACCAATATGTATATGACACTGACGGCCCTGTTTATCGCTCAGGCGCTGGATATACAGCTCTCCCTCGGCCAGCAGCTTTTGATCCTGCTGGTAGCCATGCTGTCTTCCAAGGGCGCGGCCGGGGTGGCCGGCGCCGGCTTTATTGCCCTGGCGGCGACTTTGCAGGTTGTCCCCGCTTTGCCGGCGGCCGGCATGGCGCTGATATTGGGGATAGATCGCTTTATGGATATGTGCCGCTCTCTCACCAATATTATCGGCAATGCGGTTGCCTGCGTTATTGTTGCCAAATGGGAAAAGGAACTGAATGAGGCGCAATTACGCCGAACCCTGAGCGGCAAAAACTGAAGCCCGCTGTTGCCAAAGCCGCGCCTTTTTGCTGTTGCCGGCTGCCTCTTGCTGCGGCTTTTTCTCACCTTCCGGGGCACAGCCGCCGCATTTGCAGCGCCCTCTTTACTCACCGGCTGCCTCTTGCTGCCGCCTCCCGCCATCGGCCAGGCCGCGCCCTGCCGCCCCGCCGCTCTCCGCCGCATTGCGCCCTGCCCCTGTTATGCCGGCGGCGCCCCTCGCCTGTTACGGCGGCCCGCCGGGAAGGGCCAAAACAACCCCGCTCTGTTATGCCTAACGCACAATGATCAATTCTTCGGCGGCGCGGGTAATAGCCGTATAAAGCCAGCGCTCACTCATCTCACGAAAAGCGTAAGTTTCATCAAACAGCACCACTTTATCCCACTGCGAGCCTTGCGCTTTATGCACGGTCAGAGCATAGCCGTAATCGAAATCATCATAGCGCTTTTTCACCGCCCACGGCACTTCTTCCCCCGGCTGTTCAAACCCGGCTTTCAGCAGCTTGATTTTCACGACTTCGCCGCCTTCCTCTTCCGGCCGCACCAGCAGATTCAAACCCGGCTTCACCGTCTCGCGGGCCGATTGTATCACCTTCCACAAAGATCCGTTCAGCAGCCCTTTGGCCGGGTCATTGCGCAAACAAACCAGCTTGTCGCCCGCCTGCGGATATGAAGCGGTAAACTGCTTCAAATCCCGCAAACGCTGATTATACAGGCGGCGCGAGCGATTTGTGCCGATCAGCACCTGATCAGCCGCCAGAACGGCTGCGGTCATTTCTTCCCGGCTTTGATCGCGGCGAGAAACAACCCGCGCCCGGCCATAATCGCCCAAAGCAATAGCCTTGCCCTCACGCGCTGCCAGCGCCAGACGAATAATCGGGTTATCGCGCGCCTGCCGATGAATATCTGTCAATAAAAAATCCGGCGCGCTTTCGGTAAAAAAGCCGCCGCCGGAAACCGGCGGCAACTGCCCCGGATCGCCCAGAACCAGCACCGGAGTGCCGAAGCTGAGCAAATCGCGCCCCAGTTTTTCATCAACCATTGAGCATTCATCAAGAATAACCAGATCAGCCTGCGCCACCGGACTGTCGCGATTGAGCGAAAAGGTCGGCACAATCGCCGTTTTGCCGGTTTTTGCGTCTTTTTCCTTATCTTCGCCGCGCGGCCGGTAAATCAGCGAATGCAGGGTGCGGGCTTTGTCTGCGCCTTTACTGCGCAGCACTTGCGCGGCTTTGCCGGTAAAAGCGGCAAACAGCACATCGCCTTTCACCCCTGCGGCGAAATGGCGCGCCAAAGTTGTTTTGCCGGTGCCGGCATAACCGAAAAGGCGGAAAACCGGGCTGTTTTTATGTTTGAGCCAGGCGCTGACGGCAGCTAGCGCCTGTTCCTGTTGCGGTGAAAATTGCATGAGCCGAACAAAACCGGATTTCCAGCCAAAAAGCAAGGACAAAGACAGGTTTTTCAACCGTCTTTTCCCTGCCCGCCGGCACGCCTCTCCCCGGCGGCAAAGACCGCCGAAGCGCCTTCACCCGCCCTTGCCGGGCCGGCTTTGCGCCCGGCTAAAATAATACGCCAATAGCGGGGCGGCGGCCGGCCTTAAAGCCGTATCTCCCAACAGGCTGCGGCGCCTGACACTATAAGCGGCAGCAGCAAAACAGCCCCTGCGACAGAGCCGCTTATAAGCTCTGTTTCAAGGTTTCCGGTCAGGCGGGCGCGGCCAATAAGCGGCTCAAAACCGTGCCCAAGCCGCCTCTCATTGGCGCTATCAAGCGGCAGCCCGGCCGATAAAGAGTTGCGCGGCAAGAATATAGCAACAGGCCGGCCGGCGCAAATTTTCTGCGCGCTATAGCTCCTGCCGCTGGCGGGCGCAGCTTTTCAGGCTTCTTTTATCCGGCAAAATGCCTGGCCGGCGCGCATTATGTTCCGGCGGATTATGGCCGGTAAAAGCGGCTTTTCTCCCGGCTTGCCCGCAAAAGCCGCAGGGCCGGCGGCAATGAGCCGCTTAAAACAAGCTTTCCCGGGCTATTGAGGCCTCAGTAAACACTTGCCAGTCACAGCCTAAACGGCGGCTAAACCAGGTGCGCTGCCGTTTGGCATAATGGCGCGTGGCTTGTCTGGTTTTATCTATTGCGGCCGCCAGACTTATTTCACCGTCCAGATAGGCACCAAACTCGCGCACACCGGCAGCTTTCATCAACGGTAATTGCGGGTCAAGCCGGCGGGCGCGCAAAGCCGCCACTTCCGCCGCCGCCCCCTGCTCGACCATTTTAGCCACCCGGTCATTGATACGCGCATAAATAGCGGCCGGCGGCGGCAATAATACCAGTTTTTGCACTTTATCAGCCGGCAATAACGGCTTTGCCGGCCGGCTCTGCCAATAAGAGAGCGATTTGCCGGTTTCTGCCATCACTTCCCAGGCGCGCAGCAGGCGCTGGCTGTCTTGCGGCGGCAATTTGGCGGCCATGGCCTTATCGCTTTTTTGCAAGGCGCTATAAAGGCCGGGCAAGCCTTGCTCAGCCAGCAGATTTTGCCCTTTTTGCCGCACAGCAGCGCTAATCGGCGGTATTTCCGCCAGCCCTCCCAGCAAAGCCTGAAAATACAGGCCGGTGCCGCCAACAAAAATACAGGTTTTGCCGCTTAGCTCTGGCTGTTGCAGCAGTTTTTTCACCGCCTGAAGCCAGGCGCCAACCGAAAAGCGGCAGGCGGCATCAACACAACCATACAGATAATGCGGCGCTTTGGCCTGATCCGCGGCCGAAGGGCTGGCGGTCAGGACAGGCAAGCCATCATAAACCTGCATGGAATCGGCATTGATAATCACCGCGCCGGCTGGCGGGGCTGCCCCCTTAAATGGTTTGCCGGCCGGCGCTGTTTTCGCCCGCTCAGGCGCCGCGCCTTTAAAAGCCGCTCCCCCGGCGCGCGCCTTATCGGCATTGATGCGGCAGGCAATATCCAGCGCCAACTGCGATTTGCCGGAAGCTGTCAACCCTGCTATCAGAATCGTTTCATTATGAAATATTTTATGCAAAAGGCTGCCTGATTTTATCCTGTATAATTTAGGAAACGTTTTTTATAATACGGATTCCGCTCTATATAGGGGAATATTTTTACACCCCTTCTCATTTCTGTTGCGTAACTCTCAGAAATACCGGCTGACGTACAAAGCGCCCCATAATTCATAGCTTTTATGTCTTCAGCAAAATACAGGCCAAACAGGAGCGCAGCCTGACCGGCTTCTTTTTTTGCGTCCTTTCCTCATAAATTTTCTTTAAAACAGAGACAGCTTCATCAAAGCGCATAGGGCACGGCCTTAATCCAGCAGCACGGTGACAAAGCGCAATTCGCCTGTCGGCGCGGCCAGCATCAGCAAAGCATTTTTGCGGCCGGTATCTTTTAATTGAGCCAGCCTTTTTTCCACATCTTCCGGGGTTTTGACTGCTTCCTGGTTAATATCAACAATCACATTGCCGGCGGCAATACGTTTTTCTGCGGCATTGGAACCCGGGATAACCGCCAGCACCGCAACCCCTTCCACCTCCTTGACAATAGCATATTGATTGCGAATATCATCACTCAATTCGGCCAGTTGCATACCCAGAATAAAGCCTGTAACCGTTGTTTTCGGCTTATCTTTGTCTTTTTTCTTTTGTCTGGCCTCATTTTGCAGCGGCTCATCATCGCCATTGCCGTCATCAGCTTTTTCATCAAGCAGGCCCGGCTTTACTTTTATCACCCGCTCTTTGCCGTTGCGCCAGATCGTAACCGGAACCGCCACACCGACCGGACTTTCCGCCACCATGCGCGGCAACAGCCGGGCGCTAACCACCGGCTTATCGCCAAAGCGCATGATAATATCACCGTCTCGCAGCTCTTTATTATCGACATCTTTGGCCCCGGCTATCAGGCCGGAAACAACAGCCCCCTGCGCCTCGGGCAAGCCAAAGGAAGCGGCAATATCGGCGTTAACCGGCTGAATGCGCACCGCCAGCCAGCCGCGCCGCGTTTCACCAAAATCGCGTAATTGCCGCACCACGCCAAAAGCCAGCTCGGAAGGAATGGCAAAGCCAATGCCGATAGAGCCGCCGGAGGGTGAAACAATCGCCGTATTGATGCCAATAACCTTGCCTTCCATATCAAAGAGCGGCCCGCCGGAATTACCGCGGTTAATAGCGGCATCGGTCTGGATAAAATCATCATAAGGGCCGGAATTGATATTGCGATTGCGGGCGGAAACAATGCCCAGCGAAACCGAACCGCCAAAACCAAAGGGATTGCCGATCGCCATTACCCAGTCGCCAATGCGGGCATGGGCCGAATTGCCAAAAGACACAGCCTGCAATTTTTTAGCCTTTGGATCAATTTGCAGCAGCGCAATATCGGTTTTTCCGTCTTTGCCCAGTAATTTGGCCTTTAATTTGGAACCGTCAGAAAAATTGACCTCAATATCATCAGCATCGGCGATAACATGATTATTGGTCACCACCAGCCCGCGCCCGGCATCAATAATAAAGCCGGAGCCTAAAGATTGCGTCTTGCGCGCCGTGCCCTTCCCGTCCTTATCGGCAAAGAAATCCTGAAAATATTCCTGAAAGGGCGAGCTGTCCGGCGCGGCAGAAGGCGGCGGCGCCGACAAATTGCCGGCATCTTCTGCGCCTTTTACGGTTTGCGAGGTGGAAATATTTACCACGGCGCCAATAAGAGCGGCAGCCAGATCCGCCACAGATCGCGGCGGCTCGCTGCCTGGCCGCGGCGCCGCAGCCGCGATGGCCGGCCCCGCCGCGGCCGGCCCGGATCGGCTCTCACCCATGGCAGCCGAAGCGGCAGCCGGCACGGCGCGAGCTGGAGCCGCGCCAGTGCCGGCCGGCGCAACAGGCCGGAAACGGACAGCTTTGGCCGCCGCCATTGGCGCGGCAGCATAAAGCTCTACCGTTTGCAGGGGCATAAACAGCATAAAACCGCCGGCAAAAACCGACAAAAACCTGACCAGACCGGAAATACGCGATACCGCCATGCCTGTCCCCTGAACTCTCAAGTAAGGGCGATCTGCTTCTGCCCTTGTTTGCCGCTGCAGCGCCGAAACCGGCGCCCAAACACCACAAAACCCCGCCGGATTACCGCCCGGCCGGCGTTTTCAAATATTTAAAGAACACGGAATCCGGCGCAATAAGCATGGGCAGGTTTTTAATTTTCCGGTAAGCCTCCATGGAGCGCCAGAACATATAAAATTCCGGATCAACCGCAACAGCATCGCGCAAAATATCAATGCGCTCGGCCTCCCCGGCGCCGCGCATTATATCGGCGTCACGCGTGGCAGCAGCGACAATTTCTTCATATTCGCGATTGGCCGCGGCAATAATTTTGTCCTTTTCCTCATTGCCGCGGGCGCGCAACTGCTCAGCCACGGCTTCGCGCTCCTGCCGCATTCTTTCAAAAGTGCGCTGCGACACGGCTTTGGTCAAATCTGTCCGGCGGATACGCACATCAATAATAGTGATCCCCAGCGATTGCGCATCATCAGCTATTTGCTGCTTTACTTCCTGCATCATGCCGGCGCGGGCAGAAGATAAAGCCGCGCTGAAATCCCGCTGGCCGTAAACAGCGCGCAAAGCATCATCAAAACGCGGCGCGAGGTTGATTTCTTCGGCTGTTGCCGGCTGGCCGGAAGCTACTTTTTGCAGAAACAGGCGGGCATTGGTGATTCGATAGGTAAAAAAGGCGTCTACCTCATAAAAAGCGCCGCCGCGCACCTGCACGGTTTTGGTCGGCAAATCATAGCGGCGCAAGCGGTCATCAATAACCACCATCTGATCGACCAAAGGCAGCTTGAAATACAGGCCGGGCTGTGTTTCCACCCGCATAATCTGGCCGAAACGCTTTACCGCCACCTGCCGGCGCGGATAAACAATAAAAACCGTCAGCCAGCTCATAATGAGAGCGGCCAGAATAAGGTAAAAACCGATAAATAAAGGAGAACGCCGCATAATCACCTCACTTCTGTCGCAGAATTCGCGCCGGCGCGGCGGTTTCTGCCGGCCGCATTGGCAGCTTTTTCCCTCATTATATTCGCCCTGTCGGCAGCGCCCGGCCAGGCGGCAAAAGACTCCGCCGCGGCGGCCGGCGGCGCAGCAGAGCGCAGCAGCTTGTCCAAAGGCAGATACGGCACCACAGCATTGCCGGCGCCGGCATTATCGATAAGCAGCTTGCCGGGCACGGCCAGCATTTGCTCCAATGTTTCCACATAAAGGCGAAAACGCGTGGCAACCGGCGCCGTTTTCGCCTGCTTTTCCACACTGGCGAAACGCTGCGCCTCACCGCGGGCTTCTTCCACAATCCGCGCTTTATAAGCAGCCGCCCTTTCGCGAATGCCGGCAGCCTGGCCATTGGCCAGGCCGTGCAGGCGGGCGCGCTCCTGCTTGCCCTGCTCGATAGAACGATTGCGCTCCTGCTCGGCCTGTTGCACGGCATTAAAGGCGTCAGCCACTTCATAAGGCGGCGCGGCCTCGCGTATGGAAACGCGGCTCACCTGCACCCCCAGCCCGTATTTATCCAGAGTAGATTGAATTATGCCGCGCACTTCATTGGCAACAATCTCGCGCCGATTGCGATAGACATCGTCAGCCGGGCGGCGGCCGACAATTTCACGCATGGCGCTTTCCGCCACCTGCTGCACCGTGCCGCCCTGATCGCGCACATTAAACAAATAGGCGGAAGGCGCGGTAATATAATAATAAACAGAAAAATTGACATTAACAATATTCTGATCGCCGGACAGCATCAAACCGTCACTGCCGTCATTGCCGATTGTCACGGCCTGCTCGGTCAGCGGCACTTTACGATAGGTTTCAACCGGCCAGAAATAAAAATGCAGGCCTTCCGCCGCTATGGTTTGCTTCGGCCGGCCGAAACGCAATTCCACCGCCTGCTCATTTTGCTGCACAATATAAAAGCAATGGAAAAACCAGAAAGCCGCCGCCAGCGCCATAATAATAAAGATCAGCGCGCCGCCGCCGATCTGCCGGATCTGATTTTGCCCTTTGCGCAGCAGCGCATCAATATCCGGCCCCGGCGAGCCGCCGGGCCTGGGGCCGCCGCCATTATCAGCGCTCCCGGCATTATTGCTGCCCTTGCCCGCAGAAACCGGAAAAAGGCTCTTGCCGCTGCTTTTATCATTGTCTTTCCCCCACGGACTGCCGCTGTTACCTTTATCATCTTGCTGATTTTTCCAGGGCATAGACGTGTCCTTATGTATAATCCCGGCCAGTATATATATGCTTATTGCTTATAGGCAGGAAAAGCGCTGTTTTCAATGGCTGCGGCAAAAAATCGGCCGGAAGAACGGCAATATTCCCCGAAAAGCGCTTTAGGCCGGCGGGCAAAGCGCTCAACCGGCAGAAAAAAGCCGCTTGAGAGAAAGCGCCATACGGCTGTTTTTGCCGAAAAGCGCCCATAGGCTGCCGATTTTTAGCGCAGCTATTCGGCGGCGGCGCTGATAAAGCAGAAAACGATAAGCATGGCTGTCTTTGCCGGCCGGGCCGGCGGCGGCAATTTCACTTTTCTGCCAGATATGCGCCGGCAGAGACGGCTTGAAAAATGTGTCGCCGGCAATATCGGCCAGAATCCGGGTGAGATAAATTTTGTCAGCCAGCGGCAAAGCCTGGGCAAAAACGGCGCCGCCGCCGATAATAAATATTTCCTCCTGCCCTTTGGCGGCCGCCTGAGCCGCCGCAATATGCACAGCTTCAGCAAAAGAATGGGCAATATAAGCTCCGGGAGCAACAAGCCGCCGCTGCCGTGTCAGCACAATATTGGCGCGCCCGGGCAAAGGCCGCCGCGACAGGCTTTCCCATGTTTTTTGCCCCATAATCACCGGCTTGCCCATAGTCATTTGCCTGAAATAGCGCAAATCCCCCGGCAAATGCCAGGGCATGGCGCCATTGCGGCCGATCGTGCCATTGGCCGCGGCGGCCGCAATAATGGATATAAGCGGCTTTTTTGTCTCAAAAAACTTTATCATGGAGCCATTATAATGCACAAAACCGGCCAGGCAACGGCAAAGCCGCTTTTCCCCCGCTTATCCCCCCGGCAAATTTCATCTTATAGCGGGCGGGCGCATCACACCGCTATCGGCGCCTTGATATGCGGCTGCGCCTGATAATTTTCCAGGGTGAAATCGGGATAATCAAAGGCAAAAATATCTTTTATCTCCGGCCGCAGACGCATGGCAGGCAACGGCCCCGGCGTGCGGTTTAACTGCTCGGCCGCCTGCTTGAAATGATTTTTGTATAAATGCGCATCGCCCAATGTGTGGACAAACTCACCGGCTTCAAGCCCGCAAACCTGCGCTATCATCATGGTCAGGAGAGAATAGGAGGCAATATTAAACGGCACGCCCAAAAATATATCACCCGAGCGCTGATACAACTGGCAGGAAAGCTTACCCTGAGCTACATAAAACTGAAACAGGCAATGACAGGGCGGCAGCGCCATTTCATCAATTTTGGCTGGGTTCCAGGCGGAAACAATCAGACGGCGCGAATCGGGGCTGGTTTTTATCTGCTCTACCACATGGGCAATCTGGTCTATCGAGCCGCCCTTATAATCCGGCCAGCTCCGCCATTGCGCGCCGTAAACACAGCCCAGATTACCGTCTTTATCGGCCCAGTCGTCCCATATTTTAACGCCATGCTGCTGCAAATAGCGAATATTGGTATCGCCCCGCAAAAACCACAATAATTCATAGATAATGCCGCGGACAAACAGCTTTTTGGTGGTAAGCAGCGGAAAGCCCTGCGCCAGATCAAAGCGCATTTGATAGCCGAAAACGGAGCGCGTGCCGGTGCCGGTGCGATCCTCTTTATCAACGCCGCGCTGCAAAACATGGTTTAACAAATCAAGATATTGTTTCATAAAACCATACTCTCAGGTTTCCCCTTCGCCAAAGACACACAAAAAGGCGCCTGAACAGACAGACGCAAACACCCGCTTTCATACAAAATATATGATTCCAGCAAAAGACAAAGAGAGAAAGCAGAAAAATCCTCGGCAATATCCACAAGGAATAATGGCCGCCCCGGATAAATTTCAGGCGCCGAACAGCCATGGCCGTTCGGCGCCTGCATTATAACCGGGAAAGGCAGATAAACAGCAAACCGTCTCCCTTTAAGAGGGGATATGATCCACTTTGCCAAGTTTTTTGGCCATGAGATAATAAAAGGTCACGCGATTTTTATTATGATCGCGGTGCATTTCCTTGGCTACCGCCTCAATCGCCTGTTTGGCCTTGTCATGACCGACAGCGAGATGCTTCTCAGCCCAACGCTGCACGCGCTCCACTTCCTTGGGATCGCTCATTGCCACCCATTTGCCGTCATCATCTTGCATTGCCGGGTGCAAATGTTTGCACAATTTTTCAACGGCGGCCATATCGGGGCTGGAATCGTATCTTTTGACATCTTGTTTTGCGTTTTCCATGAAAAAACCTCTTTTGCAATCAGGATTGATACTTTCATAAATGGTTCTCAAAACGCGTCTGGCAAGGTGCGGACTCCCCGGGGGATAAACCGGGACGGAAATAAAGCTTGCCTGCCGAGCCGTTATCACCTATATTAAGGGTGTCGGCTTTCCGGCTATGGTAATAAACAGGCTATGTAATAAACCCATTGGACTCGGGGGCAGTACCCGACGCCTCCACCATAAAGCACACCCGGCCTTTTGGGCGCGGTGCTTTGCGGCGGGGGCGAAACAGCATCGACAAGGGCGTAAAGATTGTTCTTTTACCCGGTATTGTTCCACCGTTATCGGGCTGATGTATAATTGCAAACGACAATTATGCCGAGGCGCGTCTTGCTGCTTAATTGCGGCTGACAGCTTCACTTTGAGTCTTGTCCTGTCGCAAGGGCAAGCGGGGTTGCAGGCACCCGGCAACAGAAGCCTGCATTTTCTTTCTCGCTTGCTTTACCCTCTTTACCGGTTTTAAGGCGCCGGCAGGGCGTTTGCGCGTCAATGCGGCTGAAGGCGGGCGGCGGCCGCCTCGGCCGCGCGGCGCAATAGCGGCCGGGCGCCTTTGCCGATCACCCGGCAGAGCCGGCGCGGGCAGCCGTCATGGCCCGCGCTGCCGGGCTGTATTTTCTGAGGAGCGGCCGGCTCGAAAGCGCGCGCTGCGCCGCCGAAACGACAGCCTTAATGCCTTTGTCCGCTTCCTTATATCTTTATATCTTTCTTTTGCTATTGGCTGATTCCCGCCCGGCGGCGGCGCTGTTCCGCCCTGTTTTGGCGGTTATGGCGGCTGATTGGCGCTTTTTCTGCCGGGAACAAAGCTTTTTCGGTTGCGTTAAAAGGCCATATTATATTATTGCTCATCTGGTCAAAGGCGAAAGGATCCTGGCTCCTGGCCGCCATTCCGGGGAAAGCTGATGCAAAACCGCATAGAATATGAAGCCCTTGTGCAAAAAGCCCTGCTGAATGTTATTCGCGACATTCTGGCCGATGTTGCTGTGAACGGCCTGCCGGGTGAGCACCATTTTTATATCAGTTTTTCTACCCAAAAGGCCGGAGTGCAGATCTCAGAGCGGTTAAAAGAGCGTTTCCCCGAAACAATGACTATTGTCTTGCAGCATCGCTTTTGGGATATGCAGCTTTTTGCCGATTCCTTTACGGTCACCTTAAGCTTTGGCGGCATAGAAGAAAAGCTGCTTATCCCCTTTGCCGCCTTACAGGTTTTTTATGATCCTGTTGCCGCTTTTGAGGTCGCCTTCAGCGGCCCGGCTCAAGGTAAAGACGCGCCAATAGCAGAAAAACCGCAAGACAGGGGGGAGGCTGTTGTTGCCTTCCCGCCGCAGCATCAGGCCGGGGGCAAAAGCGCGGCAGAAAAGCAAGGGAGGGATTTTTTATCGGCTCTCCCGCCGGGGCAGAATTTTGCCGCAGCGGGCGCTGAAGAGCGGCAGCCCGGCGCCGCCGGCCGGCCGGAAACAGCGCCGGAAGAGAGCAAAGGGGAAAAGCCGCCGCATGATCCGGGCGAAAAACAGCCGGAAAATCCTGCTTCGGCGCATATTGTCTCATTAGACGCTTTTCGTAAAAAATAGGCGTTAAAGCCGGGCCGATAAAAAGCAAGGGAAGCGCCGGACGCGCGGCCTTATGCCGGGCGGCTCTGTATCCGGCAGCGCCGCCGCCGGCTGGCTTAGGCCCTCCGGGCAAAGGTGAAAAAATACGGGATTAAGACAAGCGCCCTCTCGCTTTTTACAGCAAAAAGCGTTAATTGCTGTTAAATGATGGCCGATATCCCTTCTCCTGATGCGCTGCCTTCTCGCCGTGAGCATGAAGAAAGCGCGCAAAATGCTGCCGGCAACACGGCAGGCAAAGGCGCGGCAGAGAATGCCGCTGAGGCACCGGCACCGGGCAAGGCTAATCTGGCTGAGCGCGCTATTGCCGCTCACACCCCTCCGAAAGAAGAAAATGCGGCCGCTATTGGCCGCCTGCCGGAGCGTCTGCGCTTCCTTATTGATGATCTAAACCCACAGCAGCGCGAAGCGGTGGAAACAACCGAAGGCCCGTTACTGGTATTGGCCGGCGCCGGCACCGGCAAAACGCTCGTTTTGACCGCCCGTATTGCCTATATTCTGGCGCACAAGCTGGCTTTTCCCTTCCAAATCCTGGCGGTGACGTTTACCAATAAAGCCGCTAATGAAATGAAAGAGCGGATTGATCTGCTGCGGCCGCAAGAGGCAGAGCCGATACGCTGGCTGGGCACATTTCACTCTCTCGGGGCAAAATTTTTGCGCAGCCATGCCGAACTGGCAGGGCTGAAGCCGGATTTTACTATTTTAGATAGTGATGATGTCCAGCGCCTGCTCAAACAACTGATTCGCGCCGAAGGGCTGGACGATAAACGATGGCCGGCGCGCAATCTGGCGCATAAAATAGATGAATGGAAGAATAAAGGCTGGGCGCCAAAAGATGTGCCGGAAGGGGAAGCGCATTCCTTTGGCGATGGCAAGGGCAAGCTCTTGTATCAGGCCTATCAGGAGCGGCTGAGAATCACCAATAGCTGCGATTTTGGCGATTTGCTGCTGCTGCCGATTGCCGTTTTGCAGAAAGATCCTGCTCTGCTGGCAAAATATCAAAATAAATTCCGCTATATTCTGGTGGACGAATATCAGGATACTAATCTGGCGCAATATTTATGGCTGCGGCTTTTGGCGCAGCGGCCGGCGGGGCAGAGCGTCAATCTTTGCTGTGTCGGCGATGATGATCAGTCTATTTACGGCTGGCGCGGGGCGGAAGTGGATAATATTTTGCGCTTTGAGCATGATTTCCCCGGGGCAAAACTTATCCGGCTGGAGCGCAATTACCGCTCTACCGCGCCGATTCTGGCCACGGCCTCGCATCTTATCGCCTATAATCAGGGCCGGCTGGGCAAAACCCTGTTTCCCGACAAGGCGACTGATGATGCCGCCAAAGTGCAGTTGCGCGCCGCCTGGGACAGCCAGGAAGAAGCCCGCGCTATTGGCGATGAAATTGAAGCGCTGCAAAGCGGCGGCATGGCGCTGGGCCGGATTGCCATTTTGCTGCGCGCTTCCTTCCAGACGCGGGAATTTGAAGAGCGTTTCGGCGTTATCGGCCTTAATTACCGCATTATTGGCGGACAGCGTTTTTATGAGCGGCAGGAAATCCGCGATGCTATTGCCTATTTGCGGCTGGCGGCGCAACCGGCTGATGATCTGGCGTTTGAGCGTATTTTCAACCTGCCAAAGCGCGGCCTGGGCGATGTCTGCCTGCGGCGCCTGCATGAAATAGCGCGTGAGCAGCATATGCCGCTGTTGGCCGCGGCGGACAAGCTGGCGGCCGGCAGCGCGCTGGCCGCCAAACAGCGCAGCGCCCTGCGCGAAGTGGTGGAAAATTTCCGCCGCTGGCACTCGATGGCGGCAGTAAAAGCGCAAGCGGAACTGGCCGAAATTATCCTTGATGAATCCGGCTATACGGAAATGTGGCAAAAGGACAGATCGCCTGAGGCTTCCGGCCGGCTGGAAAATTTGAAAGAGCTTGTCCGCTCAATGGAAGGGTTTGAAAATTTACGCGGTTTTCTTGAGCATATTGCTCTGGTGCTGGATAATGATCATAATAGCGGCCGGGAAGCCGTGAATATTATGACCCTGCACGCGGCCAAGGGGCTGGAATTTGACGCGGTTTTCCTGCCCGGCTGGGAGGAAGGCCTGTTCCCCCACCAGCGGGCGCTGGACGAAGGCGGCAATAAGGGGCTGGAAGAAGAAAGGCGGCTGGCTTATGTCGGCCTGACGCGGGCGCGGCGGCGGGAATATATCTGGTTCAGCCAGAACAGGCGCATTCATGGCTTGTGGCAAAACACCATGCCTTCGCGCTTTTTGGGCGAATTGCCGGAAGAACAGGTAGAAATTACCGTAACGGATACCAGTTACGGCGGCTATGCCGCGGCGGGCGGCTCTGCCGGCGCGGGCGGCTCTGCCGGCGCGGGCGGCAGCGCTTTCCAGACGCCGGATCCTTTTGGCGGCGATTATCAAACCCCCGGCTTCCAGCGCGGCAAGCGCAATGCCGGCGAAGCCGCCCGCAATAATTGGGGCCGCCGCTCCGGCGCCGCTCTTGTTGAAACCAGCGCCTATAGTGACCGGCCGGCGCGCGCTGCGCCGCTGCTGGAGGGGCAGGATCACCACCGGGGAATCGGCGGAAAAAAGGGCAGCGGCAAAATGGCCGGCCGGGCGGCAGACAGCAGCAAGGCAGCCGCTAATCTGCAAATTGGCGACCGGATTTTTCACCTGAAATTTGGCAATGGCACTATTAGCGCGGTGGAAGAGGATAAATTAACGGTAGAGTTTGACAAAGCCGGGCAAAAACGCGTCCTCGCCGGCTTTGTCGAGAAATTATAGCTAGCATCAAACGCGGCTAAAGCTTGAGAATATTCTCTAAAACGCCTTTCTGGACAAAATCAATATTTAAAATATAATCAATACTGTTAAAGCTGTCCTTTAGCGGCCGTTCAGCAGTTCTCCACCCTTGACCATCGGTAACCCAAATAAATTGATGACCGTCACGCGCCCATTGCTTACAGGCATCGACATATTCTCCCGCCGTTGATTTCAGCTTTGAGCCGCCGCCTTCATAAAAATTTGTCTCTATCAGGAATAATTTTCCAGAAGTATTCACCGCAAAATCGATACGCTTGGAAGACTCTTTAACCGTAATATCCTTACCCCATTTTGCTTTTATAGAAGAAGCAGTCGCTTGAGCAAGATATTCAAAGCCATTGCGGTCACATATATCCTTGATAAAATATTCGACCAGATTTTCCATTGCTGTCCCAGTGCGATTTTTGCGCCCGTTAGAATCTAGCCCGACCTCAATACCTAAAAAATAATCCGGGACAGATTTAACTTTACGATCGGCAATTATATCCAGGAAACCTGTTTCTTTGAGAAATTCTACCCCATCTTCCGGTTTGGCCTTAGCAAAATCAAATTCTTTCGTCTGACTTCCTTTACTATCAATAATATTGAGGCTGATTCTCCGCTCACGGACTGCCAATAAAGCCGGAATAACTCCCATTATATGGGGATAAGCCTGTAAAAGCTTATAGGCAACTTCCTCAATATCTGCTTTGCCAATAAGACTATTTAACAGGTTTAAGGAAATTTCCGCCGTCTCATAATTTTTTATCACCTTTTTCCAGTTCACAAAATAATCAAAAGTTTTGATAGTAGCTTTCAAGTGATTCATAAAATAAGCAAAAATATCATCTGCAGCAGCGCTACCGACAATCGGCTTAAAAATATTGCCATTTTTCATATCGCAACTCTCTCCTGCCAACTCGCTTCAGCCATGCGTTTCTCTGCCAGTTCAAAAAAGTCTTTCTCTTGCTCAATACCGACAAACTTTCTATCCAAATTCAAGGCTGCCACACCTGTAGTGCCGCTGCCCATAAAGGGATCCAGTATTACATCTCCGCTATTGGTCGACGCCAAAATAATACGCTCCAGCAAATTAAGCGGCTTTTGCGTTGGGTGCTTACCAAATCTTTTCTCAGAAGGTGCCGGCGTAGCTATAGCCCAGACACTGCGCATTTGACAGTTCGGTTTTTTAATAAAATCTTTCGGGAATAAGCCGTTTTTCATAAGATCATAATTGAAAATATGCCTGGATTCTTTACTTTTTCGCGCCCATATCAGTGTTTCATGACTGGCGGTGAAATAGCGGCACGACATATTGGGGCTGGCATTCGGCTTAAACCAGCTAATATCATTTAATATATGGTAACCCAGCAGTTGCATGGCGAAACCACAGGCATAAATACTATGATATGTCCCTGAGACCCATAATGTTCCATCTGGCTTTAGGGCACGCCGGCACAAGCCAAGCCATTGTTTATGAAATTCAAAATCCTGCTCAACTCCACGTGTCTTATCCCATTCCCCCTTATTGACGGAAACAACTTTGCCATTTTGGCAGCTAATACCGCCATTAGACAAGCCATAGGGTGGGTCAGCAAAAATCATATCAAAGCTAGCTTCAGGAATCTCCTGTAATTTTTCCAGGCAATCGGCTAAATATAAGCTGTATCTCTTTTCCTGATTACAATTTTCTTTCATAAAACTAACCAATTATTTCCTATTTTCGGTTGTTTCCCACCCTATTCAATCAATGAATGATAGCAAATCAGGAGCGACACTTCCAGAAAGCGCCGTTCCTGATTCATGGATATCATAAACTGCTAACACTTATATCCAGCATTACCGCCGGAATCTCGATGTTTCTCCCGCGCCGGCCTTTATTTCACAAAATTATCGGTCAGCAGGTTTTCAACATCTTTAAAGTGCCCTTGCGCCACCGCCTTAATGCCGTAAAGCGCAGTATTGGCCACCTGACCGGCCTCTATATGCGGCGGCATAACCAGCTCATAAGGCGTTGTCCTGACATCAAGCAGCGCCGGGCCGTCAACGGCAAGAAATTGCGGCACAATATCTTCCAGCTCCTGCGGATCGGAAACTGTCCAGCCTTTATAACCCATCACCTCCGCCAGTTTGCCGAAATCGGGATTGTGCAAATCGGTATAGTGATTTACCAAACCATCTACTTTTTGCTCCAGCTCAACAAAATTGAGAGAACGATTATTCAGCACGACAATTTTTATCGGCAATTTTTCCTGCACAGCGGTCAGCATATCGCCCATTAACATAGCCAGCCCGCCATCACCGGAGAGGGAAATAACCTGCCGGCCGGGAAAAGCTTTTTGCGCCCCCAAAGCCTCCGGCATGGCATTGGCCATTGTCCCATGCCGCATACTCATTAAAGTGCGCCTTTTGCCGTTAGTGGTAAAATGGCGCAGCCCCCAGGCAAAGCATGAGCCGCCATCAGCCGTAAAAACAGCATCATCAGCGGCATATTTGCTCAACAGGCCGACAAGATATTGCGGGTGGATAATATCTTTGCCGGCTTTTTCTTCCTCTTTGGCCAGAGCTTCTACGGTCTTTTTCCGCTCTTCCAGACATTTCTGCAAAAATTCCGTATCTTCCCTTTGCGGCAAAAGCGGCAATAAAGCCTGCAAACTTGCTTTAATATCACCAACCGCGCCAAACTGCACCGGCCGGCGGCGGCCGATATGAGTCGGATCCTCATCAATCTGGATAAAAACCGTCTTGTCCGAATAAAATTGCGGATAGGCAAAATCGGTGCCGAGCAGCAGCAATGTATCGCAATTTTGTATCATATCATAACCGGATTTTACCCCTAAAAGGCCGGTCATACCCATATTATAAGGATTATCATATTCAACAAAATCCTTGGCGCGGGAAGTATGAGCAATCGGCGCCTGCAATTTGCCGGCCAGTTGCAGTAATTCTTCATGCGCGCCCTGCACGCCCGCGCCGGCAAAAATGCCGATTCTTCTGCCTTTGGCCAGCAGCGCCGCAATCTCCCTGAGCTGCGAATCCGCCGGGCGAATAAGCGTTTTTTGCCGGTGAAGCGGATAATCAGCCATAGCTTCTACCGTCTGCGCCGCAATATCGGAAGATAAAATTATCACCGCCACACCGCGTTTTTCCAAAGCGGCCTGACAGGCCATAGCCGTAATATGCTGCGCCTGTTCCGGCCGCGCAATTTCCTGACAAAAGACAGAACATTGCGCATAAACAGCCTTGAAATCCACTTCCTGCGGGAAATCCGTGCCGATTTTGTCTGCGGCAATCTGGCTGGCAATCAGCACCACCGGCGCGCGGTTGCGATGCGCTTCAAAAATGCCGTTGATAAAATGCAGGCTGCCCGGCCCGCAAGAGCCGGCGCAGGCGCTCAATTCACCGGTGAGATAAGCCTCTGCCCCGGCGGCAAAAGCGCCCGCTTCTTCATGGCGCATATGCACCCAGTTAATTTTGCTGCGATACAGCGCATCGGTCACATAATTGAGGGTATCGCCAACAATGCCGAAACAATTTTTAACGCCCGCCGCCTCCAGCGTAGCCACTACCCACTCGGCAACTTTCTTTTTTACCATGATATCCGTCCTTAATAATGCGTCTGCGGCCGGAAAACCCGCCCACCGGCCGGCAGCATGGAGTTTACCTGTGGCCTAATTGCGGCATAAGGCCGTATTCCTTAAAATTACAGGGCATTATCCCGCGCTCAGCCGGAATTTTGTGATAAAGCTTGTCTTCTTCCCGCTCGCGCTTTATAAGAAAACAGCTTTTGCGGTTTAAACGCCGCATCGAAAAACAGGCCATAAAGGCTCCTTGTCATGCAGCGTGATTCTCCCTTTGCGCACCTCACCCGTATTACCGGCATTATCGCGCTTTTCGCCGCGCTGCTTGGGTTTTATGTCTGGTTCACCATGCCGGGCGCCTTGGGCGGCAATTTTAACCTGACAGATTCCAATGGCCGGCCGGTCAGCGAGGCGGATCTGCGCGCCAAACCCAGCGCGGTCTTTTTCGGCTATACGCATTGCCCGGATATTTGCCCCACCACTTTGTTTGACCTGCAAAACTGGCTGCAAAAACTGGGCAAAAGCGCCGATACTATCAATGTCTGGTTTGTAACGGTGGATCCCGAGCGCGATACGCCGCAAATCCTGCATGATTATCTGGCCAATGTCTCAAGCCGGATTATCGGCATTAGCGGCGAGCCGCAAGCCGTGCATAAAATGGTGGAGTCTTTTAATATTGCCGCCCGCAAAGTAGCGGGGGAAGACGGCGATTATACTTATGATCACACGGCAGCCGTGCTGCTGCTCAATAAAGGCGGGCGGCTGCGCGGGATAATCCCCTATCAGGAAAAGGATTCCATCGCCATTGAGCAGCTTAAAGCGCTGGCCGACAGTTAAAGCGGCCGGGCAGCGCCGCTTTGGCCGCCGCCTTTGGCCTGAAGGGCAGCCTATGGCTTTGATATAGTGGAGCAACCGCATGACCCGGCAGATTCGTCTCTTTCTTGAACTTCCCAAAAATCAGGGAGAAGCGCTTTACGCCAAAGCTGAGGCCGCTTTTGAAGAAGAAGGCTGGCCGCTTGCTTCCGGCGATAGAGAAGAGCGGGACAGTGTTGAAATTTCCCTTTATGTGGAAGAGACGGCAGAAAAAGCGGCGCGGGACAAGCTGGCCAATTTGGCCGCGATAGATAAAGCGGCCATCAAACGCGAGGTTTTGCCGCAAATTGACTGGGTCAAACACAGCCTGGCCGGGCTTAAGCCGGTGCAGGCGGGGCGCTTTTTTGTCTATGGCGCGCATGATCGTGACAAGCTCCCGCCCAATGCTATCGGCATAGAGATAGAAGCAAACCGCGCTTTCGGCACCGGCCATCACGGCACTACCGCCGGCTGTCTGGAAATGCTGGAAAAAATTATTACGGCGGAAAAGCCGGCCAATATTCTGGATATTGGCACCGGCAGCGGTATTTTGGCCATTGCCGCCGCCCGGCTCGGGCAGAGCCGCATTCTGGCCACCGATAATGACCCGCTGGCTGTGGCGATTGCCGCGGAAAATGTGGCGCTCAACGGGGTGAGCGCGGCGGTCACCCTCGCCTGCGCCGAAGGTTTTGCCGGCGCCGCCAGCGCGCAGGCGGCGCCGTTTGCGCTGATTATTGCCAATATTCTGGCCGGGCCGATTATTGCTATGGCGGCTGCAATGAAAAAAGCGCTCAAACCGGGCGGCTCGCTGCTGCTTTCCGGCCTGCTGGCCGAGCAGAGTGACGCTGTTGCCGCCGCTTATCAGGCGCAAGGGCTGGCAGTGGTGGATAGCTTGGTTAAACAAGGCTGGGCGACATTGCATTTACGCGGCTGACGGCGCGGGCGCAGCCGCAGCCGCCCGGCCGTTAACACCGCTATCAAAGCGGCGGCCGCCGCCTGATGAAAACGGGGAAAGGGTAAATATGTTCCAGTCTTTCACGAGCACGGCCGGCCCGCAGCAGGCCGCCGCCCGGCTTGAGCGCCTGCGCCGGCTGATGCAAGAGCAGGGTTTTGACGCCTGGCTTGTCCCCCATAATGATGAATATCAGGGGGAATATGTGCCGCCCAGCGCGCAAAGGCTGGCCTGGCTCACCGGTTTTGACGGCTCGGCCGGCTATGCTATTATTCTGCCGGAAACAGCGGCGCTGTTTATTGACGGCCGCTATACCTTGCAGGCGCGGCAGCAGACAGACCCGGCGCTGTTTACGTATGAAGATTTAATCGCCATTCCGCCCGCTGTCTGGCTGCGCCGCTATGCGGCAAGCCGGGCGCAGGCCGGTTCGCTGCCGCCTGAGGGCCTGAAAATCGGCTTTGACCCATGGCTGCACAGCATCAAGGAAGCAGCCGCCTTGCGCGCGGCGCTAGCGCCGCATGGCCGGCTGGCCGCCGCGCCGGAAAACCTGGTCGATAGCATCTGGCACGACCGCCCGGCCGTGCCGCAAGGCAAAGTTTCGCTCCAGCCGGCCGCGCTGACGGGGAGAACCGCCGCCGACAAGCTGGCGGCCATTCGCGCGGCGACCAAAGCGGCCGGTGCTAGCGCCTGCCTGTTGACGGAACCGGCCGCTATTGCCTGGGCGCTGAATATACGCGGCAGCGATGTGGCGCATACGCCGGTGGCTTTAGGCTTTGCCCTTATCCCCGCTGATGATAGGCCGCCGCTGGGCGGCAAAGCCGCGCTTTTTATCGACCCGGCCAAATGCGATGCCGCTATCGAGGCCGCGCTGGCGCCGGTGGCTATGCTGGCGCCGATAGGCGGGCTGAGCGCGGCCATGGCCGATTACAGTAAAGACTATGGCCGTATTATGCTCGATCCGCGCCGCGCCGCTGAAGCCTTTCGCCTGCTGGTGGAAGAAGCCGGCGGGCAGATCATAGCGGCCAATGACCCGGCTGAGCTGCCGCGCGCGATCAAAACAGCGGCTGAGCTTGACGGCGCGCGGCAGGCGCATTTGCGTGACGGCGTGGCTATGGTGCGCTTTCTGGCCTGGCTGGACACAGCAGCGGCCAAAAATGACAGCGGCCTTGATGAAATCAGCGCGGCGCAAAAACTGGAGCATTTCCGCCGTGACACAGCCGCCGCCATGGGCAGCCGGCTGGAAGATATTTCCTTTGACACCATTTCCGGCGCCGGCGCCAATGGCGCGATTATTCATTACCGCGTAACAGAGGGCAGCAATCGCCCTTTGCAGCGCGGTGAACTCTATTTAACCGATTCCGGCGGCCAATATCGTGACGGCACCACCGATATTACCCGCACTATCGCCATTGGTCCGGCGGGGGAAGAAGAAAAACGCTGTTTTACTTTGGTGCTGAAAGGCCTGATAGGTTTAAGCCGGGCGCGCTTCCCCCAGGGCGCGCGCGGCTGCGATCTGGACAGCCTGGCGCGTTATGCCTTATGGCAAAACGGCCTGGATTATGCCCATGGCACCGGCCACGGCATTGGCAGTTTTCTCAGTGTGCATGAAGGGCCGCAAAGCATTTCCCGCGCCGGCGCGCAGGAATTGCAGGCCGGCATGATTATTTCCTGCGAGCCGGGCTATTATCGCGAGGGCGCTTTTGGCATTCGGCTGGAAAATCTGCTGATTATCAAGCCGGCAAGCGCTGTCCCCGGCGGCGACAAGCCAATGCTGAGCTTTGAAACGCTGACCTTGTGCCCGATAGACCGCAGACTGATTCTGCCCGCTCTGCTCACAGCAGAAGAGCTTGCCTGGCTCAATGCCTATCACGCCCATATTCGCGCAATGCTGCTGCCCCTCATCAAAGAGAGCAGCGCGCAAAAATGGCTCACACAGGCAACAGAGGCAATAGCGGCGGAATAACAGGGGCAGGCCCTCTGCCCGCGCCCGGGCGGCACGGCCTCCGGCGGTGACAAGCCAATGCTGGGTTTTGAAGCCCTGACCTTGTGCCCGATAGACCGCAGGCTGATTCTGCCCGCTCTGCTCACAGCAAAAGAGCTTGCCTGGCTCAATGCCTATCATGCCCATGTCCGCGCAACCCTGCTGCCCCTCATCAAAGACAGCAGCGCGCAAAACTGGCTCGCGCGGGCAACAGAGGCAATAGCGGCGGAATAAAGCAGCAAGAGACGCCAAAACCGGCGGGAGGCGGTTTTACTGAAAACGGTTTTGCTTTCAGGCCGGCAGCAGCTTTACGCCACAGCCTACCCTGCGCCTCGCCCCGCGGGGCGCGACCCGGCTTCGGCCCTTACCGCCAAACAACCACGGCACCAGACGGCCCCACCCTGCCCGTATAAAGCGCCTGCATACACTTGCATATAACAGCACAGCCCCGCCTTACACGGCCCGGCAGGCAGAGCACCGCCGGAATATAAGCGGCGGAAGCGCCGGCCATATTCTTTAAACCGCCGAGGCTACAGTGCCTTCCATTTTTTCTTTTGCTTTCGGATCAACCCTGCCGGCTTTTAAATTCTCTATCCGCCACAGCAATTTGCGCACTTTGCGGCGGTTTTTGCGCTTGTTGATCGAGGGGAAATACGCGCGGAACTGGATAAAACAGCGCTCGCCAAGGCCGTCAATCGAGATAAGCTCATTTTTGCCGTCCCGCTGCGCCAGCACAAGATTCCACGGCTCAATATTGCTGAAAGCCGCCGGCGTATCCACTACCCAACTGAGGAAATCCGCCAGCGGTTTTTCATACTTTTCCGGCTCATTGATGATAGAAGCCAAAGTCGGGGCATAATTGCCGTCTTCCCCGCGCTCGGCCTTGACAACATGCCCCCAGCCTTCGCTGGTGCGGATAAAGCCGGCCGAAATAAAGACAAAAGGGATCTCCTTTGTCGCCGATAAATTCAGCCTTATATATTCGCGGAATTCGCGCCAGCTCTGCGGCAGCCCGCCGCCCATAATTTTGAAACGGCGCTTCCATTTCGGTATCCGGTCATAAAAATTCTCCGCGGCGCGCGGGCGCGCTACTTTAACGAAAAAATCCGGATCGTCCGGGTGGACATAAACAACGCGATTGCCGCCGTAAAAAATCGGCTTGCGATTCGATAAATCCAGAATATGGTGCATATTGCTCTTTCTCCCGCAGCTTCAGCACAATCAGACAAAAGAACCGGCCTGCCATGGCGGGCGGCTCCTGCCGCATGGATTGAACGAAACTCTATCCGCACTCCTGACAACCGAACACAGCCGCATCACCGCCCGGCGCAACAATCCTCTGCTGCGCACAACCTTAAGGCAGCCCTGCCGGTTTTGCAACAGCAATTTTGCGGCAACGGCTTCTGTCCGGCTTTTTCGCCGCCTTCAGGCGCTTTTATTCAACAAAAATGCGCGGTTTGCGCACATAACCGCGGAAAAGGACAAACAGGCCGCTAAACACAATCAGCCCGGCGCCGATAAAAACATATTTATCGGGAATATCGCCAAAAACGAGAAAGCCGACCAGGATAGACCAGACAAGCTGCGAATAATTAAACGGCTGCAAAACCGCCACAGAAGCCAGTGACAAAGCCTTGATCATGCAAAAATGAGCGCTGACACAAAACACCCCCAGCGCCGCAAACAGCCAAATATCGCCCCAGGCGATCGGCCTCCAGATAAAAGGCAAAGCCGGCAGCATCAGCGCCGCCGATACCGCCCCCATATAGAAAAACGAAGTTTGCGGCCGGTCGGAAGTGGCCGCCAGCCGGGTCAGCACCACATAAAAAGCAAACAGCAAAGCGCCGGCCAAAGCGCATAAAGTGCCGATGGAAACCGCGCCAGCCCCCGGGCGCACCATAACCAGAATGCCGCTAAAGCCGATAAGCAGACCGGCTATCCGCCGCCAGCCAATCGTTTCATGCAGGATAAACACCGCCAGAATAGTGCAAAACAGCGGATAAGCTTCATAAAGCGCCGTTGTTTCCCCCAGCCCCAGCTCACGCATGCTATAAGCGGCCAGCAGCCACTGGCTCATCACCAAAGCGCCGCGCCAAAACTGCAAAACCGGCCTTTTTGTGCGGATATTGCTCCTGATCCCGCCGGGGGAAGCCGATAGCAGCAAAAAGCTGCCGATAAACAGGGCAAAACAGCGGATCATAATAATAAAGCTGATCGGATAGCTGCTCACCAGGCTTTTGGTAGCGGCGTCCTGCAAAGCAAACATAAAAGTGCCGGTTACCAGAAAAGCAATGCCCCAGCCGAGCCGGCCGGTCTCCAGATTGCCGCTTGCCGCCTCAACCGCCATTTCCGCCTGACGCAGCGGCGCCGCCGCCGCCGCTTTGACCGGCACCCGCCCTTTATGCGCCAGTGTCCGCGCCAGCCGCGCTATCGCCGCCCCCAGGCGGCGAATGCGGTTACCGGCCGGCGTCTTATTGCCTTCTGCCATAGTGTCCCCCTGATAACGGGCCGGGTTCAACGCCTCTCATGGAGCGCCGCGCCGCCGGACAAAAATGCGCGGTTTGCGCACCTGGCCGCGATAGAGCACAAACAAGCCGCTCAGCACCACCAGCGCCGCGCCGATAATAACATATTTATCCGGCAAATCACCAAAAACTGCCAGGCCGACAAAAATTGACCAGACAAGCTGGAAATAATTAAACGGCTGCAATATCGCTACCGGTGCCAAAGTCAAGGCTTTTATCATAAAAAAATGCGCCGAAACAGCGCAGGCGCCCAGCGCCGCAAACAGCCATATATCCTTGACAGCCATGCCCGCCCAGACATAGGGCGCGGCTATAGTCATCACAATAGCGGGCACCGCCCCCATATAGAAAAACGAGGTTTGCGGCTGATCATAAGCGGCCACCAGCCGGGTCAGCACCATATAAACAGCGAAAATAAAGGCGCCGGCCAAAGCGTAAATTGTGCCGCCCGATAAAATGCCCGGCCCCGGCCGCACCATAACAAGAATGCCGATAAAGCCGATAATAACGCCGCAAACACGCCGCCAGCCCACCTGCTCATGCAGAATAAATATGGCCAGCACCGTGCCAAACAGCGGATAAGCTTCATAAAGGGCGGTGGATTCCGCCAGCCCGAGATAATGCACCCCCACCCCCGCCGCCAGCCACTGGCAGGTTACCAGCAAACCGCGCATAATCTGCAAAACCGGCCTTTTGGTTTTAATATTAACCTTAATGCCGCCATTGCCGGAAAGCGCCAGAAAGGCCAGCCCGGCAAGCAGAAATATCCAGCCGCGAATCAAAACAATAAAGCTTATGGGATAATGGCTCACCAGAGTTTTGGTCACCGCGTCCTGCCAGGCAAAAATAAAAGTGGCGACAATCACCAGAATAATGCCCAGCCCGTAACGGGTTTTACTCTCTTCGCCGGCCGTTGCCGCCGCGCGGGGGAGTATAGGGTCTTTAACGGTTTTTTGCCGGCGGCCGGCGGGTTTGGCTTTTTTCATATATATAACTTTGAAACAGGGCGGCAGCGCCGGCCCGGCCGGCAGCGGCCATAAAGCGATTATAATGTATAGCGGAGGCGCCGCCATCAAAAGCGGGGGACACTAATGGCGGCAGGCTGAAAACCCCGCCATCATGGCAAAAAATGCCGCGCAAAGCAAGCGGCCGCAACAGCTTTCTTCAGAGCAGCGGCTTTTCTCCCACCAGCGCCAGCCATTGCTGCTCATCAATAATTTTAATGCCGAATTGCCGCGCTTTATCCAGTTTCGACCCGGCTTTGGCCCCGGCTATTACCAAATCTGTTTTGGCGGAAACACTGGAAGCCGGTTTGGCGCCGTAACGCTCGGCCATGGCTTTGGCTTCATCGCGCGACATATATTCCAGGCTGCCGGTAAAAACCACAATCTGCCCGGCCACCGGCGAATCGGCGCTGACAGGCGGCTCTTCTGCCTCTACCGTAACTTCCCGCAGCAGGGCGGCCAGCACAGCGCGATTATGCTCCTCGGCATAAAAATCTACCACCGCTTCCGCCACCACCGCGCCAATGCCTTCCACCGCCACCATGGCCTGCCAGGCGGCATTGCCTTTATCGCCTTTGTCCTGTGGTTTGGCCGCCGCGCCTGCTGCTTCGGCAAAAGCTTCATATGTATGATAGGCGCGGGCCAGGCGGCGGGCATTAACTTCGCCCACATGGCGCATACCCAAAGCATAGATAAAACGGCCAAGGCCAATGCGCCGCCGCGCGTTAATCGCCTCATATAATTTTTGCACCGATTTCGCGCCGAAACCTTCCAGATTTTCCAGCTTTTTCAGGCCGCCCTGTTGCCGCTGCTGCAAGGTGAAAATATCGGCCGGGTTGCGGATACGCAGATTTTCATCTTCCGCCTTAAAGAAAAAGTCTACCCTTTCTTCGCCCAGGCCTTCAATATCCATAGCATTGCGCGCAACAAAATGGCGAATGCGCTCGACCGCCTGCGCCGGGCAGTAAAGGCCGCCCATGCAGCGATAGACCGCCTCGCCCTCTTCCCGCACGGCATGGCTGTTGCATATCGGGCAGACAGAAGGGAAAACAAAGGGCTCGGTGCCGGCCGGCCTTTTGCCCGGCACAATATCAACAATTTGCGGGATCACATCACCGGCGCGCTGGACAATCACCGTATCGCCAACCCGGATATCGCGCCCCTCGCGCAGCAGACCGCCATGCGAATCCAGCCCTTTAATATAATCGGCATTATGCAAAGTGGCATTGGTTACCAGCACACCGCCGACATTAACCGGCAAAAGCCGCGCCACCGGCGTCAGCGCCCCGGTGCGCCCTACCTGAATATCAATAGATTTCAATATGGTAAAAGCCTGCTCGGCGGGGAATTTATGGGCAATCGCCCAGCGCGGCGCGCGCGAAACAAAGCCCAGCCGCTGTTGCAAGGCCAGCGCATTCACCTTATAAACCACGCCGTCAATATCATAATCCAGCCCGGCACGGCTTTCCTCAATCGCCTGATATTGCGCCAGCAATTCCACCGCATTGCGGCATGGGCGCGTCAAAGGGTTGGTTTTAAAACCATAGGAGCGGAAGGCTGCCATCATGCCCCATTGAGTCGGTGCCGGCAAAGCGCTCACTTCCCCCCAGGCATAGGCAAAAAAGCGCAGTTTGCGCGCCGCCGTTATGCGCGAATCCAACTGCCGCAAACTGCCGGCAGCGGCATTGCGCGGATTGGCAAAAACCGGCAGGCCGGCCGCTGCCTGCGCCGCATTTAAAGCAGCAAAATCCGCCTTGCTCATATAAATTTCACCGCGCACTTCCAGCACGGCCGGCGGCTCGCCGCGCAAGCGGGCGGGAATATCTTCTATTGTGCGGGCATTAGCGGTTACATTTTCACCGGTTGCGCCGTCCCCGCGGGTAGCCGCCTGAGTAAGCGCGCCATGCTCATAACGCAGCGCCAGCGAAAGACCGTCAATTTTCGGCTCAGCCGTAAATTCCAGCTCTGCTCCCGCTTCAAGGCGCAAAAAGCGGCGGATACGGGCGACAAAATCTTCAACATCTTGGCTGCTAAAAGCATTATCCAGCGATAACATCGGCAGCTTATGTGCCACTTTAGCAAATTTTTCAGAAACCGGCGCGCTATCGCGGCTAAACAGCAAACCTCCGGCGGACAATTCTGCCAAAGAGTTGCGGCATTCGGCAAAAAGCCTGGCCAGTTCAGGAAATTGTTTTTCAATACGAGAGAAGCGCCGTTCAAGAGCTGCAAAACGCCGCTGCAAACCGGCGCAGGACAGAGCGCCGGCGCCCTTTTCGCCGGCAGACACAAGCGCACAGGCAAAAGCTTCAAGCTCCACCCGCGCCTTCTCTTTGCTTAAATCTTCTGCCTTGACCACAAAGATCTACCACCGGCGCTAAAAGTAACCCATCTCAGGCGGCAATTTTCTTCGCCATAGCGCCGAATCGTTTGGCAAACCCCAATAACACAGCCTTGCGCTCCCGCTCATATTCGCGGCGCAAGGCATCATATTCCGCGTCAGAAATTTCCGGATTATCCTGCCCGTGATAAAGCGTATCATGGCGGGCAATTTCTTTGGCCAAAGATTGCAGGCGTGTCATAGCGAAAGCCTTTCTATCCAGGTTTCAAGGCAAAATATACAGCTTTTATTTATAGCATATTTGCCCTTAATGAGCAAGCTATTCTCTCACTGCGCGAGACCCGCGCCGGCTCAAGCCCCCAACAGCCCGGGTAAAGCAGAACCCCGCTCCGCCGCCGGCGGGCGGGAGCAGGCGGCCAACAACCCGGCAGGCCGGCCTCACAACAGATCCTCCCGCCTGTCCGGCGGCTTTATTCCCGGCTATTCCGCCGCCAGCAGCTTTTCGGCCGCAGCGCGCGCTTCAGCCGTAATATGCTCCCCCGCCAGCATGCGGGCGATCTCTTCCTGCCGCTCCGCTGCCGTCATCAGCCGGATCTGCGTGCTAACCCTGTCTTTTGCGCCCTTTTCTGTGGCGGATAGCGGCAATTTGGTAATGAGAAAATGCGCTTTGGCCCGAGCCGCCACCTGCGGCGCATGGGTTATGGCCAAAACCTGCGCCTGCGCCGACAATTTCTCCAGTCTTTTGCCGATAGCATCGGCCACTGCCCCGCCCACACCGGTATCAATTTCATCAAAAACCAAAGCAGGAGCCGATATTTTTTCGGCTGCGGCCACTTTCAGCGCCAGCAAAAAGCGCGCCAGCTCTCCCCCTGAGGCTGTTTTCATCAGCGGCCCCGCTTTGGTTCCCGGGTTGGTTTGCACCTGAAATTCTATGCTGTCAATCCCTTCCGGCCGGCGATTTTCCTTATCGGCCCGACAGGCTACAAGAAAAAGGGCGCGTTCCAGCTTCAGGGCCGGCAGTTCCGCCTGCACCGCCTGCTCCAGCAGCCGGGCCGCCTGCGCCCGCTGCCGCGACAAAGCCGCCGCGGCCTGATCATAGGCCAAGCGCGCCCCTTCTGCCAGCTTTTCCAACTGTTTCAGGTTTTCTTCCCCGGCAGTGAGCGCCGCCAGATCAGCGGCCATTTTCTCTTGCAATTCCGGCAGATTTGCCACCGCTGCCGCATATTTCCGCGCCGCCGCCCGCAGGCTGAACAAACGCTCTTCCACCTGTTCCATTTCCTGCGGATCATAATCTATATTACGGCCGGCAGCCTCAATATGTTCTTGCGCCTCAGCCAGCGCCTGCAACACTTTATCCAGAGCTGCAATAATCGGCGCCAGCAAATCCGGCGCTTCCGCGCTTTTACGCTCCAGCCGGCGGACAAGATGCGCCAGAACCGGCACGGGCGATTGCGAGCCGGATATTATCTCCCCCGCCTCGGCAACATCACCGGCTATTTTTTCGGCCTTTATCATCAGGCTGCGGCGCGCCGACAAATCTTCTTCTTCCCCTGCCTGCGGCGCCAGTTTCTCCAGTTCTTCAGCGCCATTGCGCAAATATTCCGCCTCACGCGCGGCGGCCGCTGTTTTGTGCTGCGCTTGCGCCAGCGCCCGCCCGGCCTCCTGCCAGGTTTCATATAAGCGGCCCAGCGCCGCTGTTTGCCCCTGCAAACCGCCAAAAGCGTCCAGCAAGGCGCGATGCGTTCCGGTATCGATAAAAGCGCGGTCGGCATGCTGGCCGTGAATTTCCACCAGCCGGCTGCCAATAGCGCGCATAACCGCCAGACCGGCAATTTTATTATTGATAAAAACGCGTGAGCGGCCATCGGCCGATTGCACCCGGCGCAAAATAATATCGCCTTCATCTTCCAGCCCGTTATCGCGCAAAATCTGCCGCGCCGGGTGGGCAGCCGGCACATCAAAAACCGCCTCTACCTGCCCCTGTTCCGCGCCGTGGCGCACCAGAGAGGCATCACCGCGCGCGCCCAGCGCCAAAACCAGGCAATCCAGCAAAACCGATTTGCCGGCGCCGGTTTCACCGGTCAAGATAGACAGGCCGGAGCCGAATTGTATCTCAAGCCGGTCAATAAGCACAATATCGCGAATAGAAAGCTGAACAAGCATAGCCTTGATTTATGTTAAAAGCGCTATCCAGAAAAAGCGGCGGCCTCACCGGCAGACGCCACGCTTATACAGCAGCCAAACGCCTCGTGCCAAAGCTGCGCCGCCGGCAAAAGCCGCTTCGCTCATCAGGAAGCTTGCCCGCCGGCGCCGATAAAGGCAGCCACACCCTTCGCCTGCCAAAGCCTCTGTCAGCCATAAAGCGCCTCATAGCGCCGGCCGGATTACAAGCCCGCCCCCGCAACCCGCCTCGCCCCGCAAGCTCAAGGCGGTTTTACAGCCCCGGCGGCGCGGCTAAAACCCGGCTGCCGCCCTTTAGCTTAACCAAATGCGCAAAGAGCAGCAAAAAGATTCCCCCTCTTGCGGCACAAAGCGCCGGCCGGCCGCGCCTCCTGCCTGGCGCTGCCCGCCATATTACCGATTTTTACCGGCTTTGCCGCGTTTTCCCCGCTTTTTTGGCGGCCGGAGCGGCGGCTTTGGCTTCTGTGCCGCTGCGTATGGCGGCGTCCGGCGCAATATCCTGCCCGCGGGTTACCGGGCCGGCTTCCTTATCAGCCTTTTTATGCCCGCCGAAAATCCTGGCAATCCAGCCGGTTTTATCTTCCTTCGGACTCAGGCCTTTTTTCTCCAGCAATTTATAGGCCATTTTATACCACGGGCTTTCAGGATAATTTTGCCCCAAAGCATGCGCCGCCGCCTGCGCTTCCGAGACTATGCCCATGGCATAATTAGCCTCCACCAGGCGATAAAGCGCTTCTTCCACCTGATTGGTATTGGAATAATTTTCTACAACATAGCGAAAGCGCTTGATAGCTGCCAGATATTGCCGCCGCTCCAGGTAATAACGGCCAACCTGCATATCCTTGCCGGCCATTTGCTCGCGCGCGAAGCGGATTTTTGTTTTAGCGTCACTGACATATTCCGATTTGGGGAAGCGGTTCACCACTTCCTGCAGAGCGTCAACCGCTTTGGCGGAATCGCCCTGATCATGGCTGACATCCGGTATCTGGCGGAAATAATCCAGCCCGATAACATAAAAAGCATAAGCTGTTTCCTGCGATGTCGGATAAAGGGCAATATAGCGTTTGGCCATATTGATGGAATCGGTATATTTCTTCTGCTTGTAATAGCTGTAGGCGCCCATAACCAGCGCTTTGCGCGCCCATTCCGAATAAGGGTACTGGCGGTCAATAGCGGTAAATTTTTTAGAGGCTTCTTTTAACCGGCCGGCGTCCATATTGGCGAGCGCCTGATTATAGAGGACGTCCGGCGGCTCTTTCATTTCCACAAAATTATCAGAGCTTTTATTTTTGCCCGAGCAGCCGCCAAGCAGCAGGGCGCAGCCAAGCAAAACGGCCATAAGCGTTTTATAACAAACGGCGCGCGTGACATTATGCAAAATAAAAGAGTTAGGCATGATAGTCTCTCCGCCTGCCGATAAGCCGATAAGTCTGCCAAAAAGCCCGCGCCGCGCCGGCGCCGGCGGCAGTTTTATGCAAACAGAACAGGCTTAGCCGATTTTTGCCGCCGAGGTCAATATCTGCCGCGGCGGCGCGCAGGCTTTTACACAAAATTACCCCTTTATCGCCCTTAGGCCCGGCTGGAAACGGTGTAACAGGGCTAAATCCCGGTTTTGTCCAGCTCGACCGGCTCATAAGCGCTTTTATCAGCCAGCAGCGCCGCCACAGCGGCAGAATTCAGGCGATGCCCGCCCAGATAAGAGCGGAAAGTGCCGATAAAGGGCTGCCCCAGCAGCGCCGTATCGCCCACGGCGTCCAGCGCCTTATGGCGGACAAAAGCGTCCGGCGCGCTTAAAGCCTGCGGGTTGAGCACCGCGCCGTCTTTGTCAATCACGATCGAATTTTCCGGGCTTGCCCCGCGCGCCAGGCCAAGAGCGCGCAATTTTTCCGCCTCGGCCAGAAAGCCGAAAGTGCGCGCGGCAGCCAGATTATCGGCAAAATAGCGGGGAGTTAAAGCAAATTCCAGCTTTTGGCGGCCAATCGCTTTGGCGGCAAAGGCAATTTCCACTTCAAAACGCTGCGCCGCTTTTGCTCCGGCGGCCGGCGGCCGGAATTCGGCAAAACCGCCGCCTTGTTGCGCGTGAACCGAAACCGGCTTGATAATCCGCAAATAACGGCGTTTCGCCGGCTGCTCCTGCCGCCCCGCCTGCGCCAGAGCCGCCAGATACGGCGCGGCGCTGCCGTCCAGAATCGGCACTTCGTCCGTCGACACTTCCGCCAGCGCATTATCCACACCGCAAGCCGACAAGGCCGCCATAATATGCTCAATAGTGCCCAGGCGCAGCTCTTCCCCCGCCGGCGCTCCTTCCGCAGTTAACACCGTGCATAAATCGGCCGGCCGGCTATAGCGGCTCAGGGCGGGAAAACGCGCAAGCTGCCCCTTATTGTCATAACGGGTAAAAACAATGCCGTGATTAACCGGCGCCGGCCGCACGGTCAAAACTGTCTTTTCGCCGCTATGCACGCCAATGCCGGCTAATTGAAAAGCCTTTGCCAGAGTGGATTGAAAAAGCTGCATCATAAACCCTGCCGACTCCCCCCGCTTTTATCTAGCACCGGCGGCGCGCTTAAAGCAAGCCTTTAGCCCGGCGCCGCCTTGCCCACCGATAAAATAAGCGGCAAAACGCAAAGCCCCGCTCCCTGTCGCCGGGAGCGGGGCTTTGCCCTGTAATAGCGCGCAAAGGCCGGTTAATGGCTTTGGCGGCGCAGAAAAGCGGGAATTTCCAGCTTTTCTTCTTCTTTATCTTCTTGCGGGGTCATACGCGCCTGCACCCGCTGATTGCCGTAAAGCATGGTATCCGGCCGCGGTATAGCGGCCGGGCGCGCCATATTGGCCGGGCGGGGCGCAGCGCGCGCCGGCATTTCGGCAAAAGCCGTGTCCGGCCGGCCGCTGCGGCTCAAGCGGGGAGCAAACGGCCGCTCGTCACCGGCTTCTTCTGCCGGTTCCAGCCGGGCGGCATTATCCTCGCCGGCGCCGAAAAAACTCTGCAGTTTTTTAATAAAACCGCGCGCGCCGCTGCCGGCTTCCACCCGCTCTTCTCTCTCGCGCCCGGCAAAATTCTGCCCGGCTTGCGCCGGAAAATCTTCCACACCATGCGGCGGAAAAGAGGCGGAAACGCCAGCGCGCCCGGCCGGCTGAGCATTAAGCCGCGCCGCCGGCTGGCCAAAACCGGAGCCGCCGGGCAGCGCAGCAGCCGGAGCCGCCTCTGCCGGAATGCGCCCGGCCTGCCCCGGACGGGCGGCCTGAGCGGCGCTTTCTTCAGCCATGCCGGCATTATCATGCGCTTCGGCGGCCGTTTCTGCGGCAAATTCTTCCCCGCCCGTGTCTGTATCGCGCATTGCCGTCATATTGGCGCGGCCATTGTTAAAAGAGGCCTGAATACTCACCCGGCCGCCGGCCGCCGGCCGCAGCGCATTGCCGGCAAAACGGCTGCCCGCGGCACTGCCTTCCGCATACGGCTCTTCCGAGGCGGAAGTTTCCGCTTCATAAACTTCTGCCCCATTATCATAACCCGGCGCTAACGGCGCTGTTACCGGCGAAGGATCATTTCTTAAAAGCGGCGCGGCAGGCTGCCCGGACGGCTGTGCCGCAGTGATAAACTCATTGCCGCCCGGATTATCGGCCGCACGGGCATCAATGCCGGTGGCCACGACTGAGACGCGGATAATACCTTCCAGCGCTTCATCAATAATAGCGCCAAAAATAACATTGGCGTCCGGATCCACCTCTTCGCGGATCCGATTGGCGGCCTCATCAACCTCAAACAGCGTCATATCGCGCCCGCCGGTGATAGAAATCAGCAGGCCGCGCGCCCCGCGCATCGAGGTTTCGTCCAGCAGCGGGTTGGCAATCGCCGCTTCCGCCGCCGCCAGAGCGCGGCCATTGTCAGAGGCCTCACCCGTGCCCATCATGGCTTTGCCCATTTTCTGCATCACCGAGCGCACATCGGCGAAATCCAGATTAACCAGGCCTTCATGCACCATTAAATCGGTAATCGAAGCCACACCGGAATACAAGACCTGATCGGCCATGGAAAAGGCATCGGCAAAGGTTGTCTGCTCCGTGGCAATGCGGAACAGATTCTGATTGGGGATAACAATCAATGTATCAACATTTTTTTGCAGTTCCTCAATGCCGGCTTCGGCCGTTTTCATGCGGCGCTGGCCTTCAAAATGGAAGGGTTTGGTCACCACGCCCACGGTCAGAATGCCCTTTTCACGCGCGGCGCGGGCAATAACCGGCGCCGCGCCGGTGCCGGTGCCGCCGCCCATGCCGGCGGTTACAAAAACCATATGCGAGCTGCCCAGATGATCCATAATTTCATCAAGGCATTCTTCCGCCGCTTCCCGCCCGATTTCCGGGTGCGATCCGGCGCCCAACCCGTCTGTGGCATTGACACCCAGTTGAATGCGCCTTTCGGCTTTCGACATGGTCAGAGCCTGGGCGTCTGTATTGGCAACCACAAACTCAACGCCCTGCAACCCGGCATTGATCATATTATTAACGGCATTGCCGCCGCCGCCGCCAACGCCAAAAACACTGATACGCGGCTTAAGCTCGGTTATATCCGGCTTTTGCAGTTGAATTGTCATAGTGTTACCTCTCTCACCATTGCCCGCGCCCCTGATGCCCCGGAAACGCGCTTTATGTTAAAAACCTTTAAAAACCTTCACATAGCCGTTAACCGACTGCAACAAGCGCCGGCCGGCCTTTTTTATGCTCTTGCCGGGTTCGTATTCTGTGCCGGACAAAGTAAATTCCTGCTCGGAAAAACCCAAAGACTGCGGATAAACAGACAGGCCGGACAAAGCGGCATAAGCGCCGCTGCGCGCCTCAGCCGGCAGGCCGGAAATACCCAAAGGGCGGCCGATGCGCGGCTTCACCTGGCAGATTGTCTGGACAAGATCGCCAAGGCCGGTCAGTTGTGACGCGCCGCCGGTTAAAATCAGCCGCTGCCCCGCTGTCAGGCGGAAACCGGCGCGGGCGCAGCGATCGCGCACCATTTCGCCGATTTCTTCCACCCGGGCGCGGATAATTTTCGCCAGCTCCCGGCGGCTGAAGCGCTGCTCCCCGCCATAAGCGCCGGCGGCAATATAACTGTCATCACTGCCGGCATAATCGGCCACGGAGCCGTGCATAATCTTCAACCTTTCCGCCTCTTCCGGCGCAATAGCCAGCCCATGGGCAATATCGGCCGTAATATGCTGCCCGCCAAGCGGCAGGCAATCGGCGTGGACAAATTTCCCCTTGCGGAAAACCGCAAAAGAGGTTGTGCCGCCGCCAAAATCGACACAGGTGGCGCCAAAGGCTATCTCTTCCCGCAGCAGGGTAGAAAGCGCCGCCGCATAAGGCGTGGCCACCAGCGCCTCCACTTTCAGATAAGCGCGGTTCAGACAGTGCTCCAGATTGCGCGCCGCCACGGCGTCAACCGCCAGACAGTGCATATCAACGCCAAGCCGCCCCCCGGCCAGATTGCGCGGATCGTCCAGCGCCCGATCTTCGTCCAGACTGAAGGCCAGCGGCACGGCGTGAATAAGCGGCCGCTTCACCGCCTGCCGCCCGGCGCAGGCTGCGGCAATCACCCGATGCACATCGGCCAGCGCCACCCGCTCGCCCAGCGGCGCAATATCCGCCGCCAGCCGCTCACTCTTCATATGCCGGCTGGAAAAATTGACAATAACCGATTTCACCATCAGCCCGGCCATGCGCTCGGCGGCGTCAATAACCTTGCGCACCCCCTGTTCAACCGCGGCAATATCCACCACCAGCCCGGCGCGCATACCGCGGGACTGCCGCGCCGCAAAGCCCAGAACCTCTACCCTGTGGGTGCGCCAGGGCAGATGCAGCGTCTTGCGCAGCGGCACCAGACGGGCAATCAGGCAGGATATTTTGCTTGAGCCAATATCCACTACGGTCAACAGGCCGGCCTGCCGCGCCGGGGCAGAAGGCTCAAACAGGGAAGAGGAAACAATATTCATGCCTGCCCCCCGTTTTTCAAAGCTTTTTCACGCTTTTCGGCGGCAGCCACCGCCTGCAGGCGGCGCGCATAAGCCTCCTCCCCCAAAGCTACGGTAATCCGATCTTCCAGCCGCAAATCCACGCTCTCGACAGCGCGGTTAAACAGGCCTTCACGCCGGTCAACCGCCACGGCCTGCTGCAGGCGGACAAAAGGCCTGCGCTCCGGCAGGCGAATCCGCAGGCCGTTATCCAGCAAAATATCCCAGCGCCGGCCGGCAACCCGGATATAAGCGCGGACACGGCTCTCCAGTTCAGGAAAACGCCGCATGGAAGCCAGCAAGGCCGCCGCTTCAAGCTCGGCTCCTTCGCCGACAAAAAACGGCAGGCCGCGCCCTTCCCGCCGGTTATAAGGGGTGATAACCCGGCCGCGCGCATCGATAATATCTACCGCGCCGCCTTTTTGCCACACAGCCAGGGCGCGGCGCTCGGTCAGCCTTACGGCCAGCCGATCAGGATAAATTTTACGCACGGCAACATGCTCAACCCAGGGCAGACGCGCCAGCGCCGCCTGCGCTTCATCAATATTCAAAATCGGCAAAGATGTATCGCCGTCCAGCCCCAGAGCCTGCAGCACATCAATTTCAGAAACCCGTTTATTGCCGCTTATCTGCACTTTATTGACGCCCAGCCCCACCACGGAGCCGGTCAGCTTCAGCGCTTCCCGGCTATGGCCGCCGGCAAACAGCCCCAGACATAATATAGCGCCCATAAAGCCGACAGCGGCAACCGAGCCGGCATGGCGCGGAACAGACACACTGCTGCCCAGATGATTGAGAATAATACGATAATTTTGCCAAAAACGCATTATAACCGCCCGCTTACTCAAAACATTCTCTCTTGCCCGCGCCCGGCCGGCAAAAACCGGCAGACAGGCCGCAAAACACCGCGCCGCCGCGCCGGACAACCCTTGCCGCGCCGCCGCGGCACAAGCCGGACATAGGGCAAAGCTGTGTTTCACCTGGCACATGATGCGTCCTCTGCCGCCCAGCGCACAATATCGGCAAAGCTGTAGCCTGCCGCCCCGGCAATATCCGGCACCAGAGAGGTCGGCGTCATGCCCGGCTGCGTGTTCAGCTCCAGCCACACAGGCAGCGCGCCGCTCTGCTGCTCGTCATAACGGAAATCCGAGCGGCTAATGCCGCGACAACCCAGAGCGCGATGCGCCGCCACACTCATTCTTTGTATATTTCGGTAAATATTTGATGAAATTTTTGCCGGACAAATATGTTTTGAGCCGCCGGAGGCATATTTTGCCTCATAATCATAAAATCCGTGCGATTCTTCAGGCACAATTTCACACACATCGAGCGCTTTATCACCCATGACAGCACAAGTCAGCTCACGCCCGGCTATATAGGCTTCGGCTATCACCGCATCGCCATAGGGCCAGCTATCGGCAAACAGCAGCGGCGGCGCCGCTCCTTCCCGCACAATCACCACGCCGAAGCTGGAGCCTTCCCGCACCGGCTTGACAACATAAGGCAGCGGCAAAGGGTGGCCGGCGCGCAGATCAAAGCGATTCATCACAACAGAAGGAGCAATATGCACCCCGGCCGCGGCCGCAATAATCTTGGCCGCGCCTTTATCCATGGCCAGAGCGGAAGCCAGAACCCCCGAATGCGTATAGGGGATCTGCAAATATTCCAATATGCCCTGAATAGTGCCGTCTTCACCAAAAGGCCCGTGCAGGGCGTTAAAAGCCAGATCCGGCTTCAGCTCAGCCAGTTTCTGCGCAATATCACGACCGACATCAATAGCGGAAACACGGTAGCCAAGCTCGGCCAGCGCGCCGGCGCAGGCCTGGCCCGAAGCCAGGCTGACAGAACGCTCGGGCGAAAGCCCGCCCATCAATACGGCAATATGTTTTTGTGCCAAAAGCAACCTCTCAATCCGGCCGGGCGGAAGGCCATAACCCCGCCGGCCTGAACAGCCATAAAATTTTGCCTGAACGAATCACAATAGCGCCCCCTTTTCCTAAAGAATCAGAGATTTGGCAGAAAGCCAAGCCCCTTGCCGCTGCAACCGGCCCCGCAGGCAAAGGAACAGGACTCATCACACTGAAAAGATTCACAAAAAAAATTCCGCCTTTTTGTCCGGCAATCACGCCGCCGGCGGCAGCGCCCATCAGCCGGCAATCACCGGACGCGGCGCGGCGCAGACAGACACGCCCCGGCAAAGGGGCACAGACAAAACAGGGGAATCCGTTACAGGAAGGCAGCAACAAGTATCGCGCGAAACAGAAAAAGCACAAGCCAAAAAACGCATAATCGGCAAATGAGCGGCAAGGCATGACAAAAAAGCCACAGCAGCCCGGCCTGCCTGTAACCGGCTCCGGCCGCCGGCAAAAGCTATAAAACCCGCTAAAAAGCCGGAGCAACGCTGCGCCCGGGCAAAAACTGCCCCAGTCTTTTAATTTCCCATTGCAGTTTTACCCCGCAATGCTCAAAAACGCGGCGGCGCACCGTTTCCCCCAGCAGCTCCAGATCATAGGCGGCAGCAGCGCCGGTATTGATCATAAAATTGCAGTGCACAGGCGACATTTGCGCCCCGCCAATGGTCAGGCCGCGGCAGCCGGCGGCATCAATCAGCTTCCAGGCCGAATGCCCGGGCGGATTGCGGAAAGTGGAGCCGCCGGTTTTTTCGCGTATTGGCTGCACTGCCTCGCGATGGCGCTGCACCGCCGCCATCGCCGCCTCAATCTGCTCTTTATCGGCTTGTTCCCCGGCAAACAGCGCTTTGGTAAAAATCAGCTCTGCCGCTGCCGCCGCTTCCCGGTAAGAAAAGCCCATATCCTGCCGGGTTAAAATATGCTTTTTCCCCACCCTGTCCAGCGCCTGAACCTCTATCACTCTTGCCGCCGTCTCCCCGCCATTGGCGCCGGCATTCATGCGCAGCGCCCCGCCGACACTGCCGGGAATGCCGTGATAAAACTCCAGCCCGCCAATACCGGCTGCCAGCGCCGCCGCCGCCAGCCGCTTGTCGGAAGCGGCGGCGCCGGCTATAAGCCGCCCTTCCCCCGCTGCTTCTATCTGGCCAAAGCTTTTTGCCGGCAGGCGCAGCACCACGCCTTTTATCCCGCCTTCCCGCACCAGCAGATTCGAGCCGATACCCGCCACGGTCAGCGGCACAGAGCGCGGCAAAGCCGCCAGCACCTGCGCCAGATCCTCTTCATCGGCCGGCTGGTAAAACAGCTCGGCCGCGCCGCCAGTGCGAAACCAGGTGATCTTGCTCATATCCAGCCCCGCCTGCCGGCGGCCGCGCGCCGCCGCCCGCACCCGCGCCAGCGCGGCGCTCTGCCATAAAGCCTCACCGTCTATCGCCTGAAATTCTGCCATCAGCCTAACCTTTACAGCTCCGGCGCCCAAAGCGTCTTATTTGCCCCGCCGGGCTGGCGGCGCGCTTTTGACGCTGCCGGCGTCATTCAGCTCTTTCGGCACGGCTTCCGCCCATTGGGTGATATTGCCTGCCCCTAAAAACACCACACAATCACCGCTTTTTGCCACTTCGCGGATAAACGGCGCCACCGCTTCCACTCCGCTTAAAGCGCGGGCATCAGGCCGGCCTTCCTGCTGTATTCTGGCCGCCAGATGCGTATTATCCGCCCCTTTTACCGGCGCTTCACCGGCGGCATAAACCGGCGCAACGGCAACATAATCCGCATCGTCAAAACAGGCGGCGAAATCGGCAAACAGGCTGGCCAGGCGGCTATAGCGATGCGGCTGCATAATCGCAATAAGCTTATGCTTGCCCGCAACCTCGCGCGCGGCGCGCAAGACGGCTTTAATCTCGACCGGGTGATGGCCGTAATCATCAAAAAACTCGACGCCCCGCCAGCTGCCGGTATGCGTAAAGCGGCGCTTTACCCCGCCAAAGCCCAGCAAACCCTGTTTTATCGCCTCGGCCTTTACCCCCAGCTCATGCGCCACGGCAATCGCCGCTGTCGCATTAGATATATTGTGCCGCCCCGGCATGGGCAAGGCAAGATTTTGTATCACCTCCTCCCCGCCGCCTTTGCGGCGGCGAAGTGTCACATCAAAAACTGATTTTGCCCCCTCGCGCCGCACATTGGCAAAACGCACATCGGCATCTTCAGCCTCGCCATAAGTGATAATGCGGCGGTCAATAATGCGGCCGGCCAAAGCCCGCACCTGCGGGTGGTCAATGCACAAAACGCCAAAACCGTAAAACGGCACATTTTCAACAAACTGGCAAAACGCCCGGCAAATGTTGTCATAAGAACCGTAATAATCCAGATGCTCCGGGTCTATATTGGTAATAACCGCAATATCGGCCGGCAATTTTAAAAAACTGCCGTCACTTTCATCGGCCTCCACCACCATAAAATCACCGCTGCCCAAATAGGCATTGGTGCCGCGGGCATTGATAATGCCGCCATTGATAACGGTCGGGTCAAGGCCTCCCGCTTCCAGCAAGGCAGAAACCAGCGATGTTGTCGTGGTTTTGCCATGAGTGCCGCCAATCGCCACCGCCTGGCGAAAGCGCATCAGCTCGGCCAGCATTTCCGCCCGCCGCACGATCGGCAAATGTCTGGCGATCGCCGCTTTATATTCCACATTATCGGGCTTGACCGCGCTGGAAATCACCACCACTTCCGCCCCGCCCAGATGAGCCGCCTGATGGCCGATGAAAATTTTTATCCCCTTTTCCGCAAGGCGTTTGGTATTGCCGTTTTCCGCCTGGTCGGAGCCTTGCACCTGATAGCCCAGATTATGCAATAATTCGGCAATGCCGCTCATGCCAATGCCGCCAATACCGATAAAATGGATAAGGCCGATATTTAACGGCATTTTCATAATAGTGCTCCTCACTTTACTCTTTTGTGCCTGTTGCGCCCGCGCCGGCCACCGTATCAGCAGCCGCATAGCGCCGCACCAAAGCCGCCAGCTTCGCCACCGCCTCTTTCTGCCCGCAGCGCGCTGCCGCCCGGGCCTGCTGCGCCATTTCCTCCGGCTGTGTCATGGCCCGGGCAATCCGCGCCGCAAGGCCGGCAGCGGTCAGATCCGCCTGTTCGGCCATTTCTGCGCCGCCGCCCGCTGCCAGGCTTTGCGCATTATGGCGCTGATCGTGATCCAGCGCCTGCGGATAAGGCACCAGCAGCGCCGGCCGGCCGATAGCGGCAATTTCCGCCACGCTAGAGGCCCCGGCCCGGGCGATAATATAATGCGCCCGCGCCATTAGCCCCGGCAAATCTTTAAAAAACACCGCAATTTCCGCCTTTATCGCCAGCCCGGCATAAGCGGCACGCAAGGCTGCTTCATCAGCCGGGCGCGCCTGCTGGGTAAGCGCCAGCCGGGCGCGCAAGGCCGGCGGCAATAAAGCCAGCGCCGGCGGCATAATGTCTGAGAAAAAGCTCGCCCCCTGACTGCCGCCAAAAACCAGCAAATGAAACGGCTCATTGGCCCGCGCCGGCTGATAGGGCGCTTTGGCGGCCGCCAGCACGGCAGCGCGCAAGGGATTGCCGGTTATTACGGTTTTAGCGGCCAGCGCCGCCGGCGCCCGCGCCGGCGGGAAGCCGGCCGCCACCGCCCGGGCCGAGCGCGCCAGCAGGCGATTAGCCCGCCCCATAACCGAATTTTGCTCATGAATGAGGGTCGGCACCCGCATAAACCGCGCCGCCAGCAGCGGCGGCACCGTGGGGTAGCCGCCAAAACCCATCACCAGACACGGCCTGAAGCGGCGGATCAGCCGCACAGCCTGACAAAAACCGCGGCCAAGCTGCCAGAGACCTTTGGCCAGCCGCCACGGATTGGCGCCGGCAAGGCTGGCCGAGGCTAAAATATGCACATTGGCAGCGGCAAAGCCTTCCCCTCCGGCGGTGATAAAACGGCGGCCGCGGCTGTCGGTCAGCATATGCACGGCAAAGCCCTGCGCCGGCAAAGCCTGCCCCAGCGCCTCAGCCGGGAAGACATGGCCGCCCGTGCCGCCGGCGGCCAGAAATACGGTTTTGGGAGCTTTTTCACCGCTTCTATACATTATCCCACTTTCCTGCCCGGCTATGCCCGGCCGGCCTGCCTTGCCCGCCCGGGGCAACAGGCAGCCTGTGAATCACGGCCGGGCCTAATCAAAACCCAGCGAGGCCCGCCCTTCCGGCCGCTTGCGGGTCAAACCCAGCAGGCAGCCCTGCGTTATGGCAATGGCAATCAGCGAAGAGCCGCCATAAGAAATAAAGGGCAAAGTCATGCCTTTGGGCGGCATCAGGTGCAAATTTACCGCCAGATTGATAATAGCCTGAAAGCCGAACAGCAAAACCAGCCCGGCAATGGCATAACGGGTAAAAATATCGCGCTCCTTCATCGCCAGATAAAAAGAGCGCAGCACAATAAAGGCAAACAGGCCGATAACCGCCATAGATAGCAGAATACCATATTCTTCGGCAATAACCGAAAAAACAAAATCCGTATGGCTGTCGGGAATAATGCGTTTTATCAGCCCTTCTCCCGGGCCTTGCCCCAGCCAGCCGCCGTGCATAATCGCCTCCCGCCCGACATCAACCTGAAATGTATCGCCTTCCCCATGCAAAAAGCCGTCAATGCGCTCATGCACATGGCTGAAGCTGTAATAAGCGCCAAAACCGCCGGCCACCGCCAGGCCGCACAGCAACAGGACAAACCACAAAGGAATGCCGGAAATAAAAAACAACCCGCCCATTACCAGGCTTATCAGCAAAGTTTGCCCCAGATCCGGCTCGGCCACCAGTAAAGCCGCGCATAGCCCCCACAGCAAAACCGGCGGCAAATAGAGGCTTTGCCGCCCGCTGGCCGTTTGCCGGGCAAACAGCCAGGCCATAATCACCACATAAGCGGGTTTCATAAATTCTGACGGCTGGACACCAAAGCCGGCCAGCGCGATCCAGCGGCGCGATCCCTTGGTTTCTACGCCGAAAAACAGCGTCAGCACCAGAGCCGCCAGAGAAACAAGCAAAAGACACAGGCAAAACAGGCGGATAGCAGGCGGAGATAAAAAAGACAGGCCGATCATCACCGGCACGGCGGCAAGCGTAAACCAGATATGCAATTTGACAAAATGCAAACTGTCGGCAATGCCCACCCGCGCCGCCACAGAAGGGCTGGCGGCAAAGGAAAACAAAATACCCGCCCCCATTAACAGCAGACAGGCGGCCAAAATCCAGCGATCAATCGTCCACCACCAATCGGCAATAGCGCTTCTGTCCATACGGCTGAGCATAAATTCCCTTTATCTGCCTGGCCCAACGCCGCTTGGCGGTGAACCCTATTCCTTGTTTTGCCCGGACACCGAAAAGCGCGGCTAATTATTTTTATCCCGGCCTCTCAGTGCAGCGCTCAAAAAACAGCTTGTAAAAGGCAAATTATAAAAAAAGCTTAATAGCCGGGCGTCTTATCTGCCGCGCCCGCCGCCTGCCAACCCGGGCGCGTTATTCGCTGCGCCCAAAGCCACAGGCCAGCCTGTCCAGGCCGGGCGCGTTAACTGGCTGCCGCGCCGGCGCCATAGCTTTTGGCCAGCGCGGCAAAAGCCCGGCCCCTTTCTTCAAAATTGTTAAACTGATCAAAGGAAGCGCAGGCCGGGCTGAGCAAAAGCGCCGCCTCGGCCCCTTTGGCTATTGTGCCGGCGGCAATATCCGCCTTTATATCGGCCCAGGCCAGCGCCGCCGCCGCGCTTAAATCAACCGCCTGCCGATAAGGGCATAAATCAGCGGCAAAAACCGGCCCGCCTTCCAGCCCCGCATCGTCCGCCCCCCCGCCGTCCAGCCGGCGCGCGGCAAAGCTTTTGCCGAATTCGGCCGCCGCTTCGCCAAAAAAATAGGCGCGGCGCACATGCGCCAAATATTGCCGCTTTAACAGGCTGTCTATCCCGCCTTGTTTGGCGCGGCCGCCGGCCAGCCAGTAAATATTATCATAGCTGCGCAAGGCCGGGGCGGCCGATTCCGCATTTGTCGCCTTGCTGTCATTGATAAAGCGGATTGTCACGCCCTGATAAAGCCTGTGCCCAACCTCTTCCATGCGGTGCGGCAGGCCGGTAAAATCGGCCAGACCTTTTTCAAACCCCTTTGCTCCCAGCGCTTTGGCCGCTGCCAGCGCGCAAAGGGCATTTTGCCCACTATGCCGGCCGCGCAAAGCGGCGGAAGCGGGCAAAGCCTTGCCCTCTCGCCAGAAGCGCCCCTGATGATAAGCATAAAAGCGCGGCGCGGTAAAACAATCCTGCGGGTTGATCATACCGTTTTCATCAGCCGCGGCGCCAATGCCGATAACCCGCTTGCCCTGTCGCTGCAGCCGGTCATAAATAGCCTGACACAAAGCATCATCATAAGCGATAATGGCGGTTTCACTTTGCTCAGCCAGCCGCTCTTTCAGCGCCGCATAGGCGGCAAGACTGCCATGCCGGTCAATATGATCGGGGGTAATATTCAGCACAATGCCGATAGTCGGGTTGAGAGAAGGCGCCAGATCAATCTGATAGGAAGAAACTTCCACCACATAAACCTGCCGGGCTGAGGGCGCAAAAGGCGCCAGCTCCAATACCGGCTTGCCAATATTGCCGCCCATTTGCACATTATAGCCGGCGCGGCGCAATATATGCGCCAGCAGCGCCGTGGCGGTGGATTTGCCGTTTGTGCCGGTAATGGCGATAAACGGGCAAAAATCTGCTGCCGGCTTTTTCTCCTGCAAGCCGCCGCCGGCCAACCCGGCTTGCTTCTTTTGCCGGCCGTCAGCGTGACGCAATAAAAAAGCATTGCGCTCGCGCGCAAACAGCTCAATATCGCCAATAATTTCCACCCCCGCCTGCTGCGCCAGCACCGCGCTCCAATGCGGCTTTGGGTGGGTGAGCGGCACACCGGGGCTTAATACCAATGCTGCTATAGCGCCCCATTCTATTGCCCGCAAATCCTGCGCCGGCAGGCCGGCCTGCCGCGCTTTGCTCACCGCTTGCGGATTATCGTCCCAGACAAGAACCTCCGCCCCGCCTTGCGCCAGAGCTTTGGCGGTGGCGAGGCCGGAAGCGCCAAGGCCGAACAGCGCCACTCTTTTACCGCTGAAAGTTGAGACCGCAATCATCGTCCTTTACCCTTTGCTTTTTGGCGGCGCCCCGCCCGGCTTTGTCCTTAGCGCCCCGCCCGGCTCAGCGCAGCTTCAGGCTGACAAGCCCCAGCAGCGCCAGAATAATCGATATAATCCAGAAGCGAATAACCACCTGGCTTTCTGTCCAGCCTTTTTTCTCAAAATGGTGGTGGATCGGCGCCATTAAAAACACCCGCTTGCGCGTCATTTTAAAATAGCCGACCTGAATAATAACCGACAAAGCCTCCATCACAAACACGCCGCCAATCACCGCCAGCACCAGCTCATGCCTGGCCGCCACGGCGACCGAGCCTAACAGGCCGCCTAAAGCCAGCGAGCCGGTATCGCCCATAAAAATCGCCGCCGGCGGCGCATTAAACCATAAAAAGCCCAGACCGGCGCCAATAACGGCGGCCAGCAGAACTGTCAGCTCGCCGGTGCCGGGGACAAAGTGAATCTGCAAATATTCGGCAAACACACTATTGCCGGAAACATAGGCAATCAAAGCAAAAGAAGCGGCCGCCACCATGACCGGCACTATCGCCAGCCCGTCCAGACCATCGGTAAAATTAACCGCATTGCCGGTGCCGACAATCACCAAAGCGCCAAAGGGGATAAAAAACAGCCCCAGATTAAGCACATAAGTGACAAAGGGGAAAGACAGGCCGCCGGAGCCGGCGCGCATAAACACGGCAGCAGCGGCCGCGCCTAAGCAAAATTCCAGCAAGAGGCGCATTTTGCCGGAAAAGCCGCGGCTTGTCTCTTTGGTCACTTTCAAATAATCATCATAAAAGCCGATAGCGCCATAAGATAAGGTAACGCCCAGCACCGTCCAGAAATAGAGATTTTTAAAATCACACCACAACAGGGCAGCAAAGGTAGTGCCGCTTAAAATCATCAGCCCGCCCATAGTCGGCGTTCCGGCTTTTTTAAAATGGGTTTGCGGCCCGTCAGCGCGAATGGGCTGCCCCTTGCCCTGGCGGATTTTCAGCGAGGCAATAATCGCCGGGCCAAATAAAAACACAAACAGGGCCGATGTCATCAGCGCCCCGGCGGCGCGGAAGGTGATATAGCGGAACAGCCCTGTCCCCGGGATAATGCCGATAAAATCGGATAAAAAATACAACATGAATTTTGCCGCCTTATAATTTCCGCCTGTTCAGGCCGCGCCGCTCAAGCCGGGCGCCATGCCGGCCCTGTTTAGCGCACAGGGCAACAAGCGGCAAGCAAAGCCGCCGCCAGTTTGGCCGTGCCGATGGAATTGGACGATTTCACCATTACACAATCGCCCGCCTGCAAGGCCTGTTCCAGCGGCGCCGTCAGCTCGGCCGCTATTGGCCGCCAATGCACCTCTATTGCTTTGTGGCGCTGTTGCAGCGCCTGCTGTAAAAAGCGCATGGCCTCGCCGGCCAGAAAGGCTATATTTACCGGCGCGGCCGCCAGTTTTTCGGCCAGCTCCTCATGCGCGCTTTGTGTCTCAGCCCCCAGCTCCAGCATATCACCCAAAACGGCAATGCGGCGGCCGCCGCCGGCCGGCTGTGTCTCCCCCAGCATTTTGATCGCCGCCGCCATGGAAAGCGGATTAGCATTATAGCTCTCATCAATCAGCAGAAACTCGCCTTCAGCCGCGTTTTTATGCGGCAGTGCCAGGCGGTAACGCGCTCCCCGCCCCGCCCCGGCCTGAAACTGCGCCAGAGCAGCCGCCGCTTTGGCCCAAAAAGCCTCTTTATCCGCCGGCAGCAAAGCCGCATCATGGGCCGGGCGCAGCGCCAGCTCGGCTGTTGCCGCCAGCGCCGCGCAGCCATTGAGGGCATTATGCGCCCCATGCGCCTGCAGGGTAAAATCAACCTCGCGCTCATCGCGCAGCTTCAGGCGGCATTGCCGACCCTGCGCCGTTTCCGTTTCGGACACAAGGCGATAATCGGCCTCTTCGCTCCGCCCGAAAGAGCAGACAAAAAAATGCCCCGCTGAGCGGGCTTTTTGCGCCAGAAATTCATAATATTCATCATCGCGATTGAGCAGCGCCGCGCCATTCGGTTCCAGCCCGGCAAAAATTTCCGCCTTGGCGGCGGCAATCTCGTCCAGGCTGTTAAAGTGCCCCCTATGCGCCGCGGCAATGCGGCTGATCAGCGCCAGATGCGGCCGCGCCAGACGGCTGAGCGGGGTAATCTCGCCCGCATGATTCATGCCGATTTCATAAAGAGCAAAATCCGTGTCCGCCGGCATGCGCGCCAGACTTAGCGGCACGCCAAAATGATTATTAAAAGAAGCCGGGCTGTAATGCAGCCTGCCAAACGGCGCCAGCGCTTGCGCCAGCATTTCCTTTATCGTAGTCTTGCCGACCGAGCCGGTGATCGCCGCCACGCGCGCGCCCGGCCGCAGCCGCGCGCGCGCCGCTTTAGCCAGCTTTTCCAGTGCCGCCAGCACATTATCCACCGCCAGCAGCGGGATAGAGAGCGGCGGCAGATCACCCAGCTTCGCTGCTTCCACCACCGCCAGCGCCGCCCCGGCTTTGGCCGCCGCCGCTACATAGGCATGGCCGTCAAGCCGCTCGCCGGTCAGGGCAAAAAACGCCTCCCCCGCCTGTAAGCTGCGGCTGTCAATCGCTATGCCGCTGATTGCCGGCGGCAATGCGCCTTGCAAACGCCCGCCGACAGCCTGCGCCAAAGCCTCGCCTGTCCATAAAGCCATAATATTTCTGCTCCTCCTGGCCGCGCGTCTCGGCGCGGCGCGCATTTCAGCCTTCATTCACGCTGCGCAAAGCAGCGGCAAGCTCTGCCTGGTCAGAAAAAGGCAAAACCTTATCGCCGATAATCTGCCCTTCTTCATGGCCCTTGCCGGCGACAATCAGCGTATCGCCGCGGGCTAACAGGCCGACAGCATGGCGGATAGCCGCCCGCCTGTCGCCGATTTCCTGCGCCCCATGCGCGCCGGCCAAAATCTGCTTGCGGATAATGGCGGCATTTTCACTGCGCGGATTATCGTCTGTCACAATCACTATATCGGCCAGTTTTACCGCTATTTCCCCCATAATCGGCCTTTTGCCCTTATCACGGTCACCGCCGCAGCCGAAAACCAGCACAATGCGCCCATTGGTAAAAGGGCGCACCGATTTCAGCACATTTTCCAGCGCGTCCGGTTTATGGGCATAATCGACATAAACCGGCGCGCCCAAAGCCGTGGCGCCGACAAGCTGCAGCCGCCCCGGTGCGCCCTGCAGCCGCTCCAGCGCGCGGAAAGCCGCCGCCGCCGGCACGGCGCAGGCAATAGCCAGCCCGGCCGCCGTCAGCGCATTGGCCAGTTGAAACTCTCCCGCCAGCGGCAAAACCGTCTCATAAATTTCGCCCTCAAACTCTATTTCGGCATATTGGCGAAAGCGCTCATGCTCCACCCGCTTCAGCTTGATAAAACGGCCCTTGCGGCCAATGGTCAAAACCTTACGCCCGGCCGCCTCTATATGCGCGGCCGCCTTATCGGCATATTTGCTGTCGGCAAAAACAACAGCCGGCGCGCCGGCCGGCAGCAGCGTATCAAACAGCCGCATTTTGGCTTTAAAATAGGCGTCAATAGTCGGGTGATAATCCATATGGTCGCGCCCCAGATTGGTGAAGCCGGCTGCGCTGAGCTTAACCCCGTCCAGCCGGCATTGCTCCAGCCCGTGCGAAGAGGCTTCCATCACCACATGGGTTATATGCCGGCGCGCCAGTTGGCTCAATAATTGCGCCAGCTCTACCGGCCCCGGCGTGGTCAGCGCCCCGCTCTGGGTGAAATCTTTGGCCACCACGCCGATCGTGCCGATAGAAGCGGCGGCAAAACCGGCATTTTCCCATATTTGCCGCAAAAAAGCGGCGACTGATGTTTTACCGCTGGTGCCGGTTATCGCCACCGCCACTTGCGGCCGCTGCGGATAAAAGCGCGCCGCTGCCAGCGCCAGCGCATGGCGGATATTATCGACATAAAGCACCGGAACAACGCTGCCGGCAACAGCGCTGCCCTTTTCCGCGATAATCACCGCCGCGCCCTGTTTTGCCGCCGCGCCGGCATAGGCCCGGCCGTTGGCGGCATTGCCGGCCACGGCAAAAAACGCATAACCGGGCTTTATCCGGCGGGAATCATCGCTCAGGCCGGAAATGTCGATATTATCGGCAAGGGTTTTGTTTGCCCCTGCGGCAAGATCCTCCCCCAGCAAATGTGAAACTTTCATGGCTTCTCTTTCTCCCGCCGCCGGGCCGGGCGGCGGCGCGGCTCACCGGCTTTTCGGCTTTGGCGGCGCATTCTCCGCCAGTTGCAGCGGCCTGTTTTGCGCCGTGAAATCCGGCAACACACCCAGAAAGGTCGCCGAGCGGCGGATAATCCCCGCCGCCAGCGGCGCGGCATTAAAAGCCGCAGTGGTTGAAGCTTCGCCCTCGGCCGGCTTTGGATCGTCAACAATGGTCAAGACAATATAAGCCGGCTTGTCCATGGGAAAAGCGGCAATAAAGGAATTAAAATTGCGTCCCTTGGAATAGCGGCCATGCACGACTTTTTCTGCCGTGCCGGTTTTACCGCCAACGCGATAGCCGTCCACCGCGCCGCGCCGCCCGGTGCCTATATCAGCATTGCGCTTGTAAAGATAGCGCATATCGCGCACGGTTTGCGCCGATACAACCCGTTGCCTGCCGGCTTCAGCCGCAGCTTTTGACAGCGGCAGGAAGCTGGGCGGCAGCAAAAAGCCGCCATTCACCAGCGCCGCCACCCCTGTTGCCGTTTGCATCGGCGTAGTGGCAAAACCGTGGCCAAAGGAAATAGTGGCAGAATTCACCTTTTTCCACACATGCGGGGAAAAAGGCTCTGCCACCTCCGGTAATTGTGTCTGCATGCGGCTTAACAGGCCAAGACGCTGCAAAAAGGCGCGATGGCCGCCAATGCCGATAGCCTCTGCCTCTCTGCCCGAGCCGATATTGGAAGAAAAACGAAACACTTCCTCAATCGTCAAAGGGCGGTATTTGCCATGAAAATCTTTAATCTGCTGCGAGCCGAAACGCAGCGGGCGCGAGGCGTCAACCTTGCTGTCCAGCCGGAATTTGCCGGAATCCAGCGCCATAGCGGTGGTAAAGCTTTTAATGCTGGAGCCCATTTCAAAAGCGCCGGCGGTTATGCGGTTCAGCCGGTCTTTCTGCAAAGCCTCAACCGGGCGATTCGGGTCAAAATCCGGCATGGAAACCATAGCCATCACCTCACCCGTATCGGCCTTCAGCACCACGGCGCCGGCCGCTTCCGCCCGGTAGCGCGCCATGGTTTTGGCCACTTCATCATGCACAATCGCCTGCACCCGCATATCAATAGAGAGCGCCACCGGCTCCAGCGCGGCCGGCGCCGCCAGCCCCGCCTTGCGCAAAGCGCCGAGGCCGGCTTCGTCAATATATTTTTCCATGCCGGCAATGCCCTGATTGTCAATATTGACAAAGCCCAATATATGCGCGGCCGCCGCGCCGCCGGGGTAAAAGCGCCGCGTTTCCACCTGAAAGCCCAGGCCGGGAATGCCCAGCGCCATCACCTCTGCTTTTTGCCGGGCGCTTAAGCCGCGCGCAATCCAGGCAAAGCCGTTGCGCTTTTCCAGCCGCGCCGTGATCTCGCGGCGATTCATTTGCGGCAACAGGCCGGCCAGTAAATCCACCGTTTCAGTAATATCAATAATGCGGCGCGGCTCGGCAAAGAGCGACCAGGTTTTAATATCGATCGCCAGCAGCAGGCCGTTGCGATCGACAATATCGGGGCGCGCCTGGCTCACCGGCGCCGGCGGCGCTGAGGCGGCCGCTATTTCACCGCCGCCGCGGCCGTAATATACCAGCTTGGCGGCAATAGCGCCGTAAAGGCAGCAAAATATGACAAAAGTAAAGCCCAGCCGGCTTTTAAAGCCGGTCGGCAAACGGGCGGGCGGCTTTTGCGCCGCTGCAATCGTGTTGTTTTGCCCAAACCACATATTCATAAACTATCACCTCCCGCCAGACGGCAAAGCCGGACGGACGGCCGCTGCGGCGCTGCCGGCACTATGTGCCGCCGGCTGCGCGCGCCCCCCGGGCCGGATCCGGCTGCCGCCGGCCGGCGGCACACTGGCCGTTATTATTGTATCCAGCCGGCCGGCGCTCTTGCCGGCGGCAGGCGGCGCTTCACTGTCTTTAATCGCTGTTTCTATGGCGTCCGGCAGGCGCTGCGGCACGGCGTCCAGGGTCACAATCTGCCGCGGCTCTATCAACTGCAGGGACAGGCCGGCCTGATAGCGCTCTGCCAGGCGCTGCAGGCGCTCCGGCTCTGTCGCCAGCGCCCAGCGGGCGCGCAGCAAAGCGGCGGTATCCTGCTCTATTTCTATTTTATGCTCCAGCCGGCGCACTTCCTGATAACGCTTCTGCGCTTCATATTTGCTTTCATACGTCCAGAAGGCGGCGCATAACATCAGCACAACCATGATAATATCGCCGGTGCGGAAAAGAGTCATATATGGCCTCCCCTCTGGCGGCCGGCCGCAGCCGGAGCAGGCAGCGCCGGCAAATCCGGCAGGTTGAAAAGGCTTAAATCCGCCGCCTCAGCCGGGCTGTGCGTGCGCCGGCCGGCGCGCAATTTGGCCGAGCGGGCCCGCGGATTAACAGCAGCTTCGGCCGGACTTGCGGTTTTGGCCCCCTTAAACAGCGGGGTGAAAACGGCCGGGCGCAAAGCGGCCGCCGGCACATGGCGGGAAAGCGCCCGCCCGCCGGCCCGGCTGCTGAAAAACTGTTTAACCATGCGATCTTCCAGCGAATGAAATGTGACAACCGCCAGGCCGCCGCCGGGGCGCAAAACCCTTTCCGCCGCGAATAAAGCGCGCGCCAGCTCACCCAGCTCATCATTGACATAAATGCGCAAAGCCTGAAAAGCCCGGGTGGCGGCGTGGATTTTTTCGCGCCGGTGCAGCCCCAGCGCCTCAATCGCCGCGGCCAGATCCAAAGTTGTGGCAAAAGCTTTATCGGCGCGGCGGCGCGCAATCATGCGGGCAATGCGGCCGGCATGGCGCTCCTCGCCGTAAAAGTGGAAAATACGCGCCAGATCACGGCTTTGCAGGCTGTTGACAAGCTCTGCCGCGCTCACTCCGCGCCCGGACATGCGCATATCCAGCGGCCCGTCCCTTTGGAAAGAAAAACCGCGCGCCGCTTCGTCCAGCTGCATGGAAGAGACACCAATATCCAGCACCACCGCATCAGCCGGCACAAAAGCCGCGGCGGCCGCCGCTTCATCAAGCTTTGAAAATTCTGTCTCCATAATGGTGAAACGGCCGCCGCTTGCTTCCTCCAGTTCCCGGCCGGCCCGCACTGCCTGCGGGTCGCGATCCAGCCCCAGCACCTGCGCGCCCTCAGCCAGCAAAGCGCGGGAATAGCCGCCGGCGCCGAAAGTGCCGTCAATCACCCGCCGCCCCGTGAGAGCGCCGCTTTTACCGCCCGCGCCGGTGTCGCCCAGCGCCGCGGTCACAGCGGCCAGCACTTCCGCCGGCATAACGGGAATATGGCCGGCCGGCGCGGCCGCCTTATCTTGTGTCATCAGCAAACCCCGCTTACGGCCGCCGGCGGGCCGGTTTGCATATATCAGCCAACCCGGCGCAACCCAATACAAAACCATTACTCAACAGGCCTGCCGGCAGCCGCAAAGGCAGCCGGCCGTTTATCGGCGCCGCCACTGCCCCGGCGCCCGGGCCGATCAAAGCTCCAGCTCCGATCCGGCTCAGTATCGCCGATTATCTTTAACGAAATATTGCCCCGGGCAGAAAATTTGCCGAAATCAAAAAGGAGAAAGCTGCTGCCAAATGAGAATAATGTTGAGCGCCAGCACCAGCGCCGCCGCCGCCGCCGCTGCAAACTGCACAAAAACACTATTGGCAAAACCGCCCATCAGCGCCGGCGAGCGGGTAAACAGCAATAAAGCCAGCATCGGCACCGGCAGGGCAAAACTTAACACCACCTGGCTTATCACCAGCGCCTCAGTGGTATTAACCCCAAGCCCCACCACAATAAAAGCGGGAATCATCGTCACAACGCGGCGCAGCCAGACAGGAATATAAAAACCGACAAAACCCTGCATAATCATCTGCCCGGCCATAGTGCCGACAATCGAGCTGGAAATGCCGGAAACCAGCAGAGAAAGCAAAAAAGCGCCGGCCGCCGCCTTGCCCAGCAGCGGCGTCAAGCTGTGATAGGCGGTTTCAATTTCCGCCACATCTTGATGCCCCTGATGAAAAGCGGCCGCCGCCATAATAAGGATAGCCATATTCACCAGCCCGGCCAATGTCAAAGCGACAATAACCTCGCGGTTGGAAAAACGGATAAGCAGCGCCTTTTGTTCCGCATTGCCGGCCTTGACCCGGTTTTGTGTCAGGCCGGAATGCAGATAAAGCGCATGCGGCATAACCGTAGCGCCAATAATGCCGACGGCAATCAGCAGCGCCTGCTTATCCGGCATTTCCGGCTTTAATATATGCAGCCCCACTTGCCCCCATTGCACCGGGGTTACCAGCATTTCCAACAGATAGCAAAGAGAAATAATCAGCAAAAACAGGCTGATAAGCAGCTCCATAGGGCGGAAGCCGCCGCGATCCAGCAGCAGAAAAGCATAGGTTATAATAGCCGTTATGCCCATGCCGATCAGCAAAGGCAGGTGGAACAGCAGCGACAGGCCGATAGCGCCGCCGAGAAACTCGGCCAGATCCGTGGCGCAGGCGGCCACTTCGCTGATCAGCCACATACTGATTACCACCGGTTTGGGGAAATTATCGCGGCACAGCTCAGCCAGATTGGCGCCGGTTACAATGCCCAGCCGGGCAGAAAGCGCCTGAAACAGCATAGCCACCAGATTAGCCAGCAGCACGACCCATAATAAACTATAGCCATAGCCGGCGCCGGCCTGAATATTGGTAGAAAAATTGCCCGGATCAACATAGGCAATAGCCGCAATAGCCGCCGGCCCCGACATCAGAAAAAACGAGCGCAGGCGGCCCGGGCGCCGCGCCGCCCGGCCGGAAAGCACATCGCGCATCTGGTCGCGCGTCCGCCGGCTCAATGAGGCCGGATCTGCTTTTTCCTGCTCTGCCATCATTGTTTCTCCTGCCCGGCCGGCAGGGCGGGCGGCTGCGCTACAGCGCCGATAACGGCGGCGCCCAAACCGCGCCCTTTACCGGAACAGCAGCCGCTAAAGCCGCCAGATAAAAAGCCGATACAATAAAAACAGGGTCAGCCGGCCTGTAAGCCGAGTTCTGTTCACAAGGCCGATTATCGGCCTTGCCTGGCAGCCATTCCTCTAGGGCCTGTGTTACCACAGGCCTCTTGCAACCAACCCGGATAGCGGCCCGGAAACAAGCCTGCGCCGGCGCGGCGCTCCTATCCCTATTCGGTCTTGCTTTCGGTGGGGTTTACCCTGCCATTGCCGTTACCGGCAATGCGGTAGGCTCTTACCCTGCCCTTTCACCCTTACCTGTAAACAGGCGGTTTGCTTTCTGTGGCACTTTCCCTGGGGTCGCCCCCGCCGGGTGTTACCCGGCACCGTATTTCCGCAAAGCTCGGACTTTCCTCACCAACCACCTTTCGGCTCATGGCTGGCGCGGCTGCCCGGCCGGCTGACCTGTTACCCCTATAAAACAAAAAACGCCGCTCTGCAAGAGCGGCGCCTTGTCCTGTCATGCCGGCAGCCGGCTTTGGCAGCCTTTTGCCGGGCGCAGATCAAAAAACGGTTGGCGCGATCAGCGGTAACCGACAGCGTATAAATAGGCCTTGACCTTCTGACAATAGCGATAAGAGACGGGGTTCATGCGCGTTGCCCCGTGGCCGGCATTATATTTCAGCACCGTGCCGCACAAATTGCCGCCGCTTAAATTTTGCGCCAAAGCCAGATAACGCGTGCCGTATTCCAAATTAACAGCCGGGCTGTAAAGCCCGCCGATCGGGCCTTGATAGCCCAAAAGCCGCGCTGTCGCCGGGCGCACCTGCATCAGGCCGATCTCTCCCACCCCGCCGCGCGTGCGATAATTATAGCCGCTCTCCGTATGCACGACAGCGTGGATCAAATCTTCCGGCACATGATATTTTTGCGCCATATAGTGAATGGCTTTTTCATAAGGGCGCGGCCTTTGCAACACAACCGGGCGGGAATAGCCCGTTATGACCATATGCCGCCGGGCGGCGGCCGGCCGATACGCGGCGGGGCTTGCCGGCGCAGCGCGCCATCGCGCCGGGGGGCGCTTGCGCTTTTGCCCTGTTGCAGGCGGCTTTTCTGGCGCCGGCCGGCTGTTTTTGCCGCTTACTGCCCGCCGGGCTTTGCCGCCGCTTTTGCCGGCCGTAAAATCGCCGCCGGCTTCATGCGGCGGCGCGGCAAAACTTATGGAAGAAGCTATCGGCTGCGCCAGAATCAGGCCGGCCAGCAGAGCGGCCACCCGGGCCGGTTTACGATAAAAATAAGTCATACCCGCTTATCTCGCACTGTTTTACAAGGATTACAGCACCCTTGCCGCGCCGTATAACCCCTCCAAAGGCAACACGGTAAAGGCAAAATCAGGCAGAACCATAGTCGAAAAGACAGGCAGGCAGACATTAAAAAACTATATTTTTTTTGTTTTAGCTAAAAAACGCCCTGTTTCAGGACAAAACATACGCACTATGTTAAAATAACCGTAACTATAAAGAAGAATTTCACCAAAACAGGACATTTATTGCCGTATTTACACAAACGCCGCCGCCAAAGCCAGCAGGCGCCTTAATGTCTGAATAGTGGATATATCGATCCGGCCGTCTACCCGCGCCGGGCGAAAATGAGCCTGAAAGGCTTTTGTTACCCATTCTGTCCGGCTGTCAAACAGGCCGGTTACGCCAATATCATAACCATAGCGCGCCAGCATGGCCTGAAACACGGCAACCGCCCGGCCGCGCGCGCCCGGAGAGAGCGCCCAGCCGCAGCCGCAGGCAGGCACCGGCGGCGCATAAAGGCCGACACCCGCCCGCGCCATTTTCCGCCAGGGGAATGTTGCGCCCGGGTCGATTTTCCGCTCCGGCGCAACATCGCTATGCCCCAGCACATAAGGCGGTTTTATCGCCGTGTGGCGAGCAAGAATATCCTGCGCCAGCGCTCTTACCGCCTTAATCTGCCGGGCGGGGTAAGGCTGCCCGGCCGGCTCGGCCGCATAGGCGATTTCAATACCGATAGAGCAGGAATTAACATCACTTTCCCCCCGCCAGAAGGCCAGACCGGCATGCCAGGCGCGTTTGCTCTCGGCCACAAGCTGCACAATCGTGCCGTCTTCCCGCACCAGATAATGCGCCGAAACCTGCGATTGCGGGTCGGTCAGGCGCAGCTCCGCCTCTTCTGCCGTTGCCATGGCCGTATAGTGCATAATCAGCATATAAGGCTGCTTGCCGTCCCGCCGATCGCCAAAATTGGGCGAAGGGCGCAGCAGCGCCCCGTCATAATCGGCGGTGAAAAGCGCTTCTTCCAGGCTGGCAGCCTCGCGCTCTGCAATATTGGCAATCCCACACTCTGCCATATCGGCAATATTGTCTGCCTTATCGGTCATCATTTTCCCCTTTTCTCCGGCAGCATCTTGCCGGCTGCCGCGCCTCTCAGGAAGAGCCGGCGGCAAAAGGCCGGATAACGGCTTTTTGCGCCGCCGCAGCAGCGGCTTGCCCCGCAGCAACAGCCTGAGCCGCGCTCTGCCCCGCCGCCATGGCCGCCGCCCGGGCATCACGCTGCGCCTGCTCAACCGCCTGCTGCCGCTGCGCAGCGCTCAATGCGGCAAAAGGCAGCGGCAAGCCCGGCCGGGCAGCCTCTTCTCCCGGCTCCGGCGCGGCTGCCGCAGTGCCGGTATCGGCCGGCGCTTCCGGCCGGCCGCCGGCAGAGAGCCGGAAAGCGCCGAAAAGCAATAAAGGCAGCAATAAAAGCGCCGGCAACAGCCGGAAGCGCATTTTTTTCATCACGAATCGCCTGAAGGCGCAACAGCGCTATTTGCTAAAATATTATGCGGCAGTATAATCCTTTTTGTGTTAAAGAGACAATGGCTTTCATACAAGCTCAGGAAAGGTCTCATGTGATTTCTGCGTTTTTATTGTCCCGCCGGCGCCTGGCCTGTATAATCCTGCTGCTTGGCGGCAATGTTCTGCCGGATCCGGCGGCCGCCGGCAAGGCTGTTATAACCATGGCCGGCGCGGCGGCTGCCGCCCCTGCTCCGCAGCCTAAACCTGCTGCCCCGCGAGAGCGGACAGCCGCCCCGGAGCCGGCCGCAGCCGGCGCAGCGGCTATGCCAAAAGAGAGCGCCGATTTCCCCCGTTTTGGCGATCGCAAGCCTCATATCTGGCTGAGCCGGCGCAAGCCCTGGCATTATGCCATACACGGCACAGATATTTCACGCCATAACACCATTATTGACTGGCCGGCCGTGGCGCGCAGCCGTGTTTCCTTTGTCTTTATCAAGGCGACAGAAGGCGGCGATCATCTCGACCCCAATTTTGCCCGGAACTGGCGAGAGGCCAAAGCAGCGGGCATTGCCCGCGGCGCCTATCATTTTTATTATTTCTGCCGCTCCGCCAAAGACCAGCTCCGCTGGTTTACCCGCAATGTGCCGAGAGACAAAACGGCGCTGCCGCCGGTGCTGGATATAGAGTGGAATCATCGCTCACCCACCTGCCGCCGCCGCCCGCCGGCGGCGGTTGTCGCCCGCAATATGCGCCTCTTCCTCAACGGGGTAGAAAAATATTACGGCCAAAGACCCATTATTTATACAACGGTAGATTTTTTCTACGATAATCATCTGAGCGGGTTTAAAAATTATCCCTTCTGGCTGCGCTCTGTCGCCGACCACCCGGACAAGCGCTATAACAAGCAGCCCTGGCTTTTTTGGCAATATACCGGGACAGGGCATATTCCCGGCATTGCCGGTGATGCCGATATCAGCGTTTTTTCCGGCGATAGCCGGCAATGGCGGGACTGGCTGCGCCATGTGCGATAACAGGCAAAAATGGCAGGTAAAAGACAAAGCGCCATTGCCGAGGCGGTGACGCGTTTTATCCCCCGGGCGCCGTTTTATGATGCGGCTTCTATCCGCGCTCAGGCAGCAAAGCCGCATTTGCGCCATTTGCCGCCGGAAAAGGCGGCCTGGCTGAGCATTATCGCCTATATCCGCCATGTTTATACGGATTATGATGCCTTGCGCGATGAAGGTTATGACAGCGAGGCCGCGCGTTTCTTTGTCCATGCGGCCATTAACCGCACATTGCAGCAATGGCATTGCAGCCGTTTTCTGATTATAATGGAAGATGCGCCGGCAACGATGAAAGATTAAAACAGGCACCAACAGCAGCAGCGCCGCTGCCTGCCGGTGCGCCGGTCTGCCTTTCGCGCCTTGCCAAAGCGAGCCGGGCCGCTTTTCCCGATAGCCTGTAAGCTCCCCTTGCCGCGCCGCAGAGCGCGGGCGTCACGCTTTGCGCAAAAGAGCGGCAACTGGGCTTGTCCTGTTCTGCCGGTTTATCCTGCTTTGCCGCCCGCACTCAAGCCGGCGGCGGCAAAATAATGTAAAGCGAGGTGCAGCGGCTACAAACAGCAACGTCGCTGCCCGCTCCGCCTGCCGGCGCGCTAGGCTGCCTTTTGTGCCCTGCCAAAGCAGGCCGGGCCGCTTTTCTGGATAGCTTATAAGCCAAACCCCTTGCCGCGCCGCCGGAGCAACAGCTTTACCGCCTTTCGCGCCTTACCGCGACAGCCGCGCCTATGGCCTTGCCGGCCTATATAATTGCGGCTTTGCTGCCTTTCTGCCGGGCTGGCTTTTATAGAGCTGCCTGTCGCCGGCGCGGCGCATTATGGCGCGGCCGCCTCTCCCGGCCGGGCGCACAGCTCCCGGCTTATATCGCTCGCTTTTATCGCAACCTGGCCATATTTCCCGGCAGAATAGCCGCCCGCCTGTGCCTGACCGGCACACTCGCAACGCCAACACAGGGCACCGGCGCGGCCAGGCTTAAGCCCTTGGCGTTACATCAGGGCGATTGCCGCAGCGCAGTGCGTTTGGCACCGGCGCGCCCTTCATTCATACCCAAAGCGGCGGCGCGGCTATAGGCCTCATAAGCATGCTTATTATTACCCTCTTTTTCCAAAGCATAGCCCTGCTTATACCAGGCTTCGGCATTATTCGGCGCCAGCGCCGCCGCTGCCGCAAAATCATCAGCCGCGCTGTCCCAGTTCGACAAAGCCAGATACGATTTGCCGCGCGCCATATAAGTTTCCGGGTTACGCGGCCGGCGCGACTGAGCTGCGCCAAAATCGGCAATAGCCTGTAAATTATCGCCGCGCTGTTGCTCAACCAGACCGCGATTATACCAGGCGGCACCGTCTGTTGTGCCTTTGGCGATCGCCTGGCTGTAATCGGCATAAGCAAGGTCAGCCCGCCCGGTTTCACGGTAAAAATTACCGCGGCCAATATAAGCGGCGGTATAATTGGGGTTGAGCGCCAGAGCCTTGTCATAATCGGCCAGCGCCGCCTTATTATTCCCCTTATAGCGATACACCAAAGCCCGGTTGGCATAAGCAGCGGCAAATTGCGGATTAAGGGCTATTGCGCGGTCAAAATCCTCAATCGCCTTGCCGTAACGCCCGGCCCGCCCATAAGCCGCGCCGCGCACATTATAGCCATTGGCATCATTCGGGTTATTCTGTATAACCTGCGTCAGAGATAAAATATTTTCGGCCGAACCGGCACCGCTCTTGCTGCCGCTCATCGTGCAGGCAGGCAATAACAGCAGGCCGGCCAAAGCCAAACAGGAAAAGCGCCTGTTATGTCTCAAAGTCATTATCCCTGATTCTCCATATCCCAAATCAGCCTCGCCGCCTTGCGCCGGCGCTTCTTCCCCGCCGCCGCAAATAAAAGCGCAGCCTTGTATAAACCCTGCTTCTCCCGATTCGCTTAAGATAAATTATGTTTATGGCAATAAAGCCGATCCCGCCGCAGAAATACGCTATATCCACAGCTAAAATCCGGCGCATTGGCGCGGCGCGAGCAAAAACAGCGCTTTTGGCCCCAAAGCCCTTGCCGCGCGCCGGAAGAGCAGCTTTGCCGCCTTGCTGATGAGCCGTTTTACAGGACAAAGCCGCCGGCGCGGCGCCTTGCGGCGCAACCGCCCTTGCTGCGGCGTTATATCCTATGAAGGCCGCGCTTTAGGCCAAAAGAGCCGCAGCCGCGCCCGGCCGGTTTCTGCCGCAGGAACAGGCTCAGGCAGGCAGCGCCCCCGGCTGCGGCAAAGCGATTTAAAGCGCAATACGGCACTTACAGGCGCGCGGCAGCCGTTAACGCGTCAGCGGCTTATAGGTGAAACGGCGCGGATTAACGCTTGTCTCCCCCAAACGGCGGATTTTATCGGCCTCATAATCGGCAAAATTGCCTTCAAACCACTCGACCCGGCTATCGCCTTCAAAAGCCAGCATATGGGTGGCCAGCCGATCCAGAAACATGCGATCATGGCTGATAATCACCGCGCAGCCGGCAAAATTTTCCAGCGCCTCTTCCAGCGCCGCCAAAGTTTCCGTATCCAGATCATTGGTCGGCTCGTCCAGCAGCAGCACATTGCCGCCTTCTTTCAGCATTTTGGCCAAATGCACGCGATTGCGCTGCCCGCCGGAAAGATTGCCCAGCTTTTGCTGCTGGTCACCGCCCTTGAAATTGAAAGCGCCGCAATAAGCGCGGCTGTTCATTTCATATTTGCCGAGTTTGATAATATCCTGACCGGCGGAAATTTCTTCCCACACGGTTTTATCGGCGCGCAAAGCATCACGGCTTTGGTCGACATAGCTTAAATGCACCGTCTCACCTAAGCGGATCGCGCCTTTATCCGGCTGCTCCTGCCCGGTTAACAGGCGGAACAGGGTGGTCTTGCCGGCGCCGTTGGCGCCGATCACGCCGACAATGCCGCCGGCCGGCAGTTTAAAGCTTAAATTATCTATCAGCAGCCGGTCGCCATAGCCTTTGCTCAAGCCCTCTGCCTCAATCACCACCTGCCCCAGCCGCTCCCCCACGGGGATAATAATCTGCGCCTCGCCCGGGTGGCGCTTTTCCGCTGCCGCCACCAGCTCATCATAGGCTTTAACCCGCGCGCGCGATTTGGCCTGACGCGCTTTGGGGTTGGCGTTAATCCATTCCCGCTCATGCTCCAGCGCTTTTTGCCGCGCCGCCTCTTCCCGCCCTTCCTGCGCCATACGCCTGGCCTTGGCCGCCAGATAAGCGGAATAATTGCCCTCATAAGCTATGCCGCGGCCGCGATCCAGCTCTAAAATCCAGCCGGTGACATTGTCGAGAAAATAGCGGTCATGGGTGATAAGCAGCACCGCGCCTTTATATTCGCGCAAATATTTTTCCAGCCAGGCGGTGGTTTCAGCGTCCAGATGATTGGTCGGCTCGTCCAAGAGCAGCAAATCCGGCTGTGACAGCAGCAGGCGGCATAAAGCAACGCGGCGCTTTTCCCCGCCGGAAAGGCTTGCCACCTCTGCCTCAGGCGGCGGACAGCGCAAAGCTTCCATCGCCATTTCTACCTGCGCGTCCAGATCCCACAGGTTTTTACTGTCAATAATGTCCTGAAGCCTGGCGCTTTCCTCGGCCGTCTCTTCTGAATAATCCATCATCAGCGCATTATAGCGATCGAGAATCGCCTTTTTATCGGCCACGCCTTCCATCACATTTTCGCGCACCGTTTTGCCGGCATTCAGCTCCGGCTCTTGCGGCAAATAGCCGCAGGTTGCGCCTTCCGCCGGCCAGGCCTCGCCGCTATAGTCTTTATCCAGCCCGGCCATAATCCGCAAAATGGTGGATTTGCCGGCGCCGTTTGGCCCCAAAATGCCGATTTTGGCATCAGGATAGAAGGATAAATGAATATTTTCCAATATTTTTTTATTGCCAAAGGCTTTATGCAAGCCTTCCATATGATAAATAAACTGACGCGCCATAGCTTTGCCGCTCACCTGTCTTTTAAAACCGCCCTGCCCGGCAAAAACCGGTAACAAGCACGGCAAAATAAAGCAGAAAGCGCCGGCCTTCAAGCGCTTTTTGCCGCTTTATCCGGGTAAAAGCGGCAAAGCGGCAAGAGAGCGCCGCCAATAAGGAGAAAGACATATGCCGCCATTATTAACCCCGGCGCAAAAATATGCCGCGCGGGATTTTTTGCAGCATATCCTCACCGGCGGGCTGGGGCCGGGCCGGCCGCCGGCCGGCGGCCAAAGGCCGGAGCGGCAGCAGGCGGGCCAAGCGCGCAGAGCCGGCCGGGCAGCCGGGCTGCGGCGCCGGGCCTTGAAAATACGCCTTTATTATGAAAGGCTGCGCCTTGGCAGCGATGTTGTCAGCCCGTATCTTTATAAAAAAGGCCTGTCGGGCCGGCAAACAGGCCTTCTGCCCCGCTTATTGCCGCTGCCTTTAACCATTGGGCAATGGCTGGAGCTGCTTGCCCGTCTTGATAAAAAAATGTAATAGAAACCTGCCATTGCCGCCAATAAAACGGTTTTGCCGGCGCCGGCCGGCAAAATTGCGCCAAAATGCCCCGGCGCCGGCTTTATATATTTTACATAGCCCCGCTTTTATGGCATTTTGGCGGCAATCGATTATGGCGACGGCGCGGCTGAAATGAGGTTATAAGCCTTTTATGACACTATCCGTTCTTATCCCTTGTAAAAATGAAGCGGAAAATCTGGATTTCCTGCTTGATGAAATTATGGCGGCGCTACAGGGGCGCGCTTTTGAAATTCTGCTGATTGATGACGGCTCAACAGACAGCACAGAGGCGCTTGCCCGCCGCAAGGCGCTGGCCGGCGCGCCGCTGCGCTATATCCGCCATGAGCGCTCGGCCGGCAAAGGCGCCGCTTTGCGCACCGGCATTTATGCCGCCAAAGGCGATATTATCCTGACTATTGACGGTGACGGGCAGAATAACCCGATTTATCTGCCGCAACTGGCCGATGCGCTGGCCGCCGCCGGGCCGCAATGCGGCATTGCCTGCGGCCAGCGCCGGCAACGCACCGATTCCGCCGCCAAGCAATATGCCTCACGCTTTGCCAACCGGCTGCGGCAAAAGATTTTGCGCGACAATACGCGCGACACAGCCTGCGGGCTGAAAGCGGTTTACACCCATATTTTCCGGCGTTTGCCGTTTTTTGAAAACTGGCAGCGTTACTTCCCCGCTTTGGTCAAGCGGGAAGGTTATAGCGCCGCGCATATTGATGTTATTGACCGGCCGCGCCGTTTTGGCCAATCCAAATACGGGATTTTTGATCGCGGCATAGCCGGCATGGCCGATCTTGCCGGCGTATATTGGCTGATGCGGCGGGGCAAAATTGTCCCCAAAGCGCAGGAAACGGCTCTCAGCAACGCCGCCGCGGCGGCCGCGCCGCGCCGCAAAACAGCCGGGAGCAGCAAGCTGTAACGCATGCCGGACAGAGGCTGAGATTGTATCATGGCGCTATTTGCACAAAATCTGGCACATTGGCTGCGGGAAGTTTTTCTTTCCGGCTGGAACGGCTGGGCTATTTTGGGGCTTGTCGGCCAATTATGTTTCACTATGCGCTTTGTTGTGCAATGGCTGGCGTCAGAATTGTCTAAAAAAAGCGTTGTGCCCTTTGCTTTTTGGGTTTTTTCGCTGATTGGCGGCGGCCTGCTGCTGATTTATTCTGTTTATCTTAAAAATGCGGTTTTCATTTTAGGCAATAGTATCGGCTTTTGTGTCTATTGCCGCAATATCTGGCTTATCCGCAATGAGCGGAAAAATAACAGCAAAAGCGCCAAAGCCGCCTGAGCGGCGGCAGCGCACACAAGCGGCGGCAGCGCGCGTAATCAGCCTGTCTCTCACGCGCAAGCGGCCTGCCTGTCTGTTGCCTGCCTCGCGGCAGATAGCATGGCCGGATAAGCAGGGAGCAGGATAAGAAGCGCGGCGCGGCCTCAGCCCGGCAACCGGCCTCACGGCAGATAGAGATAATAGAATGTCTCGCTTTTCAGCGCCGCCTTTTTTGTGCCGCGATAAGGCACAACAAGCCGCTGCACCGGCGGCAAAGCGCCCGGTTTTATCCCCGCTTCGGCCATAATCGGCTGCAGCTCTGCCGGCAAATCCGGCCTTGTTTTCCACAAAATTACCAAGGGCCGCCGCAGCCGCGCCGCGGCAAAAACGGTCTCGGCAAACAGGGTTTTTATCTGCGGGTCGATAAGCCGCAAATTACCGGCATAAAACGGCTCCGGCGCCAGCACGGCGGCAATCGGCCCATTGGCGCGCAAACCGGCATAAAGCGCCGGATAATCAAGATTTTGTATCGGCGGCCGTGCCTTGCCGCTGCGGGCATAGAGATTGGCATAAAGCATAGGCGGCACAATACAGGCGGCGATAAGTCCCAAAAGGCCAAAAGCGCGCGCTGAGCGGCCGGATTTATCCAGCCATGCCAGCCATAAAGCGGCATAAGGCGGCGCCAGGAATAAAACAGGCTGTAACCAGCGATCCTTAATATGGGTAGCGCCGGAAACCAGCACCATCAGCGCGCAAAGCGCCAGCGCGCTTAATAAAACCACCCGCAAAAAGCGCATGGCGGCCGGCAGCTCCGCCCGGTTCAGCGCGCGGCCGGACACCATTGCCGCCTGTTCGCCGCCGGCCGGCCGCGGCGCGGCGCGGCGGCGCTGCTTTAACCAGACAATAGCGGCAATAAGCAAAGCCGCCGCCAAAGCCGGCAGCACAAAGCTGAAACCGGCGCGCAACAGATCCAGCCCGCCGGCGAGACGGTCAATAAACCAATTACCGCCGGCTCCGGCGCGAAATTTTATCGACCGCTCAACCACGCTTTGCGGGTGTAACAGCATAAAAACCAGCGCCGGCGCCATCAGAGCCAGCGCCATGGCTACCGCCGCGGCAAAATAGCGCGTGCACAAAGCCCGCCCCACCGGCGGCAGAAAAAAGCCGCTCATAAATAAAGCGCCGATAAAAATCAGGCCGTTATATTTGCCCAGAACCGCCATACTGATCGCCAGCGCCAGACACAAAGCGCGCTGATAGCCGGGGCGGCAAACAAACCAGACAAAAGCAGCAAAGCTCCAGGCAGAGCCGGCCGTTCCCAGCACCGAATGAATCAAGGCGCGCTGTGATTCCCAGCCGATTTGCGGCAATAAAAACATGGAAAGAACGGCAAAAGCCGCCAAAGGCCGCGCCACTTGCAACAGCCGCAAACCGAGATAAACTGCAAAAAAGCCGGAAGCCAGCAGCGTAAAACGCAAAAACTGCAACAGGGCAAAATGCAGGCCGAAAACAGACGTCAGGCCATAAGCCAGCCAGGTATAAAGCGGCGGCTGTGAACCGCCATAACCCCAGCTCCAAAAGCTCAGATTAGAAATCAGCTCAGCATCATCAAGCCCTGCTCCCAAAGCAATAAAACGGACAAAACAGGCCTCAAACGAAAAATAGGCAATGAGAAAGGCAAAAAACCACCAAATGCTCTGATCTGTCTTGCGCGATGCCGGCATAATCGGCCTTTCCGCTTCGTTCACGGCCTAACGCCACTGTGACCCGGCGGGAAGCAAGGCTTCTCTGCTGTTTCCGGCACAGCCGAAGACGCACTTTGCCAACCGGAAAGCCAGAGCCGGGCCGCTATTGCAATGCGCCGGGCGGCCAATAAACGCCCTGCACTGCTTTATAGGCCGCCGCCTCGAACACCCGGCCGCGGCCGGTTCCCTATAGCGGCCGGCAAAAGCTAGCTGCCCAAAACCGGCGGGCGGCCGATTGAATGATATTTCACCCCGCGCACCGCCATTTCTTCCAGCGCATAAAGATTGCGCATATCCAGCAAAACATCGCCTGCCATGGCCTGACGCAAGCGCTGGAAATCCAGATGGCGATATATATCCCATTCTGTCATAATCACACTCACCCCGGCGCCTTTTGCCGCTTCATAAGGGCTGTCACAGCATTGCAGCGCGGGGTAAAGCGCCTTGGCCGCCGCCATAGCCTGCGGATCATGCAGGCGCACCGTCAGATCCCGGGCCAGCAGGGCGGCGATCACATCAAGCGCCGGGCTTTCCCGCACATCATCAGTATCGGCTTTAAAAGCGCAGCCGAAAAGCGCTATTGTTTTTGTCGCCGCCGCATCAGCCGCCGCGATAATGCGATCGGCCATTTGCCGCCGCCGCTCCTGATTGATGACAATCAGCTCTTCCACCAGTTTTTGCGGCGCCCCGGCTTTGGCGCCGGTAGCGGCAAAAGCCAGCGTATCCTTGGGGAAGCAGGAGCCGCCAAAGCCCGGCCCGGCCTGCAGGAAAGCGCTGCCTATGCGCTTGTCCAGACCAATAGCTTTCGCCACGGCATCAATATCGCCGCCCAGTTTTTCGCACAAATCAGCGACCTGATTGATAAAAGTCAGCTTCAGCGCCAAAAAGGCATTGGCGGCGTATTTTATCATTTCGGCATTTTCCGGCGTGGTGAAGAGAATCGGCACATTGCGGCTGACAAGCGGCGCATATATCTGCCCCAGCACGTCATGCGCGCGGCTGTCTCCCGCATTTATGCCGATAACCACGCGATCCGGCGCAGTGAAATCCGCCACGGCCTGGCCTTCACGCAAAAATTCCGGGTTGGAAACCAGAGAAAAATCCAGATCCGGGCGCAAAGCGGCAATTTTTGCCTGCAGAGCGGCATTTGTTCCCACCAGCACGGTGGATTTGGCAACAATAACCACACCCTGCTTGCAATGCGGAACAAGCTGCTCAATCGCGACATTGATATAATACATATCGGCCTCGCCGCTTTTATCGCGCGAGGGCGTGCCGACAGCCAGCATCACCACATCAGCCTCGGCCGCGCCGGCCGCTATATCGGCAGAAAAGCTCAAACGCTGCGCCGCAATATTGCGCTGCAAAATTTCTGCCAGACCAGGCTCGTAAAAGGTTTGCCGCCCTTCGTTTAAAGCGGCGACAAGCTCGGCTTTTGTATCAATACAGGTGACGTCAAAGCCGAACTCGGCCAGACAGGCGCCCGACACCAAACCCACATAACCCGTGCCGATTACGGCAATACGCATTCGTCTGTTCCTTCACACCAAAGCCGCTTTTGCCCCGGCCCCGGCAGCGGCAAAAGCGGGGGAGCCGGCAGGCGCGGCCCATTTTATCGCCAAAGAGGCGATTTCTTTTTCATTCTTTACCCCTTATACAGATTTTTTGGCGGATTAAAACCCGGAAATACAGGCTTTCCACCCGAAAACAGCACAAAAAGCAAGAGAGGCAGGCATGGCCGGCACAAGCAAAGCCAATGAGGCGCTGATTATCATCGATGTGCAAAATGATTTTTGCGCCGGCGGAGCGCTGGCAGCGGCGGCCGATAACAGTTTTATCAGCCGGATTAACAGCCTGGCTGAGGCTTACGGCTGCCTTGTTTTAACCCAGGACTGGCACCCTGCCGGCCATATAAGCTTCGCCTCTTCCCATGCCGGAAAAGCCGCCTGTGATTCGCTCACAACCGCCGGCGGAACACAGATTTTATGGCCGGAACATTGCCTGGCGGGGACACAGGGCGCCGCCTTTCACCCGGCCTTGCAGCGCGACAAAGCGGCGCTTATTCTGCGCAAGGGCACCGACCCGGCTAAGGATTGCTATTCGGCTTTTTACGATACGGCCGGGCAGCCGACAGGCCTTGCCGGCTTTTTGCATGAGCGCGGCTGTGAAAAGCTGGCTTTTTGCGGCCTGATGACCGATTTTTGCGTCAGCCGCTCAGCGCTGGACGCTGTCAAAGCCGGCTTTGCGGCGCGGGTGGCGCTGGCCGCCTGCCAGGCGCTGGATATTAACGGCTCTTACGGGCGCGCGCTGGACGCCATGCGGCAAAACGGCGTTGAACTGGGGCTTATAGCCTGAAACCGGCCTTTACAGCCGCCGCCGGGAAGAAAGATAGCCGGCGCCGATAAACAGCGCGCCGATAAGGCCGGTCACCACCTCCGGCACAGAGAAGAAAAGCTGGGCATACATAAGCAGCGCCAGCGCCAGAATGGCATAAAAAGCGCCATGCTCCAAATAATGATAGCGCGCCAGATTTTGCCGCGCCACCAGCATAACCGTCATGGATCGGACATAAAAGGCGCCAATGCCCAGGCCGATGGCAATAATAAAAATATTGGTGGAAAGCGCAAAAGCGCCGATAACGCCGTCAAAGGAAAAAGCGGCGTCCAGCGCTTCCAGATACAGAAAAGCGCCGAAACCGGTTTGTTTAACCTTGTTAATATCGTCTTTGCCGCTGTCAAGAAAAGCGTTTAAAGCCTCCAGGCCGATATAGGTCAGCAGCCCGTAAAGCGCGGCGGTAATAAAGCCGGCCTGCGCCGGCCCATCGATAAAAGAGGAAACAAACAGAATAACCAGAATTGTAATGGCTGTTTCCACCCCGTGAGCCCGGGCAAGCTTTTGCGCTCCGGCTTCCAGCGGCCGGATCCAGTGCAGCGTTTTATTGCTGTCAAAAAAGAAGCTCAGCCCCACCATCAGCAAAAATGTGCCGCCAAAAGCGGCAATGCCGGCATGCGCTTCGGCCATAATAGCGGCGTAAGCCTGCGGCTTGCCCAGCGCCAGCCTCAGGGCGGCGAGCGGGTTGATATGCGCCGCCGCCGCCACAATAAGCAGCGGGAAAATAATGCGCATGCCGAAAACGGCAATAATAAGCCCCCAGCTTAAAAAACGGCGCTGCCAAGCCTCAGCCATATTGCGCAAAATACGGGCATTGACAATAGCATTGTCAAAAGACAGCGAAATTTCCAGCACAGCCAGCACGGCGGTGATAAATAAAAAACGCCCGGCGCCGCTCCACTGGCCGGTATAAAACCAGCCAAGAGCCGCCGCCGCCGCAAGGCCGGCAAGGCTAATAACAAAAGCCGTGCGAAAATAACCGGCAACAGCCAAGAGAGGCTCCTCAATATATTCTGTATATTCTGCCTTTGAGCATATAGCGCATAAAAACGATAAAGCCTATAAATAATAACCGGAGCGGCGCAAGCAACGCCGCGCGGTTGATCTGCCTTCCGCTTTATGGCGCCGCTCAGGCTCTGTCGATAAGCGATGTCGGCCTCAAAGCATATTCCACCCCGCCAGAGCGCCGGCGGGTGAAAGATATGTGCATAAAAGCGAAGAAGTGTTAGGTGGCCTCCCGCTTTCCTGTTACAATCCCCTGCGCTTTTCGGCCGCTGGTGAATTTTCTTAATCCTTAGGGAGAGCATCATGTCCATCGCCCCCAGACGCAAATCTGTCGCCGCCTATAATCACGGAGCCATGCTGCTGCACTGGGTGATCGCCCTGCTGATTATTGTGCAATTAGCCGGCGGCTATTTAATGGAACATTATGCCGCCATGCCCGACCCGGTTCGTTTTACTTTTTACCAGTTGCACAAAACATTTGGCATTATTATTTTGCTGCTGGCGCTTATGCGCCTTTGCTGGCGCCTGCTTTACAAACCGCCGGCAGAATTGCCGATAGGAAAAGCGGAAAAGCTGGCAACCAATAGTGTCGCTTTCCTGTTTTACGCGCTGATGATTATTGTGCCGCTTTTGGGCTGGGTTATTGTTTCCTATCATGCGCCGCGCCCTATCCCCACTTTGCTGTTTGGCAGCCCGCATCTTGTCTGGCCGTCTTTGCCGGCGCGATTGGCTTTTATCACGTCTGCGCAGGCGGCAGAGGCGCATACTGTGCTGGCTTACAGCTTCCTTTTCCTGCTGTTTTTACACATTTGCGGCGCGCTGAAACACCAGTTTTACGACCATATGCCCATGTTTGCGCGCATGGTGCCAAGCCGCAGGCTGCAAGCGCTGCCGGCGCGCAAGGGGGCGTTTCTGCTGCTGTTTCTGGCGGTTTTCTGCTTGGGCGCCGCGGTGATTTATTGCGGTTTTGCCGGGGCGCGCCAGGCAGAAACGGCGCGTCAGGCGGAAATACAGCAGATATCAGCCCTGACAAGGCAAAACGGCCTGACACAGCAAAGCGCCGCGCCAAAAGCGGCGCCGGTTTTTGGCGCGATAAACCGGGCCGGGGCTTAACGGCAGCCGCTATGAGCCAAAGGCTTTGGGCGCTTTGCCGGCGCGGCCGGGGCTAAAGATTGCGGCTTACCCGGCTTCTGCCTCCAGACCGGGGCAAGAGACAGAAAGAGAGCCTGAAAAGCAGAGTCGCGCCATGGCGACACGCCATAAAAAGGCAATGGCCGCATTGTCGTGCCGGAATCCGGCCCCAAACCCGGCAAAAAGCGGCAGAGATGTTCTCCCCCTGCCGGGTGGAAGCTTGTGGACAAGGGCCAAGAAGCATTAGGCGCGCGCCGTGTTCTCTGTTATATCTCCTTCCCTGTTTCAATCTGCTATAATTTTCGGCCGCCGGTGAATTTTCTTGATCCTCAGGGAGAGCCTAATGCCCATCGCCCCCAGATATAAATCTGTCGCCGCCTATAATCACGGCGCCATGCTGTTGCACTGGGTGATCGCCTTGCTGATTATTGCCGAATTATGTATCGGCTATGTAATGAAGCATTATACGGTGCTGCCGGAAGCGCTGGGCGCGGCTTTTTATCAGTCGCGCTTTACTTTTTACCAGTTGCATAAAACATTCGGCGTTATAATTTTGCTGCTGGCGCTTATGCGCCTTTGCTGGCGTTTTCTCTACAAACCGCCGGCAGAGCTGCCCTTGAGCAAGGCTGAGCGGGTAACAGCCGGGATTGTGACATTTCTGTTTTATACGCTGATGATTGCGGTGCCGCTGCTCGGCTGGGCTGTCAGCTCTACTTCGGCCAAAAGGCTCCCCATTTTATTATTTGGCAATCCGCATCTTGTCTGGCCGCTATTGCCGCCGTCCGTTACGCCGGTTACCCATTTGCAGGCTGAGTGGCTCCATTTTGTGCTGGCCTATAGCTTTGTTTTCCTGCTGTTTCTGCATATATGCGGTGCTTTGAAACACCAGTTTTATGACCATATGCCGGCCTTTGCGCGCATAGCGCCCAGCCGCGGGCTAAAAGCGCAGCCGGCGCGCAAGAGAGCGTTTCTGCTGCTCTTGCTGGCGTTTTTTTGCCTGGCCGCCGTAATGGTTTATTATGGTTCCGCCGCAGCGCGGCAGAGCCAAAGCGCAGCGGCGGGGCAGAATCTCCCGACACAGTAGCACAATGCCGCTTAGCTGCCGCGCTCGCTTATGATTCTGCCGACTGGGCGGTAGATTACCGCCAATCGGCCATTATTTATGCCATAGAATCTGCCGGGGTGATGAAAAACAGCGCTATTGGCGCCGGGCGGGCGGATATTCGCTTTGATTCCAACCGGCTTGATGAGGCAAAAGCGGCTGTTTCGCTGGATTCAAATAGTGTTTCCTATGAGGCGGCGGCTATAAAAGCGGATATTACGGCCATAAACAGCCTATGCGGCGCCGGCAGCTCCTATCTGTATAGCTCGGCAGGAAATTGGGCACAGGCAGCGTCTCCTAAATTACCGGCCGCCGCCCGGCAGAAAATGAACTCGGCTTTAAGCGCAGCGCTGAACAGCTTAACGGCCATAAACGGCCTATGCGGTGCCGGCAGCTCCTATCTGTATAGCTCAGCAGGAAATTGGGCACAGGCAGCGCCTCCTAAATTACCGGCCGCCGCCCGGCAGAAAATGAATCTCGGCTTTAAGCGCAGCGCTGAACAGCTTGCCGCCGCCGGATTAGCAAGCCCAGAACCGGCAGGCCGCAAAAAAGCAGCCGGCCGCACCCTCAAGCCGGCAGGGAAAGCAGGGAATGCGTTTCTACCCCGGCCCGGCGCAATTTTTCCACCCCGCCCAGTTCCGGCATAGCCAGCACAAAACAGGCGGCGGAAACAACAATTTCAATTTTCTTCATGAGCTGCACCGCCGCCACCGCGCTGCCGCCGGTGGCGATCAAATCATCAACCAGCAGCACTTTTTCCCCCTTTTTGATCGAATCGCGGTGCATTTCCATTTCATCAAGGCCATATTCCAGACTATAGGCAATATGCACTTTTTTATAAGGCAGCTTGCCCTTTTTGCGGATCGGCACAAAGCCGGCATGCAGCGCCTTGGCCATAGCGCCGCCGAGGATAAAGCCGCGCGCCTCAATCCCGGCGATTTTATCTATGCCGCGGTTTTTAAACGGCTCGGCCAGCCGGTCTATAGTGCGGGCAAAAATTTTGGCATCACCCAGCATAGTTGTAATATCGTAGAAGCGGATTCCCTTTTTCGGGTAATCGGCAATAATGCGGATAGAATTTTGCAATTCCGTTTCAAAATCCGGCATAGATCCTCTGCCTGTTCTCACCTGTTTAGCGCCGGCCCGGCCGGCCCTCTCTTACACTTTCGGCTCTTTTGCCGCGCCTTTTTGCCGGGGCGGCGCAGACGCCCAGATTTGCCGTTTCAGGCCATAAAGCAGCGCGATAAGCAGCAGCAGAAAAACAAGGGCGGTAAAACCGGCCTTTTCCCGCTCTTCACGCTGCGGGTCGGCCGCCCAGCTTAAAAAAGCGGTTACATCTTGCGCATATTGCGCCGCTGTCTGCGCGGTGCCGTCCTTATAGGCAATCAGCCCGTCCTGCAAAAGCGGCGGCATGGCCAAAGCATTGCCGGCGATAAAATACGGGTTATAATATTGCCCCTCGGCTATCATAATATTAGGCGGCGGGTTTTGATAGCCGGTCAGCAAAGCATAAATATAATCCGCCCCGCCTGTGTCATAATGCGTCAGCACATCGCTGATAAAGCCAAAAGGCCGGCGGACAGCGCGCGCCCGCGCCATTAGCGATAAATCCGGCGGCGCCGCGCCCTTATTGGCCAAAGCGGCCTGCGCGACAGAAGCATAGGGATCGGGGAAATAATCCTGCGCCGTGCCTTGGCGCTCGACCTCTTCGCCGCGATAATTCAGGCTTTGATAGCGGAAACGGGCGGCAAATTCTTTTATTTCCGGCGCGGAATAGCCCAGTGCCTGCAAATCGCGGAAAGCAACATAGCGCAGGCTGTGGCAGGCATGGCAGCTCTCGGTAAAAACTTTCAGCCCGCGCTGTAATTGCGCCTTGTCATACGTGCCGAAAATGCCGCTAAAGCTCCAATCCTGCCGGGGCGGCACTTTCAGCGGGTAAGTTTCTGCCGCAGCGCCGGCAGCCAGTGCCGGCAGCAGCGCTGCGGCCAGCAGCACAGGCCGGCAAGCAAGGCTCGATAAAAGCCGCCGCAGCGCCAAATCAAACCGGCTCATTATCTCCCCCTCCCTTTTTAGCCAATTCTGCCGCCGCGCCGCGGCAAAGCCGCTTTTCCAGCCGCGGCAAAAAAGGCATAACCAGCAGAAAAAAGGCAAAATAACCGGCCGTCGCCGCTTGCGCCAGCGCAATATAAAGCGGCTCGGCCGGGCAGGCGCCCAGCCAGCCCAGCGCTATTACATCAGCGATAAATAGCCAGTAGAAAGGCCGGTAAAGCGGGCGATAACGGGCAGAATAAACCGGCGATCGATCAAGCCACGGCACCAGAAACAAGACGGCAATAGCAGCCAACATAACAAGCGCCCCGGCAAAAGTGGAAGAGATAAAACCGAAATCAAAATTTATCGCCTTCAGCATGGCATAAAAGGGCAAAAAATACCATTCCGGCGCAATATGGGGCGCGGTTTTCAACGTGTCGGCCGGGGTGAAATTATCCGGCTGGCCCAGATAATCCGGCATATAAAATAAAAACCAGCAGAAAAACAGCAGGAAGACACAAATGGCCAGACAATCCTTGACCAGCGCATAGGGGACAAAAGGCAATGTCTCCTGCTGTGGCAAAGCCCGGCCGGTGGGGTTATTCTGCCCGACATAATGGACAGCGACAATATGCAGCCCCACAAAAGCCAGCAAAATAAAGGGTAAGAGGAAATGCAGCACATAAAAGCGGCTGAGCAAAGGCTGGCCGATACTGTAACCGCCCAGCAGCGTCTCACCCAGCCAGGGGCCGATAAACGGCACCGCTTTAAACAGCCCGACAATCACCGCCGCGGCGGAAGACGACATTAACCCCCAGCTCAAAACATAGCCGCAAAAGGCGGTTGCCATCATGGTGCAATAGATCGCCATGCCGATCAGCCAGACCAGCTCGCGCGGGGCGCGGTGCGAGCCGTAATAAAGCCCGCGCGCCAGATGAATATAAGCGGCAATAAAGAAAAATGAGGCGCCAACCGCATGCCCGGGCAAAAACAGCCAACCAAAGGGCACATCGCGCTGCAACACCTGCCGCGAGGCAAAAGCCTGCTCCGTATCCGGCACATAATGCATGGCAACCACCAGGCCGGTGATAATCTGCGCCGCCAGAACCAGGGTTAAAATGCCGCCGAATGTATAAAAATAATTCAGATTATCCGGCACGCGAAAAGCGCAAATATGGCGGCGGAAAAAGCCGCAAACCGGCAGCCGCGCCTCAATAAAGCGCGCCAGACGGCTGTGCTGCCGGCCCGGCAAACCCTGTTGCGTCTCTCTGGCCATATTTATTGCCTGCCTCGCTTCATCTGCCGCCCGGCTAGCCGATTGCAATCACTTTATCGCTTAAAAAGCGATAGGGCGGGATCGCCATATTACGATCGGCCGGGCCTTTAATCACCCGCGCCGCCATATCATAGCGCGAACCGTGGCAAGGGCAAAACCAGCCTTCCGCCACCCTTTGTGTCGGGCAGCCCAAATGGGTGCATATATTGATAAAAACCAGCCATTCCGCATAGCGCCCGCCGCCGCCGCGCGCCGCATCATCAGCCGGCGCATCAGCCGGCAGATTGGCATTGCGCGCCAGCCTGTCCTTCAGGCCGGCAAGAGCGGTATTGTGCGCCGCCGCCACTTCTGCCGCGCTGCGGCGGCGAATAACAACCGGCAGGCCGCGCCAGTTAACGGTAAGCTGCTCACCCGGCACCAGCGCTGAAATATCGACCTCCAGCACCGCTGCGCTCGCCTGCCCCTTATCCGGCCGCAACTGGGCAATAAGCGGCCAGGCCAGCGCCGCCGCGCCGCAGCCGCCGACCAGCCCCAGGCCGGAGAGCAAAAAATCGCGCCGCTCAAACCCGCCTTTACCCGCCGAACCGGCCGAATTACCGGCCGCCGGTTTGTGCTTTTTGTCCGGCGCGCTTGCCATAGCCTGCCTCTGTTCTGCTGCGATTCCCCGCCGCACTATAGCCCTTTTGCCGCCGGCGGCAAGCTTTATTGCCTCAATCACCGATCAGGCCGCCGGCCTGCCTGTGCCATAAAGCCGCATAAAGGCCGCCTTTGGCCAGTAATTGCTCATGTGTGCCGTCTTCAACAATTTTGCCTTTATCCATCACAATCAGCCTGTCCATCGCCGCAATAGTGGAAAGACGGTGCGCAATGGCCAGCACGGTTTTGCCGCGCATTAACCGCGCCAGATTTTCCTGAATGGCAAATTCCGCCTCCGAATCCAGCGCGCTGGTGGCTTCGTCCAGCACCAGAATCGGCGCATTTTTCAACATAACCCGGGCAATGGCAACGCGCTGGCGCTGCCCGCCGGAAAGTTTGGCGCCGCGCTCGCCGACATAAGCGTCCAGCCCGCTCCGGCCGCGATAATCGGCCAGTTGGGCGATAAAATCACCCGCTTCCGCCTGGCGAACCGCCTGTAACAGCGCCTCTTCCCCGGCCTGTTCGCTGCCATAGCGCAGATTATCGCGCAGGGAGCGGTGCAAAAGCGATGTATCCTGCGCCACCACGCCAATATTGGCGCGCAGCGATTCCTGGCTCACTTTGGCAATATCCTGGCCGTCAATGGCAATATGGCCGCGCTCAACATCATAAAAGCGCAAAAGCAGGCTTATCAGGGTCGATTTGCCGGCGCCGGAACGGCCGACAATGCCGACTCTCTGCCCGGCTTTGATCGCCAGAGTGAGATTTTCGATCACGCCTTCTTCCCGGCCGTAATGGAAGGTCACTTGATCAAACAGAATAGCGCCTTTAGCCACTTTCAGCGCCGCGGCCTGCGGCCGGTCGATGACCCGGCGCGGCACGCTTAAACTGCTCATGCCGTCTGCCACTATGCCGATATTTTCAAACAAGGCCGACATTTCCCACATAATCCACTGCGCCATGCCATTGAGCCGCAAGGCAAGGCCAAGGCCGACTGTTACCGCGCCCACGGCAATAGCGCCGCGCAGCCACAGCACAATACCGGTAAAGCCGACAATAAACAAAAGCAGGCAGTTAACAAAATAAACCGCGGCGGATAACAGGCTGACAAGCCGCATTTGCCGATAAACCGTGCCCTGAAAGGCGCTAAACGCCTCTTTGGCATAGGCCGCTTCGCGCGCATTATGGGCAAACAGCTTGACGGTCATAATATTGGTATAGCTATCCACCACCCGCCCGGTCATCAGCGAGCGGGCATCGGCCTGCGCGGTGGAAGCGCGCTGCAAACGCGGGATAAAAAAGGCCAGCAACAGGCCGTAAAGCGCCAGCCAGCCGATAAAAGGCAGCATCAGCCGCCAATCGGCCATGGCGGCCAGCACAAGCGTGCCGCAAAAATAGACAAGGACATAATTGAGCACATCAAACAGTTTAAGCACCGTTTCACGCACCGCCAGCGCCGTTTGCATCAGCTTGGCGGCCAGCCGGCCGGCAAATTCATTCTGAAAATAATCCAGCGATTGCCCAAGCAGGTAATTATGCAGACGCCAGCGAATGCGCATAGGGTAATTGCCGAGCAAAGTCTGGTGCAAAAACAGCGAATGCAGCAGCACAATCAGCGGTAAAATCACCAGAATAACCACGCCGATAGCGATAAATTTTGCCCCCTGATGCGCCAGAAAGGTTTGCGGCGTTTCTGCCGCCAGCCAATCCACCACCTGGCCGAGAAAACCGAAAAGCAGCACTTCCATTACCGCAATCAGAGCGGTAAAAACCGCCATACAGGCCAGCCACGGCCAAACGCCGCGGGTGTAATAAAGGCAAAAGGCAACAAGCCGGCGCGGCGGTGTTTCCGCCCCGGCCGCCGCCGCACGCGCCGTTTCGGCGCGGCGGCCTTTTGCGGCTTTGCTCCGGCGCCCTTTCTCAGGCTGTATCTCCCCTGCTGCGGGGAAAGGGTTTAACCGCCGCTCAAACCATTGAAACATAAATCACCTGCTGCAAGATCTTTAAGGCGCCGCACCGGCTGCGCGCCCCCCGGGCGCGAAAATCAGCCTCCCGGCCGGCGCTTGAGCCGGCGCAGCTTTTCTTGCTTTTATACTGGAGATATTCTAAACAAGCGGCGGTATAAACCCAGGCAAGACAGCGCGCAGGCCCGGCCGGGCGCGCCTTTGCCCAATATAGCGCAGATTTTATGAATATTGAAGCAAAAAAGCAACAGGCGCAAAATTGGTTCACCGCTCTGCGTGACAGCATCTGCGCCGCTTTTGAACAACTGGAAGAGGAAGCCGGCGCGCTTCTCGACAATCAAGCTAGCCTGCCCGCCAGCGATTCTTCGTTTATCAGCGCTGCCGACCAACAGGCTAGCCAACCCGCCGGCCGACAGGCTAGCCTGTTTGTCAAAACGCCGTGGCGGCAGCCAGGCGAGCAGAGCGGCGGCGGGGTCATGGCGGTTTTGCATGGCCGGGTTTTTGAAAAGGCGGCAGTGCATATTTCTACCGTTTACGGGGAGTTTGCGCCGGAATATCGCCGCCAGATCGCCGGAGCGGAGGCCGATCCGCGCTATTGGGCTACCGGCCTGTCGGTTATCGCCCACCCGCGCAGCCCGCATGTGCCAGCGGCGCATATGAATACCCGCCTGATTATCACCGCCAAAAGCTGGTTTGGCGGCGGCGCCGATCTCACCCCCATGCTGGCGGCGCGGCGCGCGCAGGCCGATCCTGATGCGCAAATTTTCCACCAGGCGATGCAGGCGGCCTGTGACCGGCATAAAGCCGTTGCCGATTATGAGCATATGCGCCAATGGTGTGATGAGTATTTTTACCTGCCGCACCGGCGCGAGTCGCGCGGCATTGGCGGCATATTTTACGATCAGATGCAGTTTACCGCCGAGCAAGGCAGTTTTGCGCCGCGTTTCGCCTTTACCCGCGATGTCGGCGCCAGTTTTGCCGCTGTCTACCCGCGCATTGTCCGCAATAATTACCATAAGCCGTGGACAGCAGCCGAGCGGGAAGAACAGCTTGTCCGCCGCGGCCGTTATGTCGAGTTTAACCTGCTTTATGATCGCGGCACTTTATTCGGCTTTAAAACCGGCGGCAATACGGAGGCGATTTTGTCGTCTCTGCCGCCAATGGTAAAATGGCCCTAATATATTTACCGCCGCAGAAAAGCGGCAGAGAGTCTTTCCCCTGTTTTGCCTCTTAACCCTGAAAATTATCATTTTCAGGCGGGCAAAACCGCCGCCTATGGTGAAGTGTCCTTAAAAAATAAACCGCAGCGCAAAGACAGCAGAGAGTCTCCCCTGTTTTGCCCTCACCCTCAGGCGCGGCCTTCGCGCCACCAGGCCAGCGCCAGCAGGCCAAGGCCGATACATAACAGCCAGGCATTATGCGTAAGCGGCTGCTGCTCTTCTGCCGCCAGCCGGCTGGCGGCGCTTTGCCGCAGCACTATGCTGTCGGCCGGGGCGCTTGCCCGGCCGGCCGCCGCGCCCAGCAGTTTTATCGCCCCAATATGCACATTATCCCGCGCGCGCGGCCGCAGCCGCAGCACATGGCCGCCGCTGGCCGCCGCCAGCGGCGCAAGCTTCTCCGGCGTTGAGATAATATCCTCATATTCCGGCTGATCCGGCGGGCCGGCATGCACCATCACGCTTTTATCGCCATTGCTGATTTGCAAAAGGCCGGTTTCCGGGCTGGTAAAGCGCGCTTTATAAAGGCCGGGCGCTGCCGGCGGCGCGGCAATATCCACCGTTTTGCCGCTGGGCAAACGAATATGGAACAGGCCGAACGGATCTGCCGCCGGCGCCTTTTCCAGCCGCGCCGGTTGCCGCCCGGTTTTGGCCGCAGCGGCCGGCGGCTTGCCCGGCTGCATGGTATGCCGCTCAATAAATATTGTATAACCCTGGGCTTTGGCGGTCAGGCTTTCTTCTTCCAGCTCCGGCTCTTTCATCAGCCAATGCGCCATGCGCCGATAAAGGGCGGCATAAGGCCCCCCGCCCTGATAATCGCGCGCCCACAGCCAGCCTTCATCAGACAAAAGCATACCGACACGCCCCTTGCCCCGGGCGGCCAGCAGCATAAGCGGCGCTTTATCCGCCCCCTGCATCAGCACCATGCTGTCTTTGTCGGCTTCAACTTCAATCTGCCGCAGCCACGGCCCCCATTGCGGCGGATCGCTCTGGCCGCCTTCCAGGCTGCGGGTAACCGGGTGGCGGCGGCCGGCGGCGGTCAAACGCGGCAAAAACGGCTTTTCAAAAATATTGCCGGTCGGCTGCGCCGGCAAAATGCGGGAAAGCGGCGTCAAAGCCAGCGATTTGCCGCCGGCAAATTCCGGCCCGACCGCCATCAGCAGCGCTCCGCCATTTTCCACATAGCGCGCCATATAGTCATAATAGGCCAGCGGCAGCACGGCATAATGCTGATAGCGATCAAAAATCACCAGATCAAAATCTTTCAGCCGGTTGACAAATAAATCGGTCGTGGGGAAAACAATCAGCGATAATTGATATAGCGGCGTATTATCCTGTTTTTCCGGCGGGCGCAAAATGGTAAAATGCACCAGATCAACCCCGGTATCGCTTTTCAGCAAATCACGCCAGATACGCAGGCCGTTATGCGGCTCGCCCGAAACCAGCAATACTTTCAGATTCTCGCGCACGCCGTCAATAATAACGGCGGCATGATTATTGATAGCGGTTACCTCCCCCGGCAGCTCCGGCGTTTTCAGCTCGATAATATTGCTGCCAATATGCGGCAGGGTTATCGGCAAAGCGGTTTCAACTCCCGGCTGCGCCAGATAACGGCCCTGCTTTTCCCCGTTGATAAACAGATCCACCGCTATCGGCAGCCGGCCGGCCGGCCGGCTGCCCTCGTCCCGCACCATAAAAGACAAAGCCAAGGCCTTGCCGGTCAGGCCGAAACGCGGCGCTTTGACAAAATACAGGCGGCGATCATATTCCTCGCCATGGCCGGTTATAAGGGCATTAACCGGCGCGGCAAAACCCGGTGCGGCCATCTGACCGGCCGCAGCAGCGCCCGCTTTCAGGGCAGGAATGTCCGCCACCTGGCCATCGGTTATCATTATTGCCCCGCCAATGCGCGCCGGCGGCACATCGGCCAGCGCCTCACGCAGCGGAGTAAAAAGCCGGGTTGCCAATATATCACCAGAGTCCGGGCCGGCCTTTTGCTGCGCCGCCGGCACAAAACGCGCCTCAACCTGCGGCAGGCGGCCTAATTGCTGTTTCAGCAAGGCGACAGCCTGCTCAGTATCCTGCCGGCGGCGGCCGAAATCCTGGCTGCGGCTTTCATCAACCACAACAGCCACAATCGTGCTCAGCGGCTGCCGCAATTCCTTTAACAAAACCGGGTTTAACAAAACAAGCATAAAAAAGCCGAACGCGGCCAGCCGCCACCAGGCGCGGCGGCCGCGGCAAAGCGCAAAGGCCAGCGGCGCAAAGCCCGCCAGCGCCAGCGCCTCAAGCCAGACAAGACCCAATAAAGGCTCATAATGCAGGGAGTAATTCATAAAACAGGCCTTGGACTCTCTCAATCTTTGCTCGGCGGCCGGCGTTTTTGCGGCCGCTTTACGGGCTTAAGCGGCGCAATAATTCCGGCATGTGCATTTGATCGGCTTTATAATTGCCGGTTAATATATACATGACAATATTCAAACCGCCGCGAAAAGCCCAAAGCCGCTGGTCTTCGCCGTCCGGCACCAGCGGAAACAAAAAACCGCCGGCGCCGTCATCAGCCCAGGCGGCGGCAAAATCATTGGCGGTTATCAAAATAGCGCTAACCCCGTCCCCGGCGCGGATAGGCGGGCTGTCACCATTGGCCGCCGCATCGGAGCCGGCGGCTATCCAGAGCGGCGAAGCGCGGTAACGGCCGGGGAAATCCGGCATAATATAAAAAGAGCGGGCAATAACATGCTCCGGCGGGGCGGGAATGAGCGGCGGCACATTCAACCCGGCCAAAATAGCGCGCAGGCGGCCGGTATTGGCACCGGTGCCGTCTAGTTGCAGGCCGGTTTGCAAAGCATCGCGCGTATCAAACACTATTGTGCCGCCATGGCGCATATAAGCGTCCATATTATCGATGGCCTGCGGCGGCGGCATCGGCGCCTGCGCATCAATCGGCCAATAAATCAGCGGATAAAAAGCCAGTTCATCACGGGCGGGGTCAAGGCCGACAACCTCGCCCGGCTCAATCGTGGTGCGCCGCTCGATAAAACGGCTCAAATTTTGCAGGCCGGCTTTGCTGACAGCGTCAATTTCCGCCTTGCCGGTCAGCACATAAGCCAGGCGGGTTTTGCCGGCCAAAACCGCATTGTGCTCCCCCTTCTCCGGCGCTGCGGCCGCCGGCGCCGGCGCAAGCATAAAAGCAGCGCCAAGCGCCAAACCGGCAGCAAGGCCGGTTAACGCTATAATGCGGCGCTTCCGGGCGGTTACCCGGCTCTGGCGCGGCGCCGCCAAACGGCCTGCCTGCCGGCGCAGCCGGGCAGAAAAGCCGGCAAAAAGCGGCCTGAAACGGCCGGGCCTGAGCGGCGGCCTCAAGCTGCCGCTTTTCAACAGGCTGAGAAGAGTATCCACAATAAACAGGCAGGCCGCGGCAATAAACAGCCGGTTTTGCCAGTTTATTTCCGGCGCGGCATAGGCCGCCACCCGCGCGGCCGGCAGCGGCGGCGGTTGCAGCGCGGTAAAACGGCTCTCATTATTCAGCAGATTAAGGGCATAAAAATTGGGGCGCGCGCCGTAAAAACCGGGCGGGTGATAAAAATCCGGCTCAGGCGCCCGGCCGGCCGCCACGGTCAAGGCGCGCGCCGTATCAGGCGCCGCTTCCAGCAGCCCTTCCGCGCTGATAAGGCGATAAGGCGCCAGCCCGCCCGGCGCCGGCCGAAGGGGAGCCGGCTCACCGCCGCCGGAACCGGCGGCCAGCCTTTGCAGCATATCGACAAAAAAGCCGGACAAAGCCAGATTTGACCATGTATTTTCCAGCCCGGTATGGACAAAAACCAGCCGCCCCTTACCCAAAGCCAGGCCCGATACCAGCGGCGTGCCGTCTGCCAGCGTAACCCAGCTTGTATCCGGCAGATCGGCCGCCGGCTCGGCCAGGATCTGCCGATAAACCAGCACATCTTGCGGCACAGCCAGGCCGTAAAACGGGCTGTTGCGCGAAAAAGCCGCCGGCTTTTGCGGTTTCTCCCAGCTTAAGGCGCCGCCAAAGCTGCGCTCTCCCCGCCGCAGCGGCACCGGCAGCAGGCTCTCTGCCGGGCTGCCGCCGCTTTTATCGGCATTGGCCAGCGCCGGCCCGGCAAAACGCAATAAAGTGCCGCCTTCTTCGACAAAGCGGCGCAACCGGCCTTGCGCCGCCGCCGGAATAGCCGCAATATCCCCCATAATCAGCAGATCCGGCCGGGCGGCAAGCAGCCTGTCGCTATTATGCTCAAAACTGCCGCCATCGGCCTGCACAGCCTTGCCGCCGGCGATTTGCGGCGTATTTTCCAGCGCTTTGGCGACATAATAAAGCGGCGATAACAGCGGCTGCGCCAGCCGGCTTTGCTCCGGCGCCAGAATAGCCACAGTTTTTTGCCTGTTCCTCGTATCCAGCAGGCGCAGGCCGGCAGCATTAAGCCTTTGCCGCTCACCAGCCTGCCCGGAAGGCAGCAGCCGCAGCCAGGCTATATCATTGCGCATAGCGGCCGGCAGGGCCAATACACCCTGTGTTTTTTCGGCACCGGCGGCAAAATGAAAATCCTGCTCGGCCAGAATTTGCCCTTTTTCATCATAAGCGGCGATGCGGCCGGTGAGCGCCGGCGCGCTGCCGGCCGCGCGTATCAGGGTAAAATGCAAGCCGTCAGCGCTGTTTTCTGCGGCGCTAATGCCGACAAAACCTGCCGGCAGCGGCGGCAGATACCACAGCATTGCCGCCGGCGACAGTTTTTGCAGCGTGGCAAAAGCGGTTTTGTCGGCCGCTGTTGCCAGACCATCGGTCAGATAAACCGGATAAAACCCGCCGGGATTGCCCCCCGCCAGCGCGGCCAGCCGGGCAAAAGCCTGATCACGGCGCACCGGCAGAGCCAGATAGCTCAGCCGCTCGATCAGCGCCTGAGCTTCTGCCCCGTTATAAGGGCCGATAGCCGCATCAGCCGCCGCCAGAGCCGGAATAATATAAATCGGGCTGCCGGCCGCCGCCGCGGCGGCAATCAGCCGCTGCGCCTGCGCCTTTATGCTTTCTTTGCGGCTATAAGCGGCAAAACCGTTATCCAGCAAAATTACCAGTGCTTTGCCGCCCAGGCTGACAGGCAGGCTGCGGTTTTGCACCGGCCGGGCAAAGGCCAAAATCATTAAAGCGGCAAGCAGCAGCCGCAACAAGGTCAGCCACCACGGGCTTCGCGCGGCCTGTGTTTCGGCTCCCTGCAGACCGCGCAACAGCCGCAAGGGCGGGAACAGCTCTGTTTGCGGGCGCGGCGGCGTCCACCGCAGCCACCACCATAAAAGCGGCAGGGCCAGCAGCGCCCACAGGCTGTAAGGAGCAGCAAAGCTAAAAGCGTTCATGCGCGTTCCTGAAAATTAGCGCCAAAGATACAGGCCGCCGGGCAAAAGCCGGCCGCGCCCTGTCAGTCGCGCTGCAAAAACCTTGCCAGTTCTTCCAGTTTTTCCGGCAGCGGCCTGTCGGTTTCATCAGTCAGCAGCCCCCCGCCGCAAGCGGCAAGCTGCTGCGCCAGGCTTTGCCGCTGCTGCCGATACCGCTCGCGATAGGCCGCCGCCACAGTTTGCGCCTGGCCGAAATATCTCTCTTGCCCGGTTTCCGGGTCACGAAACAGCGTATCGCCGCGGAAGGGGAAATCACGCTCGGCCGGGTCGGCAACAAGAATCGCGCCAATATGCGCCTGCTTTTCGGCCAGCAGCGCAAAAACCTTGCCCCAATCTTCTGCTTCATCAAGAAAATCGCTGATAATGATACAATGCGCAAAACGGTGAATAGCGGTAAAATCGGCCTTCAAGCCGCTTTTTTGCGGGTAAGATCTATCCTCGCCCAGCGCTGCCGCCAACTGCCCGGCCGCCTGACGGCTGAGAGTTGGCGCCAGCAGCCCCGGCACCGCCACGCGCTCGCTGCTTGTGACAAAAAATTCGGCCAGCATGAACAGCCATAGCAGAGCGCGCTCTTCCTTGGAGGCTGCCGCCCGGCGTGAAGCATAGCGCATTGAGGCGCTCAGATCCGGCAGCAGATAAACGGTCTGAGCAATTTCATGCTCTTTATCACGAATATAGAGCGCGTCATCGCGGCTCGACCGCCGCCAGTCAATAGCGCTGCCGGCTTCCCCCGCCTGATACAGGCGAAACTGGCGGAAACTCTCGCCCCGGCCGCGTTTGCGCTGCCGCCAGTGCCCGGGCGCCACTGTCTCTGCCGGGCGCAGCAAAGCCGGCAAAGCCTGCCGCAGCCGGGCGGCCTGCGCCTGCGCTTCTGCCAGCAGCCGGCGCAGCGCCGGCGGGCGGCGGGCGGCAGAGACAGCCATCAGGCCAGCTCCCGCGCCATGCGGTCAATCAGCTCGGTCAGCCGGATATTGGCCGCCCGGGCGGTAAAATTAAGCGCCATGCGGTGCTGCAATACCGGGCGCGCCAAAGCGCGGACATCAGCCGGCGCCGGCGCCAGCCGGCCTTGCAGCAAAGCGCGGGCGCGCACGCAAAGAGATAAAGCCTGTGTCGCCCGCGGCCCCGGCCCCCAGGCAATGAATTTGCCCGCCTCCGGCCGGCCGGCCGGCGCGTTTTCCGCGGCGGCTGCGGCTTCCGGCTCTGTTGCCGCCGGCGGGCGGCAGCCGCGCACCAGAGTCAAAATCGCTTCCGCCACATTTTCCGGCAGCGGCATATAGCGCACCAGCGCCTGCATTTCCATCAGCCGGGCGGGGTTAAGCGCCGCTTGCGGCAGCAGCGGCAGCGCCCCGCTTGTCGCCAGCATAATCCGCCTTTCCGTCTCTCTGTCAGGATAGGCAATATCAATCTGCATTAAAAAACGGTCAAGCTGCGCTTCCGGCAGCGGGTAAGTGCCCTCCTGCTCCAGCGGGTTTTGCGTGGCCAGCACATGAAAGGGGCGCGGCAGATCATAGCGTTTGCCGGCAATGGTCACATGATATTCCTGCATGGCCTGCAATAAGGCCGCCTGAGTGCGCGGGCTGGCGCGGTTGATTTCATCAGCCATCAGCAGGCGGGCAAAAACCGGCCCCTGAATATAACGGAAAGAGCGTTTGCCTTTGGCATCTTCTTCCATCACTTCCGAGCCGAGAATATCGGCCGGCATTAAATCCGGCGTGAACTGAATGCGCCTGGTGTCAAGGCCTAAAACCGCGCCCAGACTTTCCACCAGTTTTGTTTTGGCCAGGCCCGGCACGCCGACCAGCAGCGCATGGCCGCCGGCCAGCAGCGCGGTCAATGCCTGCTCTACCACCTCGTCCTGCCCAAATACGGCCTGCCCCAGCTCGGCGCGCACCGTGCCGAGCAGCGCCTGCGCTTTGTCAGCCGCGGCAACAATATCGCCGGCCTGCGGCGCGGCCGCGGCAAATAGCGGCGTATCATAAGGCTGCGGCGGCCGGGCTTTGGCTGCCCCGGCTCTGGGCGCAGCTTTGGCGCGGGCGGATCGGGCTGGGGGGGAAGCGGCTGCCATGATTTGCTGTTGCTCCTGCTTGTCCTAAATGTAATAGTGCCTTGGGTGAGAGATTCGCCAGACCCGGGCAAAACCGGCCGCCCCCGCGGAGCGGCCGGAGCGCTGCCGGGCTATATTGGTTTTGCCCCCTTGGTTAACATATAAAACCCCGCCTGGGCAGAAAAGATTATCGGCATGAAACGGTTTTCAACACATAATGCTTTTTTAAAAGGGACGCAGGGCGCAGAATGGCTTTACCGGGCTGATGTGCAGCGCCTGCTGGCAGCGCTGGCTGAGCCGGGCGATGAAGCGCGCATAGTGGGCGGCGCGGTGCGCGATACGCTGCTGCAGCGCCCGGTCAGCGATATAGATATTGCCGCCACCGCCTTGCCGGAGCAGGTGATGGAGCGCGCGGCCAGACACGGTTTTCACGCTGTTCCGCTGGGGATAGAGTTTGGCACAGTGCTGCTTGTCGGCAAACAGAGGCGCTTTCAGGTCACCACTTTGCGCGCCGATATGGCGACAGACGGCCGCCATGCGCGCGTAGCCTTTTGCCGCGACTGGCAGCAGGACGCGGCGCGGCGCGATTTTACCGTCAATGCTCTTTATGTCGATAAAGACGGCCGGCTTTATGATTATACCGGCGGCCTCGCCGATCTGGAAAACGGCATAGTGCGCTTTATCGGCGATGCGGCGGAGCGGATAAAGGAAGATTATCTGCGTATTTTGCGTTTTTTCCGCTTTTATGCGCTGCTTGGCCGCGGCCGCCCGGATCGCCGGGCGATTATGGCGATTGCCGCTCTAAAAGAGGGGCTTGGGCAACTGGCGGCAGAGCGTATCTGGGACGAATTAAAAAAACTGCTGGCAATGCCGGCGCCCTATCGCAGCCTGTTATGGCTGCGCAGTTGCGGAGCGCTTGATCTTATCCTGCCGGAAAGCAGCAAATGGGGCCTCGATATTTTGCCCGGGCTGATAGCCGATGAGCCGGCAGCGGCCAAAGGCGGCCCGGCAACGGCTCAGCCGGATAGTATGCTGCGCCTGATGGCGCTTGTCCCGCCGCAGCCTGAGCGCGTGGCAGGCCTGGCCAAAAGGCTGCGCCTGTCCGGGCGGGAAAAGCGCCGGCTGGAGAGCTGGGCGGCCGGCGCGCCGATTGCGCCGGATATCAGCGAGGCCGGCCTGCGGCAGCGCCTTTATCTGGCCGGCCGCGGCCCGATAGCGGGCAAGCGCCAAAACAGCGGGCACAGCGGGCGCGGCGCGGCGCTGCCGCCCGGGCGGCAGGCTGTGCTCGACACCTTGCGTCTGGCGCGCGCCGCCGCCGCCGTTTACCGCAAGCCGGAAGACTATCAGCACTATACGAGGCTGCTGACACAGGCAGAAAATGAAGAAGAGCCGCGCTTCCCCCTGAGCGGCGCCGATATGGCGGCGGCCGGCCTGCGCGGCGCCGCAATCGGCCGCGCCTTGCAGCGGCTGGAAGCGCTCTGGCTGCAATCGGGTTTCCGCCTTGATAAACAGGCTCTGCTCGCCCGATTACAGGATAATCAGCCGTGATTACGGCCGCCGCCCCGGCTTTATTCTGCCGCAAAGCGGATTATAAACAAAGCGGCGATAAGCCAGGTGACAAGGGGAATACTGCGCGCCTTGCCGGTTATCGTTTTTAAAACGACATAAGAAATAAAACCGAAAGCCAGGCCATTGGCAATAGACCAGGTCAGCGGCATCATAAGCGCGGTTAAAGCCGCGGGCACGGCGGTGCTCACATCATGCCAGTCCACCTCGGTCAGCTCGCGCATCATCAGGCAGGCGACAAATAATAAAGCCGGCGCGCTGGCATAAGGCGGAATGGCCAGAATAAGCGGCGAAAAAAACAAGGCCGCCAGAAAGAACAGGCTGACGACACAGGCGGTCAGGCCGGTGCGCCCGCCGGCCGCCGTGCCGGCCACGCTTTCCAGATAGGCCGTAGTGCTGCTGGTGCCCAGCGCCGCCCCGGCAAGAATGGCCGCGCTATCGGCAAACAGCGCTTTATCCAGCTTATCACGGCCTTTTTGCCCTTCTCCCAGCAGGCCGGCTTTTGCACCTACGGCCAGCAAAACACCGGTGGCGTCAAAAACTTCTACCAGCACAAAAACCAGCAAAACATGCAAAAAGCCGCGGCTGAGAAGACCGCTAATATCCAGTTGCAAAAAATTGGGCGCCAGCGAAGGCGGCAGAGAAACAACCCCGTGAAAAGCGCTCCGGCCGGTGACAAAAGCCAGCGCCGCAACCGCCAGAATACCGATCAGCACCGCGCCTTTTACCCGCCGGGCTTCCAGCCCGGCAATAAGAAACAGGCCGAACAAGGCGGCAAGCGGCGCAAAAGCCGTCATATCGCCCAAAGTGACAAAAGTTGCGGCAGAAGGCGCAATAATGCCGGCGGTTGTCAGCGCCACAATAGCCAGAAACATGCCGACACCGGCGATTATGGCGCTGCGCAGCGCCGGCGGCACGGCTTCCAGCAATTTGCGCCGCCAGCCGCAGGCTGTCAAAACAATAAAAACCAGGCCGGAAATAAATACCGCCGCCAGCGCCTGCTGCCAGCTATACCCCATGCCCAGCACCACCGTATAGGCGAAAAAGGCGTTAAGCCCCATGCCCGGAGCCAGGCCGACCGGCCAGTTGGCGACACAGCCCATAATCAGCGAGCCGCAGGCCGCCGCCAGACAAGTGGCGACAAAAACCGCCTGCTTATCCATGCCCGCCGCGCTTAATATAGCGGGGTTGACCGCCAGAATATAGGACATGGCTAAAAAAACCGTGCTCCCGGCGGCAAGCTCTGTGCGCCATGTTGTATTATGAGCGCGGAGGTGAAAAAGCTTTTCCAGCATAATAACAATCTTTCCCCGTAACATGAGCGCCCGCCCCCGGCCCGGCGCGCTAAAACGACAATTTGCCCGGTTTGCTCAGCAGCGGCGCTATACCGGCCAGGCGCCGCGCGCCCTCCGGTTTCTCCCGCCGGCTTCCCTTGCTCCCGGGGCAGCCTGTTCTGCTCTATAGCATTTTGCCGCGGCCATAAAAAGAGGCAGCCGCCGGTAAAACCCTTTCCTGCTATTTTAGCGGCGGCGGCTCTTGCCCTTGCAAAGGCAGATTTTTAACCTGTCTCCAGCGGTTTTGTCTTTCCCTCCCGGCTTGCGCCCGCGCCGCCGGCGGTTTTATCCCGGCCGGCCGCTGTCACCTTTTTCCGGCGCCGGGCCGTTGTTTCTCTCATAGCAGTTTTGCTGCTGTGACCGGGGCTTGCATCTATAACCGGCGCGGCTGCTTTAACCTCCGGCGCCGGCGCTACAGCGCTGTTTTCTGCCGCCTGCCCGGCTTTATCGGCCGTTTGGCCGCGCCGCGCCGCCAGCGCCTGCCGCGCCCGCACATAAATGGCGGCGGCCAGGTTTTTGCCCGGCGGCGCTTTTTGCCTTGCTCCGGCGGCTGCCGCGCCGCCATGTTCGGCCTCTGCCGGGGCAACCAGCCGCCAAATGGCCGAATTTTCTCCTTCTTCGGCGGCAATCAGCCCCGCGGTTTGGGCGGCAATAGCTTGTATTTGCCGGCGAAACTGCGCCAGATCCGCCTTTTTCAACTGCACGGCCTGCTCTGCCTTGTCCTGCAGGCGGCGGCATTTTTCTTCCAGCGCGGCCAGTTGTTTGTCGCGCCGGGCCAGCTCAGCCTGCTGCGCCTGATCCCGCGCGCTCAAAGCCTCTGTCTGCTGTAACTGCTCCCGCGCCCGGCTCAAAGCCAGTTTGCGGCCGTGATCTTCCTGCTTTTCCCGCGCCAGCTCTTCCTGCAGGCGGCAAACAATAACCGCCTGGCGAGCGCGCAAAAAATCCCGATCGGCTTCTATTTCCTTCAGCGATAGCGGCAGTTCCGTGCGCACAACTTTTTGCGCCAGAAACAAGGCGCGCCGCCAGATAAGCGGCGCGCCCAGAATAAGGATAAAAACCGCCGCCGCAAAACCCAGAATAAAGCCAAGAACAGATTGCACAGAAAACATAGCGGCGAGAATCCTTGCATTAACCGCCGGATCTTATCGCGGCGGCGGCGGTATTATAGCGGGTTCCAGGTGGCCTTGCGCGTGAGTTTCAGATAATTGATATTAACGCCAAGGCGCGCGCCCAGGCCGGTATGTATCGGCACCAGCAAAACCCCTTGCCGCGACAGCACATTAAAACTGACACCGGCAATAAAATAGGCTGATCCGGCAACACCGCCATAACGCCCCCACATAGTATCAATATTGCTCAGCTTATACACCAGAATCATGACACGGGCGCCGTCACCGCCGGCATCGAGGCCGACCGAAGGCCCCTGCCAGAACATTTTATGATCTCCGGCATTTTTGGTATAAAGAATGCCTTCGCCATACGTCAGGCCGAGGACAAAAGCGCCGGAAGCTTCTTGCCCCTGAATATAGCCGTTAGGCATGCCGTATTTTTTAAAAATAGTTTCCACCGCTTTTGCCAGGCCGCCGCTGGTGCTGCCAAAAAAATTATTGCCGGAATCAATAATTTCCTGCATGGAATATTGGCTGGGCGCCTGAGCATTGGGATCGGCGGCCGCGGCGGCCTGAGCCGGATCAGGCCGCGCCAGCAGCAGGCAGGCCGCAACAGCCAGGACAAACCGGCCGGCATAAATATAGCGCATTGAGAAAGGCATTCTTACCTCTTTTCTATTAGACCCCTGCAATAGTGCGCGCCGGCGGCAAAACGCCGCCGGCGCGAAATGCAGCGCATAATAGGACAGACTGTTTTACGAAAAATGAACCTCTTTGCTTTTTTGTCTGGCCCGGCGGCGGGCTTTATAACAAAACTCGCCGGTGCTGTGCCCGCCGGCAAAATTTTATGGGAATAACCGCCAAAATACAATCGGAGATTTTTATGCCTGTTGATTATTCTGCCTTTTCTGCTTTTCAGCCGACTCTGCACCGGGCGGCGCCCGGCTTTGCTCTCGCTGCGGCAGAGCTTGCCGCTTTATTGGCCAGCCGCCTGTGCCATGATCTTATTTCTCCTGTCGGGGCTATCAATAATGCGATGGAACTGTATGAAGAAGGCCTGGGCGATGAAGAAACCTTAGGCCTTATCCACCTTTCGGCGGCCAAAGCCTCGGCCCGGCTGCAATTTGCCCGCCTGGCTTACGGCACAGCCGGCAGCGCCGGTGATGCTGTCAGCAGCCGGGAGGCCGAAAATCTGGCGCGGCATTATTTAGACAATGATAAAACAGAGCTGCACTGGCAGACAAAAATACCCTATCTGCCTAAAGACAAAGCCAAATTATTGCTGAATATGCTGGCGGCGGCGGCAGCCGCCATTCCGCGCGGCGGCAGGATTTTTACCCTGATTGAAGAAAAACAGGGAGCGCTGCGTTTTTTGCTGCATATGGAAGGGCCGCTTTTGCGCCTGCCGGCCGCCTTTATTGAGCTTTATCAAGGCCTGCTGCCGCAATCTGCGGTCAGCGCTCATAATATCCAGTTTTACTGGCTGATTTTGCTCAGCCTTGAAGCGGCTATGCCGATCGCTATTGCCCAACAGCCGGATTATATCGAATTACTGGCGCAATAGCCTGAACAGCCGGCGGCGCCGATAAGCGGCTTTAGCCGTGAGCGCGCCGCCGCGCCGGGAGAGCAAACCGGCCGCCGCAGCCGAAAACAAAGAGAACAGCGCAAGCGCCCCGCATCACAAAGCCCGCCACAATAAACAAAACCCCGCCGGACAAGCGGGGTTTTATAAGGGCTGTAGGCAACCAAAGCCTGGTCAGGCTGTCTGGCGGAGAGCAGCCGGCTGCGCCACCGGGTCACGCAGCACATAGCCGCGCCCCCAGACCGTTTCAATATAATCCTGCCCGCCGGCGACAGCATCAAGCTTTTTGCGCAATTTGCAGATAAAAACATCGATAATTTTCAGCTCAGGCTCGTCCATGCCACCATAAAGATGGTTCAAAAACATTTCCTTGGTTAAGGTCGTGCCTTTGCGCAGGGATAAAAGCTCCAGCATCTGATATTCCTTGCCGGTCAAATGCACCGGGTGGCCGGCGATTTCTACCGTTTTGGCATCAAGATTAACCACCAGATCCCCGGTGGCAATAACCGATTGCGCATGCCCTTTTGAGCGGCGGACAATAGCATGAATGCGCGCAATCAGCTCATCTTTATGGAAAGGCTTGGTCAGATAATCATCAGCGCCAAAACCAAAGCCGCGCACTTTATCTTCTGTTCCGCCCATGCCGGAGAGAATTAAAATAGGCGTTTTCACTTTCAAAAGGCGCAAAGAGCGCAAAACTTCATAGCCCGACATATCCGGCAGGTTGAGATCGAGCAAAATAATATCATAATCATATAATTTGCCCAGATCTACGCCTTCTTCACCCAGATCGGTGGTGTAAATATTAAAGCTTTCCGATTTCAGCATCAGCTCTATGCTTTGCGCTGTCGCTTTATCATCTTCAATCAGCAATATACGCATTTTGTCAGATTCCCTTTCCGCCGCCTGTAACAACAGCCGGCAAACCAGCAGCCCAAAGGACATGACAGCCCCTTGCCCCTCACGTAAAATCACGAAAAAACAGCCCCGGGCGTTATAAAGAATCACAGGGGCAATTCTCTTTTAATCGGCAGGACACGATACATATTGAAGCATTGCCGCTTCATCAGAATGGCGAAGAAAGGTTAACAAATCATGATTCTCTTGGGAAGAGAATTAAAAAATTATTTGCCATAACGGACGAAAAAATACGCCGCCGTTTTTGCGCCGGCGCTTTCCGGTTGATTTTGAATCACAAAAAACACACCGGGCTTTGCCGCTGCCTGTGGATATGTTTACCCTGTTTTAAAATTCCCCCTTTATAGTGCTAAAGCCGAGGTCAGGAGAGCGCCTTTCTCCCCGCCCGGCAAGCGTCCATCTTCGAATCGCCCGGGCGAGTCTTCCTGTTTTCGCCCGGCCGGTTTGTTTATATTGTGTCCTTTTCCCGGTTAGGCAGGCTGGAAAGGCTAAGGGAGTATTGCGTTATGAAATCGCCGACAAGCCTGGTGCGTTTAAAAACCTTTCATCTGCGTGAGAAACAACGGCATGTGCAGCAGTTAGAAACAATGGAGCGAGAATTCCGGCGCATGGTTGCGGCGTTAAATGTCCAGATTCAGGAAGAAGAGCGAAAAAGCGGCATAAGCGACAGCAGCCATTTTGCTTACCCTATTTTTGCCAAAGCCGCCGCTAATCGCCGCGATAATCTGCTGCATTCGATTGATAATCTGCAAGAGCGGAAAGAAGCCGCCCGGCTGCTGGTGCAGCGCGCGGCCGGAGATCTCGAGCAGGCGCAAGAGCGGGAAAAGCGCGAAGGCCAGCTTACCACCACGCCGGAAACCATAGAATTTACCCGCCGCCGCGCCATGATCGGCTGAAAAGCCGGCCGGCCTTCCCGGGCCGGCAAAGAGCCGCGCTGTCTGGCGCTATCATCGCCAAAGCGCGGCGGCAGCTCGCTTTCCGGCCGGCCGCAAACCGGCCGCCGCGCCACACAGCGCCGGCACAGGCTGCGGCGGCTGAAGCCCCCGGCCCCAGCCGCCTGTTATCAATGCCAATGTGCAAAAAAGCCCGCCAGGCCGCGAAAAGCGGCGAACAAAGCCAAGCCTGGCAAAAATTGAGCGTGTCGAGGAGAAAAGCCGGCGCCGCTGCGCCGCAGGCTAGCCAGACTCCGGCTCATGAACAGCGCCGCCCCGCCGCGGCCGGCACAAGCCGCAGCCGTTGCGGGACAAAGCGGCCCAGAGCTGCGGCAGCTTAATGCCGATATTGCTGAATGCGGGTTGTGCGCAGCCCGGCCAGGCCATATTCGTCAATAGACATTTGCCAGGATAAAAATTCTTCCACTGTCAATTTATAGCGGCCGCAGGCTTCCTCCAGGCTTAACAGCCCGCCGCGAACCGCCGCGACAATCTGCGCCTTGCGCCGGATAACCCATCGCCTGGTATTGGCCGGCGGCAGATCGGTTATAGTCAGCGGGCTGCCGTCCGGCCCTATAACATATTTTATTACGCGGGCTCCTGTCAGATCTGTCATGCTACTCTCTACCTGATTTATCTCATATACTATAAGAGCAAGTCTAACCGCTCAGCTTTAAAATTTAGCTAAAGCCCCGGCAAAGAAACATTAACCCCAAACCGGAACACACCAAAATCCGCCATAATTTTCCCTTGAAAAACATAAACTTGCCAAAACAGTAAAAAGAGTGTAAACAGGCTTGCGCGATACAGGTTTATTTTTTTGCACAATATTATAGACTGCGGCAGCCTGTGGCGGCGCTCAAGCAGCAGCCGGCGGGCGCGAGCAGCCCCGTAATAATCAGGAACAAAGCCGGACGGCGCGGCGCAAACCGGCAAGCTTTTGCGATAAGCCGAAAACCGGATTATAATCCGCCCCGCCCGCAGGCTGAGAATAAAGATTACAGCAAATTATGCCTGAGATAGATACAAAAACTGCATTAAACAGCCTCGGCCTGCCCAAAAAGCCGGAAGATACGCGCGTGGTGGTCGCTATGTCGGGCGGGCAGGCTTTGAGGCCGCAAAAGTTGCAGACTTTTGCGATAAGCCGAAAACCGGGTTATAATCCGCTCCGCCCGCAAGGCTGATAGTGAAAATTAAAGTAAATTATGTCTGAGACACTTACAAAAACCGCATTAAACAGCCTCGGCCTGCCCAAAAAGCCGGAAGATACGCGCGTGGTGGTCGCTATGTCGGGCGGGGTGGATTCTTCGGTTGTTGCCGGCCTGCTCAAACAGCAGGGCTATGAGACTATCGGCATTACTTTGCAGCTTTATAACCAAAGCGCCAATGAGCGCCGGGTCGGCTCCTGCTGCGCCGGGCAGGATATTGAAGATGCGCGGCGCTGTGCCGAAACTTTAGGCATTCCCTATTATGTGCTGGATTATGAGAGCCGCTTTCAGCAGGCGGTTATCAACCCTTTTGCCGAAAGTTACGCGCTGGGGGAAACGCCGGTGCCCTGTATTGCCTGCAATCAAACGGTGAAATTTGCCGATTTGCTGGCCACGGCGCGCCAGCTAGGCGCTGATGCGCTGGCGACCGGCCATTATATTCGCAGCGCGCCGCTGCCCGGCCGGCCAGACGGCCGCCGCGCTTTATACCGCCCGCTTGATGATAATCGCGATCAGAGCTATTTCCTTTTTGCCACCACACAGGAGCAGATTGACTATTTGCGCTTTCCGCTCGGCGGTATGTCCAAGCCGCAGGTGCGGAAGCTGGCGGCAGAAATGGGGCTGCAAGTGGCTAACAAGCATGACAGCCAGGATATTTGCTTTGTGCCGCAGCGCAATTATGCCGAAATTATCACCAGATTGCGGCCGGAAGCGGCGAAACCCGGCGCTATTGTCCATATTGACGGCCGCATTCTCGGCCGCCATAACGGCATTTTGCACTATACTATCGGCCAGCGCCGCGGCATTGGCGTGGCCGTGGGTGAGCCGCTTTATGTTATCGCCCTCAATGCCGAAAAGCAGCAGGTTATTGTCGGCCCGCTTGAAGCGCTGGCCACGCGCAAAGTTTATTTGCGCGCTGTCAACTGGCTGGGTGATATTGCGCCGCCAGACTTCCCCCCCGAAGGCATGGCGCTTTATGCCAAGCTGCGCTCAACCCGGCCGCCCTGCCCGGCGGTGCTGCATTATGACGCTTCTCTGAATAGTGAGGGCAAAAACGGAGTGGGCGAATCAAGCGGTTTTTGGGTCGAGCTGGCGGCGGGCGAAAGCGGCGTTGCCCCCGGCCAGGCCTGCGCCCTTTATTCTGAAGCCGGTGCGCAGGCGCGGCTGCTGGGCGGCGGCTTTATCACCCGCGCTGAAAGCGCGCCGGCGATTGAGGCGCAGATCGCCCGCCTGCAAACCGCCGCCCCGCTACAGGCGGCGGAGTAACTGCGCCTGTTTTCAAACAGAATTTGATTGTATGGTCGGCAAATGTTCGCCGCAATGGCCGATGACGATTTTCCCCTCTTTCTGGTCAACATGAAAATAAAGACGCAGGGATTCCCGTGTATTATTGGCCACGCCCCAGCCCAGATGCTGCCACATAGTAACCTCTTCTCCCTTATAAGAGAAAGTGCGCGCCGCTTTACATTTAGGATTATTCATAGTCTGCCCGGATTCTTTCGCTGCGTAAGTATCCCTACTGAATATGCCTTCAGTTTTATTATCACCGCCGGACAAATAAGCCGGCAGGAACTCTCCTCCTAACCTGCAAAGCGCCGCCAGCAAATTCCGGCTATTATGATAATCTGCCGCTTTATCAGCCGATTTTAAAGCGCTGTCCAATATGACAATATTGCCGGATTGTTGCTCTACCAGCTTCAGGCACAGCCTCGGCGTCAACTTTTTTTGCCCGGCAAGCACTAAAACCGCCTCGGTTATATCTGCCTTGCTCTTTGCGGCAGCAGCTCCTTTGCCTGTCTTGCTGATATTATAGGCCTGACGCTTCAAAGCATTTTCTGCATCTTCTTTCTGCTCCCAGGCTTTTATAGTTTCATCTTCGGCGGCCTGTTTTTCCTGCTCAAGCTGTTCTATAATCGCGTTTTGCTTTTCCTGTTCTTCGCAGGAAAGATCAAAAAGCTTTTTATAATCGCCATTTTCTTTTGCCTGTTCCTGCAAATACAGCAAATAATCTTTTTGCCGCTTGGCGCGCACATCAGTAGGAGAAAAATGCTGCCGCCTTTTCAGCCGGTTCGTGCTGTGCGTTACCCGCGCCAATATATCATAAAGCAGGTTACAACCTCCCTGCTGTAGCTCTTCCAGCTCCGGCTGCCGGATTAACTCCCTATAGCAAAAGTCTTTATGCACAAGATAAGGAAATATGATATTTACCGCGCCGTCCCAGGCCGAATAAGTCGGGCTTAAAAAGCGCATCATTTTCTGCTTGTCACAAGATTCATCAACAGCAATAACCTGTGCCAGACCGAATAATTGCCTTTGCAAAGCTTCCGGATCAACAAGCGGCTGCCCGTAACGACAGCTCACCAGAACCAGCGGATAATCCCGTTTCGGATTTTTAATTTCATAATCCAGCGCCTGATAATCGCCATCAGAATTTGTCAATGTTCTGAACTTCAGCCCCACCGTTCCCGCCGCAAATTCAGCGTTATGCGCCAGATAATTGACCAGCGCCGGCCGCGTGGTTACCGGTATTTCAGTAATGCGGGTGCTGATTTCCTGTGTTTCCAGCAGAATAGAAATAAAGGTAGAATTCTCTTCCAGCCGAACGCTGATTTCTGTCGACCAGAAGCGCCCATATATTTCGTCATCGCGATGCGTCAATAAAACGGAATAAAGCTGCGGCTCTCTTTTATCGGCGGCATAAGTTCTAACCTGATATATGCCCTGCCGGAACTCATTGCCGGAAAGGATTTCAGGAATAGAGAAGGAACGCCCGGTTTTACGGCTGAGCCAGCCCGCAATAGAACGAAAAGCCGCAGCAGAGCTGTCGCTGCCGATAAGGGTGAAATAATTGGCATAAACCAGCATAGAGAGCCGCTCCCTTTGTCGTGTGCGAAAAGTGATTCGACTCTATATTGTTAAATTTCCCTTAAAATAAAGTTAACAAAAGGTTAATTTCGATAAAAATTACAAGGAGGCTGCAAAGCAGCATCTTCCGAAGCAGCAGAAAAAGGACAGAGGGAAATTATTCCCCTTCCGGTTTAGGGGCGGGAGAAAAGACGGTGTCCAAGGTAGACAAAACCGGCGGAATAAGCGGAGAGGCCACTGAATAATAAATGGTTTGCGCATCACGCCGGGTTGACACCAGCTTCAAAGCGCGCAATTTGGCCAAATGCTGCGATAAAGCCGATTGACTTAAATCCACCTTTTTGGCAAGGCTGCCGACCGAAACCTCTCCCTCAGCCAGCTCGCATAATATTTTCAACCTTTTATCATTGCCGATAGCAGCAAGCAAACCGCTCGCCCTATCCACATTAGAGACAAGGTTGCCGAATTGTGATATATTTTTCATTATACCCACCCCGCAGCACAATAAAATCCGGCGCTTTTGCCGGCCAAAAGGCGATGTCGATACCGCTCTCTCTTTGCCGATTACCGGCAAATCCCCTGCCTGATCGCAGACAGACTTATAAGAACGCGCCGGCATCGCCTTGCCTTAGATTTTCATAATCAAGAGCAATACGGAAATATTATAATAGCCGTGATATTATGTCAAGCAACATAACACAATTATATTTAAAGATATGCACTTAAATAACAGTTAAATTTAATATTATTTAGTATTACCTAAATAAATAATAATATCATCTACTAATATAAAACCATCTAATCCTGTTTTTCCTGCAACGCCTATCACACCCGGTTTTTGACAGGCCAGGCGTATCAAGGTTTTCAGCGGTGTTTCCGCCTGGACAATCGCGGTAACAGAATGTTTGGCTGCCTCTGCGTCATAAGGGCGCATAATATCGGCCGCGGTCAAAAAATTCAGCCGGTTAATATCCTGGACAAATTCCGCCACATGGTCGGAAGCGGGCGACAAAACAATTTCCTTCGGCGTGCCCGTCTGGATAATATGGCCGTCCTGCATCAGCGCGATTTTGTCGCCCATGCGGATAGCCTCGCCCAGATCATGGCTGACAAACAGGATTGTCTTTTTCAAACGGCGCTGCAAGGCCAGCAATTCGGCCTGCAGCCGGCTGCGAATCAACGGGTCAAGCGCTGAAAACGGCTCGTCCATCAACAAAACCGGGGCGCCGGTGGCAAAAGCGCGCGCCAGCCCCACCCGCTGCTGCATGCCGCCGGAAAGCGCGCTCACCGGCACATCGGCCCATTGCTCCAGCCCCACCAGCTCTAATTGCTGCCGGATCAGGCGCCGCGCCTTGTGCCGCCCGGCGCCGGCAATTTCCAGCCCCAGGCCGACATTATCGGCCACTGAGCGCCACGGCAACAGGCCGAATTGCTGAAACACCATCGATACCAGATGCGTGCGCACCTGATATAAATCATGCGGGCGCAGGCTGTTGACACAAAATTCCTGCCCTTCATGGCGCAAAACCACCCGGCCGCGCGCCGGCCGCGCCAGGCCGTTAACCGTGCGCAACAATGTCGATTTGCCGGAGCCGGAAAGCCCCATTAACACCACGGTCTGGCCTTCTTCTACGGTCAGGCTGCAATCATGCGCCCCCAGCACAATACCGGTTTTTTGCTGTATCTGCGCGCGTGACAAACCGCTGTCGGCAAACGCCATAGCCGGCTCTCTCCGGCCAAAGACAACTGAAACATTTTCTATATGAACCGATGCCATTGCCTGCCTTCCCTGCCGGAACCGTGAAACCCCGCCGGCCGCTTAAAGCCGGCGCAGGCGGAATACTCTGTCCAGCACAATAGCCACTACGACAATAACGCAGCCGGCCTCAAAACCCAAAGCGACATTTCCTGTCTGCAGGGCGCGATATACTTTAACCCCCAGGCCGTCCCCCCCGACTGTGGCCGTAATCACCACCATAGAGAGAGACAGCATAATAGTTTGCGTCATACTGGCGCGAATTTCCGGCAGAGCATGCGGCAATTCCACCTTCCATAACAGTTTATGCTTATTGGCGCCGAAGGCCTGCGCCGCTTCCAGCAGAATTTTCGGCGTTGAGGCAATGCCGGCCCGGGTCAGGCGGATAGGTGTCGGCAGCACAAACACGCATGTCGCCAGCAGGCCGGGCACCATGCCGATGCGGAAAAAAAACAGGGCCGGGATAAGATAGACAAAAGCCGGCAGAGTTTGCATGAGATCCAGCGCCGGCTGTATCAGCCGGTAAAAGCGCGGGTGATGCGCCGACATAATGCCCAAAGGCACCCCCAGCCCCAGACACACAATGCAGGACCAGAACAAAATCGCCAGAGTTTCCATTGTGTCATGCCAGTAACCCTGATTGATCACAAACAGAAAGCCGGCCACGGTCAGCGCCACAATGGCATAACGCTCCTGCAGAAACCAGGCCAGCACCGCCAGCAAAGCAATAAAAACAAAAGCGGGAGCAATATAGTAAACGCCAAAAAAGCAGGTAAAAACAGCAAGCGCGGCAATAAACAGAGCGCAGGCCGCCCGCGCCTGGCTCAAATAGCGGAACAAACGCTTTCTTGTCAGCAGCACAAACAGGGCAACAGCGCCCAGACAGCCGCAGGTTAAAACCGGGCGGCCGGCAAAGACGGCGCAATCAGCCAGAAACAAAACAAGCAAAGCAAGGATCAATAAAAAACGGCGAATATAGCTCAAACCCCATTGACTGGGGAACAAAACAGCCGCAAACAGAAAAACGAAAACCGCTATAGCCGGCGGGTTCATGAACAAAGCATAAGTCGTATCCAGGCAAAGGCTGAAAAAATGCCGCACAAAGCTGAAAAAGGCGGCGGCATGCAGTTTCAGCCACAGCACAATATAATCGGATATCCGGCCAACCGGTATTTTATATGCGGTCAGAAACTCCACCCTTATCTCCCTGATTCAGCTCGGCGCCGCCCTTTAAAACCCGGGCAGCCCCGCTTGCTCTTTTTAGCGCGCGCGGCCAAGGCCTAACGAGGGGCAAAGGCTTTTTGCACAATCGGCAGAGCCGCCGCGCCCGAGCGGCTTGTAACCCCGGCCAGCCATGCCGCCAGCTCCGGCGGGTTACGGCCAAGCCAGGCGCGGGCGGCAGAATCCGGATCATCGCCATAGCGCAAGATTTTATCCATCACCGTATTTTCTATAGTAAGGCTAAAAGAAAGATTTTGCAAAAAACGGCCAATATTAGGGCATTCCCGGCTGTAATCGCGGCGCGTAACCGTAGCAACCGAAGCGCCGCCGCCGGCGCCGAACCAGGCCTCTCCCCCCTGCAAATAGGCAATATGAAACTGCTGATTCATCGGGTGCGGCTGCCAGGCTAAAAAAACAATCGGCTTATGCTCGGCTATGGCGGCCCCCAGCTCGGCCAGCATGGCCGGCTCAGAGGATTCCACCAGCCGGAACGCCCCCAGCCCGTCTTTATCGGCCTCAATGCCCGCCAGCACCAGGCGATTGGCGTCATTGCCCGGCTCAATGCCGTAAATTTTATAATGCAAGGCCGCGCCAAAACGGGCAATATCGGCCAGCGTTCGCAAACCGGCGGCATAGGTATAATCCGGCACGGCCAGGCCGTAACGGGCGCCGCGCAAATTTTCCCGGATAATCTGCACCTCTCCGCGCTCGCGATAGGGCCTGATATCGGCGGTCATGGTGGGCTGCCAGAAACCCAGAAAAATATCAATCTCCCCCGTTGCCATGGCACTGAATGTAACCGGCACAGACAGCAGCCTTGTTTGCGTTTTATAGCCCAGCGCCTGCAAAATCTGCCGCGTCAGCGCGGTGGCGGCGGCAATATCTGTCCAGCCGGTTTCCGCCAGGCGCACGGTGGCGCAGGCCGGCGGCTCAGCCGCAGCGGCCGCGGCCGGCAGCGGCGGCGCGCCGATAACAGCCGCCAGCGCCCAAAAGCCGGCGGCGCGGCAGCCGCCCGTCACGGCAAGCTTTATCCTCTGCCGCAAGCTGTTTACCGTTTTGTCCCCCGATTGCCTGTAGCGCATGGCCGATACTCCCTGCCCTGATGGCGCGCGGCCGGCCGATTGCAGCCGGGCCGGGCGCGCCTTAAAGGCCCTTTATAGCCGATAAGACAGCGGGTGAACAGCCGATAGAGCAGAAATTGCGCCGGCCGGCGGCAGCCCCCTTCAGCAGAAGTAAATTCTGCCTGAAATAGGGAATAATAAGGAATTAATTTTTAACTATACTTTATATAAAGATTTTAAAAAATATAAAAACAGTGTTTTTATAAATATTACCATTGACGAAAGAGAGAATACTTCCTATGTTTATAAATGTTCAGCAGGTAATTCTGTTTGAATACAAGCAAGGGTTCTCCCCCCGCTATTTTCCCTTGCTTGTAACCTCGCCAGAAGGTTGTTAAGCCCGAGCTTGATGCTCGGGCTTTTCTGTATCAAGCCGCTATTAAGTATAATTAAATAAAACTTAATATTATTTCGGCATTTTTATAAAAAATTTACTGTTATTTTTTACATAAAAAGTATATTTATTAAAATTCACAATAAAATATATTTAATATACATAATTAGATTGACAGAAATAGTATTACGCTCTAGATTTATAGGTATTCGGAATGGTTATAGCTTTCTCTCCAGCCGAATACAGGCAAAGGTTCCCCCTGCTTTTCTCTGCCTGTTCCTGCAAAGGGCGGAAGATCCGGGTTCTCCAGCACCCGGATTTTTCGTATTTTATGCCGGCTTGCCTGCCTTTGCCCTTTGGCGCCGGCCGCGCCGCATAGCGGCCGCAGCCGTAAAGACAGGGTAAAAAGCGGTAAAATTCTTGCCGGGCGGCCTGTCTTCCACTATAAACTGTTGCGGCGCCCGGGGTGCCCGGGCAGAGTGCCGCCCTGCGCTCACCGGCTTTGCCGGGCCGGAAAGCCGGAACAGGCCGGGCGTTTTGGCGGCGTGATACGGATAACAGCCTATATATGGTAACAGAGCAATGAAACCGCCCTTGAAAGCCGGCACTTTGGCTGCCCTGTCCATTCCTGTTGCCGTTCTGGTTTTTGCGCTGAAATATTGCGCCTATTATCTGACCGATTCTGTCGCCCTCTATTCTGACGCTCTGGAATCGGTCGTTAATATTGCTGCGGCCGCGGCAGCCTGGTGGGCGGTTTGCATCAGCCAGAAACCGGCGGATACGAATCACCCTTTCGGCCACCATAAAGCGGAATATTTTTCGGCTGTGTTTGAAGCGGTGCTGATTATCCTGGCCGCTTTTCTGATTATATATCAGGCCTGGGGCGCTTTCGCCAACCCCGCTCATAATCTGCAGCAGCCGGAGCTGGGTCTCGGAGTCAATATTTTTTCAGGCTTTATCAATGCCGGCTGGGCTTTTATTCTGATCAAACAGGGCAAAAGCCGCCGTTCACCGGCCCTGACAGCCGATGGCCGCCATTTGGTATCTGATGTTATAAGCTCTTTCGGCGTGCTTGTCGGCTTGTTGGCGGCGCTGCTGACCGGCTGGACCATACTTGACCCGCTGCTGGCTATAGCCGTTGCCGCGCAGATTTTATGGCAAGGGGCAGCGTTGCTTTATAAATCGGCTCAGGGCTTGATGGATATTGGCCTAAGCGCCAGAGAAACCGCGCAGATCCGCGCTATTATTTCCAGCCATGCCAAGGGCGCGATTGAAGCGCATGATTTGCGCAGCCGCCAGGCCGGGCGGCTGGTTTTTGTTGAATTTCATCTGGTTGTGCCGGCCGATATGAGGGTTGGCACCGCGCATAAAATTTGCGACCATATTGAGCAGGCGCTGCATAAAAAGCTTGGGGCGGCGCAAATTACTATCCATGTTGAGCCGGAAGAAGAGGCCAAGCTGCCGCCCGGCAGCAATATTGTGCCCTTTGCCTGACCGGGCAAAAGCAATAAGCGCGGCTTTTGTTCCCCGTTACAGGCAGGCAGAAGCCTGCCCTTAACCGGCGGCAGCCGCTTAAAAAAGGCAGGCGGCAGACAAGCGCGCCAAGGCGGGCGGCAAAGCCGCTCAGGCCTGTTTATCCGGCCGCAGCGGCGCAGCGCACCGGCCCGGAAAGCCTCCGGCTGTAACACGCTCTTCCGGCTGCTCTCAGCAGAGACCCGCCTCGCATTATCGGGGCAAGCGCATAAGAACCAGGCGGCAAGGCAGCCATCAAAAGGCGGAATGGTGGGCCCGGAGGGACTCGAACCCCCAACCAAGCGGTTATGAGCCGCCGGCTCTGACCAATTGAGCTACAGGCCCGCTGCTTCCGGCTTATTACGCTGTGCTGCCCGGGCGGTCGACCGGCGCCGGGCAAGCGCGCGGGAATGAGCTTTAACGGAAAGCGCCGCATGAAACAAGAGCTTTTTCAACAAAATATGCTTTTCCGTTCGCAAGCGCCGCTGCAAGCCGCACTTCTGCCATACTCTGCCTTTAGCCTTTTATCTGTAGTTTTCCTCTTACAGAGCAACAGACAGGGCGTGATTTCGTTATGGCTTTTTCCAGAAATTATAAAATTTTGCCGGCTTTGGCCGCTGCCGGGGTTGTTCTTGGTGTTTTTTCGGCCGTAATGCCGGCTTCGGCGCAGGCCGGCGGGGAATATTTTGCCGATAAGGCTAAACTGGCCCGGATTACCGTGGAAGCAGAGGGCACGGCAACAGCCAGGCCGGATATGGCGCTGTTGCAGGTTTCTGTCTCGCGTGAGGCCAAAACCGCCAAAGCCGCGGCAGAAGAAGCGGCTCAAGCGCTGCAAAATGTTTTTGCCGCGCTAAAAAGGCAGAATATTGATGATAAGGATATGCAAAGCAACGGTTTGACGGTCGATACAATCTACCCGCTGGAAAATGCCAAAGCAAAGGGTGAAACACGTTTTCGCGCCGGGGCGAGTTTAAGCCTCAAAATCCGCGATACCAAAAAACTGGGGCAGATTATTGATGCCGCGCTGGCCAATGGCGCGAACGGCATGAGCGATATTAGCTGGGCCAATAGCGACCCCAGGCCGTTTTATACGGCAGCGCGGCAGCAGGCTATGGCCAATGCGCTGGAAAAGGTAAAAACCTATGCGCAGGCTGCCGGAGTGACGGCCGGGCAGATTCTCCGCATTGAAGAAGTTTCCGGCAATAGCGGGCCGCCGCGGCTTTATGCCCGCGCCAAATCTATGTCGGCCATGGCTGATATGCCGGTGGCCGAAGGGGAAGAAAGCTATACAGTGCGCGTTGTGCTGACCATGCAGCTTATCAATGACAGGCCGTAAAATAACCGGCAAAAAAGATTATGCTGCCTGAGTGCTGCCGGCGCAAGACTGCTGCTGCGCCGGTAATGGCAGCCGTTTCAGCCGCCAAAGCGGGGGAGCGCTGCCGGGTTCCGATAAGAAAAATACAGATAATTGAGCAGATTATAGGCAAAATTAAAGCTGATGCGCTTGCGGTTTTTGTCGCGGTAATTGGTCATAAACAGCGAATGATATTCCTGCCTTTTATCCTGTAATTCCCTGTTGAAGCGTTTTATCAACTGTTCCTGCTCGCCAAGGCTGACGCCGGGCGGCAGGACAAGCTGTATCTGGTTGCGCGAGCTTTTCAAGCTGACCAAAGCATCGCAGTCATAATGGCGAATATCGTCAAGGCAAATCTGCCCTTCGGCGCTGCCCGTATCGATCGCCTTGAGAATAATAATATTATTTTTTATGGTCTGATAGGCACTTGCGCAGATTTTGCTCTCTCTTTTTGTCTCCAGATGATTATAAGCCAGGCGCACCGGGCAGGTGCCGGGGCTTACATCTTCCTCCTCCAGCCGCTCAATGCGCATTTTATTGCCGCAAGCCTTGATTTCTGCCAGAAATTCGCCGCCAATCTGCCAGTTATAGCGGCGATATAACCGAAATTGCCGCTGCCGGTTTTCCGGATAAACGGTAAAATTTACCGTCATTGTCTCGGCCGGCTGCGGCTTTTGGCGATAATAAAAGGCGACAATATTATAGGTCGTATCGGTAAAAACGGCTTCGGTAAAATAATTGGCCTTGATAAGGGCAAATTTTTCCAGAAATATTCGGCGAATATATTGAGCATTTTCGGCTGAGAGGAAATTTATCGGCACAATAATAATGCCCTCTTTGCTGTCCATTAGTTTTTCCAGCGCCAACTGGTATAAATCTGTGTGTTTACTCGCCGCCAGCAGGCTGTTATCCTTCAGTTTGTTCTGGTAAAGATAAGGCGGGTTGGTCACGATACATTCTGCCCGCAGCGGCTCGGCAAAACTGTCGCGCTGCCGGATAATGTCGCCGTCTGCCAGCGCCGGATCAATATCATAACCCGAAACCGCGCGCGCCCCGTGCTTGCGCGCCCAGCGCAATAAATCACCGCCGCCGGCAAAGGGATCAACAATATTTTTACCGGCAATAAACGGCTCCAGCCCGCGCAATATAGCGTCACTATTGGTAGTGAAAAACTGCCCAAGCTGTTTTTTGGCCAACATCAGCCGCAATCTCCCTGCAAACCTGCCGTTTTGGCAGGCTAGCGGAAAAAGGCCGCTCATACCAGCCCGCCCGGCCCGGCTGCCTGCTTTTCCCACGTGATTTTGCCCCGGCAGGCAGGGCAGCCTCTCACCTGTGCGCATAAAAAAGCAGGGCGAAACGCCCTGCCGTAAATTTTAGCCGCTTAAACCGGCCTTGAGCCGCCAGGATCAGGCTGCATCATAAGAAATCGTCGCCACCAGTGTATCGGTATACGTGCCGGTCGGCGTTGATGTCGTAATGCTGGATTGCGGAATCATAACACGGAAATTCTGCTGCACACTGGCCTGCGAATCCGCAGCGCTCACCTTATAAACATTGGTGCTGTTGTCCCACACAGTGGTGCCGGTGGCCCCTTGATAAATAACATAGGGGATTATGTTGGTGCCGCTGGCAATCTTCATGGCGCGATTAGCAGGGTTGTTCATCTGGCCGCCGTCCAAAGCAATGCTCAAGGCATTATTGCCGCAGCTTGCGGTAAAATAGCTGGCCTGCTCAGCCCCGGTAAAGCCGTTTTTGGCAATGCTGAAGCTGATTTTGTCAGAATTGAACTTTAACGAGCAACTGTCAATCACCTTGGCTTCAATCGTCAGATTGGCCGTTTGCGCCAGAGCGGAGCCGGCCGAAAAAACGCCTGCCAGAATAGCGGCAGAAGCAAGCAATGTCTTCATCGTGATAATCCTTCTTGAATGTCTGGGGATATGTATGAATATCGCCCCCTTTACGCTTAAAGATTTGTCACATTATTTTTCTGTCAATGAAGCGGAGAAGGAATTTTTTCAGGCCGGCAAGCGCCGTTACGGCGCCGCTTCCCCGCCCGGAGCCGGCCGGCCGGGGCGGGCAGCTTCTGCCGTCAAACAAGGCGGGATTTTAGCGGATTTCATGGGTAATATAGGGGAGATAATCTTCCGGCTCAGCCAGGCTGTCTTCATAAGCGCGGATCTTGCCGCGCGCGGAAATACCGGCTTTATGCACGGTCTCACGGCTGCCGGAAACCAGATAATGCCACCATTTCAGCTTTTTGCCCTCGGCCAGCAGCCGATAGGCGCAATCACGCGGCAGCCAAGGCAAAGCGGCAATCTGCCCGGCGCTGCTCAGGCGGATACAATCCGGCACCCGTTGCTGCCGCGCGGCATAATCGCGGCAGCGGCAGCTTTGATCGTCCAGCAAAATGCAGGCCACGCTGGTCGCATAAATGGCGCCGGTGTCCTCATCTTCTATCTTATGCAGGCAGCAGCGGCCGCAGCCGTCACACAGGCTTTCCCATTCTGCCCGGCTCATTTCCGCCAGACTTTTTACCTGCCAGAAAGGCGGTTTCGTTTTTGGCGGCATATGACCCCACAGCCCGGCAAGGAAAAATCAGGAATCCAGAAAGCTGCGCAATTTGCGCGAGCGGCTGGGGTGCTTCAGCTTGCGCAGCGCCTTGGCCTCAATCTGGCGGATACGCTCACGCGTTACCGAAAATTGCTGCCCCACTTCCTCCAGCGTGTGATCCGTATTCATGCCAATGCCAAAGCGCATGCGCAAAACCCGCTCCTCCCGCGGGGTGAGAGAAGCCAGAACCCGCGTTGTCGTATCGCGCAAATTGGCCTGAATAGCCGCGTCAATCGGCAAAAGGGCGTTTTTATCTTCAATAAAATCGCCCAAATGCGAATCATCTTCATCGCCTACCGGGGTTTCCAGCGAAATCGGCTCTTTGGCGATTTTCAGCACCTTGCGCACTTTATCCAGCGGCATAATCAATTTTTCCGCCAGCTCTTCCGGGGTCGGCTCGCGGCCGATCTCATGCAGCATTTGCCGCGAGGTGCGGACAATTTTGTTAATAGTCTCAATCATATGCACGGGAATGCGGATCGTCCGCGCCTGATCGGCGATTGAGCGGGTGATAGCCTGCCTTATCCACCATGTGGCATAAGTGGAAAATTTATAGCCGCGGCGATATTCAAATTTATCCACCGCCTTCATCAGGCCGATATTGCCCTCCTGAATGAGATCGAGAAATTGCAGGCCGCGATTGGTATATTTTTTGGCAATGGAAATAACCAGACGCAAATTGGCCTCAACCATTTCCTTTTTGGCCAGAGTAGCCTCGCGCTCGCCTTTTTGCACCTGCGCCACAATACCGCGAAAATCGCCAATCAGGCCGATGCCGGTCTGCCGCACCAGCATTTGAATATCATGGCGCAGGCGGCTGATCGCCGCCGCTTCTTTGGCGGCAAAAGCCTGCCAGCCTTTGCCCTTCAGCCCGGCAATATGCTCCACCCAATCCTCATCAAGCTCATGCCCCTGATATTCCTTGATAAAATCACCGTGACGCACACCGTAAGAATCAGCCAGCCGCTTGAGTTTGCCTTCATTGCGCACCAGGCTTTTATTGATAAGATAAAGCTGCTCTACCAGCGATTCTACCCGGTTCTGGTTCAGCGAAAGGGATTTTACAAAAGCAATAAGCTGGTTCTTCAAATCCTTATAGCGGCGTTTCTGCCCGGCAGAAAGCGCTCCCTGGCCGCTTGACACGCTGTTTTCCACCTGCCTGTCCTGCAATTTGCGCAATTTGGCATAGGTTTCGGCAATCCGGTCAAGCGTTTGCATCACCTGCGGGCGCAATTCCGCTTCCATCGCTGTCAGCGACAAATTAGCTTCGTCCTCGTCCTCTTCTTCTTCGTCCAGCAAGGCGCCCTGGCCGCCGACATTGGTAATATCATCATCAAAATTGCGGCCGGGCGGCGACTCGGCCATTTTCAGCCCGCTGCTTTCTGCCGCCGGCACGGCCGGCACCTGGCGCGCTTCCGGCCCGGCATAGGTCATTTCCAGGTCAATAATGTCACGCAGCAAAATACTGGAATCATTCAAATCATCGCGCCATGAGATCAGCGCCTGAAAGGTAAGAGGGCTTTCGCACAGGCCGGCAATCATAGTCTCACGCCCGGCTTCAATGCGCTTGGCAATGGCAATCTCGCCCTCGCGCGATAACAGCTCGACCGCGCCCATTTCCCGCAAATACATACGCACCGGGTCATCGGTGCGGTCTCCGGCGGCATTGCCTTTCTGCGCCGCAACCAGCGCCGTATTGCCGATCTCCACCAGATCGCCGCCGGGAACAGCGGCATCGTCCTCGGCCTCTTCCTCATCTTCGGTTACATTGATGCCCATATCGGAAAGCATGGCCATGGTATCTTCTATCTGCTCAGACGTCACTTCCGCCGAAGGCAAAACCGCATTCAGCTCGTCCATGGTCACATAGCCGCGCTTGCGGGCAAGCTTTATCATCTTGCGGACAGCAGCATCAGAAAGATCCAGAAGCGGCCCGTCAGCATTCAGCTCGCGCGTCTCTTCTATAGCTGCATTGTGTTTTGCTTCGCCGGCCATAAGCTCATCTACTCCAGACAAATCCTGCTTTATTATGCGCGTTCCGTTCCACTACCCTGATCAGCCGCCCTGTCTGCTCTTGTTCCGCCGGCAGGGCAAAAGCGGAGCAACCCGCCAAAACCCGAGGGATTCCCGCTAAATGGGCGAAAAATCTTAAAATCCTGATAATACCGCCCTTCCGCCGCTATATTTCGCCATCACACAAACAGGCGAAGAAGCGGCAGCCGCGCAATCAGGCCGCGCTGCCGCTTTCTGCCAGGCTGCCGCCGCGCCGCTTCCCGCTTTATATAATAAGGCCGGCCGGCAATTATAAGAGCCGCAAAGCGGAAACCGCCTTGATTTCAAAAAACTTTCTCATTCGTCAGGCTGTTTTATAAAAATTTATCGCTTTTTCACCGCAATAACCGCCTGTGACCGCCTTGTTTTTGCACATTATGCCTTCTTGCGCCGCAAGGCAAAGGCTGCCCGGCCCGGCCGCTCTATATATCGTCAGGCGCGGCGGCCAGATCACCGGCCCGGCGCAACTCCTCCCGCAGAGCCTGCAAGCGGGCAAAGTCGCGGCCCGTGGCGCTGGCAGCCAGATCCGTCTCTATTTCGCGTATCTGCTTATGTAGGGAATGCGCGCGCCGATACAAGGTAAGCGCCTGCTGCAAGGCCGCGCGCGCCTCTGTGATGGTAGCCGATTCCCGCGCCTGTTTCACCCCCAGATTGGCCATAAAAGCCGCGATCTTGTCCAAAACCGGTTTTTGCCCCTTTTGTTCCAGCCGGGCCTGCATAATAGCGGCCGTATCCGGCGGCTCAGAGCTGTTTTCTGCCAGAATATCCAGTTGCGCCCGATAAAAATCCCGCAATGCGCTGTTCTGGAATTCCAGTTGCTCCAGCATATCAAAATTTTCATGCCACAGCGCCGGGTGCGCCGCCAGCAGCGCCAGAATAACCGCCTCGCGCGCGGCAAAAGCGCCGCCGCCGCGCGCGCCGCGCACAAAAGGAGAATCCGCCAGGCTTTTGGTAACCAGCCCGCCATTTTGCCCCCTGTTCCGGCCAAAAGCGCCGGCCGCGGCAAAAGCCCCGCCCCGCTCAGGCCTGCCGTTTTGCCGGCGGGGGCCTGCCGCCGGGCGGAAATACTCCCACAGCCTCTGCTTCATATCCCGCCCGTAATAGCGGCGCAGACTGTCATCTTTAATCGCGGCAACCGCGCCGTAAAGCCGCTTTTCCAGCATAGCGCGGCTTTCCGGCGTGGCAAAGCTGCGCCCCGCTATTTCCCGCTGCCACACTATATCGGCCAGCGGCGCGGCCTGCGCCAGTGATTCGGCAAAGGCGGCGCGCCCGCCGGCGCGGATAATATCGTCTGGATCCTGGCCTTCCGGCAGCAGCGCAAATTGCAGCGACAGGCCGGTTTTGAGCAGCGGCAAGGCGCGATCCAGCGCTCGATAAGCGGCGGATCGACCGGCTTTATCGCCGTCAAAACACAAAATCGGCAGCGGGCAATAGCGCCAGAGCAGGTTAAGCTGCTCTTCCGTCAAGGCCGTGCCTAAAGGCGCCACCGCCGCGCCAAGGCCCGCCTGCGCCAGCGCCACCACATCAATATAGCCTTCCGCCACAATCAGCGGCTGATCGGGCGCGCCATTCTGGCCGCGCATGGCCTGACGCGCCGCCGCCAGATTGTATAAAACCTGCCCTTTATGGAATAATTCCGTCTCCGGCGAATTGAGATATTTGGCCCGCGCCTGCGGCGCCAGCGCCCGGCCGCCAAAGGCAATCACCCGCCCTTTAATATCGGTAATGGGGAACATTAAACGCCGGCGGAAGCGGTCATAAGCGGCGCCGTCCTGCTCCGATACCGCCAGCAGGCCGGATTGCTGCTGCAACAGCGGGTCAATTTTCGCCTGCTCTAAAAACTGCTTCAGCGCATTATGGCCGCCGGGGGCAAAGCCGAGGCGGAATTGCCGCTGCGCCGCCGCGCCTATCTGCCTTTGCTGTAAATAAGCGCGCGCCTCTGCCGCTTCCGCTGTCGCGCCCTGCTGCAAATTATGCTCAAAAAAACGCGCCGCCTGCTCCAGCACCTCATAAAGGCCGGCGCGGCTTTCTTCGCGCTCGGCGGCCAAGGCGTCCGGTTTCGGCATAGGCAGGCCGGCCTGCGCCGCCAGCCTTTCCACCGCTTCCGAGAAGGACAAACCGTCAAGCTCGGTCAAAAAGCGGAATATATCGCCATTAACACCGCAGCCGAAACAATGATAGCGGCCGCGCCGGTCATCGCAGTGGAAGCTTGGCGTCTTTTCCCCGTGGAAGGGGCAGCAGGCCCAATAATCGCCGCGCGCCGTGTTGGATTTTTTCAGATCAAAGCGCACGCGCGCGCCGATAACCGTCGAAATCGGCAGGCGCGCCCGTATATCATCAAGAAAAGAAGCAGAAAAACGCATCAACCCGAACCTGAATCCCCGCTGCCCCGGCATTATAAGGCAATCGCCGCGCCTGCATAGAGGCGGCAGGAAAAAATATAAAAATCGTTTATTTTTGCCGGCTGAAAAGGCTGTTTGCCCTAAAATCCGGCTTTATATTATAATAATTATGCGATAAAACCGCAAAAACAGCATTTGCCAACCTTGTTAAACCCTTTTCAAGAGAGTTTTTAATGCAAAGCCTTGTCCGCGATTTTCATTTTTTCTCCGATTATCCGATTTTACAGACAATATTCTGGATAATGATCCTGGTATTGTCGGCTATTATTGCCAATTTTATTGTCCGCCATGTTTTATTGCGCATTTTTTACAAGCTGCTTTCCGTTATCGGCCGCGGGCAATCGGCCGAATTTCATGCCGCGCTTGGCTATCTCGCCAATATTGCCCCGACTTTGGTGATTTATCACGGCATTTCCGCTATTCCCGGCCTGCCGGCCAAGCTCATCACAATCGTGCAAAATGTTTCCAGCGCCTTTACCATTTTTGTCATTACCCTGGCTATTTCCTCTATGCTGACGTTTCTGGAGCGGGTTTATTATACCCGGCGCGGCCGCGCCCGGCAGCGCTCGATTAAAGGCCTGGTGCAGGTTGTCAAAATTATTATCTTTATCATTGCCGCTATTTTGATTATCGCCACTTTGATCGATAAATCGCCGCTGGTGCTGCTTTCCGGCCTGGGCGCGCTGGCTGCGGTGATTATGTTGATTTCACAGGATACATTGCTGTCTTTTGTGGCCGGCATTCAGATCGCCACCACCGACATGGTGCGTATCGGCGACTGGATCACCGTGCCCTCGCTCGATGCTGACGGCGATGTGATCGATATGGCTCTGCACACGGTAAAAGTGCAGAATTTTGATAAAACCATCACCTCTGTTCCCACCCGCAAGCTGGTGACCGATTCCTTTATCAACTGGCGCGGCATGCAGGAATCCGGCGGCCGGCGGATCAAAAGGGCGCTCAATATTGATCAGACCAGTATCCGCTTTTTAACCGGGGACGATTATGAAAAATTAAATGAGCACCGCGCCTTGCGCAATTATATGCGCGACAAGCGCAAAGAAATCACCGATTGGAATAACAGCCTCGACGCCAATCAGGAAATAGTGGCCAGCGCCCGGCGGCTGACCAATATCGGCACATTCCGCGCCTATATTCTGGCCTATCTGGAAAATCACCCCGCAATTCTTAAAGAATCTACCCTGCTGGTGCGGCAAATGGCGCCCACCCCCACCGGCCTGCCGCTGGAAGTCTATTGCTTTACCAATACCGTCAAATGGCAGGAATATGAGGCCATTCAGTCCGATATTTTTGACCATCTTTATTCGGTTTTGCCAAGCTTTGATTTGCGTGTCTTTCAGGAAGCCAGCGGCAATTTTACCCAGCTTGTCGCTTCGCAGCCGATCCCGGTGGTGGAAGTGCCGGCCGCCGGCAAGGCGCGCCCGGCGGCAAAGCCATAGCCGCAGCGATAAAGAGGCCGGCCGTCACCTGTTGCCGGCCGGCTCTTCCGCCGCCGGCGGGAAAGGGCGCGGTTAAAGCGGCCTTTGTCTTTTCGGTTGTAAAAGCCTGCCTTTATCACCATATAGGAGCCAAAGGCTTATAATCGGCGCCGCTCCCCGTCTTTGGGGCGGCGCTTTCTCCGTTTTGGCGGCCCTGGCCGCCCGGTATCGCAACAGGTTTCCGTTATGGCCAAAAACCCGGCAAAAACCGGCGCCAAAAACGCCAGAAAGCCCGCGCCGCCCAGCCCGCAGCAGCGCATGGCCGGCGGCCTTAACGCGGTTGCCGGGCTTAACCTGCCCTCGGCTGAAGCCGCCAGATTGCCCATGCCGCAAGCCACCGCCACCGTGCAGGCGCTGGCGGAGCTGATTGAATCCGGCAATCCGCTGTTTAAAAACGGCAAATTATGGACACCGCACCGCCCGGAGCGGCCGGCAAAGTCGGAAGGAGGAATCCGGTTTGCCTTTAATTCCGATTTTCAGCCCGCCGGCGACCAGCCAGCCGCCATTGCCGAGCTGGCGGCCGGCGCTAACGCGCATGAAAAAACGCAAGTGCTGCTGGGGGTGACCGGCTCAGGCAAAACGTTCACCATGGCCAAGGTGATTGAGGCGACAGGCCGCCCGGCGCTGATTTTAGCGCCCAATAAAACTTTGGCCGCCCAGCTTTATGGTGAGTTTAAATCTTTCTTCCCCAATAATGCGGTGGAATATTTTGTCTCTTATTATGATTATTACCAGCCGGAAGCTTATGTGCCGCGCTCGGATACCTTTATTGAAAAAGAATCGTCGATCAATGAGCAGATCGATCGCATGCGCCACGCCGCCACCCGCGCCGTGCTGGAGCGCGATGATGTGATTATTGTCGCCTCGGTTTCCTGCATTTACGGTATTGGCTCGGTGGAGACTTATACCGCCATGAGTTTTCAGATGCAGGTGGGTGACCGGCTGGATCAGCGGGCGCTGCTGGCGGATCTGGTGGCGCAGCAATATCGCCGGCTGGACGCCGGTTTTACCCGCGGCTCTTTCCGCGTGCGCGGCGATACGATTGAAATTTTCCCCGCCCATCTGGAAGATCGCGCCTGGCGCATTTCGCTGTTTGGCGATGAAATTGACGCTATTGCCGAATTTGATCCGCTGACCGGGCAAAAAACCGGTGATCTGCAATCGGTCAAGATTTATGCCAATTCGCATTATGTAACCCCGCGCCCAACCCTTAATCAGGCGATAAAATCAATTAAAGCCGAGCTGAAGCAGCGGCTGGCGGAATTGCAGGCCGCCGGCCGGCTGTTGGAGGCGCAAAGGCTGGAACAGCGCACCCGCTTTGATCTGGAAATGCTGGAAAGCACCGGCAGTTGCGCCGGGATTGAAAATTATTCCCGCTATTTGACCGGCCGCAATCCCGGCGAGCCGCCGCCGACTTTGTTTGAATATATACCGGATAATGCTCTCGTTTTTGTTGATGAAAGCCATGTCACCATTCCGCAGATCGGCGGCATGTATCGCGGGGACTTCCGCCGCAAGGCAACTTTGGCCGAATATGGCTTTCGCCTGCCGTCCTGCATGGATAACCGCCCCTTGCGCTTTGAAGAATGGGACGCCATGCGGCCGCAAACGATCGCCGTTTCGGCTACGCCGGGCAAATGGGAGATGGAACAGGCCGGCGGTGTCTTTGCCGAGCAGGTTATCCGCCCCACCGGCCTGATTGACCCGCCGGTCGAGATCCGCCCGGTCGGCAGCCAGGTTGATGATGTGATTGATGAAATCCGCCAGACTGCGCAAAAAGGCTATCGCGCGCTGGTAACCGTGCTGACCAAGCGCATGGCCGAAGATTTAACCGAATATTTGCATGAGCAGGGTATCCGCGTGCGCTATATGCACTCCGATATTGACACGCTGGAGCGGATAGAAATTATCCGCGATTTGCGGCTGGGCGCTTTTGATGTGCTGGTGGGCATTAACCTGCTGCGCGAGGGGCTGGATATTCCCGAATGCGGCTTTGTCGCTATTCTCGATGCCGATAAAGAAGGCTTTCTGCGCTCAGAAACCTCGCTTATCCAGACAATCGGCCGCGCCGCGCGCAATATTGACGGCCGCGTTATTCTTTATGCCGACAAAATCACCGGCTCCATTGAGCGCGCCTTGCGGGAAACCGAACGCCGGCGGGAAAAGCAATTAGCCTATAATAAAGCCCATAATATCACCCCGGAAAGTGTGAAGAAAAATATCGGCAATATTCTCGATTCCGTTTATGAGCGCGACCATGTCCGCGCCGATATTACCGCCTTCACGCAGCAAGGGGCGATGATGGGCAATAATCTCGCCACGCATATCAGCCATTTGGAAAAGGCGATGAAAAGCGCCGCCGCCGATCTGGATTTTGAAGAGGCCGCCCGCCTGCGCGATGAAATCAAACGCCTGCGAGAGCTGGAATTAACCCTGGCCGATGACCCGATGGCGCGGGCGGAAGCCCATGCGCAAGCGCCGGCAACCGCCGCCGCGCCGGCCAAAAGCGGCGGGCAGGCGGCAGAGCAAACCGGCCTGTTTAAAAAACCGCAGCTTGATGAAATGGGGCCGGTTATGGATACCGGCATTTTGACGCAAAAGGCGGTGGCGGCGCAAAAAGGCGGCTTGTTCCGCAAAAACCGGCTGGACGAAATGACGGTGCGGCGCACCGAAATACCGGCCGGCAGCCGGCCGGCGGCCAAAGCGGACGATAGCGCCGAAGCAAGCGAGGCCCCCCGGCCGAAAAAGCGCCGCCGCGCCGCCAAAACCGGCCGCCCCGGCCATTAAAACGCGCGCCGGCGCAGCCTTTCCGCTTCCTGCCGGGCCGGGCGCCGCGCCGGATTACGGCCTTATGATACGCCGCTTTTCTGCCGCCGCCCGGCTGAAACCGGCTGTTTTCAGCCAATAGAGCAGAAAAATACACAAACTTCAGCACAAAAGATGAAAAAGCTCTTGCCAAACGGCCAAGAATAAAGCAAAGTCTGCGGCGGAAGGCGTTTTGTGAACATCGGAAGCTTTATATCTTCTGTTGCAAAATTTTGTGGGCTTGGCTGTGCTTTCGGCACTCCTGTCATTTTCCTGTCTGTCAGGCTGGATACAGGTTCAAAACGGGTTGTTTTCTTGCCTATTTTCAAAAGCTTCCGGGAGTATGCCGGCGGGTAATATAGGGTCTGCCGGCTTTATTATCGGGGTTTTGGCTTGAGTTTTAGCCTATATCCGGCAGCGGATAAAAGCTTGCGGGCAGAGATCCCAGCAAAAAGGAAAAATGGAATGTCTCAGACGGGCGTGGTGAAATTCTTTAACGCGGATAAAGGCTTTGGCTTTATTAAGCCGGACAATGGCAGCGCTGATATTTTTGTGCATATTTCGGCCGTGCAGGCTTCAGGCCTGAACAGCCTGCAGGAAGCGCAGAAGGTTTCTTTTGATACGGAAGCCGATAAACGCGGCAAAGGCCCCAAGGCTGTCAATATCAGCATTGATGCATAATAACGCGCCGTAACGTCTTGTGCGTCCTTTGCGTTACGCAATTTTATATTGCCGCCATTACAAAACGGGGAGCCGGCGGCTTCCCGTTTTTTTGTAACGAGCGCCCTGGCATTGTGCAAACGCCTGCACAGCTTGCACCGCCGGCGCGCGCAACCGGCTGCCGATAGCCGGATTCGCTGCCGCAAACCACTGCCGGAGTCAGGCATAGCGGCCGCGCCGCATGGCGCTGGTGGCGCGCTTACGGCGTTTTGCGCCGCCGTTGCCGCCATTGACAGCCGAGCCGCCGGCGCGCTCATCTGCCGCCCGCTTCAGCCTTATCATAAAAGCCGTATTACCGAGGCGACAAGCCGCGGCCATAATCTACCGCGCCAGCTCAGCCTGTGCCGCTTGCCTTTTCTGCCCCGGCTCTCACCCTTGCTGCCATTGACAGCCGAGCCGCCGGACACCAGCCGGCAAGGCGCGTTAACCCGGCTTTATTCTGCCCTGTTTGCCTGGCGCGGAATTTCTGCCGCTTGTTTTATCACCGTTTTCAGAGTAACCTCAGGCAAAGCGGCGCCAATATATCCTGAGCATAAGGATAATAGCCGTTTTACCGCACCATAATAACCTGTTTTAAATAAGGGCATCGCGCTATGTCGCCAAAAGCCGGGCTGAAGCTTTGTATTTTAGGCCTTGTCCTGCTTTTTTTCAGTCTGGCTGTGTTTATTGCCCTGCTGCCCTTTCTGGTTTCGACCGATGCTATCCGGCTGCGGCTGGCGCGTGATTTAAGCAGCATGACCGGCTATAATGTGCAACTGCGCGAGCCGCCGCATATTACTGTTTTTCCATCTTTTCAGGCCAGCCTGCCGCATATTGTCCTGACCGATGATTCCGCCGCCGGAGCGCCGTTAATCTATGCGCAAAAAATCATTGTCCATATGTCGCTGCTGGACGCTTTGCGCGGCCGCGCCCGCTTTTCCGAAACCCGGCTTGTCCGCCCGCATTTTACCTTGAGCGAGCCGGTTAAAGCGGCCTCGCTCTTTGCCGGTTTTGCCCGCTCAGAGGGCAAATTCGGCCATGCTGTGCGGGAAACACAGGACAGGCTGAGCGAAAATGCGGCGGCCGGCCAGGGTAATAACCCGCAATTACCGCTGCTGCTCCAGCCTTTCGGCCATATTATTATTGAAGACGGCCTGCTTACCTACCCCGCCGGCGCTCAGGGCAGCCCGGCAAGCGCAGCGGCCGGCCAAACAGCGGCAGACAAAACGGCACCGGCTACGCCTTACCATGAGATCCGCCATATTCAGGCAGAAATTGACTGGCCGCAGGGCAGCCGCGCCGCTATGCTCTCGGCGGCCGGTTTGTGGCACGGCGCAGCCAGCACTCTGAACATCAGGGCGGATAATGCTTTATTGCTGATGAGCGGCGGCGAAAGCCCGCTGCGTGTCAGTTTTAACTCAGCCAAAGGCGGCATTACCTTTACCGGCGCGGCCCGGGCGGGGCAGAATTTTGGCGCGCGCGGGCATATCGCCGCCCGCTCCCCCGGCCTTGACCAGACTTTGGCCTGGCTGGGGCTGCGCCTGCCCTTCGGCACCGGTATAAGCGCGCCTTTTAGCTGGGAAGCGGAGCTGAAAGCCGATACACACAAGGCGGCTTTAAGCGCCATAGCGCTGACGATCGGGCCTGATGATAGCGGCGTGAGCGGCCGCGGCGCGCTGGAAATCGGCTATCATCACAGCCCGCCGCAAATTAGCGGCTCTCTCGCCTTTGAAAATGTAACCTTCAACCTGCCGGCTGCCACCCTGTTTGCCGAAGACACAAAGCCGGACGCGGCCGGCAAATCGCCGGTGGCCGTGCCGGTTTTTAACCTGTTTGGCCTGGATTTGCGTATTTCCGCCGATAAGGCTGTGTTTAACGGCGTGGTTGTGCATGATGCCGCCGCTTCAATCCAGATGCAAAAAAGCGGCCTGATTTTTGATATTGGCACAATGCGCATTTTTGGCGGCACAGCGCAAAGCAGCCTGCGGCTGAAAAGCGATAATGACCGCCTGACCGGGCTGGAAGCCCGCTTTTCCGCCGCCGATACCAATATAGCCGGGCTGCAGCAGGTTTTCCCCTTTCTGGGTTTTGCGCCGCCGCCGGCGCGGCAATTACAGGGCAAAGCCAATATAAACCTGACTATGCAGGCCGCTTTGCCGGCAAAGCCGGCCGCGCCAAAGCCCAAACCGCCGGCAGCAGCGCCTAAAGGCAAAAAACGCAGCGCCCTGAGGCGGCCGCAGGAAGACGCGCCAGCAGCACCGGCCGGCGTGCCGGCAGAGCTGCCGGTTTTGTCCTATTACCGTATTTTTACCCGCAATATCTGGCCTTATAGCCGCGGGCAGCTTGCTCTTAGCCTGAGCAAAGGCCGTGTGGCAGATTTCGCTATGGCCGCCTTTATCGACCGGGTCAAAGCCGGAAAGCCCTTTGCTTTGGCCGAGATCTACCGCGCCGGCCAGCCGGCTGCTTTTGCCTTTGATTGGCTGGAAGGCCGGTTCAGCCTTGATAAAGGGGCCTTGAAGCCCTTATCCGGCGCGGTTATTTTCGGCAATCACCGGCTGGAGCTGCGGGGAGAGGCCGATATCAGCGCCAACAGGCTCTTTATAGAAGGGGTTTTTGACCCGCCCCGGCGAGCCGCTAACGGCCAATGCGCCGATGTGCAATGTTTGCAGCAAAGCCTGCTGCCTGTCGTGCAATTTACCGCTACAGGCGCGCCTTTTGACACAAATGCGCCGGGCCGCCCGGCAACAGGAAATAAAAACGGCAAAAACAGCCGCAGCACCGCCGATAATGGCGTGTATATTGTGCCGAAAGTCGAAATTTTGCCACATTAACATTATTGCCTGTAACCGCAGGGGGCGATAAGGCCTGAAATTCCGGCCGGCAGCCTGATTCAAGGAGTGTATTCATGCAAGTTTCTTCCGTTTGCTTAAATGATCGGCATAATATTCCGCAGCTTGGTTTCGGCACATGGCAGATTGACGATAAGGAGGCGGCAGAAAAGGTGCAGTTTGCGCTAAAGGCCGGCTATCGCCATATTGATACGGCCAGGATTTACGGCAATGAAGCCGGTGTCGGCGCCGGGCTGGCGCAAAGCGGCCTGGCGCGCGAGCAGATATATCTGACCACCAAATTATGGAATGATGATCAGGCCTATGACAAGGCTCTTGCCGCCTTGCCGGCCAGTTTGCAGCGGCTGCAAACCGATTATGTGGATTTATATCTTATCCACTGGCCCTGCCCGGCGCAAGATCTGTATCTGGAAGCCTGGCAGGCGCTGATCGAGCTGCAAAAGCGCGGTTTGGCGCGCTCTATCGGCGTTTCCAATTTCCGGGTAGAAGATTTGCAGCATATTATCGACAAAACCGGCATAGTGCCGGCAGTTAATCAGGTTGAGCTGCACCCTTATTTCCAGCAGGCCGGGCTGCGCGCTTTCCACCGGCAATATAATATCGCCACGGTTGCTTATAGCCCGCTTGGCCGCGGCGCGCTGCTCAATGACCCTGTAGTGCAGAAAATCGCTGAAGAACATGGCAAAAGCGCCGGGCAGATTATTCTGCGCTGGCATATGGAAATCGGCACTATTGCCATTCCCAAATCGGCAAATGCGGGCCGCATTAGCGATAATATTCATATTTTTGACTTTCATTTGACGCAAGAGAATAGGACCGCCATTGCCGCGCTGGATAAAAAAGAAGGCAAGATTTTGCCGCAGCCGGACGAGCGCAATACGCCGCATGCTTTATAACGGCAAAACGCCGGCCGCCGCCCGGCGGCACAAGGGACAGACAGGCAGTTTATGCGGGCAGATTACGGGTTACAGCGGCTTTATGTGGCAGAAGTGCCGCCGGCGGGGGTGGAGTTTACCCCGGACAAGCCGGCTTTGCATTATTTACTGCATGTGCTGCGGCTGCAAAAGGGGCAGGATATTGCGCTGTTTGACGGCCAGAGCGGCGAATGGCGCGCCCAATGCGTTGATCTGGGCAAAAAGAGCCTGCGGCTGCGGGTAGAAGCGCAAACCCGCCGGCAAACGCCGCCGGGGAGAGAGCTGATTTATTGCTTCGCCCCGCTTAAAGGAGCGCGGCTCGATTATATGGTGCAAAAAGCGGTGGAAATGGGCGTTACATGCCTCCAGCCGGTTCTCACCCAGCACACGCAAATACGCCGCCTTAACAGCGCCCGGCTGGCCGCCAATATTATTGAAGCGGCCGAGCAATGCGGGCTGCTGAGTCTGGCGGCCACAGCCGCGCCGCTGCCGCTGGCCGCGCTTGTGCCGGATTGGCGGCAGCAATGGGGCGAGGACGCCCGGCTTGTTTTTGCCGATGAAGCGCAGATAATACAGGACAGAGGAGAGCAAGCCGGCGCGCCGGTAGCGGCAGGGCCGGCTGGGGCGGGCGCACAGGCAATGGCGGCGAGGCTGGCGGCGGCGCATAACCCCTTGCCCTTGCTCAGGCAATTAGCAGCAGAAGGCAGCGGCCAAAAAGCAAGCGGGACAGCCGGGCAAAACCGGCCGAAAGCAAGCCAACAGGCGGCCAAGACAGACAGCGCGCCGGCAGCGGCAGGACAAGAATCGGAAGCAATGCGGCGACCGCCGGCGGCGTTACCGGCTATCGGCCTGCTGATCGGCCCGGAAGGCGGCTTTAGCGCCGCAGAGCGCCGCCTGCTTTATGCGCAGGATTTTGTCACCGCAATCCCGCTGGGGCCGCGCATTTTGCGCGCCGATACCGCCGCCACCGCGGCGCTGGCGCTAATCCAGGCCACCCTCGGCGACTGGTAGCGTTTCTTCTCTTTTTATAAGCCTGTATGAGCCATTAAAGCCGCGCCTTGGGGCGATGCTTCTTTTATTTCCTGACCTTTGCTGCTATTTCCGGGCCTGTGCGCCTGCTGCTTGCCGCAAAAGCAAAACACCGGCATTGCCGCTGCTTGTATCACGGCCTTTATCAGCCCGAAAGGCAGCTTTAGCGCCACAGAGCGCCGCCTTGGGCAAGGCATATTGCTGTTCTGACAGCCGGGCAAAGCCCGCTATATACAGTTTCTGATAAAAGGAAAGCAGCCCTCTGGCTCCGACACGCTAAGACTGGCTCTGTATCGGCCACGAGCAAAGCGAGGCTGCCCTGGTTTGCAAACAGCTCCCCTATCCTGTTGCAGCCGGCCTCACATATCCGGGTAAAGGGGGCCGCTGCCGCCTTCCGGCACTTGCCAGTCGATATTATTATTGGGGTCTTTAATCGCGCAGGTTTTGCAATGCACACAATTTTGCGCGTGGATATAATAGCGCCAGCGCTCAGCCGCAGCCCTTGCCGGCAGCGCGTCCGGCCGGCTTTTCTTCCTGCTGCCGGCGGTTTTTTGCCCTGCTGCCGGCTTGTGCTCCCCTGCCGCCGGATCAGGCAGCCATTCATAAACAGCGGCCGGGCAATAACGGGCAGAAGGCCCGGCAAAAACGCCCCATTCCGAATCATATTGCAGCGTCCGGTCTTTTACCCGCAAATGACACGGCGCATCATCTCGTGCGCGTATATTGGCCAGATACAGGGAAGAAGCGCGGTCGAAGCTCACCTGATTATCCGGCCTGGGATAAAGAATTTCCTGATAATTGGCCGCCGGCCGCAGCGCCGCCGCATCGCTGCTTTTATGGCGCAAAGTGCCGAAAGGCGAAAAGCCGAAAAGCCGGCCGCACCACATATCTGCGCCGCCCAGAGCCGCGCCGGCCATACTGCCGTAACGCTCCAGCAGCGGCTTGACATTGCGCGCCGGGTATAAATCACGGCCGACAGCGCCTTGCCGCCAGCCCGTCTCAATTTCCGTAATCTCATCATGCGCCCGCCCGGCAGCAATGGCCGCCGCCACCGCTTCTGCCGCGCTAATGGCCGATAATATCGCATTATGCGAGCCTTTAAGCCGCGGCAGGTTAACAAAACCGGCAGCACAGCCGATCAGCGCGCCGCCGGCAAAGCTCAAACGCGGCACAGACTGCCAGCCGCCTTCATTGATCACCCGCGCGCCATAGGCCAGGCGCTTGCCGCCGGTCAAAAGCGCGCGCAAAACCGGGTGTGTCTTCCACTGCTGAAATTCTTCAAAAGGCGACACATAAGGATTCTGATAATCCAGATGCACAATCAGGCCAAGCGCCAGCCGGTTACCGGCCATATGATAAGCAAAACCGCCGCCGGTTGCTTTTTTGCCCAAAGGCCAGCCGAAATAATGCTCCACCAGCCCTTGCCGGTGCTTTTCCGGCGCTATTTCCCATAATTCTTTTAGCCCCAGCCCGTATTTTTGCGGGCAGGCGGCCGTATCAAGGCCATAGCGCCGTATCAGATCCTGCGTCAGCGAGCCGCGCGCGCCTTCTGCCACCAGCACATATTTGGCGCGCAGCTCCATGCCCGGCTGAAAAGCCGGCCCCGGCCGGCCGTCAGCCGCCAGCCCCTGGGCGCCGGTTATAACCCCGCCAAGCGCGCCGTTATCGGCAAAAATACCGGCCTGCGCGGCAAAACCGGGGAAGATATCAACCCCCAGCGCCTCTGCCTGCTGCGCCAGCCAGCGGCACAGCGCGCCAAGCGAAACAATATAATTCCCCCTATTGTTTAATATAGGCGGCATGGGCCAATGCGGCAGCGTCCAGGCTTTATTACGGGTCAAAACGCGCATGGAATCTTGCGCAACCGGAATGGCAAAGGCCGGCCGGCCGTCTTTCTCCCAGCCCGGCAACAGCGTGTTCAGGCCGACAGGGTCAATAACCGCGCCGGAAAGAATATGCGCCCCAACCTCCGCCCCCTTTTCCAGCACTGTCACGCTTAAATGCGGCGCCGCCTGCTTAAGCCGGATAGCGGCAGACAGGCCGGCAACCCCGGCGCCGACAATTATCACATCACATTCTGCTGTTTCGCGTTCCATTACCCGCCTGTTCCTTACCTCGCCCCCTGCCCTGCGGTTAAGGTTAACCCGGCTGTTAAGGTTAACCCCGCCCTTGCAATTAAAGCCGCTATTAAGGTTAACCGCCCGTTTTGACAGCCTCGCAACAAGGCTGCGGCTGATAACCCGGCCGGGCGGGGCGGCAGAGCCGCCTGCGCCTTTTGCCGCAGCTTAGCCTAAAGGAATTTTTGCCGGAGGAAAACCTGTTTTTACAATTCTTTCTGCCGCCTGAAAATAGCAATTTTTCAAAGATATAAAACAAATCATGTAATTTTATACTTAATAATATTATTCATTTAACCGTTTTTTATCCAGTTTTATATAGTTTTATTAAAGAGTAGACATAATAAAGGTTATTCCGTAACTGGTAAGTATAGGTTGTTGCTAATAAATCTATCCATTCTGGTAAAAAATATCCTTGTTTTGCTCCTTTAGTATTTGCGTTTTATTCGTTGCGTATGCACGCCATCGTTCACGTTTGGTTGGATATGATATTATTTAGCGAGTTGGTACGTAGATGCTTTACAAAAATACAGGAATCATACGGGGGGCCGTGTGTCACTTTGTCAGGAAAAAAAGCAACAGGCGCAACTCCCGCCTGTCTCTTTTGACTGCGGCCATGGGCGCCATGGCTGTAACCGCTATGCCGCTTTCTCCCGCTTTTGCCGCTATTGTCTGGACAGATAAAGGCCAGGCCTCCGGCGATATTGCCACCAATATTGGCGGCAATTCCGGCGCTCAGGGCGCTTTTGCCTCACAAAACTCTATTGCTCTGGTGGGCGATGCCGATTGCTCGCGCCTGAGCAAGGATAACAGCAATAGCGGGGTGCTTGATGCTTCCAGTATTTGGGGAGCAGGGGATCCCAACAGCACCGGCGGCCTTTATGGGTTCGGGGCGGAAAGTGATATGAAAACCGCCGCCCAAAGCGGCAGTAATGCCGCTCTGGGACAACCGGACGGCATACCGCTTTATAACCAGGATACAAAGCGCCTGGGCACCAGCAGATTATGGCTGAGCAATAACAGAACAGCGCGAACCCAGGCTCTGGGCGCCAATTCTACGGCCATTGGCTGTGACACTCTGGCCAATGGTATAGGCGCGCAGGCCATGGGCTGGGGCGCCTGGGCTTTTGGCGCCGGCTCTGTTGCCTTCGGCATTAACTCCCGCGCTACCGGCCAGGGCACATTGGCTTTCGGCACCGCAGCGCAAGCAACAGCAGAAAGCAGTATGGCCTTTGGCACTCTGGCGACAGCAACGAATAAAAGTTCTATTGCGCTCGGCACCTTAAGCAATGCTTCCGGCAGCAATTCCGTGGCTATTGGCGGCGGCAGCGGCGGTATGGATTCCGCCGAAAATCTTGCTGTGACCAATGGCGCACAGGCTACAGGCGCCAATACAGTCGCTTTGGGGTATTTGAGCAAGGCCTCAGTGAGTGACGGCGTAGCTATCGGCGCGCAATCTGTTGCCGAAACCGCGGCCGGAGCCATCGGTTATGATCCGCGAACCGGCGCCCCCTCTACCAAAACCGGCGCCACCTGGGTTTCAACGCTCGGCGCTGCCAGTATCGGCGATGTCGCCAACGGCAAAACGCGCCAGCTAACCGGCCTCGCCGCCGGCACTCAGGATACAGATGCTGTTAATGTCGCCCAGCTTAAAGATTTAGCCGATTCCGGCCTGCATTATGATAATGATGCCAAAGACACGCTGACCCTTGACGGCAAAAGCGGCACCAAAATCACCAATCTTGCCCCCGGAGCCATCTCCGACAGCTCAACCGATGCTGTTAACGGCTCTCAGCTCAACACCACCAATAATAATGTGACCAAAAATACCGGCGATATTGCCGCAAACAAAAACGATATTGCCGCCAATAAGGACACTATTGCCAATAACACCAAGGCTATC
>Ga0157360_1000016_pt1 | contig 129535 bp, 118 predicted proteins | sample AttlaeALBM1_FD_111483 | JGI IMG/M metagenome (GOLD analysis project Ga0157360, IMG submission 111483) | Fungus gardens microbial communities from leaf cutter ant in Ribeirão Preto, State of São Paulo, Brazil - Atta laevigata ALBM1 | ecosystem: Host-associated > Fungi > Mycelium > Unclassified ...
CAATTCCTGCTGGAATGACCCGAGGCATCAGTTCGATCATGCCGATTTTCTCTGGTGCCCGAGACATGCCAATACAGAGCGTCAGTTCGAGTGCTCACGCCTGATCTCAACAGATATCGTAACGAAGAATATCGACGAAGCACTGAAGGTCGTCTGACCCAGCTCAATTGCTATCCAGCCGTGCAATGAAAGGGATCGTAGCAGCTTGCAATGATGGGAAATGATATTTCTGACCTGATACCACAGACCATCATTGCCGGACATGATTGCAGCTGCTGATTGTAACCGTTGCCATATCGGGTTTCACGAAGCAGTCATACCGCATGGAGTGAAGCGCTATGATGCTGGTATGACCCGGATACAGTCGTGGATGGGATCTTCACGATGAAAGGCAACGCTATTCATACCCGTATCAATGAGGGTATAATCCATTTCTCGCATGAAGCTGATGAGATGGTCTTTCTCAATCTTGATATGCTCGATGAACATAACCGGGCGCAACGTTTTTATCGTGTTGATTGCGCCCTCCAATACAGCCATTTCCATGCCTTCAACGTCGATCTTTATGAGATCAAGTCTGGGTAATGCAAAGGAATCTATAGTGCGAACACTGACTTCGACCATGGCGTGGTCAGCATAGTTGATTGACTGGCCTATGAATTCTGTTTGTGGTCGTGGTTGCAATTCCAGACTGCCGAAACTGCCGGGGGAACAATAATCCGGTACCGGTATCTTCATTGTCGTAACCTGATTGCCTGCGACAATATTGGCTGCACGTGCGTTAAAGCAGTTGTTGATCGAGATATTGCCGCACAAGGCATAGAAAATGCGTTCCTGTGCCTCAATAGCCAGAACGTTTCCCCAGCCTGACATATGTTTTGCCCATTCGATTGTATGGACGCCAAGATTGGCACCAATATCGAGCGCCACTACACCCTGACCACGGAGTCTGCGTTGCACTGAGAGTATGTCTTTCAAGCACAGAACATCTCCTGGCTCGAAATGTCCGTCTTCCAGCAGGCTGAAGCCCACACCATAAGCGTGATCTTCTGTTCCTGTCCTATGGTAATCAAATCTGTTTATGATCATCGTTCCATGATCCGTATTGGCAAGAACGAATGCCACTTTTCCATGCTTTTTGGATTCTTCTTTTGTCGGTAACATTCTTTTTTCTCTTGCGGGAATATGTTTTTTGTAGAAAATCTACGTTTTATAAATATGTTCATGTATTAATGTAAAACCAATTTTTATGTCAATGTGATTCTATTGGTTTGCATATGATATCCTTCTTGGTCAGAACTCATTTCTGACCCTATATATGAATAGGAGACTACATTGGAATTGGCGTTGACAATCGTCGTATGCGGAGCGGGATCATTTTATTGAAGCGCCATAGTCTGGTTATCTGGAAGGAATAGACCCGGATTATCCTGATTGATGCGACGTAATCCAGAATACTTTGTGTTGCTTCGTGTCTGTGGCTGAAAAAGAGGAACCAGGCATCTGATCAGCCGCATCTAAAGGGATGTACACACGAAACTGGACTCGATCACTGATTAGGATGGGCGGTTACTGCCTTTTCTGCCGGGCCTGTTTGTGCTGCACCTTTTGCTTGCGCGTCGATATGATCCGCAATCTTCGCAGCAATCCTTTTCTCCTCCCGTTCGAGATCATGCCCTGCCAATACAAATTTAACGGCTGCCACGTATGGGTTCATACTCAGAATAGCCCCGGGATTTCTGCCACTATGGGCTGTTACCTGCATCTGGTTGAGAGGTATTGAAGTTTGATTGGATGACAACACCCTGATTGTGACAGAAACCTGCACGTCGGTCCGTCCGGCGCCAAAGCCGATGATTGTACGGCGGAGCCGGCTGCCCTCGTTCAGTTTGGCGATGGTTCCTTCAACGAGCCAGCCTTCATGAGGGAGCGTTTCCCCTGACATAAGGCGGCGAGCAGCTATGCCCTTTTTTGTCAAATCCTGAGCGATGTCTTGCTCAAGACGATCCGCCAGGTCGTATGCCTGGGCTTGTTCACGTCGCGCGTGTCGCATAAATCGCGCCATCAGGCTCTCCGACTGTATTGCTTGCTCAGGCAATATGAAGTGCCCAACATAGACTGCGACAGGAGTAGGCTCCGACTTGGTCGCCAGTGAAACATTGGACGTCACCTCGGTAGTGGCACATCCGCCGAGTGTCAGTACAATGCTAACGGCCACGGCAAGACCGGAGAGTCCAGATTTTCTATCCATCGAGAAATCCTGTATTCGGACAATTGCTATACATAGAGATTAATATTGGGAAAATATCATGCAAATATCGTAAGTTGCGACAGAAAAAATAAGAACAACTTGTTTTTATGGATCAATTTTTCATTATCCACTCAAGTGGATTTATTCAAAATTTACGTTATGATACTATATGTATTAAAATAATCATCTTTTTATTTGAATTGTAACTTTCTGTTTTGTAGTTGCTTTTAATTATGAAAAGAGAGTGAGATGGCATGGGGCGTGCTCAAGAGAGCTGTCCCAGAGCTTTGTTACGCAAGGCGTCTGTAATTCTATGAGTCAACGCCTGACCTCTGGGATGATAAATCCGAGGAAATCTGCCTGATTGTGGCACCAGATATGAATCTTGCGTACCAAGCTGATGCGTAATCAGCTCCAACCCGTTTGCCGACCCACTCTTATGCTCCTGTAGTCTGTAGACGGGGGCAGACCACAGTAATATCGACCATATGCAGCCATTCATCCGTCGAAACAGATGTTCACTGAGCTATTATCATGACAGCGGGAAAGAAGAGCGATTATACGGGAGCTACACTCATCTGGTCGTATCCCTCTATGTCAGGCGTGCAGCCAAGATATGTGCTGATAGGGCTCAATGGAGGGGGGTAAGATAGTTAAGGCGTTGATAGCCTTACCTTGACGTCTTTCCAGAGCTCTTCTTGCTCTGTCAGGTCGAGTTCAACGAGAGAACGGCCCGTTTCAGCCAGAACAGCTTCCATCGTTTCAATACGTCTGGTAAATTTGGAATTACCTTGTCTCAGGCAGGCTTCAGGATCCAGTCCGAGTTTGCGGGCAAGGCTGGCAACGGTGAAAAGGACATCACCAATTTCGTCTTCAAGACGGTCTTTGTCGCCAAGTGGTAATTCGGCTCGCACCTCGTCGAGTTCTTCGCCGATCTTTTCAAGAACCTGTTCTGGTGTATCCCAGTCGAAACCGACACGTGCAGCCCGTTTGCCCAGTTTCTCCGCTCTGATCAGGGCAGGCAGAGCAGGGGCAATCCCCGCCAGAAGACCATACTCCGATTTGGCGGCGCGTTCGGCCTGCTTGTTGCGTTCCCACAGATCCGGGTCGAGCTCATCTCCTTCGAATACATGGGGATGACGGCGGATCATCTTGTCGCTGATCTGACGAGCCACGTCAGCAAATCCGAAGCGCCCGGCCTCTTCGGCAATGCGTGCCTGATAGATGACCTGCAGGAGAAGATCACCAAGTTCGTCGGGAAGAGCCTGCCAGTCTTCGCGGGCAATGGCGTCCATCACTTCGTAGGCTTCCTCGATTGCAAAAGGTGCAATCGTTTCATGAGTCTGGACACGGTCCCAGGAACAACCTGTCTGTGGATCACGCAGGCGGGTCATGATGGCAAGCAGGCGATTGAGTTCTTCGGCGGCGTTCACGTCAGGCTCCGGTCTGGCAAAGGGACTTTGCCGAGTATAGGCAGCGTTCGCCTGTCTTGCCACCTGACCAGAAGGGGGTCAGTGATCTGCGTTCTGCTTGAGAGGTTTGCGGAATTTCAGCGCGACCTGATCGGTATGACCGCGAATGGATTTGTCGAAAACAGGCAGGGTATGAGAGTCATCGGGGTTGCGCAGAACCGGACTGTTTGTCTCAAGCTGGAACCCAACGGATTCGATCTGCTGGATGATCAGCTCCGGGTCAATGCGGTGTAAGGTCGTCGTGGCTGTCAGACCTGTGCCGGGTAGCGCAATATGGTCGATCACCATAAAAATACCACCGGGTTTAAGGGCCTGGTAGATTGCCCGATCCATACGGAGTGCGGTTTCCGGCCCCATTCCACCATAGACATCGTGATAGTTTTGCGAGGTCCAGACAAGATCGAGCGGCTGTGACACATGAAAATCGACAACCGGGGTGATCACTACCGAAACATTCGAGAAGGCGGGATTGGCAGTAATGGCCTGCGCCATTCTGGGAATTCCGGGATGACGTGCGACCATCTCGGCCGGGACAACAGCATAGACATGGCCGGATGACCCTGTCTCGAGGCTGAGCAGTCGGGTGAAATAGCCACTGCCCGGCATCAGATCCGCCACGATGGCGCCTTGAGCCACCGGGGCAAGGGCCAGAACTGCGAGCGGTTTTCGCAACGGATCGGCGGTGTGATCGCTGTCAGGTCGCGCCGGAGAGGCGAGTAGTGCTTCAGTCGGCTGTAGGCCTGCGGCAACACCTGATGCCGGGTCTGATCTTGCCAGAGCCAGATTATAGTGTGTGAGGGTGCACCCGATCAGGATGAGGGCGAGGGTGAAACGAGATTTCATACCGGTCATCCTGAGCAGAGCAAGGAAAAGACTGTGTCCTATCTGCCTTTGCGACACAAGACGTACAACGCCATGATAACGGCAACGCTGACAAGGCTTGTTATGATTGTCTGGCGTTGTGTTGACTGCACGAGCATCGCAATGACGACCAGACCGATTGCGCCAAGGGTTCCGATATTAAGAGCTGAACCAAAAGGAAGCGTGAAAGCCCGGTTTTTCGGATCTGCCAGACGGAAAACACGATGTGATGAGACAATCAGCCCATAGATCAGCAGCATGACGGCGCCAGTGGCTCCGAGCAGAAAAGCAAAGATCAGTTTCGGGGACAGGATGGAGCAGAAAGCTACGATAAGCCCGATAAAGCTGGAAAAGGTAACAGCATTCTGAGGTACATGCCTGCCTGAGAGTGTTGCGAACATTTTTGGCGCGTCGTTGAGTTCGGCCAAGCCGAAAAGCGTGCGAGATGTAATGTAGATGCTCGAATTCAGGCAGGACAGGATGGCTGTAAAAACAACGATCTGCATCAGTGTTGCGGCACCGGGCACACCAACAGCGCGCATGACGGTGACAAAGGGTGAATAGCCTGGCTCAATGGAGGTCCAGGGTACAAGCGTCAGGATGAGGATGACCGAGAGCAGATAGAACAGGGTAACCCGAACGCCTATGGTGCGTGTAACACGCGCAAGATTTTCTTCGGCATTTTCGGACTCGGCTGCTGCGACAGTTGCCGATTCCGAACCGATCATCGAAAACAGTACGGTCGGCACGGTTGCCAGAACAGCACCCCAGCCATGAGGGAAAAGCCCATCATGGTTGAAAACATTATGAATAATCCTGGGATGAGGGCCTACCAGATGGCTCAGGCTGAGAAGGCCGAGCGCACAGAAGCCGATAATGGTGGCTACCTTGATAAGTGAGAGCCAGAATTCGCACTCGCCGAATACGCGCACTGATATAAGATTGATCAGATTCACGATAATGATGAGTAACGGGGCAAGAATCCAGACAGGCAGAGTGACCCAGTCCTGCATGGCAATTGCACCGCCAATGGCTTCGGCGCCGATTACGACTACCCAGAACAACCAGTACAGCCATCCGGAGAGAAAGCCCGCGCCATTGCCGTGAGCCGCTCTGATACAATCTATGAAGGTGCCAATCCCCGGACGAGCGAGAAGCATCTCGCCAAGCATACGGATCACAATGACCACCATGAGTCCTGTGCCCATATAGGTCAGAAGGATCGCAGGGCCAGCCGAAGCAATGGCAGCGGAACTACCTATGAAAAGCCCAGCGCCGATGACGCCACCAAGGGCAATCATGGCGATATGACGATCCTTGAGTTTGCCGCCCTGCAGGAGGGGTGACTCACCTTCGCGATAAAAACCCTGGGGTGAAACTTTATCTTTATCCATCATGGATTGGACAAAGCCATGTAAATGCTTACTTCGTCCAGATACATATTTTAGCAAGGAAATGAATTGATGATACGGGTCTTCATCGACGGAGAGGCAGGAACGACGGGATTGGGCATCAGGGATCGTCTGTATGCCCAGCCTGTCGAGATTCTTTCTATCGATCCTGCCCTGCGCAAAGACCCGCAGGCCCGCCTCGATATGATGCAGTCTGCCGATGTTGTGATATTGTGCCTGCCTGATGATGCTGCGCGTGAGGCAGTGGCACTAGGAACAGGACTCGGACAGACACGGTTCCTTGACGCCAGCACGGCCCATCGTGTGGCCGATAACTGGACATATGGGTTTCCTGAACTTCATGGCCTGCAATCTGCCCGAATTGCTTCGGCGCGCTATGTATCCAATCCCGGGTGCTACCCGACAGGTGCCATCGGCCTTCTTCGTCCCCTGATTGATGTCGGGCTTGTCCCTGCTGATCATCCGATCACCATCAATGCTGTCAGCGGCTATACAGGGGGAGGGCGTTCCGAAATCGAGGCTCATGATCAGGCTGGTGGTCCCGCTTTCGAGCTTTACGGGCTTGGACTGGAGCACAAGCATGTGCCGGAAATCATGCATTATACCGGGCTGACAAGGCGCCCCCTATTTGTTCCGTCTATCGGTCATTTTCCCCAAGGCATGATTGTTTCCATCCCGTTGCATCTGGCCGATCTGCCGGGTCATGTGCGTGTCCCTGATATTGAAGCCTGTCTGTATTCCCATTACGAGGGGGCTTCTCATGTCAGCCTGGCTTCCGCTGACCTGGTTCGTCTTGATGCGGCCGGTCTTGCGGGCAGCGATGTCATGGAACTGCGAGTGCATGGTAATGAAGCAAGACGGCAGGTGTTGCTTACGGCGTGTCTTGATAACCTAGGCAAGGGGGCTGCCGGTGCTGCTCTTCAGAATATTCGCCTGATGTGTGGTCTCGACGATTAGTCCGCTTCAGCTGCGTGGCAGAGCTCTGGCCTTATCAAGGATCAGTACAGTCCAGAGCATATCTGTTTGTATCAAATGAATTACATTTTAGTAATAATTTGTGACCTATAACCCATTATGCGTTCTTTCGGGTAACGAGTCCGGGTCGGATTGATCGAGAGGGCATCGCTCACATGAGAGAAGCTACGCAGCCGATAGGGGCAGATTTTTCCGGTCATATTCTCGACTGTCTTCCGATGCTGGCTTGCCATGTCGAAGTCGATGGACGCATCTCTTATCTGAATCAGAGCTGGCGCTCTTTCTCCGGGTTGGGTGACAGGCCAGGAGAGACTTTCTGGACTGACCTGCTGGATGAAAGGCGCGAGCCGCCATGCCACTCTTCCTGCCAGCCAGGTGTAGTGGCTCGGTGTGTCCTGAAAGATATCATCCTGCGTCATGAGGGAGGCGCTTCGGTCAGGACTGATCTGCACTGGCAGAGATTAGGCGCGGGTAGTGGAGGGGGATGGATAGTTTTCTGTCATCCCCAGAGTGATCCGCCGCTTTCTCGTTTCACTAGAAAGCTGGCGTCTGAAACCGTGCCAGATATGGCAATGATCTCTGACCAGGCGCGAGAAGAAGGGCCCGTGACATGTCGCTCCCAAAAGGTTGCTGACCTGTTTGAAGGCGCAGCCAGTGCTCCCTGTATCGTGGAAGGCGCCGCTTATTCTGTTTGCGTTACAGGCTCGATGCAAACTGCGAAGCCAGATCGGCTGCTCACGCGCTCGGCCTCCTATACAGCTCGTCGTGCATTCCATGCACTGGGTCGTGAACTAGCAGTACGTTCGGGCGCTACTGATCACGTGGATCGTCTCACCGGTCTTCCTGATCGTGCGCGGTTTGAGGCGGGGTTCGAACGCGCTCTTGCAGCGGCCAGGGTGCAAGGGCACAAACTTGGCCTGATGCGGGTCGATATCGATTATCTCGGTGATTTGAACGATCTCTATGGACGGGACATCGGCGACCAGGTGCTCAAACTTGTAGCCGATCGGCTCCGTCTTGTTACTGCGACGGGAGACGAGATCGCTCGTACGGGGGATGATGAATTTTCTGCGCTTGTCACAGGGGATGTCACGGTATCGGCTCTGGCTGACTATGCCCAGGCCTTGCTCAGTTTTATTGACCTGCCTCTCAGGATCGGCAACCGGCAGATCCGGTTCGGACTGAGTATAGGAGCAGCCATTTACCCGAATGACGGCGACGGATTTGTTCGACTCAGCTATGCAGCCCAGCTGGCGCTCAGTGAGGTAAAGGCGCATGGACGAGGCGGATTTCGTCTTTTTGATCCAAGCATGGAAAAGCGTGGAACAGGCGTGACTGCCCAGACAAATCTGGTGCGTCAGATGCTAGATCAGGATCGAGTTTACCCTGCTTATCAGGCAAAAATACGCCTTGCTGACGGGCATATCATAGGGGCTGAAGCCCTGATGCGCTGGCATGGTCGGGATGAGTCATCCTGTGGCCCGGAGGCATGTCCCGAAATTTTCCGCAATTATGATCTGGCATCACGGGTAGCGGCCCGTATGCAGGAGCGCGTCTTTACCGATATTGCCTACTGGACCAGGGCGGGTCTGATGCCGCCACCCATTTCGATCAATGTCGCCCCTGTCGAGTTCATGCAGGATGATTATGCTGAAAAGCTTCTTTCCCGGCTCGATCGTCATGAATTATCGGCGCGGCTTATCGAGCTCGAACTGACCGAACATGTTCTGTATCAGAACAGTGAGCCTTTCATCCATCGCGCTCTGACGCGTCTGCGTCATGCCGGTGTTCGGGTTACGCTCGATGATTTTGGTACGGGTTATTCCTCTCTTGGTTTTCTGCGTGACTTTCCGGTCTCATCGATCAAGATTGATCGCAGCTTTATAAGCAAGGTCTGTGACGACTCCTCCATGGAGGTCATTGTGGAGGCCATTATCCGCTTTGGTGAGGCTGTTTCGGTGGATGTTGTTGCCGAGGGTATAGAAACGCCGGCGCAACTGGCCTTGCTACGCCGGATCGGATGTCCGACCGGTCAGGGCTTCCTGTTTTCCGCACCCATAGAATTTTCAGGCTTCGCTCGGCTTCTTGCCGGAAGCAGGTCATTCCCTGTCTGATCGGTTCCAGCGTGTCCGTTGCGTTTTCCATCAAACATCGCTAACAATTTGCGCATCAGGCGAGAGTGACGGAACGGTAGACGTAGTCGGCTCAAAATCGACCGCCGCAAGGCATGGGGGTTCGAATCCCCCCTCTCGTACCAGATTTTTTATCGAAAACATGCTATTGACCCGGCCATGGCTTGCGCCTTCAGGCCTGCCTCCGGCATATCTCGCGAACTTTCTTTCAGTTTGCCGGACCCATCATGCCCCAACGTCCTGTCAGGAAACCCGCCAGACCGTTCTTTTCGTCAGGCCCTTGTGCAAAGCGCCCGGGCTGGACGTTGAATGCGCTCGATGGCGCATTGCTCGGGCGGTCGCATCGCGCGCCTGAGGGCAGGGCGCGTCTCAAAGAGGTGATTGATCGTTCCCACAGTCTGCTTGAAGCTCCTGCCGACTGGAAGGTCGGTATTGTGCCGGCATCGGATACCGGGGCAGTCGAGATGATCCTCTGGTCCCTTGCGGGTGAGCGCCCAATCGAGGTGCTGTCATTCGAGAGTTTCTCGGGGCTCTGGGCACAGGATCTGCGTGATGTGCTCAGACTTGACGCAGTAACTGTTCATGAAGCGCCTTACGGAACGCTTCCCGACCTGTCGAGGGTCGACTGGTCGCATGACGTGGTCCTGACCTGGAACGGCACTACCTCTGGTGTCTGCATACCCGGGGCTGACAGCATTCCGGCAGAACATGAGGGGCTGGTGATCTGCGATGCGACATCGGCGGCTTTTGCGATGGACCTGCCTTGGGATCGTCTCGATATCGTGACCTGGTCCTGGCAGAAGGCGCTGGGTGGTGAGGCTGCTCATGGCATGATTGCGCTCAGCCCGCGTGCTGTTGCAAGGCTCGAACAGGCCGCGCCGCGTCCGCTCCCCAAGATTTTTCGCCTGACGAACAAGAAGGGGCTGATCGACGCCATCTTCTCCGGCGATACGATCAATACGCCATCCATGCTTTGCGTTGAAGACGCGCTTGACGGGTTGAGATGGGCCGATGCCATCGGCGGTCTCAAGGCGCTCAAGATCCGCTCACGTACCAATTTCGAGACGGTCGCGCGCTGGGTTGAGCAGAGAGACTGGGTGGAATTTCTCGCCGTCGAACCCGCACAGCGTTCCACAACCTCGATCTGCCTGCGTATCGTGGCCCCATGGTTTGGGGGCCAGAGCGTGGAGATACAGCAGAAAATCGTCAAGGCACTGACGGCGATGATCGCTGATGAAGGGGCAGGGTTCGATCTTGCTTCCTATCGTGATGCCCCGCCAGGTTTGCGTATCTGGGGCGGCGCTACGGTCGAGGCCGAGGATATCGAGACCCTTCTCCCCTGGCTCGACTGGGCTTATGAGAGCGTCAGGATGGAATACAGCGTATGAAACTGACTGAAGAGCCCGTAACAGCCCTCCTGCCGTCAGGGTTTATCGACCTGCTTCAGCATGAGGCCGAGGCCGAGGCACAAGGCATTGAATCGGTGATGGAGGTTTTCACCGCTCATGGCTATGAGCGTGTGCGTCCGCCTCTGCTCGAATTTGAGACGTCGCTTCTGCATGGGGCCGGTCAGGCACTCGAAGAGCAGACTTTTCGTCTGATGGATCCGGAATCGCGTCGCATGATGGCGCTTCGCCCGGACATGACAACCCAGATCGCCCGTATTGCGGCTACGCGTCTGGCCACGACTGCGCGCCCGTTGCGTCTGTCCTATGCCGGCTCGTGCATTCTGGTCGGAACACCTGGCCGTGAGGGAGATCGTCAGATCAGCCAGGCCGGCATTGAACTGATCGGGGCTGATTCCGTCGAGGCCGATTGTGAAGTGGTGCTGATTGCTGCCGAGGCGCTCGAAAAACTGGGGGTCGAGGACTATTCCTTTGATCTCTCCTGTCCGGCTCTGGTTCAGGCGCTGGTTGATCTGTCCGGGTATACAGGGCCACGTCGCGCAGCACTTGTGCACGCGCTCGACCGTAAGGATATCGCGGCTGTAGACGAACTTGGCGGTCCTGTGGCCTCAATCCTGACGTCTTTGGTCGAAGCCTGTGGTCCTTCAGATTCTGCCCTTGGCATTCTTGAAACCCTCGATCTCCCAGCTGAAATCGGACTGCATGCCGAGCGCCTGGTTGCAGTCGTGCGTGCCCTGCATGCCCGCGCGCCGCATCTGCGTCTGACGGTTGATCCGGCCGAGTTTCGCGGCTGGCAGTATCATACCGGCATCTGCATGACCGTCTTTGCGAGAAGCCAGCGCGAAGAGCTGGGCCGTGGCGGGCGCTATCAGGCGCAGGATGATGAACCAGCCTGCGGCCTCACTTTCCGGCCGGAAATCCTCCTTCGTGCGGCCCGTCCGATCGTTCTGCGTCCGCGTGTTTATGTGGCAGCCGAGATGCAGGATTCGCCTGGAGCTGACCGTCTTCGCGCCGAAGGTTACGCCACGGTGGCCGGTCTCGACATGGTCGAGGATCTGCCAGCCGAGGCCCGTCGCCTCAACTGCGCTTTCATTTTCGTCGCTGACGAACTCATCACGCTGTAAAGGGATAAGAGCATGTCCAACGTCACCGTCATCGGCACCCAGTGGGGTGACGAAGGCAAGGGAAAGATCGTGGACTGGCTGGCCAGCCGTGCGGATATCGTCGTCCGCTTCCAGGGCGGCCATAATGCCGGTCATACACTCGTGGTGGGCGATCAGATCTACAAGCTTTCCCTGCTGCCTTCAGGTCTCGTGCGCGGCAAGACCGGCGTGATCGGCAATGGCGTCGTTGTCGATCCTGAAGCGCTCCTGTCTGAAATTGATCGTGTTTCGGCTCAGGGTCTTGTGGTCAATCCCGAGACGCTCTGGGTTGCCGATAACGTACCACTGATCCTGCCGCTGCATGTTGCCACGGATCGCGCCCGCGAGGCTGCGCGTGGCGATCGCAAGATCGGCACCACCGGCCGTGGCATTGGCCCTGCCTATGAAGACAAGGTGGCCCGTCGCGCCATCCGTCTGTGCGATCTGGCCGAGCCTGAAACGCTCGACTGGAAGCTTGATGAGCTGCTGCTGCATCACAACACGCTTCTGGCAGGTCTGGGTGCTGCGACCTTTACCAAGCAGGAAATCCTCGACCATCTGGCAAGGCTTGCGCCGCGCGTGCTGCCGTTTGCGTGCTCGGTCTGGGAGCGGTTGGATGAGGCGCGCCGCGCAGGCCGTCGCATTCTGTTTGAGGGCGCTCAGGCCGTTATGCTTGACGTTGATCACGGCACTTATCCTTTCGTAACCAGCTCGAACACCGTTGCTGCCGTTGCAGCCAGCGGCAGTGGCGTTGGTCCCGGTTCGGTTGGCTTCGTGCTTGGCATTGCCAAAGCCTATACGACCCGCGTGGGTGAGGGGCCGTTCCCCTCCGAGCTGTTCGACGATGTCGGTCAGAAGCTGGGTGAGCGCGGGCGTGAATTCGGGACCGTCACGGGCCGTCCGCGTCGTTGCGGCTGGTTCGACGCCGTGCTGGTGCGTCGTGCTTCCCGTGTGGGTGGCGTGAACGGAATTGCGCTGACCAAGCTCGATGTGCTTGACGGTTTTGAGGAAGTGAAGATCTGCGTCGGCTATGAACTCGACGGCCAGATGATCACCTCTTTCCCCTCCAGCCCTGCTGCTCAGGCACGTCTAAAGCCCGTTTTTGAATCCATGCCCGGTTGGCAGGAGACGACTTTCGGTGCACGCAGCTGGGCCGATCTGCCTGCTGCCGCGATCAAGTATATCCGTCGCATCGAGGAGCTGATCGAGGCTCCGGTCACACTGCTTTCGACCAGTCCGGAGCGTGATGATACCATTCTGATGCGCGATCCTTTCGAGGATTGAGACAAAAAAAGCGGGCCTTCGGGCCCGCTTTTTTCTTATTCGGCAGCGGCCGCAAGCGGAGCTGCTGAAGGCAGGCGGATCAGATAGTCAAAGGCCGAGAGGCCAGCTTTCGCCCCCTCGCCGGTAGCAACAATGATTTGCTTGAACGGTGTCGTCGTTGCGTCACCTGCAGCGAAAATACCGGGCACTGATGTTGCATTATGCGTATCCACGACGATCTCGCCACGGTCGCTCAGGACCACGCTGTCGCCAAGCCATTCGGTATTAGGCACCAGACCAATCTGGACAAAAATTCCTTCCAGTTCGATTTTATGCGGCGTGCCCGTGGGACGATCACGATAAGCCAATGCTGTAACGCGACTGCCGTCACCTTCGACCTCGGTGGTCTGGGCATTCATGATGACACGCACATTCGGCAGGCTGAACAGCTTGTCCTGCAGCACGGAGTCAGCCCGTAACACGTCAGCGAATTCGAGAAGCGTCACTTCCGAGGCCAGACCGGCGAGGTCGATGGCTGCTTCAACGCCGCTATTACCACCGCCAATTACGGCAACGCGCTTGCCTTTGAAAAGCGGGCCATCGCAATGCGGGCAATAGGCAACACCCTTGTTACGATAGGCATCCTCGCCCGGTACGTTCATCGCGCGCCAGCGGGCACCAGGTGCCAGAATGATCGAGCGGCTGCGCATCACGGCGCCGCTTTCAAAGCGGATCTCATGCAATCCGCCTGGCTCTGAGGCGGGGATGAGCGCCGATGCGCGCTGACCAGTTGTGATATCAACCTCGTAGCTGCGCACATGCTTTTCAAGTGCTGCTGCCAGTTTTGGCCCTTCGGTTTCAGGCACCGAAATGTAATTCTCGATAGCCATTGTATCCAGTACCTGTCCGCCGAAACGTTCCCCGACAATCCCTGTGCGAATACCCTTGCGGGCGTCATAGACGGCCGCCGCTGCTCCGGCCGGACCTGCGCCTACGATCAGAACTTCAAAAGGAGCCTTTTCGGAAAGCTGTTCAACCTTGCGTGAGGCAGAGCCTGTATCGAGCTTCGCAATAATGGCCTCTACATCCATTCGGCCTGAGGCAAACGGAACACCGTTCAGATAGATCTGCGGCACCGTCATGATATTGCGTTCGGTCACTTCCTGCTGGAACAGCGCGCCGTCGATCGCTGTATGTTCGATTGCGGGATTGAGTGCCGCCATGGCGTTCAGTGCCTGCACGACATCCGGGCAGTTCTGGCACGAGAGTGACATATAGGTTTCAAACCGCAGCGGGCCATTCAGGCCGCGGATCTGAGCTGCCACATCATCTTCGATCTTGGGCGGATGTCCGCCGATCTGTAGCAGCGCAAGAACAAGCGATGTGAATTCATGCCCCATGGGAATGGCGGCAAAGGTTACTGTCTCCTCACCATGGGTCCGACGGATACGGAAGGCTGGCGCACGCAGACCATCGGTGACCAGTCTTGTTGCAATGCGGTCGGAAAGGGCGGCGATATCCTCGACGAGCTCATGCAGTTCCTGCGCCTTGTCACTGTCATCCAGCGACGCTTCAAGAGTGATATCGTGGCGCAGATTGGTCAGATAGCTGCGCAGCTGATCCTTGATGGTTGTATCGAGCATTAATCGTGTCCTGAAAAAAGCGGTTCGGGCGAGAGGCCGGGTATGCCCAAGGCAGGCTTTGCCGCATGCACTCCGGCTGCCGGAAAGAGGAAAGTGCAGTCTGTCAGAGCGCGCGGATCAGATCTTGCCGATCAGGTCGAGTGAAGGAGCGAGCGTATGGGCGCCTTCTTTCCATTTCGCCGGACAGACCTCACCAGGATGGGCGGCGACATACTGGGCTGCCCGAACCTTGTCGAGCAGGGCTGTTGCACTGCGTCCCACGCCGCCTGAAGTGACCTCGATATACTGGATCCGTCCTTCGGGGTTGATCAGGAAGGTTGCGCGGTCTGCAACACCCGCTTCCTCAATCATCACACCAAAATTCCGGGCAATCGTTCCAGACGGATCGGCGAGCATGACGTAATCAATCTTGCCGATAGCGGGTGAGGTATCGTGCCATGCCTTGTGCGTGACATGCTTGTCAGTTGAGACAGAGTAGATTTCAACACCCAGCTTCTGGAATTCCGCATAACTGTCAGCCAGATCTTCAAGTTCGGTCGGGCAGACAAAACTGAAATCTGCAGGATAGAAGAAAACGATAGACCATTTTCCATTCAGATCCTGATCCGTGACGGTCAGGAATTTACCGCGACAATAGGCATCTGTCGTAAAAGGACGAATGGATGAATCTATTCTGGTCATGAGCCTGTCTCCGTGAAAAGGGTCTCAGTGAGAGCCTGATCACCCTGCCATCGCCCCATTCCAAAGCAAAACAGATCGTTCTGATCTTTGTGACAGGCTGAGCCTTTCTGTGATGGAGTTCATCGAATGTGCGTATCTGTTATGGATAGTCCTGCCGCATTCTTTGGCGCTATGTCAGAATACGATGGCAGCCAGATACTGGCTTGTGGAACTCTGAAATCTGCCTGGCCCGTAATGAATTTCATGAGTGTATAGATGTCGGTAATGCTCCAGTAGAGCGCATCGGGTCATTGTTCCCCTGAAGTGGCTTGGTTGTACGGCAGGACATATGTGTCAGTAGTTTGACCCTGAACAGGATTGGATCAGGTTCAGCCTTGGTGCCAGGCAGTGCCGGTATAGAAAAACCTGCCTAATCCCAGGGTAAAAATCAGACATCCATAGAGGCTATGCTCAAGGCACGTGAGACGAAGGGAACGATGCCTTTCATAATCCAGAGCAAAAAGCGCGCCTCCCGCCGTTGTCAGGATGATCGCGAACCAGTTGAGAAAAATTACGTGAGCAAAGCCGAAAGCCAGGGCGCTAGCCGTGATGCGCGCAAATGCCGTCGGTAACAGCGTGTGATAGCGCTCGAACAGAAAGGCCCGATATAGCACCTCTTGCGGCCAGACCGAGAGCAGAGGGTAGAGCCCCATGATGAGAAGCCATAGACGTGGATCCTGTCTTGGCAGCCGGAGAAAATATTCCGGCGAGATCCACCAGGTACAGAATGCAAATAGAGGAGCGAGTATTGTGAACCGTAAAAAAATATTCAGTAGTTCAGAGATCAGGTCATGCGGATAAGGCTTCGGGCTACGTTTGCGTATCGAAACAAGAGCGCCAGATGCCCCGAGCCACAGGACGGCAAAAAGGACACCGGGTTGTCTGACCATCAGTACGAGCAGGGGGCCCGCGCCGTAGATTGCACCCATTTCCAGGGCAAGAAGAAGGCGTTTCACAACCTTGCAGGCGTTGCGTGCTGAGGGATCAAGTGGCGCTTCTGGAAAGGCAAAATGTCCTTGATCGCACGGAACATTTTGCCGACCTTTCACCCTTCTAAATGGTTACGTAGCGAGATACCTTCATCCTGTTTGCGACGCAGTTCGACTTCCGCGGCCATGGCTTTTTGCAGTTTCTCAAATGCCCGCGCCTCGATCTGGCGAATGCGCTCACGCGACACGCCATATTCATGCGAGAGTTCTTCCAAGGTGGAAGGTTCATCCTTGAGGCGGCGTTCCGTCAGAATATGGCGCTCACGGTCATTGAGTGATTTCATCGCTTCGGTCAGCAAGGCCTGACGGCCGCTCATTTCCTCGGCTTCACCTAGAGTTGTTTCCTGACTTTCCTGATCGTCGACCAGCCAGTCCTGCCACTCGCCTTCACTGTCGCTACGTAGCGGAGCATTCAGACTGTGATCCGGCGCTGAAAGACGCTGGTTCATCGAGACCACATCCTGCTCGGGAACACCAAGCGTCGTTGCGATCTTGTTGACCTGCTCGGGTTTCAGATCACCGTCTTCAATGGCCTGCATCTGCCCCTTGAGGCGGCGCAAATTGAAGAAAAGCTTCTTCTGTGAGGCGGTGGTACCCATTTTTACCAGCGACCAGCTGTGCAGGATATATTCCTGCATGGCAGCACGGATCCACCACATGGCATAGGTTGCCAGCCGGAAGCCGCGATCAGGATCAAAGCGCTTGACCGCCTGCATCATGCCGATATTGCCTTCGCTGATCAGTTCGTTGATCGGCAGGCCATAACCGCGATACCCCATGGCGATCTTCGCGACCAGCCGGAGGTGAGAGGTAACGAGCTTATGCGCTGCGGCGTCATCCTCGCGGTCGCGCCAGCGACGGGCAAGCTCGACCTCTTCCTGTGGGCTCAGGATGGGGAATTTACGGATTTCCTGAAGATAGCGTGTCAGATTGCTTTCAGGACCAAGGGACAAAACGGCGGAAGAGGCCATTGGGCTGCAACTCCTTTCGCCCGGTGCAGAGAGGAACCTTATTTACGGGGTGCGCCCGTCAGAGTTCCCGTCACCGGGTGACGCTGGGTTAGGGAAGGACCTTCGTCCCCGCAGAGCACCCTCAGCATGAGCGATGCCAGGCGGTACGTCCATTCCGGCGGCGCGTCACTTCGTCGGATTGACTATGAATGGAACATACAGCTTTTTTTGTGTCAAGAAAACGTACTGCATTACTCCTAATTAACCGGCTCGCAGGGTTTGTAGCAAAAACCTGAAATCCTCGGGCGGTTCGGATTGAAAAAGCAGAGTTTCCCGCGTTCTGGGATGAGTAAATCCGAGTCGCGCTGCATGTAGCGCCTGACGCGGGAAATCAAGCGCAGCACGCCTGGCTGTTTCTCCCAGCCCGCGTGCTGCGGCAGGGATACGTCGTAGATATACAGGGTCACCCAGAAGAGGGTGTCCGGCCTGGGAGAGATGTACTCTGATCTGATGGGTGCGGCCGGTTGCAAGCTTGCAGCTCACCAGACTGACAGCGGCGTTGAAGGCTTCCAGACAGCGCACATGGGTCAGGGCATGCTTGCCACCCTGGGCCACCACAGTCATGCGTTTGCGGTCGCGCTTGTCGCGTCCGATAGCCCCGTCATAGCTGATCTCTGAAGGAAGGAGTCCCCAGGCGAGCGCCAGATAGGAACGATCAATATCTCGTGCGGCGAAAGCGTCTGAAAGTGCGTTATGGGCGAGCGGTGTCTTGGCCACAACCATCAGGCCCGATGTATCCTTGTCGAGACGATGAACGATGCCCGGTCGTTTCTCACCGCCAATGCCCTCAAGATCATCGCCGCAATGACCGAGCAGTGCGTTGACCAGCGTACCGGTTTCGTTGCCCGGTGCCGGATGCACCACCAGCCCGGCGGGCTTGTCGAGTACGATCAGGTCACGATCTTCGAAAATGATAGGAAGTGCATGGTCTTCTGCCTGAGGTCGGGCGGGGATTGCCGGTGGAACGATAAGGGTGAAAAGACGTCCGGCTCTGGTGGTTTCGGAAGCCTCGCGTATGATGGTGCCATCGCAGAAAACCTGTCCGGCTTCGATCAGGGATTTGATGCGCGAACGGGAGAGGGTATCGACCGCATCGGCCAGAAAACGGTCGAGACGTTGTCCTGCCTGTTCGGGCGTTACAGTAAGGTCGAATCGAGTAGGCGCGTTGGCGTTGGCGTCAGTCATGCGTCCCTGTAGCAACTAGGATCATTTATCGCCATGGATATACCCCCTCCCAGAACTCCCCGCCTGCTTATGGCGGTCGTTATTGTCATGGGGGTTCTCATCGTCCTGGGTACGGCGGGGCTGATAGGAGTGATCATCCATCGTGCCATGTCACCGGCGCACAAAGTGATGACTGTGGCCCGGCAGGACGTGCCGCAAGGCGAAGCGCCACGTCTTGCCCTCCCCGGAGGAGGGCGGCTTATTGCCGAGGCGGTCAGACCCGATGGATCACTTGCGCTTCAGATCAGCTCCCCGCAGGGCGATCGTGTGGTGATATGGGATCCCGAAACGAACAGGATTGTGGCGCAGATTATCCTGACGCCCTGACATCCCATAAGGGTGTCAGGGGGTGGTTTGATTGCTTGTGATGAAGGGCTTTTCAGTTTGCTCCTACCGGGTCTTATTGCCCCAGATGACGGGCAGTTTCCGGGTCGATGCCAAGTGATGTGTAAACCGGTACGATATCCACAATCCCGTCCCAGGCGCGGAAACTGTCCTTGTCCATGCCGTAATGATGCGGCATGGCTACGATAGCCGGGTCGTCATCCATGAAACGGATACGCAGTGAGTTCCATCGTGGCGCTATATGACGGTGATAGACGGCAGAAAGCCCGCACTGATCGACACACCAGTTGGTCGGATTGGCCGAATTATAGGCGGTAACGACGTAATCATGTAACTCCTGCGCGAGCAATGGCAGCTGATCTGTTTCGCCGAAATAGGAAACAGTGGCTCCAAAGCCCCATGGCTCGCCGGCAAGTTGATGTCCTTCGCGATCAAAAGCGTAGAGGCGGAAGCCGTAATCATACTCTGCCTTGAGGGTGCGCAGGAGATTCGTGAAGTCGCGCGGGATCATGGCGTCGATATCAAGTGTGATTATGGGGCAGGAATATTGCCTCGTGATCTCGGGCAGCAGCATATAGCGGATGCATGTATAGCTTGCGCCGTCCGGATGGCTCAGCGTTCCCCAGGCAAAGCTGAGCTGCACGGCATGGTTTTTCTCGGCCAGAGCCTGGCTGCAGGCCCTGAGAAAGGCGAGCTGCTCCCTTGTGGGGAGAGCAACGCCCAAAACCACACGAATGGTAGCAGAGGGGGGGGTCGTCTCTGCTGCCTGAATGAGAGAGGCAAGGAGCTTGGGGAAGAAGTTGAAATAGGTCGAATCGCATCCGAGAACGAGGCACACCTCAGGCGTTGTCTGTGGCGCGGGAGCCCAGTGCCATTCCCAGTGTGCTACACTGATTGGATGGGGCTCTGGCGGGCGTGGCGTATCAGTCAACCAGGAATATGTTCCACAGTTGAAATGAACAAAACCATAACCATTGGCGATGGCCAGGCTGCGTGCCTTGTCATAATGGATGTTGGCATCGGCGAAATCACGGTTGAGCCAGGAATTATGTGCCTTGGCGAGGTGCAAGGCGTGGGAGACACCATTCAGATGCTCTTCGCGTGCGATAAAGGCGGCGCGCCCTGATCGGGGACAGCTGCTCCAGGCGTGTTCGAGTTCCTGGTAATAATACAGGCGTATTCCATATTCAGAATTCTGAGGAAGCCTGTAAGGCATCAATGCGGTTTCAAAAGCGGCATCAAGAGCAATCTGATACCTGAACCTCATGTCGTTCAGAACCCGCTTGTGGGTGAATTCCCCCATTCGGATCCGGGTGGCGTAATCCTCGATTTCGGCTGGTTCAAGCCGGGTCAACGTGGCTTTCTTGAAAGCCTGACTGAGGAGAAGCGCGCTCACGATGTCGTCTTCGGCACAACTTGCCACAATCGATCGCGCCACAAGAAGATCTATCTCATTCATAGCCCCTCTCAGGGCATCAAGGCAGAGATTGGCTTCGTTGAACAGACCAAGCAGTGTGCAAAGGCGCGCAAGATAATAAAGATGAGGGGGATGGTCGCGGTGGGCATGTACAAGCGCGATCTGCCCTTCCAGCTCCGACCATTGCGCCCAGATTGCGTGTTTTCCCGGTTCTCCCGTTTCAAAGGCAGAGCGCACTGCAGCAAGGGCCCGTTCCACATTCTCGTTGGGCCAGGGGTGCAGAACTGTTCCGGAAACATGATGAAGGATTGTTCCTTCCGGACCGTTTTCGAAACCGCGCGGATCGAGACGGGTCTCTCCCAGAACAAGGGAGAGTTCTTTCAGTTGTCCTCGGACAACATGACCATTTCCGTCTGCCCAGTCTCTGGATGTCAGGACGTTGAGAAGGGGAAGAATATCCTTGGACAAAGGCAGAAACAGTGCCTGTTGGTCACGGGTCTCGCTCTCCCCTGCGTTTCCTTCGGAAGTGACGGTCAGATAGGTTTCTCCCGATCGCAGGGCAACAGCCCCAGGAAAATCAGGAGCAATGTCAGGGTAGATCGAGTGTGAGGAAAGCCCTGGGACCAGACTGCTCCCGGTATCAATTAATATGGGTGTTGCACGCCCAGCATCTGCGTCATCAAGCGAGGCCGGGAAAATGCGGGTTGAATCATGACAAAGGATCGTACCATGCCAGGAGAGCAGAAAATGGGGCATTATCTCGGCCTTTCATGCCTAGGCGCTTATTACTCTCCTCTCTATGGTCCAGAGGCGCCTATCCTGCAAGAATAGCCTCCATAAGGCCGGGAAAACGCTCATCAAGATCAGCTTTGCGCAAAGAATTGAAATGCTGCACCCCCTGTATGCGGGTGTGCAGCAGGCCGCTTTCACGAAGTACCTGGAAATGATGTGACATGCTCGATCTGGGGCGGTCGCCCAGCAAGGCGGCGCAACTGGCCTCGGGAACCGAACCAAGGTGCTGAACGATTTCAAGACGGATCGGGTCAGCAAGGCCGCGCAGGACTCCCAGAAGGGTCAGGCTCTCCGAGGCGGGGTGGTCATATTCAGCCATCTGCGTCGTCCGGTTCCAAAAAAGACGGGGAAGGGGTTGTCTTGCATCGAACGCATCCCCATTCCTCATATTGTTCGATAAAATTCGAATTAAACCCCCACGGGTTCATGAGGACAAAGCATTATGACAACTCTGTTCGATCCGATCCAGCTTGGCGCGATCAATGCGAAAAACCGGATCCTTATGTCACCCCTTACGCGCGGTCGTGGTACACGTGAGCACGTGCCGACGCCTATCATGGCTGAATATTACAGCCAGCGCGCCACGGCGGGCCTGATTATCTCCGAAGCGACGGGTATCAGCCGTGAAGGCCTTGGCTGGCCCTATGCGCCGGGCATCTGGTCAGATGAGCAGGTCGAGGCATGGAAGCCAATCACAAAGGCAGTACATGACAAGGGCGGCAAGATCATCGTTCAGCTCTGGCATATGGGCCGTATGGTACATTCGAGCGTGACCGGACAGCAGCCTGTTTCCAGTTCCGCCACAACGGCACCCGGTCAGATTCACACCTATGAGGGCAAGCAGGATGCCGAGCAGGCACGTGCACTCACAAAGGATGATATCACACGTCTTCTGGGGGAATATGAAGTGGCGGCGCGTAATGCGATCAAGGCGGGCTTTGATGGCGTCCAGATCCATGCAGCCAATGGTTATCTGATCGATGAATTCCTGCGTGACAGCACCAATCATCGCGATGACGACTATGGTGGGTCACCTGAGAACCGTATCCGCCTCCTGCGTGAGGTGACTGAACGTGTGATCGCTACGATCGGGGCAGAGCGTACCTCCGTGCGTCTCTCGCCCAATGGCGACACTCAGGGCTGCATTGACAGTGCACCTGAAACAGTATTTGTGCCTGCCGCCAAAGTACTGAATGATCTGGGCATCGGCTTTCTGGAACTGCGCGAGCCCGGCCAGAACGGTACGTTCGGCAAGACCGATCAGCCCAAACTGCACGGACCGATTCGTGAGGTATTCAAGAATCCTCTGGTCCTCAATCAGGACTATACGCGTGAAGAGGCTCTGGACACTGTCGCGAATGGCACGGCAGATGCCATTGCGTTTGGCCGCAAATTCATTGCAAATCCTGATCTTCCGGAGCGTCTGGAGCGCGATCTTCCACTTCAGCCAGATACGATGAAGACATGGTACAGCCGGGGTGAAGAGGGATACACGGATTACCCATTTTATAACGAATGATGACTTTTACTTGATTGCCCGGTCGAAACGTTGACCTGTTGAGGCGTTTGGGTTTCAGAGAGATACATTTTGTTTCTTTCTGGAATCCTCATGCGCAAGCTCCCCGCCCTCGCTGCCTCGTTTATTTCTGTCCTTTCAATCAGTTCAGCCTTGGCCGATCCGATCCCTGTGGTCGCAGTCAATCGCGAAATTGGTCTCTCGATGGCGGGAATTTTTGATAATCTGGTTGGCGGTTACGGATCGCGGTCGCAAAGCACGGGGGGGCAGTGGTACGGCCCATATAGCTACACTTCGCAGTCCCGGTCGCGGCGCATCGGGTGGGTGCCCGGTTTTCAGGTTGATGCATCCAGCATGATCGATCTGGGGCGGGTGCATAATGTCTATGCCTCAGCTCTTTTCCGTCTCGGCTCGGGGACGCGTAATGATAAATACGCTAGCAGCTATCGATCGTCCTATGGTCAGGATACCTGGCAGACAAATGGCGGGGCAGATGCGCGCTCAACCTACACACGTGGAGAGATCGGCAAAGGTTTTCTTCTCCTGAATGACAAGGCGCTTGTCACGCCTTTCGTGCAGGGGGGGTATGACAGCTACGGGTCTTATTCATTTGGCGGGCAGAACGCGTTCTTCGTGGGGCTTGGATTGAATGCAGATTATGCCCTGACGGACCGCCTTGTGCTCCGTGGCCGTTTTGGCTGGGCCGAGATTCTCGATACCACGACTTACCGTGTGAGCCGATCAGCCACTCGTCCACGTTGGGAAGGGAGCCTGGGCGCGGACTATCGCATGACACGTCACTGGCATCTGACTGCCGGGGGCGATTACGCCTATACGTCATACGGTCATGACAGCTACCTTGACCGCTATCAGAACGCCATAGAAGGGCAGATTTCCAACAGCGGAACGTCGAGCGGCATACAGAATGGTCTGACGCTGCGTGCAGGACTCGCCTACGCCTACTAAGGTATTGTGAAGCCGTGGAACTGTCATTCCACGGCTCCTTGTGTGATTTTCAGCGACCGGTCTGAGCCGCGAAAGTTCTCGCAAGAGCGGTGTGATCTTCCAGAATACCGGGCGGAATATCCACATGGCCTATAAAACCCTTCCCTTTGGGGCCATAGCCGTCAGCAGTATCGTGAAGACGTGGTACTTCGCCAAGGATCAGGGAGAGATAGCGCGCTATCGACCATGCCTCAGCAGTGGCAGTTTCGCCAAGGCGCGGGACAAAGGGAGGAGATGAGAAAAACCGGACTGACTGATCTGCCCAGACATGACAAAATGTCTCGTCTGTTCTGCGCTGCAAAAGCGGATCCTGCACCAGAGTGACATGATGAGGCTTTAGTCCCGATTCTTCCAGCATAATGCGACTGAATGAGGCGTTTTCACCTGTATTGGTCGAGCGCGTTTCCAGAATCAGCTGCTCTGGCGGCAGGAGAGAATTTGTATTGATCAGCCTTGCCAGAAGTTCGGCTTCTCCCAGGCCAGCAAGCGCGGCTTCGGGGCAAATGAGACGAGCAGCAATGGCGGTCAACAGAGGTGGTGTGGAGTGGCCTATTCCGCCTGTGATCAGCAAAGGGCAGTCATGCTGGCGCGCCAGACTGGCTGCATGATCAATGCAGGCAAGTACGCCATTGCCTGCAAGACACACAAGATCGATCCGGCCGGGCGTATCGTCGACAGTGGTCAGTGCCAGATAGGCAGCAATGCGATCTGCCGCCTCTCTGATTTCGGGGCGTTGAAGAGCGGAAAAATCTGGCTGTATCATCTCGGTTCCGCTGTATTCTACTCCCCCCCCCTGGATCCGGGATGAAGAGGGGAGCCGGTTGGAGGATATGCCTCTCCTCCAATTGGGAGAGGCATGGTTTGGCTTCATTATACTATGTTGTGATGACCAGAGTGTGGCATCACACTCTGGTCAGACAGTGAAATACTTGGCCCGTGGATTGAGTATTACGAGAGCCGATGTCGATTGCTCGGGATGCAGCTGATAGCCGTCCGAGAGTGACACGCCGATCCGCTCGGCCCCCAGCAGCTTCAGGATCGGTTCCTGGTCTTCCAGACGCGGACAGGCCGGATAGCCGAAGGAATAGCGCGATCCACGATAGGACTGGGCTAGCATCTTCTCCATGTCGCGGTCGTCTTCTGCGGCGAAGCCGAGTTCAGCCCGAATGCGTTTGTGCGTGTATTCTGCCATGGCTTCCGCCATCTCGACTGAGAGCCCATGCAGATAGAGATAATCCTGATAGCGGTTGGCCTCGAACCAGTCGCGGGCCAGATCGGAGGCTTTCTGGCCGACTGTGACGACTTGCAGACCAATCACGTCTCGTTCCTGCTCGCCAATATCCCGCACGAAATCGGCGATGCACTCGCCATCTTCGCGTGGCTGGCGTGGCAAGGTAAACCGCGTGGCTTCGGTCGTACCGTCTTCTTCGAACAGGACAAGGTCATTGCCGTCGCCTGCGGCCTTCCAGTAGCCATAGATAGCCTGTGGCTTGAGAATTGCCTCTTCCGCGCAGAGTGCCAGCATCCGTTTCAGAACAGGACGCAACTCCTGCTTGGCATAGGTCATGAACTCGTCGAGCGAACGACCCTGTTTTCTGAACCCCCACTGAAACTGGTAGAGTGAGCGTTCATTCAGGAAGGGCAGAACCGCAGCCGGAGCCGATTCCACAACGCGAGCCCCCCAGAAGGGCGGGGTTGAAACGGGTACCGATCCCGCAACACGCGCACGACGGGCGCGGGCCTGTTCCGGGTCGATGGGGGTAAAGCCGCGCGTCTCGGCGATTTCGGGCGTGCGCTCGGTCTTGCGTTGGCTTTTGCCTGCACGTCTTGTCTGGATGGCGGTCAGATAATCGTCGAACTGGTTGTTGACGACCTTGTCCATCAGCGAAAGCCCGTCAAAGGCGTCGCGGGCATAGGCCACACGACCGGGGGCCTCATTGCCGTAGGAGCGAGCGCATTCCTCTTCGACATAATTGCGTGTCAGGGCGGCGCCGCCGAGAAACACCGGAACGTCAATACCCTGACGTGCCATTTCTTCAAGGTTTTCGCGCATGATCACGGTGGATTTAACCAGAAGTCCCGACATGCCAATGGCATGGGCATTGTGCTCTTTCGTCGCCGCAATCATGTCGGCCAGAGGCACTTTGATGCCCAGATTGATGACGCGATAGCCGTTATTGGTCAGAATGATATCGACCAGGTTCTTGCCGATATCATGCACGTCGCCCTTGACGGTGGCCAGCACCATCGTGCCACGGGCCTGCCCTTCAACGCGCTCCATATAAGGTTCGAGCCAGGCCACGGCGGTTTTCATGGTCTCCGCTGATTGCAGCACGAACGGAAGCTGCATCTTGCCGGCACCGAACAGCTCGCCCACCACCTTCATGCCATCCAGAAGCACGGTATTGATGATGTCGAGCGGAGGCATTTCCTCCATCGCGGCAGCAAGATCGTCTTCGATCCCCTTGCGGTCACCATCGACGATGCGATCCTTCAGGCGTTCGGCAGGGGTTTCGGCGCGGCGCTTCTGCACGGCATCGGCAGCCTTGCGGCCTGCAAAAAGCTCCAGCAGTTTTTGCAGGGGATCGTAATCCTCGCTGCGACGGTCAAAGATCAGATCCTCGGCTACTTTCACTTCTTCAGCGGCAATGAGATGCAGCGGACGGATCTTGCTGACATGCACGATGGCTCCCGTCATGCCCGCCTTGACGGCGTGATCGAGAAACACCGAGTTCAGTACGGCACGTGCCGCCGGGTTGAGACCAAAGGAGATATTCGACAGGCCCAGAATGATCTGGATGTCGGGAAAGCGCTCGCGGATCATGCGAATGCCGTCCAGTGTCCAGACGCCCAGCTTGCGGTCGTCTTCCACGCCGGTGGCAATGGTGAAGGTCAGTGGATCGATCATCAGATCGGATTGCGGCAGACCGTGTCTGGTGCAGGCAAAATCGACCAGACGCTCGGCGATGCGCAGCTTGTCTTCCGGCGTCTTGGCCATGCCCACTTCATCGATGGTCAGGGCAATGACCGCCGCACCAAATTTGCGTGCCAGAATCATCCGGTCTTCGGCATGACCCTCGCCATCCTCGAAATTGATCGAGTTGATGATGGGCTTGCCGCCATGCAGCTTGAGCGCGGCCTCGATGACCGGGGTCTCGGTTGAATCGATCACCAGCGGCGCATTCACCGAAGAGGTGAAGCGCGTCACAACCTCGTTCATTTCGGCAATCTCGTTGCGACCGACGAAGGCCGTGCAGAGATCAAGCGCATTCGAGCCTTCTGCGGCCTGCTCGCGTCCGATAGCGACGCAGCCATCCCAGTCACCGGCTTCCTGCAATTCGCGCCATTTCTTCGAGCCGTTGGCGTTGCAACGCTCGCCGATCGAGAAATAAGAGTTTTCCTGACGAAGCGGTGTCTGGCTGTAGAGGCTTGCCACGGAAGGCACCCAGTGGTGAATGCGCTTGACCGGGGCAGGGCGATGGAAGGTGCTGCCGCCTCGACGGCGCAGCATTTCGTCCAGTGCTTGAATATGCGGGGTTGAGGTGCCGCAGCACCCGCCAACGAGGTTCAGCCCGTCTTCTGTAATGAAGCGATCGACCCAGCTTGCCATCTCAGTCGGAGAGAGCGGGTAGTGGGTGGTGCCATTCACCAGCTCGGGCAGGCCCGCATTAGGCTGGATCGAGATCAGGCCCGGCCAGTTTTCGGAAAGCCATTTGACATGCTCGGCCATTTCCTGCGGACCGGTGGCGCAGTTCATGCCGATCAGCGGCACATCGAGCGCGTGAATGGTGGTGGCAGCAGCGGCGATATCGGGGCCGACCAGCAACGTACCCGTTGTCTCCACTGTCACCTGGACGAAAATAGGTGCATCGGAGCCAAGTTCGCGCCGCGCCGCCTTGGCGGCATTGACGGCGGCCTTGATCTGCAAGGTATCCTGACAGGTCTCGATCAGGAAAGCGTCGACGCCCCCATCGATTAACCCGCGGCATTGCTCGATGATACCGGCTTCAAGAGTATCGTAATCAATATTGGCAAGGCTGGGCAGCTTTGTGCCTGGTCCGATGGAGCCCACGACATAACGGTGGCGCCCGTCACTGAAGGTCTCGGCGGCCTCGCGCGCCAGTTCAGCTGAGCGACGGTTGATCTCGCGTGCCCGGTCCTGCAGGCCGAATTCGGCAAGGGTCACGATCGAGCCACCAAAGGTGTTGGTCTCCACCATATCTGCGCCGACCTCGAAATACCCCCGGTGAATTTCGCGGATCAGTTCCGGCCGCGACAGGGTAAGGATCTCGGTACAGTTCTCCTGCCCCCAGTAATCACGTTCGACCTCCAGATCGAGCATCTGGATACGCGAGCCCATGCCTCCGTCGCAGAGCAGAACATGGTCGCGCAGGGCATCGAGCAGATGGGGGCGTGTCATGATAGCAATCGGTCTCGTTGTCAGGATTCAGGCCCGGTCGGGGGCGCGCAGCAGGAAAAACTGCGATAGCCTGCTTTTTTCAGAGGCATCCTCTTATGTCCAGTGTGACATTCAATCACTATGTGCGTCGAAAGTTGTTTATAAGAAGGACATGCCGTGCCGGATACTGCGCGCATACCCCTGCTGGTAAGGGAGAATGAAAGAGACCCAAACCTGCTCCTGCCTGATGATCCGAGCAAAGGCGCACTGCTGCGTCTGGGGCATGGTGAGGCAAGAGACGAGGTATGGCTTATCACGCATGATATTCCTCCCATTCCTTCTCTCTGGGGGCGTCACAAACCGTTTTGTTCCTGTTGTTCCGGGCAGAATCCCCTTGTCACAGTGCTGCGTCAGCTTTTTATGGATCGCGTACGCCGGCGATGCCCGTTGTTTTCCTTTGTCTGCATCGCCTGTCAGGCAGATCAGGTCAATCATGTCAGGCAAGTGCTGGAAGGTGACGTCCTAGTCAGTGCACGTTACAAATTTTAGATATTATGTCTTTTTAGAAAAGTTTGAGAGGAATTTACACAATATCGGTTACGTAATATGGAGAGTTTAGGTGCATATTGCAGCATTTTCTTGAACTTGAGATGAAACTGAAAATTCTTGCTCGACATGGGGAGGGGTTTTTGCCCGGTCCGGGCGGCCTGGAGTCTGAGCTGCTAAGTGAAACACAAAAGGAAGCTTCGTGAAGCATCGTGATGGCCTCGCTGCGGATGGCGAAAACCAGAACCCTGTTTATATCCGACTGCGCGCTGCGATGGCCGCAGCAAAATACCATGGGCTGGATCTCGATATCCGTGATTTTGCAGCCGAGCCTGGAGAGCCATCTCCTTCTCCAGCGTCCCTGGCGCGCTGGCTGAATGAGAATGGTGCCGTGGCGAAGGGCATGCGCATCAAATGGCGTTTCCTTGTTCGCATGTATAATACGCCGCCGATCGTCCTGATGTTCCGCGATGGTTCTGCAGCGCTGATGGTGCGTGCCGACCCGGAAAAGAATATTGTCTGGCTGCGTGATCCGCTCGGGGATGAGGGCAGTATTCCGGTAGCGGTCGATGAACTGCGTCTCTCCCAAGTCTGGACCGGCGATATCCTGCTGGTCAAGCGGCGGAGAGATCTTTCGGAAGCCGATGCGCCTTTCGACCTTATGTGGTTCGTCAAAGTCGTCATGCGCGAGAAGAAGTCACTGCGTGACATTCTTTTCGCCTCCATGATACTGGCCATCCTGCAGATCTTCCCGGCGCTGATCGTAATGCAGGTGATTGATCGTGTGGTAAATTACCATTCGATGTCCACGCTGGTATCTATTACTGCCATCGTCATAATCTTGAGCTTCTATGAGACGCTTCTGACCTATGGTCGGCGTGAGCTGACACTGGTCATGACGACCCGCATCGACACACGTATTTCGCTTCATGCGTTCAACCGTCTTCTTGCCTTGCCGCTGGAGTTCTACGAACGTGAGCAGACGGGGCGCGTTCTCGGTCGTTATATGGCCATCTACAAGGTGCGTGACTTCCTGACGGGCAAGCTCATGTCCACGTTTCTGGACATGTTCACGCTGGTCGTGATTCTTCCGGTCCTTTTCGTCATGAGCACGACCCTTGCCTGGCTGACTTTGGCCTCTGCCGGTCTCATTGGTCTGATCATCATGATCTTCCTGCCGCCGATGACACGCGTCTATAACCGGTTGATGAATGCCGAAATGGACCGCTCCTCCATTCTCTATGAGACTGTTGCCGGTATTCGCACTGTCAAGACGCTTGCTCTCGAAGGTACACGTCGTGACAAATGGGACGAGACGACTGCGGAAGTTATCCGTTGGAAGCTGGCGGCCGGGCGCATGCAGAACTGGCCAAGCACGCTCGTTATGCCGCTCGACATGTTTATCAATCGCGGGATCATTCTTGTAGGCGCCTATCTCATTCTTTCCGGTTCCAGCAGCATACAAGCAGGCGCCCTCATGGCCTTCATGATGCTGGGTGGTCGTGTGGCGCAGCCACTGGTCGGGCTTGCTAAAATTCTTGAAGATCTCAACGAGGTAATGACCGCACTGGGAGAGGCAGGGCTAGTGCTCAACCAGCCCACCGAGACCAAGGCTCTGACATCGGGGCTCAGGCCTCCGATCAAGGGCGCACTTTCCTTTTCGCAGGTCGATTTCAGTTATCCAGGATCGACGGTCAAGGCGCTTAACGACGTCAATTTCGAGATTCCTGCGGGCACAATGCTGGGTCTTGTCGGACGTTCAGGCTCGGGCAAATCGACTGTGACCCGTTTGCTGCAAGGGGTAAGTCGCAATTACACCGGTTATCTGCGTCTCGACGGGGTGGAGTTGCGTGAAATCAACCTTAGTCATCTGCGCCGGTCTTTCGGCGTTGTACTCCAGGATAACTTTCTGTTTCGCGGCTCCGTGAGAGACAATATCACGGCAGGTCGTCCAGGTTATACCATGGATGATGTTATCCGCGCTGCCCGTCTGGCGGGTGCAGAAGAGTTTATCGATCGTATGCCTGCAGGTTATGACACGCCGATCGAGGAAGGGTCGACCAATATATCGGGTGGTCAGAGGCAGCGTCTTGCCATTGCCCGCGCCGTAATCAGTGATCCGAAGCTCATGATTCTGGATGAAGCGACTTCAGCTCTCGATCCGGAAAGTGAAGCGCTGGTCAACGCCAATTTGCAGCGTATTGGCAAGGGCCGCACGATGGTGATCGTCTCGCATCGACTGTCGTCGCTTGTTGACTGTCACCAGATCTGCGTCATGGACAAGGGTAAGGTTATTGATGTGGCGCCTCATGCCGTTTTGCTTGAGCGTTGCGAGATCTACCGCATGCTCTGGATACAGCAGAACCGCCATGAACATCGGGCAAAGGGCGGGCACACCGATCAGACTGATCAGAATGACGATCCCATGCTGATGGATGAGGAATAAGCCGTGAGCAATCAGGATATTGTCCCCGAAGACGGGAAAGAGGAAGGCCGTGGAATCCAGCCACACGTGCCGCGCCAGGCAGATGATCCGTTTGCCCAGCAGGGCATGCCCCTGGCATTGCTCGAGTTCCACTCTCCAAGTGCCGCGCTGGTCAATATGCCCCCGACGGCATCGGCACGCTATATCATCTGGATTGTCGGAGCCCTGTTCATTGCCGGATTGATTGCCGCAGCGGTTTTCCCGCTCAACAAGGTAGTCAGCACCCCTGGTCGGCTTGTTGCCGTTGATCGGGATCTGATCATCCAGCCGCTGGAAATGTCGATCATACGGTCTATCGATGTCGAGCTCGGGGAATATGTAAAGAAAGGCCAGATTCTGGCCCATCTCGATCCGACGCTTTCCAAAGCCGATATCGTCAATCTCAAGGCGCAGCGTGACTCCTATCAGGCAACACTGGCGCGTCTGCGTGCTGAAGCAGATGGCAAGCCTTACACGCCCGATCTCGATAACAGCTACTCTGTGCGCGAGGCTGCTTCCTATGAGCGGCGACATGCGGAATACACGGCCAAGATTGATCAGTTCAATCAGGAAATTGCAGCGCTTCAGAGCCAGATGAATGGCGCGCTGGCCAATGCGGCCATGCATCAGAGCCGTGGTCGTGTCGCCAATGAAGTGCTGCAGATGCGACGGCGTTTGCAGGCTGATCAGGTAGGGAGTAAACTTTCTACTCTCGCCGCCCAGAGCGAGTTCATGGACGCGGAACGTGCGCAGATCGAAGCTCAGCAGACAGCTGCCGCAACCAAGTCCAAGCTGGCATCGGTGCAGGCCGAGCGTGATGCCTATGTGCAGAACTGGAAAGCGCAGGTTTATACCCAACTGACCGAGGTCCAGCACCATTTTGATGAATCGGTTGGCGAATATGACAAGGCGGCATTGCGTAACAAGCTCGTCGTTCTCAAAGCGCCGCAGGATGGCGTCGTACTCAATATTGCCAAGCTTTCTGTCGGGTCAGTCATTTCTCCTGCCCAGATGCTGATGGCCATTGTTCCGACAGGCGCAGCTCTTGAAATGGAGGCTGTGCTCAAAGGTAATGACGCCGGTTTCGTCAAGCTTGGTGATCACGCCCTGATGAAATTTTCCACCTTTCCGTATACTCAGTATGGCGGGGCTGAAGGTACGGTACGTCTGATCAGTGCCGATGCTTTCACGCCGGGTGACATGAAGAGCGCTGCTATGGGACAGCCGCCTTCTGGAGATGATGATCCTTCGCAGACCGGTTTCTATCGCGTACGTCTGCGCATTGATCGCTATACGCTTCATGGTGTGCCGAGCTTCTTCCATCCTACACCTGGTATGCCTGTCACAGCAGATATTCAGGTCGGCAAGAGGACCATGCTGCAGTATTTCTTCAGCAAGATGATACCAGCTGCTACAAACGGGCTGAGGGAGCCGTCCTGAGTACGGTGAGTTTGCTCGAAAGGAAAGTGGCTTGGCTCTGAAGACACGTCTGGCATCCTTCGTCTCGCGCGATGTCAAACTCAAACAGGCGATCGAACAACTTGAGACGGGAGAGAATGCGGTTCAGGGCTTCAAGGCTCTGGCCCAGCTCGCCCAGCAGGATAACGTCGAGGCTCAGTATCGCGTCGGCAAGGCGTATCTTGAAGGGTGGGGGACACCGTCCAGCCTTGAGGATGGTACGCGATGGGTCCGTAAAGCGGCCGAGGCCGGGCATGTCCAGGCGCGTCTCGTTCTTGCGACTCTTTATCTTATGGGTTTCCCTGAGGGGTTTGATGAAAACCGCCCGGCTATCCTGCGTGATGAGACAGAACGCAAACGTGTACCCGATCCGGTCAAGGCAGCTCACTGGGCCAGGCTTGCCGCAGAAGAAGGGCAACCAGATGCTCAGGCATTGCTCGGTTATGTTCTGACCAATGGCCCTGATACGTTGCGCGATATTGCCCAGGCGCAGGAGTGGTACGAAAAATCTGCAGCTGCCGGCTCCGCGCAGGGGCATCTGGGCCTCGGCATGGCGCTGCATACCGATCCGCAATCATCTGAGGATCTTGTGCGCGGTACGGCAGAGCTCGTTCTTGCCGCAGAAGCCGGTCTGGCAACAGCGTTCTATTTTCTTGGCTGGATCAACGAACAGGGTATTGGCAAGGATCAGGATTTCGTAGCCGCTGCGCGGTATTTCGAAAAAGCAGCAGAGCGCGGTGTCGTTCAGGCACAGACACGTTTTGCCCTTTATCTGCTTCAGGGCAAGGGGGTAAGGCGCCGGCTCGACAGAGCCGAAACCTGGCTGCGTCGTGCGGCGTTGGGGGGAGATGCCGAAGCGGCAGCTCTGCTGGGCGATCTGCATGTAAGGGGTGAGGATACGGCTCCGAACTACCTTGAGGCAGCAACGTGGTATCAGCTTGCTGCCGAATTGGGACATGGTCCTGCCGCTCGTGGTCTGGCTTTGCTCTATCTGACCGGTACGGGCGTTCATCGGGATCCGGATGAAGCTGCCAAATGGTTCCGGGTCTCGGCAGAGTGCGGGGACCGCATGGCTGATGCCGATCTGGGAAATCTGGCCTTGACTGGTGTCGGGACGGAAGAAGATCGCCATGGCATGCAGCGACGTTTTCTTAAGGCAGCGGAAAACGGGGATCTGGTCGGTGCGTTCAATGTGGGCGTCTGTTATGCTGAAGGTGTCGGTACCGAACGCGATGAAGCCAAGGCTGCCTACTGGATGCAGCGTGCGGCAGATGGCGTAATCAATGCGCAATACTGGCTGGGTCGGATGTATCTTGAAGGCCGTGGTCTGAAGGAAGATATCGGTCTTGCTGTCCAGTGGCTGAACAAGGCGGCCAGCGTGGGCATGACCGATGCCATGACACTTCTCGCCCAGATTCTGGTTTCGGGTCGAGCGCCGCAAGGCCGAGATCATGCTGCTGCTCTGGCTCTGTACCGAGAGGCGGCACAGATGGGCAGTATCGAGGCAATGTTCTTTGCTGGGGCGATGCTGGGCGGGGGGCATGACGTGCCGGTCGACCGGCGTGAGGCGCAGCGCTACTTCCGCATGGCTGCTGAACGTGGTCATGCAATGGCCCAGCTGATGCTCGGTCGGTACCTGAAACGGGGACTTGGCGGAGAGGTCAATCCGGTAGAAGCCCGGGTCTGGCTCGAACGAGCGCAGGCACAGGGTGTGACCGATGCCCGGACAGAGCTGGGTAAACTTGAACGTCGTCTGGGCGGCCGTGTCTGAAAAAGGTCCACCACAGACCCGGCGCCCTCCTCCGGTTGCATCCGGATACGGTCATGCTGTTACGGCACAAGATCGTGTTGACTGGCAGAGATGGCATGATGCCAGAGCGCAGGAAGCTTTCAGGCGTGGTACCGATGCTGTTCAGTCCGGCGAGCAGAATGCAGCGCTTTTCTGGCTTGGGCGTGCATCCCGCATGGCCCGTCATAATCCCAATGTCATCTTTGCTTATGGCATGGCGTTGCTTTCTGCCGAGCGTTGGGCAGAAGCACAGGAGAGATTTGCCTGGATTACCGAGCGTTTCATCATGCGCAAGGCGCAGGCCGCACAGGCAATTGCGCTTTCCCATATGGACCGGATGGATGACGCTGTAGCTGTTTTCGGCAAAATGCTAAGTCTGTATGCTCCGTCTCCGGGGTTTCATTCCCGGACAGCGTTCTTCACCAATCAGTCCGGTCTGCCTGGATGGTGTGCCACCAGCAATGAAGGGATCGTACAGGGAGAGGCCCCGGGTCCCGTACGTATCGTCCTCGATGATCAGACCGTCGCAGAAGATGCGATTTTTCCGTTTTCGCTGCCTGATAGCTGGAAGCAGGCCAGAAGGCTCAGTGTTTTTTATAACGATACCCTCCTTTATGGGGCACCCGTCTCGCTTGAGTCCATACGGACAGTTCAGGGTTTTGCGACTGTTCGCAACCATCGGCTCGAAGGCTGGATCTGGTATCCGGCTGACCCGGACTTCACACCTCATGTCGTTTACGAAACCGGTGCTGATCGTATCGACATCACGGCCTCCGAACTCGAGCAGGAAGCAAAGCTTGATAAACCTCTTGCCCGACCGCGTCATTTTGACATTCCACTTGCAAAGCTGCCTGATGGACGGATCGAGCTGGTTGATCGTTACGGGCAGCCTCTGACTGGCAGTCCGATCAGTCCAGCGGTGGTAAAATTGCTTGATCACGAAGGGGGAGGGCGTCGCAAGGTACGAAACGAGCGAAAAACCCCGCATATCGCCGCAAGAACGCCCGGCTGTCTTGTTATTATTCCGGCCTATCGTGATGCGGCTCTGACAAGGACGTGCGTTGAGGCTGTTCTGGCAGAAGGACAGAGCGATGTGGAATGTCTGGTGATTGATGACGCTTCGCCTGAACCTGAGCTGACGGCCTATCTCGCCATGATGGCGTCACGCCGGGCGATTACGCTTATCTGTCACGAGCGGAATCGGGGTTTTACGGCAAGTGCCAATGCTGGACTGAAAAAGGCCATGGGGCGGGATGTCATTCTGCTCAACAGTGATGCCCTGATCCCCCGAGGGGGAGTTGGCCGCTTGCGGGCCTGGCTTGACCGGGATGACCGGATCGGAACGGCCACACCGTTTTCCAATGATGCGACTATCCTGTCTTATCCATCTGTCACAAAAACAAATCCTGCTCCTGACGCCGAGACAGGACGGACATTGGACCGGATCTTTTCATCGCTACCGCAAAACGGCCTGATCGATCTTCCGACCGGTAACGGCTTCTGCATGGCAATACGCGGGGACTGTCTTGCGCAGACCGGGTTGCTGAATGTCGATGTTTTTGCGCAGGGCTATGGCGAGGAAAATGATTTCTGTTGCCGGGCTGCTGCTCATGGATGGCGCCATGTTGCTGCAACAGATCTTTACGTCATTCATGTGGGATCTGTTTCGTTCGGTCATACGCGTACGCTTCTCCTGGAGCGCAATCTACGTATGCTCAATGCGCTTCATCCGGGATATGATGCAGAGGTGGCGCAGTTCATTTCGGCGGATCCTCTTGGCTCGGTGAGGCGTAACGTTGCTCTGGTTCGCATGATCACCCGCCGCAAGGCTGCAGCATCATGCCTCATCATGGTTACTCATGATTCCGGAGGGGGGGTTGAGCGTGTCGTCAGGCGTCGTCGCGCCGAGGCTGAAGCCAAAGGTGTACAGGTTCTGATCCTCAGACCCCATCAGAAAGGCTGTCTGATAGAGGATTGTGGTGGTGATACCACCAATATGATATTCGAGCTGCCTCACGAGTGGCGCAATCTCGTCACGATCCTGCGTCGTATGAGAGCAGATCGGATCGAGTGGCACCACCTGCTTGGTCATGCCCCCGGCATGCATGAGCTTGCGGCAGCTCTTGATCTCAAATGGGATGTCGTGTTGCATGATTACATCTGGTTCTGCCCGCGTATCTGTCTGATCGGCCCGACGACACATTACTGTGGCGAGCCCTCTATCTCGGGCTGCGAGAGCTGTATCGCGCAGCAGGGATCGCTGATTGATGGTCATCTTTCTGTAACGGAACTTGTCAGTCGTTCAGGTAGTTTGTTGAGAGACGCGCGGGAAGTGAGTGCAGGATCCCATGATCTTCAACGCCGGATGAAGCGTCACTTTCCAGGAGTGGCGATCAGGGTCGAACCGCTTGAGCAGGAGAGCTATCCTCCTCTCAAACCAATGCGCGACCATGGTCATCGCAGACGCCGCATTTGTGTGCCGGGCGGAATCGGTAAGGAAAAAGGGTTTGAGATTGTGCTGCAACTGGCAGAGGATGCAGCGAAACGCGGTTTACCCCTAGATTATATCATTGCCGGTTATACCATTGATGACGAACGCCTGATGGCGACAGGTCATGCGATGGTGTCGGGAGAGTATAGAGAGGACGAGGCGGTAGACGTTATCAATTCTTTTGAGTGCGATATTGGGCTTATTCCGTCGATCTGGCCTGAAACATGGTGTTTCGCACTGTCAAATTTGTGGCAGGCCGGATTGAAAGTGGTAAGTTTTGATCTGGGCGCCCAGTCAGAGCGTATTCAGAAATCCGGTCGTGGTGCTGTGGTGCCACTTGGAATGCCAGTGTCATTATTGAGTAATTTCTTGCTACACTTATCACATTAGAGGATGCGACTGTTAGCTTGTTAAAGCATATGCTAAAGTGTGGAAAATTTCCTGAAATGGCATGAACAGATTCGATCTGTAATCATGTTAAAAAATTTTTATTGAGTGATGGGTAAGTATAGATGTCTAACGCGACGCATCCCCCCGGGCAGGGGCAGGTAGTTCAGCTTAAGGTCCATGGGTCATTGATGACGTTCGATGCCGGATTATATTGTGTTTTCCTGCCACCGGAATTTGCCGGGCAATCTGTGAATGGCTACCCGGCGGTAACGGTTACTCATGCGCCGAATATACCAGCAGGCATCGTGTCCATCACCACGATTGATGATGACGGCATTATCAGTGCAAATCATGGAGCTGGGGCCGGTGCCGCGGTCGTGCGCGTCTCTCGCGGTCCGGCACAGATTCTGGTTACGACCTATCAGGAGCCTGACAGTACCCTGCCAGCGCCAAGTATCCAGGTTGCGCGTCTTTCAGGTGATTCTGCCGCGACCACTTCGCCTGTTGCGGCTGCGGAAACGGCTCGGGCAGCTTCAGGTGCGACTTCTGCCCAGACTTCACAGTCGGACTTCAAACCCGAGGTCGCAGCGCATGTGCAGCGTCGTGGTGATGTGCTGGCGAAGATTGGTGAATGGATGGGTGAGCCTGGCAGCCAGAACTGGATTGAAGGTTTCGGTATTGCACCTCAAAGTCTGATCGCTCCAGAGGATGTTGAGTATCAGGCCGTTCTGGGGAAGGGGTGGTTGTCGCCCTGGGCAGAGGCCGGTCAGTATTGTGGCTCACGGGGTATGGCTCTTCCCATTCTCGGACTTTGTGTTCGCCTGAAAAATGGTGCAGAGGAGAAGTTCGATCTTGCTCTGAGTGCTACGTTTACTGATGGTACCCGTCTCGGCCCTGTTTCTGCCGGTGAGGCGCTTGAAGCTGAATCGCTTGCGCCGCTTGAGGCATTCCGTCTTGAGATTCTTCCTCGAGGGGCACACACAGGCTCAGGGGAGAGCACATCTGGCAAGACGTCAAAAAAAACCAGTTCCCGACGCAAATCCTCTGAGGATTGAGAGTAAGAATAGTTGCGGTCGACGATCGGACGATAGCAACTGATATCGTCGCATGGATGACAGTGTGATTTATAATACTACCGTCATCCATGTGCGGGAAAGTGCCAGGGGAAGTGGCTTTTTCCTGTCATCGTGATTTGAAAGCTGATTTGCTGTGCGTTTCCTGTTTGTGCATCAGAATTTTCCGGGCCAATTCCTCCATCTGGTCAGGCATTTGCATGAGCAGGGTGGACATGAGATTGTCTTCATTTCCGAAGCCAACGAGGGGGCTCTGCCTGGTGTCAGGCGTGTGCTTTATCGTCAGGATAGAGCGGTTTCACCGCAGACGCATCCGTCTCTTCGTGAACTCGAGACCGGGCTGATCCGGGCCGAAGCGGTGGCACGCGCCGCTCAGACGCTCAAGGGACTGGGCTATGTGCCCGATATTATAATAGGGCATCACGGTTGGGGGGAATTACTCAACCTTGTCGATGTTTATCCTGCAACACCAATCCTCGGATATTTCGAGTTTTTCTATCATACGGATCGAAACGATGTTGATTTTGATCCGGAATTTCCGCCCCGGTCAGATCTTTTTGCAAATGTCAGAGTCAAAAACGCCATTAATCTTCTGGCGTTAAACTTGAACCAGCATGGGCAGACGCCGACTCTCTTTCAGAAAGATACGTATCCGATTTGGGCTCATGACCGGATCAGCCTGTTACGAGAGGGCGCCAATCTTGAGCTCTGCGCACCTGATCCAGCCATTTTCGGGCGCGACGTCATGATCGGACCGCATGTTATTCGTCCAAACGACAAGTTGGTCACTTTTGTTGCGCGTAATCTCGAACCTTATCGGGGGTATCATAGCTTTATGAGGGCGCTGCCACGCGTTCTGGCCGAAAGGCCCGATGTGCGCGTTGTGTTGATTGGTGGAGACGGGACAAGTTATGGCGCATTGCCACCTGCTGAATCTGGAAGCTGGCGCGATCATTTCCTGAATGAGGTAGTAACCGACCTTGATATGGACCGGGTGCATTTCATGGGCAGGGTTGACTATGATCTTTTTCGCACAACCCTCAAACGGTCCGATGCCCATGTTTATCTGACTTACCCCTTTGTTGCCTCCTGGTCGTTGCGTGAGGCCATGGCAACAGGCTGTGCGATCGTGGGGAGCCAGACAGCGCCGGTAGAAGAATTCATTACTGACCGGCATAACGGTCTTCTGACGCCGTTTCTCGAGCCAGCCCGTATTGCGCAATCAATTCTGGAAATCCTGGAAGACCGGTCTCTGGCAACCAGTCTCAGGAGAGGGGCGAGAGGCTTCGCCGAAGCGGAACTATCCCTTTCAGGTTATCTTGCCAATTACGACGCCCTGATCGCTTCTCTCGTAGGCTGACAGGGCTATCGGGTGTTTCAGATCAGGAACCCTGGTTCTGCCCCGGAATACCAAGGCAGATGAGGATCAGAAGATTTCGATATGGGATTTGAATCCCAGCGTTGCAGCATCCTTCAGGCCAGGCTGTGCACCCGGACGGATGAAGTACTGAAAGTCAGGGGCAAAGGTAATTCCGCGCCAAACCCGGATCTGATACATGGCTTCGATCACCATACCGTTGGTTTGCGGGAAGAATGATCCATTGAGAAGGGTCTGATAGCCCAGGCTCTGCTGGATCTGTTGTGCTGTCTTGACCTTTTTCGAGACCTGAACATAGCTGAAATTCACACCCCAGGCATCCAGCGGACGTGACTTCCAGAAACCACGATCAAGTACACCAATCGAGAACTGACGTTCGCGGGTCTGGGTAACCGGTGAGTTATTATAGAATACGCCAAGGACAGTGAGGCCTGCATCGGGCCCATTGCCCTTGTGACGCAGAATCATCTGGTCAGCGAGCGCCCAGGCAGACCATGAGTTATTATGGACCTTGCGGGCCTGGCCCGTAACAGCCCAGTAATTGTCATTCACGTCATAGAGCATGTCGGGGTGTGGAGCGGTATCCACGGCACCACCAAGTTTGTAGTGACCAGGCAGTTTGTCCTTGCCGAAGATTGGTTCCCAGCCAAACTCGACCGGAGCCGCTTCACCATTGATATCAGCGCCATTCCATTTGAAGCCGGTGCGCATCTGCTGAACGCCGTAGATACCCATCGTATTGAAGTAAACGCCAGCCTGAATATAAGTATATTGCGATGGACGTACGCGAATACGCGCTGCCCAGTTTGAGTCCGGATAGGATGAATGGCTCGTATTGTCTGACGATGCTTTCGGGTTACCGCAAAATGCATTGTTCATAAAGTTGCAATAGAGCGGGTTCGATGAGAAATCGGTCAGAAGAGGAATACGGCCAGCGGCTATATCAAGATGACCGTTAAAGAGTGTCTCTTCACCGTAAATGTAGACGAGATGGACAACCACATTGCCGCCGCCGCCGTAGATTTCCTGACTGGGATTCAGGTTGTCACCAAACATGCGGCTTGCCGGAATGCCATAACGACCTACTATAACAGCATGGGTCGAAAAGCCCCGGATACCAGCCAGCTTTTCCCAGTCGATATCATTTTCGAAACCGTATTGACCGGCGTTGCTGCTGCCCTGACGCAGGCCCAGACCTTTGGTCGGGCTTGTAATAGCCCCTGCGAACTCGTTGGTCGTATCAAGCAGGATCGCGACACCATGCTGGCGCAGCCAGGTGTTCCACCCCCATGGATCGTCAAAAATGGCTTCCGGATGGGGCAGAGGGGGAACGGATGAGGTCTGGAGGTTGTAGGTGCCGATCGGACTCGAAACACGTACGGAGGGCGCGAGGCCGGTGCCGTTCGGTGCGCCACCGGCCAACGGCGATTGCGCCTGGGCCGACGGGATGGCGGAGAATGTAGCGAGAGCTGTGGTGACCACGCCCAGCGCCTTTAGTGAATTACGGGTAAGAGACATGAGGGCAGTCCGCCAGTCGGATGGAAAACGCAAAATTCCGTCAAAGGAAGGAATCAGGATATCGACCCTGATCTCAACATGACCTTTTTATTACATATGATTTAGATTTGGCAACGTCAGCAATGGACGTTTTTTCCTCAAACCCATGTGAAGGTAAAAAACCGGAAAGCACTGTGTCTTTCCGGTCACGTTTCCTTACAGGGGGATCGTCTTACTTTGCGGCGTCAAGAGCAGCGAGAATGGCGCTCTTGGCTTCTTCTGGTCCGGCCCAGCCTGAGACTTTGACCCACTTGTTTGGCTCAAGATCTTTATAACGCTCGAAGAAATGACCGATTGCCTTGAGCGTGATTTCCGGCAGATCGTTGATCGTCTTCACGTCGGTATATTGCGTATGGATCTTGTCATGCGGAACGCAGATGATTTTCTCATCCTGCCCGCTCTCATCTTCCATTTTCAGCATGCCGATAGGGCGGGCGCGAATAACGGCGCCAGGAACGATCGGGCCAGGTGCCAGAACAAGGGCATCAGCCGGATCACCATCGGCTGCCAGCGTGTTCGGAATGAATCCGTATGCTGCCGGGTAGTTCATCGGGGTGAACAGGAAGCGATCCACGAATACTGCGCCGCTTTCCTTGTCCACTTCGTATTTGACAGAAGAGCCCTGAGGAATTTCGATGACGACATTGATATCGTCTGGAACAGATTTGCCTGGGGATATCTTGGTGACGTCCATCACTGTATTTCCTGATATGGTTGGTAATATGGTCCGATCTTAGCGGTTCGTTGCTCTCCTGCCCAGATGCTGTGACGTCCGAGTTGCAGCGTGATCAGGGTTGCCTCCTGTCTGGTCCCGGTCGTCCGGTGGCTTCCTGACGGTCGACGTGACCCAGGTCCCGCTCCGGGGCGATTACGTCGCGCAGCCGCTGTTTGATATCTTTCGGTCCCGGAAAGCCACCATCGCGTTTGCGCTCCCAGATCAGGGTATCATCAAGCATGATACTGAAATGGCCGCCCGTATCAGGAATGAGCGCCACCTCTCCGAGATCGGTCCCGAAGCTTGAAAGGATTTCCTGCGCTATCCAGGCGGAACGCAGCATCCAGTTGCATTGTGTGCAGTAACGTATGGCGATGCGCGGTCGCCCTTCGGCGAGAGGTGGCGATGTTGTATTCATGAGAGCCTCTCCGGAAGCTGTCCTGCTGCGCCAAAGCAATCAGAATGGCGGGCAGTTTTGGGCAGGAACCTCTCTTTATCATTGCTAAATTGCACTGCGAACGGATTTCTTTCTCTCTTCGACTTGCAATAAACACCGAATTGCGCAATTTGCAGCTTACCTGTGCGCCTGTAGCTCAATTGGTTAGAGCAGGCCGCTCATAACGGCTTGGTTGCGGGTTCGAGTCCTGCCGGGCGCAGGGGTTTTCGCTCCTTGAAGGAGCGCACTCGAGCTGCGTTCTCGTCCTTTCCGACCGACCATTTCATCAGGAGATCCGTCATGGCCGCCTATCAGTATGTCTATGTCATGAAGGACCTGACGAAGGCCTATCCCGGAGGGCGCGAGGTCTTCAAGGGCATCACTCTGTCTTTCCTCCCCGGGGTCAAGATCGGTGTGCTTGGTGTCAACGGCGCCGGTAAATCGACTCTGCTCAAGATCATGGCCGGGATCGAAAAGGAATATGGCGGTGAAGCCTGGGGCGCAGAAGGCGCACGTATCGGTTATCTGGAGCAGGAGCCCAAGCTCAACGAGTCTCTGACTGTCGGTGAGAATGTGGCACTGGGATTCGGCGATCTCAAACGAGCCGTCGATCGGTTCAATGAGATTTCCATGGCTTTCGCCGAGCCCATGACCGATGACGAAATGACAGCCCTGCTCGCCGAACAGGCAGAATTGCAGGAAAAGATCGACGCCGGCGATGGTTGGGAGCTGGATCGCAAGCTCGAAATCGCGCTCGAAGCTCTGCGTTGCCCACCCGCCGACAGCCCCGTCACCATGCTTTCCGGTGGTGAGCGTCGCCGCGTGGCCCTGTGCCGCCTGCTGCTCGAAAAGCCCGATCTGCTACTGCTCGATGAACCGACCAACCATCTCGATGCCGAGAGTGTGGCCTGGCTTGAAAAGACCCTGCGCGACTATCAGGGTACCGTCATGGTTATCACCCATGACCGCTACTTCCTCGACAATGTCACGAACTGGATTCTCGAAATCGAGCGGGGTCGTGGCTATCCGTTCGAAGGCAATTACTCTTCCTGGCTGACACAGAAGCGCAAGCGCCTTGCCCAGGAAGAAAAGGAAGAGAGCTCGCGCCAGCGCGCCCTTGCTGCCGAGCAGGACTGGATCAGCTCCTCGCCCAAGGCCCGTCAGGCCAAGAGCAAGGCCCGTATCACCAAATATGAGGAAATGCTGGCCGCGAATCAGGAGCGTGCCGGTGGCACGGCTGACATCGTCATTACTCCGGGGCCACGTCTCGGCGGTACGGTGATCGAGGCCGAGAATCTTTCGAAGGGCTTTGGAGACCGTCTGCTGATCGACGGTCTGAGCTTCAAGTTGCCACCAGGCGGCATTGTGGGTGTAATCGGGCCAAATGGTGCCGGTAAATCCACGCTTTTCAAGATGATCACCGGTCAGGATCAGCCCGATGGCGGCGCGCTCAAGATCGGTGATACGGTCAAGCTCGGCTATGTAGACCAGTCACGCGACTCGCTTGATGACAGCAAGACGGTCTGGGAGGAAATCTCCGGCGGTACGGATGTTATCCAGCTTGGCAAGCGTACGGTGCCATCGCGTGCTTATGTTGGTGCGTTCAACTTCAAGGGTTCCGATCAGCAGAAGCGTGTAGGCGTCCTGTCGGGTGGTGAGCGCAACCGCGTGCATCTGGCCAAGATGCTCAAGAAGGACAGCAATGTCATTCTGCTCGACGAACCGACCAACGACCTTGATGTCGATACGCTGCGTGCTCTCGAAGACGCTCTGGCCGAATTTGCCGGCTGCGCCGTGGTGATCTCGCATGATCGCTGGTTCCTTGACCGTCTGGCCACCCATATCCTCGCTTTCGAGGGTGACAGCCATGTTGAATGGTTCGAGGGGAACTTCCAGGATTATGAAGAAGACAAGCGTCGTCGTCTTGGTCCCGATTCGACCGAGCCAAGCCGTATCAAGTATCGTCCCATCGCACGCTAAGGGATGAGGATGTCGGGGTGGTGCCTCTCTGACATCTATCCTGTTGATGTCGTTCCGGGAGATGGGTCGTGACGCTCGGGCGTCAGATCCGTACCCAGCGCCTTGTTCTGCAAGCGGTGACCTGGCGCGACATGCAGGACATGATCCGTCTCAAGACCAGTGGCGCGTCTTTCGGGCGTATGCTGGGTGGTGTTCGTTCGCTTCAGCAGGTTGAAGACGAAATGGCCGATGACCTCGCTTTCTGGGCAAAACGCGGTATCGGAATTTTTACCATCCGTGAGAATGATTGCTTTGTCGGTATGACCGGTCTGCATGAGCGTCCGGATGGTCGCGGTCTGGGTCTGCGTTTTGCCCTTGTACCCGAGGCATCGGGGCGGGGGATTGCCCGAGAGGCGGCCGGTGCTGCGCTTCGTTTTGCCCTCGATGCCGGTATTGAACGTATTGTGGGGGTAACGCGCGAAGACAACATGCCCTCACGTATCGTTCTGGGTAGTATCGGGATGCATCATATTGAGAGCTTCGAGCGTGACGGGTATCTGATGCTTGTTTACGAAATCCGACAGAGCAGACAGCTCCCTACAACCTGAAGCCGAGATGTGCGCAGGGGCCTGACCCTCACTGCTTGAAGTTGCCAGTCGCTCCTGTCCGAGGACCAGCTGACGCGGCATATGAGTACAGCCACACGGAGTGGTCGCGCGTAGGTCATAATTTCCTGTTGTGGAGATGTGTTTAGATTCCCGGCGCGAAACGCTCTCCATGAGATCGGCTTTGTTGCCAGCTGAAAGCTGGAGATTTCACATGATATCGAATTGACCGTACGTACTTTCAGTCTGATGGTTGTGGTTTTCTATGCATAATATATCGGATTGATCGATCAAGCATTCTTGTTAATTATTTGATATTAATAAACATATTATCCAGAACAAAATTACGTTAGTGAATACTAATTAATTCATTTGTTGCTTTATACTTTGAAAAAAGGAGAAGCGCGAATGGTAAATACTCTGGATTCAGAAGGCGCGACGGTGTCATCGTTTGATATGGGAAGGTCCGAACCGGTCCCTGATCGGACAGAAACGGGCAAAGAACATTTTGAGGTGCTGGACGGGCTTCGCGGCACTGCCGCAATACTTGTTGTACTTTTCCATATCCAGGGGATTACGGTTACCTGGGTTGGGGAGAAGGTTATCCTTCATCATGCTCCTCTAGCGGTTGATTTCTTCTTTGCGCTTTCGGGTTTTGTCATGGGTTATGCCTATGATGATCGATGGAAGAAAATGAGCGTTGGTCAATTCCTGACGCTTCGCCTGATCCGGTTGCAGCCGCTAGTAATCCTGGGCGTGACCATGGGCTTGGTCAGTTATCTGTTCGATCCTTTCAAGGGCAGTCTGCAGAACGTCCCACTGGAGACCCTGCTCGGCGTGTTCGTGCTTGGATTGTTGTTACTGCCTGCAGGACCGCTACCAAATCGCTGGACCGATACGCACCCGTTCAATGGTCCATGCTGGAGCCTCCTTCAGGAATATATAGGCAATATCGCTTATGCATTGGTGCTGCGGCATTTGTCCGCTCGTGTGCTCGGCGGTATCGCGATCGTTGCAGGTATCGTTCTGACGGCTTGTGCCTTGAGCATCGGAACACTGGATCAGGGATCGAGCTTCGAAACGCTTTGGATGGCGCAGGTCCGTCTGTATTTCCCGTTCGTTACTGGGCTTTGGCTTTACCGCCTTCGTGACCGTCTGCCGCGTTTCCGGCTTGGGTGGCTGCCGCTCAGCGTCATTATGACCGCGGCAATGCTGATTCCGATTATCCCGGAATCCGGTGGGGTAAAATGGAACGGCCTTTACGAGGTGCTTTGCGTGATCCTGCTTTTTCCGGCAATCATCATCGCTGGTCAGCACTCGAATGCCGGGCGTGGAATGTTGGGGTTATGCAAGGCAAGCGGGCGTATTTCCTATCCCCTCTATATTACCCATTTTCCGATCCTGTACGTATGGATGAACTATGTGGCCAACTGTCATCCCACGTCCCGCCAACTGCTCGCTTATGGGTTGGCGACGATTCCCGTTACGCTGCTTGTTGCCTGGGCGGCTCTCGTATTCTGGGATGAGCCGATCCGATCCCGCCTTCGGTCAGCGATGCGGGCACGTCGTTGACGTGTGATCTTATCTTGAACGGGAGTGGTTCTGCGTCTTCCATTCGTGCCAGGACCAATGGCAAGAGTGATAGCGCTGTTTCCTTGAGAGAAAGCCCTGACCCGATAGATGCGATGGCAGAGAGCACCTATCCAGCATGTCTGACCGAATAAGGCAGTATCAGTCTGGTGGGGGAGGACGAAAATCTACTCTTCAGGCAGGAATACTGTGAGGAGCGAGGTTATTCTGTCAGGGCGACGGATTTGAGTATCTCACGAGTGTAGCCGGCAAAGGCGCGTATCAAGTGCTGCGAGATTGCCGTGTATGTCCTGCAGTGCAGCTTTTTTCACAACAAGAGGCTTTCTGCCGAGGGTATCCTGATCCCCGGCAGAGAGAAATATCTGTCATCAGTGACGATGGGAAAGCTGACGCTCCAGAGCGCTGATAAGCGTTGCGACATTGCCCCCGTTGCGGGCGAGATAGGAGCTGTAATCCTGACGCTGTGTCAGGCGCAGGCTCGTCCCTTCACCGATCATATCAACAATTTTCATGCCGCTGTTCCGGTCGATCAGCAAACCGATATCGGCCGTTGGTTGGCCAGGGCGCATGATCTGGGCATTGACGAGCTGGCCATTGGGCGTGGTAGTGGTTCCGATAACTCTGAAGCTTACGCCCTTGTAATCACCGATCTTGTCAGTGACAGCATTGACCAGAACCTGATGGAACAGTTTGAGGTATTGTGCCTGCTGCTCGGGTGACGCTGTGCGCCAGTAGCGACCAAGGCAGAACTTGCCGATCGTGGCAATATCGACATTGTTCTGGAGCAGCGGCAGGACTTCCTGTCGCTTTTCGCCCAGAGATTTGTCGCTGTTGATGATTCCGACCAGCTTGCCACCAAAATTGTTCACAAAGCCCTGTGCGTCTTCAGCCTGTGCAGGGGCGGCGATGGCAGTAACCGAAACGAGGGCCGTGGTCAGGAGACCGAGAGCCGCACGGCGGGAGAAAGAAAGGCATGTCTTGAGCATGTCGGGAGGTCCTTAATTGTACCAGTCCGGCACGGTCGCCCGGTGGTCGTTACGCATGGAGTCGACTTGGCTTTGCCGGTTTTGCTGCCAGGCACTTCTGATGAACGCATAGGGGTCGAGTGAATCCTGCTCGACCTGATCGATCTCGTCAATATGAGACGAGAAACCACTGAGCACTCCGGCGATATTATAGGCCCAGTTGAATGTCAGGAGGCCATAGCCGCGTGGCACATAATTGATGGGTGACAGACCTTGCGCGATGACATAGCCGCCAGCGTCACGCAATGTGTTTGGCCCGAGTCCTGGAAGGAACATGTAAGGACCGCTGGGAACGCCCCAGGTGGCGAGGGTCAGGCCCGGATCGCTGTCGTGATGCGGGTAACCCAGCGATGTGGCCACGTCGATAAAGCCGGCCGCGCCAATGGTCATATTGATGATATAACGCATGAAATCGTCGCCGGCGCGGCGCGGCTTTCCTGCACCGACATCGCTGAAGAAGACGGTCGGCATATACCATGTCTGGTTCAGGTTATCGATTGAGTTACGAATCGGTTTGGGAACTGCCCAGGCCCAGGCCTTGCCGACAGGTCGCAACGCATGATGATAGGCCCACATCTGTATGCCATACATCTTGCGATTGACAGGCTCATAGGGGTCGTTTGCTTCCTTGTAGTCTGCAAGGGCTTCCGGGTCTTTAGGTGGCGGATTACGCCAGCTGGCGCAGGCGCTCAGAGAGAGCAGGGCTGTCAGTCCGACAAGAAGACGGCCACCTTTACGCTGCTTGTGCCGTTGCGTCCGGTTCTCGACGGCAGATCCGGTATCAGGCCGGTTATCGGAATCACCTAGCGGTGCGGTCATCGCAGTCCCCAAGTCGTGTCAGCGCGCCTGGCTGCGCCAGAATCTGCGCACAAGCCCACGATCGTTTCGTTACAGGCTGTGAACAGCCCCGGTTTCAATAGCCTGAAAGCGCCGCCACAGATGCAGCATGACACCATCTCCTTTGGGGGAGAAGACATCAATGCTGTCTCTCTGGAGACGCAGCATTGTGGTTTTTTAGCATGATGTCCGACAGATGCCAGACCGTAGATGTCAACTCATGCTCCCTGCCTAGCGTTTGAGGAGGGCCACGGTTGGCGAAGATGGATTCCAAGTATTTTGACATGGATCGTTTCTCCTACCAGTGTGGCGTCAAATCAACAGATGGAAGCACCTTTCCCATGAGAGCAATTGTTATGAGCGCTGTTTGTCTGGCGGCGTTTGCCAGTATGGTAGATGGTGCGGCGCTGGCAGCGCCGGCTGTGACGGTTCAGCCCTGGGGCAAGACTCCGGGTGGTCAGGACGTCAAGATCATCACACTGACCAATGACCACGCCATGACTGTTCGGGTTATCACCTATGGCGGAATCATCCAGTCCGTTGAGGCCCCGGATCGTGCTGGCCATGTCCAGGATCTGGTCCTCGGTTTCGGGACACTTGAAGGCTATACGAAGGACTCGGCAGAAGGAGGGCTGTTTTTTGGCGCCATGATCGGCCGTTACGCCAATCGTCTGGCCCATGGCTCCTTTACGATAGATGGCAAGAGCTATCACACCGATCTGACTGATCCGCCAAATGCCTTGCATGGTGGCAAGATCGGCTTTGACAAACACGTCTGGACACTGGTCGATACCAGAAAGACTGCCGGAGAGGCTTCCGTCACGTTGCGTCTGGTCAGCCCGGACGGTGATCAGGGGTTTCCGGGAACGCTGACGACCAGCATTACTTATACACTCAATGACAATAACGCGCTCAGCCTGCATTATCAGGCCACCACAGACGCACCAACCGTGCTGAATCTGACCAATCACAGCTACTGGAATCTGAACGGCGAAGGTTCGGGTTCGATTGAGAACGAGGTTCTTCGGGTTAATGCAGAGCGTTACACTCCGACGGATTCGACCTCGATCCCGACAGGAGAGCTGGCCCAGGTCGAAGGAACACCACTTGATTTCCGCAAGCCTGCACGTATTGGCGATCGCCTGCGCAATGATTTCATCCAGATGATGTACGCGCGCGGTTATGATCATAACTGGGTCGTCGAGGGAGAATATGGCAAAGCACCACGCCCCGCAGTGACGGTGTATGATCCGGCTTCGGGTCGTACGCTCGATGTCTTGACCAATCAGCCTGGTGTTCAGATCTACACATCGAATTCCCTGACCGGGAAATATGCCGGTATCTCACATCGTGCCTATCGTCAGACCGATGCCCTAGCTATCGAGGCGGAGCATTTTCCGGACAGCCCCAATCATCCGTCTTTCCCGACGACGGAGCTACGTCCGGGTCAGAAATTCGACTACACGACCATCTTCAAGCTCGGCACGCGCTGAGCTTACCCTGCCTGTCTTGTCTCTGGGCAGGCAGGCTTCAGGCGTCTCTGTGATGGCGACGACGGTGATGGCCAGGATCAGGCCTGAATTCCCGATGCGTCACGAAGACGCCCCGATCCGCTGCCAAATGCAGTACGGTCAGCTTTTCCTTTACCAGTCCGGTATGCAGATCAGTAAAAGCGGCGACACGATGTTTGACCTCGATCTCGAGCGGTCGTTCGATTTCCAGCGCAAGACGGTGGCTACGCCAGGTCATGGCCAGTTCGGTCTCACCATGAAAGCGTCCATAGCGGAGCGACATCGCGTCTTTCTGCACGATCTGATGTGCTGCATTGCTCAACATAAACAGACCGGCCAACGCAGCGGCAGCATGGCCGATACGGCAAAACTGGGCATGGCTGAGCAAAGGAAGCACAATTTTTGTGATCTTGAGGGCTGCAAGGGCAGAGACGCCGACACAGAGCCCAGCCACAAGTACGGGGCCGTCAAATAATCCAAAACGGGCGTACAGACAGAGTTTTATGGCATGGAGCAGGACTTCGTTTGCTGCACGCGTGGCAATGATGGCTTCTTTCTGCAGGCCCAGTTTCTGGTAAAAGCGATTGAACAACAGTCCCGTGGCGCCAGTGAAACCCGAGATGAACCCGGCAGCCAGGCCAATGGCGGGCAGATACTTCCAGGCGCCCTGATCGGTCATGACCGGTGAGGCTGGGCGTAGCAGCAGCACAACATTGCCACTCAGAAACAGGCCCAGAAACATTTCAAGATAGACCGGGGGCATGAGCCGCAGACAGAACACACCCAATGCGGCGGCAGGCAAGGCGGCGGGCAGGAAACAGGACACGACGCGCCAGTCAATCGCATGACGGAAGGTCGCAATCCGGCCGATCGTGCTGCACATGGTTCCCAGAGAAAGCGCGGCCGGTATCTTCGACGCAGTCAGGAGCAGGCCGAGAACAGGCATGATAACCAGACCCGCTCCGCCACCTGCCACAGAAGAAATGGTGAAAGCCCCGCAGGACAGGCAGAAAAGCAGCACAAAAACCAGCATGATCCTCGCATTCCGTCTCAATAGCCCGACTCAGGGCTGGGGAAGGCAGCGATCGTTGAATCTATATGAGAATTATTCTCAATTTGATATCAAATCATGTCAGGTTGTCAGAACGATCAGAGTTTTCGGTCGCGTTTGATCCTGTCCCAGGCGGCATTGATGCGTGCGACACGATCAGCCGCTTTGGCCATGGCATCGGGGCTGAGATTTTTCTGCCCCAGAACGTCAGGATGATGCTCCCTGATCAGGACGCGCCACCGTGTACGTACTTCCTGGTCACTTGCTGAACGAGAAAGGCCAAGCTCGACATAGGCATCGTTTTCATTGCTCGCCGAAGCGGAGCGTCCGGTTTCAGCCCGGTCCCAGGCTCCGGGAGGCAAGCCGAAAGCCGTATGGATCTTTCTGAGAAAAGCTGTTTCGGCAGGGTTGAGAGGCGCACCGGGGGGCAGATCGGCTCTGGCAATAACGAAAAGTGCCATCAGCAGATTTTCGAGTGGTGCGCGATCCTTGGCGAATCCCTTTCCAAGCTCGCGCGCATACATTTCAAAATCATCCGTCCGGTCACGTGCGCGGTCGAAAAGCATGCCGATTTCCCGGCTGTTTTCTGCCGGAAACTGGAAAAGAGATTTGAAAGCTGAGATCTCTGCCTTGTTCACAGGCCCATCGATCTTGGCCATCTTGGCGCAAAGTGCAACCAGACCGATGGCATAAAGCTGATCGGTCTTGCCAAGCAGGGTTGCCATCTTGGCGGCCGCCATGAACGCTGCCCCATTTGGATCGGGCTGGCCTTTTGTGCGCCAATGCTCATGCCAGCCACCGGCTGGCGTTTCAAGCAGCGAGCCGCGATCGGCGGCATGACCGAGCGCCGCCCCCATGAGCGCGCCCATCGGTCCACCCACTGCGAAACCGGCTACACCACCGAACATCTTGCCCCAGAATGCCATGGTCTATCGGTAGCATGAGGCAGGGGATGAGTTCAAACGATGGCTGACGGATTGGCACAGGGCAGATCAACTGTACCCTCATCATTCCTGACGGAAAGGCGCGGCAGGCTCTGGCTGATCGCACTGGTCAGCGCTGTCAGATCATAGGGCTTGGGCAAAATCGTAACGGACGGATCGCCCTGTACAGAATGAGCGTCACCTGTAGCAAAAATGATTCCGATATCCGATTTGAGGCTACGGGCCTGAGTGGCGAGATCCTTGCCGGAAAGACCTGGCAGGTTCACGTCCGTCAGCAGTACGTCAACTGGCATTGTCTGGAGTACGATCAGGGCCTCGGCATAATCGCTGGCCTCTATCATCAGATAACCGGAATCCTTGAGCATTTCTGACGTTGTCTGTCTGATCAGACGGTCATCCTCAACCAATAGGATTGTGAGGTAGAGGGAGCGAGAGGGGGCAGAGCCGTCTGATGTCGCATCGGCAGAATGAGAGAGCGGGTGGATCTGCCGTTCTGATATGGCCGGATCTGCGGCCTGCTGACGTTGCGCACGATTGGCAAGAACATGGCGGAATTTCCGTGCCAACGCGTCGCGCGTATAGGGTTTAGAAAGAAGCTCCACTCCGGCATCAAGCCGGCCGCCATGGACGATCGAGTTTTCGGTATAACCCGAGGTAAACAGGACAGCGATATCAGGCAGACGCTCTTTGGCGCGCCGGGCCAGTTCCGGGCTTTTGAGCGTTCCTGGCATCACCACATCAGTAAACAGCATGTCGATGGGAATGCCGCTTTCGATCACCACAAGAGCATTGGCGGCATCCGTTGCCTTTAGCACCTGATAGCCAAGATCGGAGAGCATTTCGACCACCGTAGCCCGCACTTCGTCGTCATCTTCAACAACGAGTACTCTCTCGGTGCCGCCTGTAGCGGGGGTCATGTGGAGGTCAGTTTCCACATCCTCGGCATCTATCGAACGTGGCAGATACAGCTTGATTGTCGTGCCTTCATCCGGCTCGGAGTAGATATTGATATGGCCACCGGATTGTTTGACGAAACCATAGACCATTGACAGCCCGAGGCCTGATCCCTTGCCTTCGGCCTTGGTAGAGAAAAAGGGCTCAAACACTTTCGACAGGATCTCGGGAGTCATGCCAGTGCCGGTATCCGAAACAGCAAGCAGTACGTACTGACCTGCTTTGACGTCGTCATGCTGGCGCACATAGGAATCGTCGAGCAGGGCATTACCCAGTTCGATTGTCAGTTTGCCATGGCCATCCATGGCATCACGGGCATTGATGGCGAGGTTGAGAAGTGCATTCTCGATCTGCGCGGGATCGATAAAAGTGTTCCACAATCCTGCCGAGACAACTGTCTCGATCTCGATTCCCTCGCCAATGGCACGTCGGAGCATTTCGTCCATGCCACGTACAAAACGCGTGACATTCACGATCTTCGGCTCCAGCGCCTGACGACGCCCGAACGCCAGAAGCTGGCTGGCCAGGCGCGAGCCACGCTGCACACCGCCCATGGCGCTACTCACGTGACGCTCCGCGCGTGCGTTGCCGGCAACATCCTTGCCCAGTAGCTGCAGATTACCGCTGATCACCTGAAGCAGATTATTGAAATCATGGGCCACACCGCCGGTCAGTTTGCCGATGGATTCCATTTTCTGTGCCTGGGCAAGACGGGTTTCTGCCTGACGGCGCTCGGCAATTTCCTCTATGACGCGATTTTCGAGGGTTTCATTAAGCTTGCGCAGCTGCTCTTCGGCGCGCTGGCGATGGCTTACCTGACGCGCCAAATCATCGGCGCGCTCACGCAAGGCAGCTTCTGCCGCACGTTGGTGAGTGATGTCCGAATGCACACCAACCCATTCGGTTATAACACCTTCATCATTCAGAATTGGCAGGGCGCGTATGGCGAAATTCCGCCAGACCCCTTCGCGGCTCAGAACGCGATGTTCGTGAACAAACATGCTGCGTGCTGTGACAGAGGTATTCCACGCGACAATGGTCGCGGCTGCATCATCGGGATGAACGGCATTGGCCCAGCCGAAACCCTGATAGGCGTCATAACTCTGTCCCGTCAGTGCAGCCCAGCCAGGCTGCTCGCCAGTCATGCGGCCATCGGCACTATTGGTCCAGAGTACACCATGAACAGCCCGCATTGCCGTACGAAAGCGAAGATCGCTGGCGGCGACCTCGGCAATGCGCCTTGCCCGTTCTTCGATGTCAATGCCAAGGATATGGACGCCATGCACGACGCCCTCACCATCTGTATGGGGTACATAGCGGAATTCGGTGTGGCGCAATGTGCCATCGCGCTGTGGCAAGAGTGTTTCGGCTGTGATTGTCTGGCCGGAAAGGGCGCGTTCCAGATCCGGTCGTCTGTCTTCGTAAACGCGCGCACCCAGCACTTCGGACACGGGACGATTGATAATACTGTCCAGCTTCAGACCAAGCAGAGTCTCATAGGCTGCATTGGCAAAGCGATAGACATGGGCCTGATCGACGTAGGAGACGAGCATTGGCGTTGCATTGGTGACACGAAGCAGATTGGCTTCGCTTGCAGCAAGACGGGCTTCGGCTTTCACACGCTCGGTATTGTCGACCACAGTGCAGAGTACGCCAGCTGCATGCCCATCCGTCTCGAAAACCGGAGTGTAGTAAAGATCAAGCGTGAAGCTGTCACGTCTATGCGGATGATCGAACCTGATATGGCGATTACGGAATGTCGCGGCCTGACCGTGAAGCGCCTGCTCAAGCACGGGCTTCTGCCATACCCATAGTTCGGGAAAGGCCTCGTCGCCGCGGATACCCAGCGCACAAGGATGCCGGTCACCGGCAATACGGCTGAAGGCATCATTGTAGAACAGGATATGATCAGGTCCCCAGAAAAGCATTTTAGCGACCGGAGAATTAACGATGTTTGTGATCGTGGCGCGCAGGACGTCAGACCACAGGGACAGGGCACCCACAGGGTTATGAGCCCAGTCAAGCGCGCGTATCAGGGCACCGCATTCCCCGCCTGCAAGCGGGAACGCCCTGGCATCGCGCAAAGCTGCTGCCTCGCGCTTCTGCCGTAAAAGAGACAAACCGGCCTTCAGGGCTTCTTCCGCAGAGGCAAACGCACCTTGGGAGAGTTCCGCTTCAAGGGCGCGTGAAAATGCTTCCGAAAAGGGAAGCGGAAATGAGGGACGAGATGTCATGAATCGACAGGGCCCTTGCGCCACAGTGAAAGCGGGAATTCAAATCGTTAATTATCGACAACGAATGTCATTGACCAGAGAAAAGCCTTCGTCGAGCAGGGATGGTGCCGGGCAGACCGCCTTGCGAAGCAAACGGTCAGACCAGATCAGGGTTGCGCGATTCCTTCCCGTATCGGCCTGCCTTGTCGAGCAGGAGATGGCATCATGATATCTTCTGCTCGACAAGGTCTGTATCAGGTGATAATTATCGGTTTATCGATATTAAGAGAATAATCATGATACCCATGCGTGAGACAGCCTCGCAGGTTTCCCTGCTTCTCAAGGTTCTCGCCCATCCGGAGCGCCTGATGATCGCCTGTCTTCTGGTCGGTCAGGAATTGTCTGTCGGTGCGATCGAAAAGATGCTCGGCATCGGCCAGCCTGGTTTGTCTCGCCACCTCACCAGCCTGAGGGCCGCACGCGTCGTCAGTTTCCGTCGTGAGGGCAGTTCTGTCTTCTACCACTTGGCCGATGAAAAAGCCGGGGATGTTATTGCAGCGCTACATACCATCTATTGTGAGCCTCGCGCTGACGATGGAGCATTCTGATGGTGCCTTTCTTCACCAGTCTTCTGGGGGGTGTGCTGATCGGGACAGCCTGCACGATCTATCTTATGGGGATCGGGCGCATAGCCGGGATCAGTGGCATGGCTGCAAAGTTCCTCAACAGGCAGGCTGATCGCCCGGCTGTTATCTTTCTTCTGGGTCTGATGGTTGCGCCTCTTCTCTGGCGAGGTATCTCGGGTCACTGGCCTCCTCTGACAATCAGGGAGCCCTGGTTTGTGGTTGTCCCTGCCGGCGTTCTGGTCGGCTTCGGGTCGCAGATGGCATGTGGCTGCACTAGCGGCCATGGTGTGATGGGGCTGGCGCGTCTGTCTCCCCGGTCTCTTGTCGCTGTTGGGTGTTTCATGACTGCCGCAATCGCAACAGCCATCTGCGCCCATCACATGGCAGGGTGGTGGACAAGACCGTGAAGCGCTTTGGCCTTGCTGCGCTATGCGGCGTGATATTCGGGCTTGGTCTCATATCGGGGGGGATGACCGACTCTGAAACCATCCAGTCCTTTCTGATGCCTGGCCGGGACTGGAACCCCTCTTTGATGGTCGTGCTGGGTGGTGCGGTCTGTGTGACATTTGCTGGCCTGAGACTGCAAAAGCGCATGGTGCGTCCATGGTACGATGCCCGGTTTCATCTCCCCGGGAAAACCCGGATTGACGCGCATCTCGTCTTGGGAAGCATCCTTTTCGGTATCGGATGGGGATTGATCGGCTTATGTCCGGGGCCAGCTATCGCCGCCATTTTGTTCGGTGGTGCCAAAGCCCTGCTGTTTCTGGTTTCCATGGGCGCAGGTATTGCGTTGTTTCATGGTGTGTTCAGCCGAGATCCGGGGTGAGTCTGTAACCGGAGTGACTGGCGACTGAACCGCCCGGCAGAATCAATGCTGGTGATCAGCAAGACAAGAGACTGGCAAAAGCGCGGGCGGGATCGTGCACCAATGGTTTTCCAGCCAGAAAAATGTAAAAAAAAAGAAGATTATTGCTGCAGATCATTCTGTTCTTGATATCGGAGACAGCCCGATTGTCCGTGCATTGCGTATTCTACCTCAACGGAAAAGATTTCTCGGTACTTACCTGTGCAGGGTTCGGTTCCTTTCCTGCCTATTCCGGGTCTGGCGACTTGACCAATCGTTCCGCTGCGACCGGCAACAGGAATAATGGCCCCCTTCCGCTAGGGCTTTATCATATCCTCGATCGGCAGTGCGGAGGCCGCCTGGGTGGTGTCAGGGATCATATCGGTGATTTCTTTGCGGGTACCCGTCGTCAGGACTGGTTCGCTCTCTACCGTGATGATGGCGTCATAGATGATCAGACATCGATAGATGGCATAAGACGAGGCGCTTTCCGGCTGCATCCGGTCGGGTTCTGGGGGATCAGCAAGGGATGCATCACGCTACCCGATACCCATGATTTCTATCGCCTGCGTGAGTTTCTGCTTGCGCAACCTATCGTCTATCTGAACGGAATGCGTTCCTACGGGACGCTGGAAGTCAAATGAAAGTGCTTGTTACCCTGCCGGTCGCTCTTCTTGTCTATCTTGCTCTGGGCAATGCGACGCATCACTATTTTGCCTGGTCAGGTCGGACATGGAAGATCCTGTCACCTGTCTTTTATCTCAATGACACTCTTGGTCTGGGTCTGAGCCAGGCCAGCATCATCATGGCGACGATGATGCTGGTCAGCATCGTTCTGGCGTATGTCATCGTGACGGGGCTGGGCGCATTGATGGGCCGCCGTCGCAGGGGCTGACAGTCACAGGGTGCCGAAGGAAGTGGTGATAATCCCGACGGCTTGATGCTTACATACGTTGACGGATCATGTTCACGTGCTGCGCAGAAAAACCAGACAAGCCACCCGTAATGCCGAGGCAAGCGGGCGTTCCGGTGGACGGGTCGCATCGATACTGGCGATCAGAAAGGCGAGAGAATTATCTGCGCTCATTTCTTCCAGCACGGCCCAGAATTCAGGCTCAAGGGCGATACTGGTGCGATGGCGTGACAATGTGAAGCTGCGTTTGACGAGATCACTCATTCGGTGCGGCTTTCTGTAATTCGGTTTGTGCCCATGCGGCAGCGTCAGCGACAATCGGGCTTTCGTCCTGCGTCAGATGCGCGACCAGTGGCAGATGCGCGCGATCGCCGGAATTACCGAGCGCAATCAGCACATTACGCACAAAGCGATTGCGTCCGATACGCTTGATGGGCGAGCCGGAGAAAAAGCTGCGGAATCCGGCATCGTCCAGCCGGGCCAGATCATCCAGTCTGGGCGCCATCAGATCGGCCCGGGGCTGAAGCTTCATGTGGCGTGACGTTGCAGCAAAACGGTTCCATGGGCAGGCATTGAGACAGTCATCGCAGCCATAGATTCGATTACCCATGGCTCTGCGAAATTCGACCGGGATCGGCCCGTCATGCTCAATGGTGAGATAGGCAATGCAGCGTCGGGCATCGAGCGCATAGGGACGAGGAAAGGCATCGGTAGGACAGGCTGCTAGGCAGCGCGTGCAACTGCCGCATGACCCGGCGCGAGGCGGTGAGGCGGCAAGTTCGAGCGTGGTATAGATCTCGCCCAGAAGCAGCCAGGAGCCATGAACGCGTGAGACGACATTGGTGTGCTTGCCCTGCCAACCGAGCTGGGCCTGCTCGGCCAGAGGCTTTTCCATGACCGGTGCCGTATCGACAAACACCTTCACCTCTGTGCCATCACCGCCAACATCCTGACGCACCACGAATTGCGCGAGATGCTTGAGCATACCTTTGAGCACATCATGATAGTCGCGATGGCGGGCATAGACCGAGATCGTGCCGGTATCGGGCTGGTCGAGCGTTTCGGCAGGGTCGGCCTCGGGTGCGTAGGAAAGCCCGAGCGAAATCACGCTGCGGACTTCAGGCCAGAGCGCCCTGGGGTCGCCACGCTGCTCGATGCGCTGCTCCATCCAGCCCATCGTGCCGTGACGTCCGTCCTCGACAAACTGGCGCAGACGCGTGCGGGCTTCCTCGGGCAGGGAAGCGTCACAAAAGCCGATCGCATCGAAGCCGAGATGCCGCGCATGGTCGGCAATGCGGTCTTCGATGCTCTTCGTCATGCTGTATGGGTCATGGCACGGGCGGCCAGTCCGGCTGGGGGAATTCGTCCTGCGTCCAGTCCCCCGCAGCCCAGTCGGCGCGCAAGGCGATGGCCTTTTGCGGCAGGGTGCCATCGACGATGGCCGCACGGATCTGGCGCATGAGACGCTGGTAATAGGCGAGATTATGCCATGTCAGCAGCATCGGCCCGAGGATCTCATTGGCACGGAAGAGATGATGCAGATAGGCGCGGCTGTGGCGCGAACAGGCCAGACAATCGCAATCAGGGCTTATCGGACGGTTATCTTCTGCATGGCGGGCATTACGCAGGTTCAGTGTGCCGCGCTCGGTATAGGCGCGCGCCGTACGGCCTGCGCGCGTGGGCATAACGCAATCGAACATGTCCACGCCGCGCTCGACACCGCCCAGCAGGTCATCGGGCGTGCCGACACCCATCAGATAACGGGCATGGTCGTGCGGCAGGAGCGGAGTGGTGAAGTCGAGTGTCGAGAACATGAGTTCCTGACCTTCACCCACTGCCAGACCGCCAATGGCGTATCCCTCGAAGCCGATATCGGTCAGGGCCCTGGCCGAGCGCGTACGCAGATCGCGTTCCGTTCCGCCCTGAACAATACCGAACTGCCCATAGCCGGGACGCTGCAAAAAGGCCTCACGCGAGCGCGCTGCCCAGCGCATGGAAAGCTCCATGGAGGATTCCAGACGTTCGGGCGTGGCGGGCAGAGCCGGGCATTCATCGAAGCACATGGTGATGGTGGCATCGAGCGCGTGCTGGATATCCGTGCTGCTCTCAGGTGTCAGGCGATGCTTGGATCCATCGATATGAGAGTTGAAGGTCACGCCATCCTGGTCGAGCTTGCGCAGCGCGCCGAGCGACATGACCTGAAACCCGCCTGAATCGGTCAGGATCGGGCCGGACCAGTCCATCATGCGATGCAGACCGCCCATCTTGCGCACGCGCTCGGCGCCGGGGCGAAGCATAAGATGATAGGTATTGCCCAGAATGATGCCTGCGCCTGTCGAGCGCACGGCATCCATGGTCATGGCCTTGACCGTGCCCACCGTGCCCACCGGCATGAAGGTAGGGGTCGGGATCGTGCCATGAGCGGTATGCAGATGGCCTGCGCGTGCCTGCCCGCAGCAGGCCTGCGCCTTCCACTGCATTTTCGTGGCGTTTTCTGTCATGGCGCGCGATCCAGCAAGCAGGCATCTCCGTAGGAATAGAAGCGGAATTTCTCGGCGATGGCATGAGCATAGGCCGCACGCATCGTGTCTGTGCCCGCCAGCGCGCAGACAAGCATGAAGAGTGTCGAGCGTGGCAGATGAAAATTGGTCATCAACCGGTCAACAGCGCGGAAACGATAGCCGGGCTTGATAAAAATGGCTGTCTCGCCTTCCCATGGATGTACGATACCGTTTTCATCTGCTGCACTTTCCAGCAGGCGCAAGCTGGTTGTGCCAACCGCGACGACCTTCCTGCCGCTGGCCCGCGTGTCATTGATGAGCTGCGCCGTATGGGCGTCGATACGCCCCCATTCCGCATGCATCTTGTGACTGGCGATATCGTCTCGTACAGGCAGGAACGTCCCTGCGCCGACATGCAGCGTCAGCGTATGGCGCGTTACGCCACGCGCATCGAGCGCGGCCAGAAGCCCGGGGGTGAAATGCAGCCCTGCGGTCGGGGCTGCAACCGCGCCCTTGTAGCGCTCGAAAATGGTTGCATAATCGCTGTCATCCTGAGCCGTAGGACCAGCAGGACGGTCGATATAAGGCGGCAGGGCCAGCGCACCGACACGCTTCAGAAATTCGTCGAACGCCGTGCCTTCTGCCGAAAACCGCATGGAAATGGCGCCATCGCCTTCATTTTCGACCACTTCTGCCGTGACCGGATCAGTGCCGAAACGCAGCGTGTCACCGGGGCGCAGCTTGCGGGCATTTTTTGCGAGAGCATGCCAGTTGCCATCACTCAGAATGCGATCGAGCGTGATACCGATTTTTGCCTCGCCACGCTGTGCCGCCAGCTGGGCACGAATAACCGCCGTGTCATTGGCAATCAGGAGATCGCCCGGCTCGAGCAGCGAGGGCAGATCGACGATGCGATGTTCAGCCAGAGGCTGACCGGCGGCAACACGCAACAGACGGGCGCTGTCACGCGGGCGGGCGGGTTCCAGAGCGATATTGTCGCGCGGAAGATCGAAGTCGAAATCGGATATCTGCATGGGCGGCTTCGTTTAGGCCAGATCGGACGGAAAAGGCCAGCGCAAATCCTGAATCCCGGGCGAAGGACACGGCCATAGAGGCGCCTCCCGGAGGAGGGGGCATTTGTCCGGACCCTGTCGTTCGAGTCCGGGCAGAGAGAAGAGCGTGTATCTAGATCACGGCTTTCTGTTAGGCGCAGGGGTCTGCGCTCTCTGTTTCGTTGTGTTTTTTCGGGCAGAGTTTCAGCTGGTCTATCAGCCAGCGTCCGGCAGGGCCTGGCGGTTCGGCGGTGGAATAGACAACACTCATCGGCATATTGGCCCCGCCGGGAGGGGAAAACCCTTCGATCGTGAGTTCGACAAGTCTGCCAGCGGCCAGATCGGCGGCGATGCTGTGAACGGGCATGCCTCCCCAGCCCAGCCCTCCAAGCAGAAAATGATGCTTTGCGTAGAGATCAGCCAGACGCCAGGTGAAAGGAGACAATACGCCCCGTTCACGTCCTGCAGAGAGATCCGTGCGGTCTGTCAGTACAAGTTGCACATGCTTTGCGAGTTCGTCACGAGGGATTGGTCCTTCATGACGCGCCAGAGGATGTTCGGCAGAGGCAACCATCATGAAACGTATTTCGCCAAGCGCCTCGGTCGAGCAGGAAGGCGGAACATCCGGCAGGGGGCCGGCAATGGCGATCTGGGCACGCGAGTCCAGAATGGGCTGGAATACTCCGCCCAGTGCCTCGACAAAAAGACGCAGTGGCGTATGGGGGAAAGTTTCCCGAAAGCCGCGCGCCACGCGTGTCATCCGGTCCATGGGAAAAAAGACATCGACCACGACAGCCAGTTCGGGTTCGACACCCGATGACATGCCATATGCCCGCGCCTTCATGTGATCGACATTCAGAACAATGCCGCGAGCATCAGCAAGGAGTGCTTCCCCCGCCTTGGTCAATTGCGGATAGCGACCAATACGCTCGAAAAGCTGGACGCCGATCTGTGCTTCAAAGGTCGCAATCATTTCACTGATTGCAGGCTGCGAGCGCCGGAAGCGCCGGGCCGCAGCAGAGAAACTGCCCTCATCGGCTGCCGCTATGAAAACGCGGAGCTGGTCGAGAGAGATCCTGTCAAGCATCGAGCCGTCACCTATCGTTCAAAGCGATACTATCTATCGGAATATATTGACTGTCGAGATGGGTCCTGATGTGAGACGGTCAACAGAACACAGCATTCAGCGCTCGTTCTGCGGGTATGTTGCATTGCTGGACCCAAGAGGAAAAAGGCGAGGAAATCATGAAGATCCTTCATCTTGATTCGAGCATTCTGGGCGATAATTCGGCGAGCCGTGCCCTTACGGCAGAAACCATTGCCCATCTGAAAACTGCCCATCCCGAGGCAGTGATTACCTATCATGATCTTGCAGCCCATCCTATCCCCGAGCTCGGGCCGGCGCATGTGGCGGCCCGTTTTGGTGCAGAGGTGACAGACGAGACGTTGAAGGCTGATATCGCCCGCGGTGATACCTTCATCGACGAGTTGTTCGCTGCCGATATCGTGGTTGTCGGCGTACCCATGTACAATTTCACGATCTCGGCCCAGCTCAAGAACTGGTTTGATCGCATCATGGTAGCGGGCCGGACCTTCCGTTATGGCGAGAACGGCCCGGTTGGCCTGGTGCCGGAGGGCAAGAAGATCATTCTCATCTCCACGCGTGGTGGTCAGTATGGCGCGGGTCATCCTGCAGCTTCAATGGACCATCAGGAACCTTATGTCTCCGCGGCACTTGGTTTTGTCGGGCTGAAGGATCTGACATGGATCCGTGCTGAAGGGCTCAGCCGTGGTGGCGATGCACGTGAAAGCGCAATGAGTGCTGCGCGCGCTGCAATCGCTGCTCTGTAAGACCAGTCTGAGAACAGGAATTTCCTCTATGAAAAAAACTTTTCTGGCCAGTGCCGCCCTCCTGACGGCATTTGGCGCTTTGTCCATGCCGCAAGCCCGGGCGCAACAGGGCGGTACGCCTGACCCCAAAGCGGTTCAGGCGGGCAGTTATGCAGTCGAGCCCTATCATACGCAGATCAGCTTTTCTCTGCTGCATATGGGCTTTACCGGTTTTTCGGGTTTCTTCTCTCAGGCTTCAGGCACGCTGACGCTTGATCCGGCTCATATCGATGCAACAAAGCTCGAGGTGACTTTGCCGATCAGCTCGGTTCAGACAACGGTTGCCAAACTTGATGGTGAGCTCAAGGGCGCCGACTGGTTCGATGCGGACAAGTTTCCTACAGCTCATTTTGTCTCGACCCGTGTAGTCAAGACGGGCGCAAAGACTGCCAATATCACCGGTGATCTTACCCTGCATGGTGTAACGCATCCGGTCACGATCAAGGCCCGCCTGATTGGCAGTGGTGTAAACCCGCTCGACAAGAAAGAGACTGTCGGCTTCGAAGGCGACGCCGTGATCATGCGCTCTGCTTTTGGCGTAAGCCGTTACGTGCCGCTGGTGGCTGACAGCGTCACCTTGCATATTGCCGGTGCCTTTGAACGCCAGTCCTGATCCAGGGTCTTTGCAGGTATCGTTTCCGATGACGACAAGCAGTGAGCGATACGGCGCTGTTGCCATGATCCTGCACTGGATCATGGCACTGGGCATTCTGTTCATGCTCGGACTGGGATTGGTTATGGTTCATGGTTCTCTTGATCCGGGAATCATGTACAGGCTTTTCCAGCTTCATAAATCGATCGGCATCACACTTCTTGCTGTGGCCTTGCTGCGTGTGGTCTGGCGCTTTCTTCATCATCCACCGGCATTTCCAGCAAGTATGTCGCTGGGCGAGATCCGATTGGCGAAGCTCGCCCATGCTCTGCTTTATATGGAGCTGTTCTTTATGCCACTGAGTGGCTGGGCCCTGGTATCGAGTTCGGTCTTTGCCATTCCGACAGTGCTGTACGGAATTGTGCCCTGGCCAGACCTGCCTTTTTTTGAGCATCTCACAAACAGGCAGCCGGTCGAAGATGCTTTTACCCTGCTGCATGCCTATGGCGCTTATGCCCTCATTGCAGTGGTGGGTCTGCATATGATGGCAGCGTTGAGACATCATTTTTTCCTGCGCGACGGGGTGCTGCTGAGGATGTTGCCTGCAACCCGAAGAACTCCTGACCGGACACATCTGAAATGAATCATATCATCCGAACTCTCGCTCCTGCGCTCGTTTTGGGCACTGGAATTGTCTGCCAGGCGCACACTGTTCAGGCTGCGGAGTGGCAGGTGGAAAAAGACCATAGCGTACTCGGTTTCACGGGTATGCAGACCGGCTCTTCCTTCAAAGGGGCCTTCACCCGTTATGAACCGACAATAGTTTTCGATCCGTCGCAGCCGGAGAAGGGGCACATTGATCTCACGATTGATCTTGCCAGCGCACAGACCGGAGATCGTCAGCGAGATGCGGCCCTGCCGGGGCAGGACTGGTTTGATATCGCCCATTTTCCGAAAGCGCATTTTGTGTCGACGGCGATTCGGCGGATCGCAGGGGAGCATTACGAAGCCGTCGGCACGTTGACGCTGCGCAATCTCAGTCATCCGGTTACACTGGATTTCACACTGCATGTTGATGGCAGAAAAGCCCACGCACAGGGGAATGCCGCATTTTCACGTGCGTTATTTGGTGTGGGTCAGGGGCCATGGGCTTCGGGGCAATGGGTGGCTCTGCCAGTGACGGTCACGTTCGATTTTGTCGCAAACGAGGCCGGGTGAGGAGGTTTTCCGCAGGGGGTGATGTGACAGGCGGAATCGACTAGAGAGGAACAACAAGCCCTACAGGAGATTCCCTAATGTCTTATGCCGCTCTTGACGCTGCCCGCGTCGCCAAGGCCGCCAAATCTGCCCTGACCGCTCTTGGACAGGTCAAGGAACAGTCCGAAACCCATGTCCGTAAAACGGTAATGGTTGAGCGTATCGAAGCATTGGCGGCTGCCGCGGCTGAAACTTCCCTGCCCGGTGGCGGGCTGGTGACCCTGACGTCGGAAGAGTTCTGGCTGATCAGCAAAAACTGGTGATTGACTGGGCGAAAGCGGCACCACCCCGCTTTCGTCCTTTATCCCTGGTAAGAAGCGATCTCGATCAGGTTCTCGTCCGGATCGAGAATATAGACCGAGGTAATGGGCCCAAGCGCGCCGATACGCATAACCGGCCCCTCAATGACGGCCACGCCGCATTTATCGAGATGACGCAGGATATTTTCTGAGTCGATGGCTGTGGTAAAACACAGATCACTGACACCGGGGGCAGCGCGCCGTGCTGTTGTCCAGCCTTCGGAATCCATAGGGCGGAGATTGATTTTCTGCCCACCGAAGCTCAGTGAGACGCGATTATTGCGTCCATATTCCTCGATTTCCATGCCCAGAACGCGCTGATACCAGTTGGCAGAAACGGCGCGGTCACGGACGGTGAGAACGATATGGTCGAGGCGATCGACGGTAAAACGCATGAGGGCCGAACCTTCGCTGACAGGGACGCATCAAACATAAGCGCTTCAAGCATTATCAGGGTTGCGCCCTGCCTGACTAGCTGCCGCTCTCGCCTGATCAGGAATGAAACGGGTCAGAAAGGTCGCGATGGCAGGAGCGACGGCGATCAGCACAAGAAACCGGGCGATCTGCATTGCCATCACGAACGGAACATTGATCGGAGTCGAGGCAGCAATAATTGCGACGGAGTCGGCTCCACCCGGACTGGTAGCCAGATAGGCACTCAGCAAATCGACATGGGCGATATGAGCCAGAGGCCATGAAAGCAGGGCACAGCCCAGAATGAGTATGCTTGTCGAGAGTGTGACGGCAGGCAGGGCGCGCCAGACATGGCTGAGTACGCTGCGGGTAAAACGGCGCCCGATCATCCAGCCAATAACAACGTAGCTTGGGGCGAGTAGCCAGACGGGCAGAGTATAATGCAGCCCCAGTATCGTCTGGCAGACAAGCCCTCCGGCAAGGCTCAACAGCAGAGGTGCTGCACCGAAGCGTACCAGAGGGGTCAGCAGCATGGTTACGGCAATGACTGCGAGGCAGGGCCACCATGGCAGGTCGTGGACAGCCTGGCTGGCATGAAGTGGGCCATGGACCGGAGCAGCAAGATGGGAGACGATCGAGCTTGCAAGCGTAACAAGAAGTACGCGCAGATAAACCATGAAGGCGACGAGCCGCTGATCGGCACCGTAGCTTTCACAAAGAAGAGTCATGGCAGTGGCCGCACCGGGAGAAGAGCCCCAGAGCGCCACATTGCCCGGCATTACCCGCAGGCGGGCCAGAATATAGCCAAGAGTAAAACTGAGAAAAATGACCGAGAAGACACCGCCCAGAAAGATCGCCCACTGATCAACAATCTCACGCAATACCTTCAGAGTGAGGCTATGGGCCATAAGCTGGCCAATGACCGACTGGGCCAAAGGTGGCAGGCGTCGGTCAAGCGGTATGGTTATACCGCAGGCAGCCACTATGATTGCGGCGATCATTGGTCCGACCAGAAAAGCAGCCGGGAAACCGGCGAGGGACAATCCCGTTGCGAAAACGGCGGAGAGCCCTGCAAGTCCGATGACGATCCACGTCTGGGCAATCATCTGATCGTCATCACGCGGTGAAACGGATCTGGTCTGTCTGCGTCACGCGACACAGGCGAGGAAAAAGGCGACTGAAGGCCATGTCATGCAGATCCTTGTCGAGAGATGTGCAAGCGTCTTCGGGTATCACGAAGTCATAACCAAGTTCCCAGCCATGGCGCAGGGTCGATTCTACGCCAAAATTTGTCGCAATGCCTGCCATGACAACCGTCCTTATTCCACGGCGACGCAGCTGAAGATCGAGATCGGTTCCTGTAAAAGCCCCCCACTGGTGTTTCAGCACGACCAGATCACCTTCCTGACGCAGTCCGGGAGCAAGATCGCTCCAGTCTGCCGGCAAGGGGGAGGCATGAGAGAGCGGAGCATCGACATTCTGGGGCGGGACATCGGCAAAATCGGGCGCGAAGCCGACATAAACGAGCACGACCGGCACACCGGCATCCCGTGCCTGCCGGGCCAGCATCATGCCTCTGTCCAAGACGTCTTTGCTGGAATGCGGCACGACGGGCATATTCAGTATCCCTTTCTGAAGATCGATCAGAACAAGTGCCGTTGTTTTGGGATCAAGAGCAATCATGGGAGATCTTTCCGTTCATGGACACGTTACCGCCCAGTTATGCGAGGAAATCCTCTCATAAGTCAAATGCCATTGCGCCCAAAAGGCAGCGCGGGCGTGAACGCGTAGCGCGTATCCTGGACGCAGCAGGGGAGTTGTTTGTCCAGAAAGGGGTTGATGGCGCGACCATGACCGAAATTGCGGCGCGTTCCGGCACGGCAATAGGCTCGCTCTATCGATTTTTTCCTACGAAAGAGAGTCTGTCGCACCTGCTGCTCGAACGTTTTATTCATGATCGTCTGGAGAGACTCGACGAGCTGGCAGCCGGGGCTCAGCCAGGGGATTTCGAGAAAATCGCAAAGGGATTGTTGCGTGTCTGGCTCGATAAGCGAAACGAGCGTGACTATACGACGCTGCTCCTTGCCGCCCGACCTGATGGAGAAGAATCGGCACGGGCCTGGCGTGAGCAGTTTCTGGCGAGAGTGGTTGCGATACTTGAGAAATCCGGACCTGAGGCGCAGATGACGGCGCCGGCGCGAGGCAAGGTTCTGCTCCATTTGCTCAAGCTTGCACCGGAGCTGGTAAGGAACGAGGAACAGGTGATGATTGAAGAGATTCTCTACAAACTTGTTCTGTCGCTCGTAAGCGTAGGCTGACTTACTGGATTTGCTGAAAGGATTGGTGCGTAACGCCAATCCTTTGCAGGTGTGGGTGTCAGTGGGGACGCTTGCGGAAAGCGTCGAGGCTGACAACCTGGGCATCTTCGCCCGAGATCTGGGGGCTGGTCTCTTCCTGCGATCCGGAATCTGTTTCTTCTGCTTCAGTTGCCATCTCGCCCGGATCGACTGTGAAGCGTAGTGCCATACGGATATGCGGATCGGCGAAAGCGGTGATTGCGGCAAACGGGATCACCAGGACACTGCCGATTCCCCCGAATGAGAGCCCGACAGAGACGGTCAGGGCATCACGATCAACCTTCAGATCCCAGAACTGATGCTGGAGCACGATAGTCATTTCATGCGGGTATTGTGCCCGCAGGCGATCGGGAATGATGACGCCGGGATAATCGGTCAGGAAGGTAAGATAGAAATGATGCTCGCCTGGCAGACCTTCCGTACTGGCATAATCCAGCGCTCTCAGCATGACCTCACGATAGGCATCTTCAACCCACTCATCGTAGGGCAGCAGGCTTTCTGGCAGTTCGTGATCCATGCCGTCGCCCTGATCGTCGCTCATTCCAACCCATCCATTTCCGAAAAACGATCACGCAGGGATGCGACGTTTCATGGCTGATGGCAAGGGTGGCGAGAGATCGGAGGTATATTAAGTGGGAGGGCTTCTGTTGCCCGGTGCCCTCCCGAACCGCGCTTATCGCTTATGCAGCGACAGCGAGCACCTTTGTGTTATCATTGGCACTTGTGATTTAGCCCGATAACGGTGGTACAATACCGAGCAAAAGATAAGTCTTTACCACGCACGTCGAGCCTGTTTCGTCCCCTGACTTTCCAGAAGGAAAGGATGGTGGAGACGCCGGGCACTGCCCCCGGGTCCGTAACGATTATTCCACTTACCGTTTATCGCCATAGCCAAGGGCAAGCCCTCCGGCACTGACGCATATAGGCTCTTGGCCGGCACTTCACAAGAGGGTCTGCGCGCGCTGATGAGGGGGAAATCCGGTGCGCAGAAGCGGCGTCTGTGATAAGCTCTGTTCATGCCGCTAACATCAGAACAACGCGCCGAGATCGACGCCTCCCGCCTTGCGCCCTCCCAGACGAGCCGGCCTACCGTGCCGGCGCTTGAGGCGCTTCTTTTCACCCCTATCGAACTGCTCGACCACGGATTTGTCCGTGTTGTTGATTACATGGGCGATGACGGTGCCGTGGTTCAGGCCGCCCGTGTTTCCTATGGCCGTGGTACAAAGAAAGTCTCGGAGGATACCGGGCTGATCCGCTATCTCATGCGGCATCACCATTCGACTCCGTTCGAGATGTGCGAAATCAAGTTCCATGTGAAACTGCCGGTCTTTGTGGCACGTCAATGGATTCGCCACCGCATGGCGAGTGTGAATGAGTATTCGGCACGCTACTCGATTCTGGACCGGGAATTTTATCTTCCGGAGCCGGAGCAGGTCTCCTCGCAGAGCGTTTCAAACCGCCAGGGGCGGGCAGAGGCCCTTGCTCCGGAGAAAGCGGCGGAAGTGCTGGATCTGCTGCGTCAGGATGCAGCGCGCTGCTACGATAATTATGAGACCCTGCTCGACCCGGAAGCCTACGGCCTCGCGCGTGAACTTGCGCGTATGAACCTGACGCTCAACACATATACCCAATGGTACTGGAAGATCGATCTTCATAACCTGCTCAGCTTTCTGAGGCTGCGTGCCGATAGCCATGCGCAATACGAGATCCGGGTCTATGCTGAGGCAATGATCAACGTACTCAGGGCCTGGGTGCCGATCACAGCTGCGGCGTTTGAGGAATATCGTCTGGGTGCTTTCACCTTTTCTGCCGGGATGCTGGCCGTTCTTCGTCGCCAGATTGCCGGAGAAACGGTGACACAGTCTGATTCGGGTCTTACCAAGCGCGAATGGGAAGAAATGCAGGCTATTCTGAAAAAAGGATGAGCATGTGAGTGATCTCCACCGGATCATGAGGGAAGGGGTTCCGGATCCGGAACCCCGTAAAAAACTGCCCTCCATTTTACCCTGGGGGGTCGTTGCACTTGTTCTGGTCCTGATTTCCCTCGGAATACGACTGTTCTGGCCGCTCCCTGTCTCCAAACCCCTGCCACAATGTACCGAGCACGTGCAGGAGGCATGCATCCGCTCTGTGCAGCAGCCTGCAGCGCCCTGAAACAGGTATGGCGCTTGCGGAGGTGGGGTTACTTCTTCAGTCCCATCCATCCAGGGTGACGCTGCTCGATCCAGAGCAGGAGGCGGCCGCTCCACCGACGCAGAAACGGTACGTCTTCGGCCAGAAGAAAAAAGCCGAGCGGCAGCATCCACACGCCAAGTACTGGCAGAAATGCCAGACATCCCCCGATCATGAAAAGAATGCCTGCTGGAATGCGTATCCAGCCATGGGACGGAGCCAGCAGCCATTCGGTCGTGCGCTTCAGTCGCGGAGGCAATCGGTCGAGAAGCAGGGCCAGACGATGGCGTCTTTGCAATTCGTCGGAATCCAGCGTTTCGGGGATATGGATCATGGATCGGAATCCTTGGCCGGGATTGTCGAAAAAGTGAGATGGCTCTGTCGGGCTTATTGGGAAACTCGTCAGAACGTGGCAGGTTTTGACTGCAGGACGGAAATCAATAACTGATTCATCAGAATAGAAAGGCTTCGGCCATGATGTATCCGACATTGGATAGCCTCTTTGAAGGTATCAAAACCGGCGCTGTAGGCTTGTCATTCTCGCTACCTACCTATGGCGGCGAGGAGCCGGTAAACGCACCCGAAATCTGGTCCTGGGATGCTGATCGCTATATGGTCGGCACTTGTGCAGCTGATCTCAGTCTTGTGTCACGTGACCAATGGGACAGAGACGCCAGCTTTGAAGGCTGATTCACCGTATCGCGCCTGGTTCCGTATCAGAGCCGAACGGATCGGATTGGCTCGAGCGACGGGGAGTGAGGGCTCAGGTGTCAGTCAGGAAAATTGCGGTTCCTTCAACGCTGATTGCGATGACCCTCTGCGCCTGTACCCCTGCGCCGCCCGCTCATCCGGATGATATCTGTTCGGTTTTCCACGAAAAACGTGGCTGGTATCATGCAGCATTGCGGAAAGAAAAAAAATGGAACGTCCCGTTTTCGGTGCCAATGGCCATCATGTACCAGGAATCGGGTTTTCACAGTAACCTGCATACCAAGCGAACCTATATCCTGTGGTTCATTCCTTGGGGATACGTAACGACAGCGTACGGATATCCTCAGGCAAAGACTGATATCTGGCAGGATTACCAGAAGGCGACCGATACAAGTGCAAGTCGCGAGAATTTTGCCGATTCACTTGATTTCATCAGCTGGTATGTGACGAATACCAAGAAGCAGGCCAATGTTCCCGTGACGGATGGCACGAGACAATATCTTGCCTATCACGAGGGATGGAGCGGGTATCGCAAACGCTCCTATGCAAGCAAGGGATGGCTGACGACAGTCGCGCGCAAGGTGGGTGCTCGTGCCAATGTCTATGCTGCCCAGTTTTCCAGCTGCGAAAACGACCTGAAAGACAAGGGATTCTGGAGCTGGCTGTTCTGACAGGATCAGTCGGTTCCGGCTGAAGACCATGAACCGTCCTTATCCTGTCGCACAGCATCGGTTTTCCGGTTGAAGTCAGGTATTTTCGACCGTTACAGGCAGGCAGGATTCAGGAAGTTTGCTGGCGAGAAAGGCGGCAAAATCACGAAAAGCCGGCCCGCGCGGGTCTGAGCTGCGCCAGACCAGGCCAATCTGACGACTGGCCGGGGCCATGGGGCGCACAACGACCAGTTCTTCCCATTCGGCACGGTTTCTCAGGGCGAGCTGCGGAATGAGAGAATATCCTTCTCCCGCACCGATCATGTGCCAGAGCATTTCGAGACTGGTTGCGAGTCTCTGCTGATCGCGCATCGGCACCATACCGCAGACTGAGAGCGCCTGATCACGCAGGCAATGGCCATCTTCGAGCAGAAGCAGGCCGTTTTCATCGTGATCGCTCGCAAGATCTTCCATCGTCAGTGTCTTGCGCTGAGCCAGGGGATGATTGCGTGGGAACACCGCCATGAAGGGTTCCTCGAACAGCGGGGCGGTTTCAAAACTCTCGCCGGTAACGGGGAGGGCGGCAAAAACGAGATCCAGCTCGTTCTGACGCAGTTTGGAGAGCATGGACTGGGTCAGACTTTCTGTCAGTTGCAGACGCAGTTCAGGATAGGCCCGACGCAACAGGGGTAGCAGGCTTGGCACATAATAGGGCCCCAGCGTCGCAATAACACCGATGCGCAGCAATCCTTCAAGCGGCCCGGTTTGCGCGCGTGCTGCTTCTATCATGGCACGCGCCGAGGCCAGAACCTCGCGACCCATGGCGATCAGTCTTGTGCCATCGGGGGTAGGAGCAACGTGACGACGCGAGCGCTCGAAGAGCGTTACATCCAGCAGCATTTCAAGCTTGCGTACCTGTTCCGACAAGCCTGCCTGGCTGACGCCGCATCGTTCTGCAGCGCGGGAGAAATTGCGCAGATCATCGACTGCTACAACATATTCGATATCACGCAGGGACAGGCCTGAAAGAGGAATATAGGTCATACCCATAGATAAGACCAATTCCTGCAGGAGGGGAAAAAGGTTTTACCGATAACTGCCATTGACAGAAACGATTTCCGTGGCGTTCGTATTCGTGGGACGGTGTCCCTGTCACTAAACACAGATATGCAATTCAGGAGCATATGGCATGCCACGCATCAATTCGTCAGTGAAGCCTTTCGAGACCGACGCTTATCACCAGGGCAAGTTCGTCAAGGTGACAGAAGCTGACATCAAGGGAAAATGGGCTGTTTTCTTCTTCTACCCGGCCGATTTCACCTTCGTTTGTCCCACTGAACTCGAGGATCTCGCTGAAAACTACGAGACCTTCAAGAAGCTTGGTGTTGAAATCTATTCGGTCTCCACGGACAAGCATTTCACGCACAAGGCCTGGCATGACACCTCGCCGGCTATTGGCAAGATCCAGTATGTAATGCTGGCAGATCCGACGGGTACGATCAGCCGTAATTTCGATGTCATGATCGAAGAAGCCGGTATGGCTGATCGCGGTACCTTCCTGGTCGATCCCGAAGGCAAGATCCAGTACATCGAAGTCACATCGGGTGGCGTGGGCCGCTCGGCAGCCGAGCTGATCGAGAAGATCCGTGCAGCCCAGTATGTCGCCGCCCATCCCGGCGAAGTCTGCCCGGCGAAGTGGAAAGAAGGCGAAGCCACACTTTCACCGTCACTTGATCTGATCGGCAAGATCTGAGGTTGTTATGACCCGGCGCTTTGCGTCGGGTCATGCCCGGATATTATTCTTCCGGTCCGATTGCCCAAAGCCTTCCACTCACACAGTTCTTCGGAAAAGAGCAGGATAAACCTGATGTTGCAGGATGCCATCAAGTCACAGCTGATCACCTATCTGGCCAATCTGGCCCATCCGGTGGTGCTCGAAGCCTCTCTCGACAGCAGTGAGAAAGCGCGCGAAATGCGTGACCTCCTGGAAGAAGTTGCTGCCCTTTCCGAAAAACTGTCTTTTACGGTGGATGGCGTCAGTGAGCGCCGTCCCTCTTTTCTGATCCGTCGTGCTGATCAGCGCCATGGTGTAAGTTTTGCTGCCATTCCGATGGGGCACGAGTTTACATCTTTCGTACTCGCCCTACTGCAGGCTGGGGGGCATCCTCCAAAGATTGCGCCCGAAATCGCGGCACAGATCAGTAGGCTGACAGGCGATTTCCGTTTCGAGATTTTTGTTTCTCTGTCCTGTCAGAACTGCCCTGATGTTGTGCAGGCACTGAACGCGATGAGCGTTCTCAACCCTGCGATTGTCGTGACAACCATAGATGGCGCCCTCTTTCAGGAAGAAGTAGCCTCGAAGAATATCATGACGGTGCCCCAGATCTATCTGAATGGCATGGTATTCGGCTCCGGTCGTATGGATGTAGAGCAGATCCTTGCAAAGCTGGATGATGATGCGCCGCGTCGCGCAGCAGAGCGTCTGAAAGGCATGCCGGCTTTTGATGTCCTGATTATTGGCAGTGGTCCGGCCGGTGCCTCTGCGGCCATTTATGCTGCTCGCAAGGGGTTGCGTACCGGGCTGGTGGCTGATCGTTTCGGTGGTCAGGTCATGGATACTGCAGGCATCGAGAATTTCATCTCGATCAAGGAGACGGAAGGGCCAAAGCTGTCTGCCCAGCTTGAAGCCCATGTGCGTAGCTACGATGTGGAAATTATCTCCGGACAACGTGCCAAAGAGCTGTTTCCCACCGTCAAGCCAGGTGGATTGCATGGTGTGGCGCTCGAAAGCGGTGCGATCCTGCATAGCCGCACAGTCATTCTCACCACAGGCGCTCATTGGCGTCAGCTAGGCGTGCCGGGCGAGGAGCAGTATCGTACCAAGGGTGTAGCCTACTGCCCTCATTGTGATGGTCCGTTTTATAAAGGCAAGCGCGTGGCGGTCGCGGGCGGCGGTAACAGCGGTGTCGAGGCCGCAATTGATCTGGCAGGGATCGTTGGCCATGTCACCCTGCTTCAGCGCAGTTCCAGACTGAAGGCTGACAAGGTCTTGCAGGACAAGCTTCTCAGCCTGCCCAACGTCACCGTGTTGACAGAAGCGCTGACGACACAGATCCAGGGTGATGGCACCAAAGTGAACGGACTGACCTATCGGGGGGGGGGATGGCAAGGATCACCATATCGAGCTCGAAGGTGTCTTTGTCCAGATCGGGTTGCTGCCCAATACTGAGTGGTTGCGTGGCACGCTTGCTCTGAATGATTTTGGTGAGATCGAGGTGGATAATCACGGCGCGACTTCGGTGCCGGGTGTGTTCGCCGCAGGCGATGCCACGACGACACCCTACAAGCAGATCGTGATTGCTGTTGGAGAGGGCGCCAGAAGTGCGCTTTCGGCATTTGACTATCTCATCCGTTTGCCTGGCGCCTGATTGCCACCAAGGGAAACGGCTGCAACCTTCGCTTCTCTGCTGCGCTCTCCCACTCCCTAGAGGGAGAGCGTGAGATGACCGAGGGTACAACCACAAATGCAGAGCAGGAAGCGCGTGATCATGCCAAGGCTGCGCGTCTGATCTATGTGGATCGCACTAGGCCGGGTATCACGCGGCACAAAGCCGGACGCGGCTTTTTCTATCGCGATCCACATGGCGAGCGGATCACGGACGAACCTGTTCTCAAGCGCCTGAAATCGCTCGCTATTCCTCCAGCTTATCGCGATGTTTGGATTTGTGCCAATCCAAGAGGTCACCTGCAGGCTGTAGGCAAAGACAAGCGTGACAGGCTGCAATACCGCTATCACCCCGAATGGCGTCTTGTGCGTGATGAAGACAAATTTGCACGTATGCTGATTTTTGGCGAAAAACTGCCGGAAATCAGACGTCGCGTCGATAAGGATCTGCGTCACCCGCATCTTGACCGGCAGCGTGTTATTGCGGCGGTCGTGCGTATGATGGAACGCACAATGGCGCGTATCGGGAATGAAAGCTATGCGCGTGAAAATCGCAGTTTTGGTCTGACGACATTGCGCCATCGTCATGCGCGGGTGAAAGGCAGTCAGGTTGCACTGGATTTCAAGGGCAAGCACGGCATTGAGGCCCATCTCACGGTACGGGATCCCCGTTTGATCAGGGTGATTTCCCGATTGCAGGATCTCCCGGGACAGAAACTCTTTCAGTATGTTGATGAAAGCGGGGAACGTCACGAAATTCATTCTCAGGACGTCAACGCCTATCTTCAGGAAATCACGGGTGAAGACATCACGGCAAAGGATTTCCGCACATGGGCTGCGACCCATCTCGCAGCGCTGACGCTTTCAAGTCTTGAAAAGGGGGATACGAAGGCGCGCGCTAAGAAGAATGTTCTGCGCACGATTGAGCAGGTAGCGGCACGATTGGGCAATACACCCTCTGTCTGTCGCAAATGCTATATTCATCCGCAAATTCTGACAGGCTATCTTGACGGTAGTTTACGTGAGGCCTTTGCCCGGCAGGCTGAGACCATGCTGGAGCAGGAATCAGATACCCATCAACTCAGCGCTGATGAAGCCATCATGGTCGGTTATCTCACGCGGCTTCTGAAGAAAGCCGGCTGACTCCTGACGCTCGGAAGCAACCGTGAGCGCCACCTTGCTTTTTACCTTTCGGCACGGGATGGACAGGAGCACGTAGTATGAATGAACGGATTCTCGGCTCAGCCGGATTCAGGGTTTCGGCATTGGGTCTGGGTTGCATGGGCATGAGCCAGTCCTATGGCGTCGCCGACGAGCAGGAAAGTCTTGCCACGCTCGATTATGCCATTGAGCGTGGGATAACGCTGTTTGATACGGCAGAAGTATATGGTCCCTTCACAAATGAAATCCTGCTGGGAAACGCGCTCGCTCCTCGTCGCAATCAGGTGCAGATCGCCACGAAATTCGGCTTCAGAATAGAGAATGGCAAATCGAATGGCGTGGATAGTCGGCCCTCGCATATTCGCGACGTTGTCGAGGCCTCACTGAGACGCCTGCAAACTGACCGGATTGATCTGCTTTACCAGCATCGCGTTGATCCTGTGGTGCCGATGGCCGAGGTTGCCGGTACGGTTGCGCGCCTTGTGGAGGAAGGAAAGGTTCTGCATTTCGGTCTTTCCGAGGCGGGCGTCACGGCTATAAGAGAAGCCCATGCTGTGCAGCCGGTAACAGCGTTGCAAAGCGAATATTCGCTGTGGGAGCGGAATATAGAGGCGGATATTCTACCCGTTCTCAGAGAACTGAAAATCGGGCTTGTTCCTTTCAGTCCATTGGGACGCGGTTTTCTGACCGGCACGGCACAACCTGCAGAAGCCTATCCAGAGACGGATTTTCGCCATACTGACCCGCGCTTCATGGGGGCTGCTTATAAAGCCAATATGCAGGCGGCTGCCTGTGTGGGAAGAGTGGCCAAACGTCATGGCGCGACATCCGCTCAGATTGCGCTCGCGTGGTTGCTTGCAAAGGGGCCCGATATCGTGCCGATCCCTGGTACAAAGCGTCGTCTTTATCTCGAAGAGAACCTTGGTGCTCTTGACGTAGGACTGACCGAAACGGATCTGACCGAGCTCGATAATGCCTTGTCTGCGGAAAAGATCTCTGGTCTGCGGTATAATGAAGGCAACATGGCGTTCGTTAATCGCTGAATAGCTGCATGATTGGCCGTATGGTTACAGCCCATGACTTGCCTGTATTTGCAGGGTATGGGTTTTCCTGTTCGCAGAGAGAAGGCGGACTGATCTCACGAAACGATCTCTGTCGCTTGTGAAGTCAGGCAGGCAGAATGCGAAAACACTCTCTCTGCTGATTGCCAGACTGCCCGCCTCCTTTTTGGCGGTGTCTCCATTGAGGCAGCTTCCGGTGTCAACTTGGTGCCAGGAATGCCGGAAGATACAAAAAAACCCGCCACCTTGCAGTGGCGGGGGCGTCACCTGCTGGCTGACCAGCAGGCTTGGCGAGAGAACCGCTCAGCGTGAGCCGGTATGGTCGCCGTCGCGCATCTGACCTGTCGGTTCCTGGGTATGGGCTTCAAGGAACCAGAGATGCTTGTCCAGAGCACGTGAGGCTTCGGTAAACAGGTCGGCAGTATCTGCGTCACCAGCTTCATCCGTGATATCGATTGCCTCACGGACATTGTTTGCAACCGTTGCGTACCGGTCAATCAGTGCCGAGATATGATCGGCAATCTTGTAGATGTTCGTCGGATAAGGTGTGCAGGACGATTTTTTCGTCACATCCTGGGTCGTGCCATAGGCCGTGCCACCAAGCTGCACGGCGCGTTCTGCAACTTCGTCGACCAGATTGTCTATGCTGCCGCGAAAGCCGTCGAGCATTTCATGAACACCAATGAACTGCGGTCCCTTGAGATTCCAATGAGCCTGCTTGGTGATCAATGCCAGATCAATCAGATCTGCAAGACGCGCATTGAGTGTTTCGATCGAAACGGTTTTTGCATTTGATTTCAGAGCATTCTGCGTAGTGTGCATCGCGTTTTTCGTTGTCATGGTTTCACCCTTACGATTTGACTATCGGACATTCGCACAAAGCGATGACGACTGAACGTGAAAGATATGGATCGGTTTCGCGTCCGGACAAGGAAAGAAATATGGTCCACACACCAGACACATGTCGGAGGCTCTGCAGGTAAGTCCACATCCTGTCCCGATTTTCATTCGATTGGCTTCTCGGATTTTTGAATAGGCTTGTGATACAGTGTGACCCAGGGTTCTGGGTCCTGATCTGACCTCCGTGCGGCCAGCTTGAGGCTGTTTTTCAGGCCATTGATGATGAAAACCGGTGATAATTGTCTTGTCAGGACAGCTTTCTGGTGCGTCGGGTCGGACAAGACCAGAAATTGTGACAAAAGAAGGCGCCACATATCACGCCACTATTTTATGCCCGTGCCTCTTCGTATTGATGCTGAGCTGGGGTAAGGGCTGACATTGTCTCGGGGATGGCGATGAGATCGATGGGTGCGCCCTGATTCAGATATACAATCTAGAGAGAATGGCTGAGGGTGGCATGAGCGGCTTGAGATCTGGCGATCTGGCTCGGTCGATGCGTGACATACGCATCATATTTTTTAGTCTGGGCCTGGGTGCCTTTGCGATTGGTACGGCAGAATTTGCCGCCATGAGCCTCGTACCCATGATCGCCCATACCTTTGGCGTGAGTGATCCTGAAGCAGGTCATGCCATCGTGCTGTATGCGGCCGGGGTGTGCATCGGGGCGCCGACCATTGCCCTGTTCAGTGCCGGGATAAGCCGTCGTACCATGCTGATCAGCATGATGCTGCTTTATACGCTCGGTAACGGGCTGAGCGCGATTGCCCCCAATTACCTGCTGTTTCTGGTCTGCCGTTTTGTCAGCGGCCTCCCGCATGGCGCGTATTTCGGTATTGCCAGCATTCTGGCCTCGTCACTGGTGCCACCCAATAAACGGTCACAGGCAGTTGGGCGGGTCATTCTTGGCCTGACAATTGCAACAATCGGTGGTGTGCCTCTGGCCAATGGTATTGGTCAGCTTGTCGGCTGGCGTTGGGCATTTGGTCTGATTGCAACGCTTGCGCTTTGCACGGCCCTGCTGATCGTGCTCTTCGCCCCCAAGGATGCGCCCCGGAAGGATGCCAGTATTCTCAATGAATTCACGGCACTGAAAATCAGGCAGGTCTGGCTGACACTTGCCATTGGTGCGGTCGGTTTTGGCAGCGTATTCTGTGTCTATACCTATCTTGCCTCGATCATGATCAATGTCACCCGGGTACCGGAATCCTATGTGCCGATCATGCTGGCTGTTTTTGGTGTCGGCATGACAATTGGTACACTGGTTTGTGCCTGGCTGGCTGACCATAAAATGATGCCAACCCTGGCCGGTGTGCTTCTGATGGGCGCAGCGGCCATGGCGGGCTTCCCCGAGGCAGCCCATAAATTCGTTCCGCTGGCCATCAATGTTTTCATGATTGGCGCAAGCGGGGGGCTGGCGACTGTTGTACAGGCACGTCTGCTGACGGTTGCAGTCGGGGCGGAAGGGCTTGCAGCAGCGCTTAATCAGAGTGCCTTCAATATCGCGAATGCCGTAGGGCCCTGGCTTGGTGGTCTGGCTATCTCGGCGGGGCTCGGCTGGACCTCTGTTGGCTGGGTAGGTCTTGCGCTTTCTCTCGGAGGCTTCGGTATCTATATTCTCAGCATTGCCGATGAGTTCCGAAACAAAAGGAATGATGCTCCACGCGGGTAAGGGGAGGGGGCCTGACGCCCCCTTTTTTTATGTGCGTTGTGGATCGACGAGGTCAAAGAAGGGCTGGAGATCGACAGTAAAGAAGCGTGGATAGGCGGGGTCACGCTCATAAAGGGCATGTCCGGACCAGCGCTTCTGCATAACCTGTCCTTCCTCGAAAAAACGGGCCTCTTGTTCCGGAACATCGTCAGAACCGCGAGACACGCTTTCATGATGCGCAGCAACGGCTTCTGCGCAGTAAATAATGCGGTAGCCAGCGGAGCGGATCCTGAGGCAGAGATCGACGTCATTATAGGCGATCCTGAGATGCTCTTCGTCAAAACATCCGACCTCGTTGAAAACCTCGCGTCGGACGAGCATGCAGGCAGCAGTTACGGCGGTCACTTCATGGCTGAGCAGAATACGTCCGATATAGCCATAATCTTCCGGACCGCAGCCACGATGCGCGTGGGCGCCTACGCCGGCAGGGCCTACAACGACACCTGCATGCTGAATGGTCTGGTTGGGGTAAAGCAGCCGCGCCCCGACCGCTGCCACACGACTATTGGCCAGCGCCTCGTTCATCATCAGTCTGAGCCAGTTTCTCTGTTCGACGAAGACGTCGTTATTGAGAAAAAGCAGATAGTCTGACTTGCAGGTCTGGGCGGCAATATTGTTCAGTCTGGAATAGTTGAACGGCTCTTCAACGGTAATAAATCGCACCTTCTTCAGCTTGCTGAAGCTCTCAATGAATTCCTTAGCCTGAGGTGTGACCGACCAGTTATCGATCAGGACAATCTCGAAATTTGCATAATTCGTATGTTCTATGAGGGCTTCGACACAGCGTCGGGTGATATCGATCTGATCCTTGAAAGGAATGATGATGGAAACAGAAGGCGTTTCGCTCAGACGCCAGTCCACGCGATACAGCGTCAACCCGTTTATGGATGAGACATGAGCCTCGTATCCAAGGCGTGAGAGGTGATCGGATACGGCTTTTACGCCGGCAGCAATGGCATAATTCTTGTTGCCAACAGTCACTGCCGTGGAGTTGGGGGTCATGCGCCAGTGATAGAGAAGCTCCGGGACATGCGCGATCTTGTCATGTGGCACGATTTCGCAGGCACGCAGAATGAAATCATGATCCTGGGCTCCGTCATATTCGGCACGCAGAGAACCGATCTCGTGCATCAGAGCAGTATCTATCATCGTGAGATGACAGATATAATTGCAGCCAAGCAGGTATCGGTAGTTGAAGTCCGGCTTGAAGTTGGGGGACTGCCAGTTATTGGCCTGATCGACCTTGTCCTCGTCCGAATAGAGCAGCTGGGCACCGGTTTCCTGTACCTTGCGCATCATGGTTTCCAGGGCTACGTCGACCAGCATGTCATCGTGATCGAAAAAGATCGTGTACTGGCCTTTCGCGGCCTTCATGCCCTCATTGGTCGCGCCGGAAATACCCCGGTTCTTTTCCAAAGGCAGAATGCGGATGCGGCTGTCTTTTGCAGCATAATCCTGCATCAGCGCGGTAGTCTGCGGGCATACCATGCCATCATCGATCAGGATGAGTTCCCAGTTCCGCCAGCTCTGGTTGAGCACCGAGTTGATGGCTGTCACATAGTCGGCCTTGAGGGGCTTGTAGGTCGGGCAGAGGATGCTGATAAGGGGCTCTTCGGTGATCGGATTTTTGATGCGCAGCATGGCAGTACGCTCTCGCAAAGCCGTGTAATAGAGCGAAGCCCAGCGATCATAATTGCCCAGATTATACCCGGCTTGCGGAATGGCGCTGCGTATTTCGGTACGCAGCTTCGTCAGTTCCCGATGCAGCCTGTCGATGGTTTCTGCAATATCCAGTAGTCGTGTTTCAAGCGCATCATCGGCGATCGAACTGGTAAAAGGGCTTCCCATGAGCTCTTCACCTTCAGGCAGAACCCTGACAGAAAAGCTGCGTGGTGAAGAGCCACGAAAGCGTTGCGGAATGGGGATATCGAAACCGCAATTCGGATTGCAGCCCACTGCGGCGGCGACATCACCACGATAGCGATCGGCCCTGACCTGGGCCATCAGAATGCCATTGGCCTGAACCGATACCACACAATCGCCTCGCCATTCTGCCTCGCCCGGCATTTTCTGCAGCACCCAACCCTTGAGCGACCCCTGTTTGATCCCGTCGACACAGCTCGTATATTCCGGTCGACGCTCTATGGTAAAAGGGTAGTCTCCCTTCTTTCCCTGTGCGTCATTCTGATCCGCATTGATAAGGACGGTTCGATCGGGAAACCGCACCGAGAGAACATGTTCTTTTCCATCTATGAATTGCGCGGGAATGGAGAGCGAGAATCCCAGCCGGTCGTGGGGTGTTTTCAGGGCATTCTGGACGTCGCTGCGTGGCTGGTCAGCCAGGATCTGGGCAATTTCCTGCCCGTCAACGAGAATATGCAGACGCACTGGCGTGTTGGAAGCAAGCCTGTTGACGGCCCATCCGGTCAATGTTTCTTTCTGGAGGCCGTCGCAATAACCGATGAAGGGGCTGTTGGCCTGAGTAGCACGCATAATCTGTCCTTCATAGTAATCGGTCTGTAAGTCGTTACTTCTACAGATGCCGCAGTTCCGTTCCCGTGGCTAGATAAATGCTAGAGTTCTATCCCCGGAGGGATTTTCAATGACAGTATTGCCCAGGATACGGGTGCTGATGATGCAGCGCGACGAGGGTATAAAACTCATGGCATGGCTGTCCTATTACGGTCAGCTCTTTGGCTTTGAAAACCTGACAATTCTCGATAACGGTTCGAAAGACCCTTTTACCCTGCATCTGCTTGCTCACGCTGTGCGTTGCGGCGTGACTGTGCGGCGTGACCTGGCTGATTTAGCTGATTTTCATGGCAAGGGATTACACTTTGCCGCCCAGTTTCGGGCATGGGATAACGGTGCGCCATACGATTTTGCCTTGCCAGTTGATTGCGATGAATTTCTTGTTGTTCTGGACGATGAGGGAATTTCAACTGACCGAATTTGCATTATGAGAGAATTCGCTTACCACACGGGAGAGAAGCGTGCTTTTCGCATTGGCTGTTCTCTCTTCAATATTCCGGAAAGACCGGGATGGTTTGCGCTTGATACAGAATTCATCAAGGGATTTCTTCCCGCCGGAAGTGTCGATGTGATCGACAACGGTCAGCATAACCCGTCTTCGTGCCTGGCGCCGGGATACGCATTGACCCGTTTTTCCTATCTGCACTGGCATAATCACGATTTTGCCGAAATGCAGCGTCGCACCAAAGTGAAGCTGACCAACTCCCTCATCGACCCGGATGATCGTGAGGCGCTGAAGCGATACGCTGTAACGCCCAATCTCCCGGGGCGACATCTCGTTGATATCCTGCTTGAAGACGAGGCCCATTACCTCTCCCGCTATGAGGGTATGCTTCATCTCTTTCTGCCCTGGGCACGGGCGGCTTCATCCCTGCCTGTTCATCTTGAAAATGCTCCGATCCTGCTGAGTGACGGTCAGATGGCGCGGCCCTGGTCAGGTCAGGCCTATGAAAGCCGTTATGACGATGTGAGGGGCTGGGCACCGGGGCCACTGATGCATTTCCTGCTTTACGGATGGTCCGAAGGGCGACAGTTTTGATAGTGTCATGAAATATTCATGGCGTCTGATCCGACAGGCTTGTTGTCTCATCGTGGCGAGGAAGCTACACGACAGATTGACACGTGGTGTCATGTGACCTGTTTACTTCTTGTCTGAGCCAGGACGTACCGACCGAATGACTAGCGCTGCCGCTCCGCGGACCCAGCCTGCACCAATACAGGAAGCCCGGAAATTGCCGTTCTGGAAGGGTGACCGTCTCTTTCGGCTCCTTGTCAGTGCGTGTGCATTACTGGTGCTGGTGTCGCTCGGTGGTCTTGTTCTCACCATGGCATTCGGTGGCAGCAAGGCCTTCAGCACTTTCGGTCCTTCTTTCGTCTTTCGCGATATCTGGAATCCTGTCACCAATCAGTACGGGGCGCTTGCTCCGGTTTTCGGCACGATCGGCTCGACCCTGATTGCCGTTCTGATCGGTGTGCCGCTGGCTTTCGGTGCAGCGTTCTGGCTGACCAATATTGCGCCTCCCATGGTGGCCGGGATTGTTGGCACAGCAGTGCAGTTGCTGGCAGCCGTACCGTCGATCATTTTCGGCATGTGGGGCTTTTTCATCGTTGTGCCCTTTATGGCGCAGCATGTGCAGCCTTTTTTCCGTCATCATTTTGGTCACGTGCCTGGCATCCGCTGGCTGGTTCACGGGGCACCGTTCGGATACGGCCTTCTGACGGGAGGGATTGTTCTGGCAGTCATGATCACGCCTTTCGTGACAGCGGTCATGCGTGATGTCTTTGCCGTAATGCCTCCCATGCTCAAGGAGAGTGCCTATGGGCTGGGCGCCACGCGCTGGGAGGTCATGCGACGTGTGATCGTTCCCTGGTCTCGGGCCGGCATGATCGGGGGTGTGGTGCTCGGTATGGGACGCGCGCTTGGTGAGACCATGGCCGTGACCTTTGTGATCGGTAACGCCAATACGATTGGCTGGTCGCTTTTCGCCCCCCGCAACACGGTGGCGTCGCTGGTTGCCCTTGAATTTCCCGAGAGTGCTGCAGGCAGCCTCAAGCTTTCCTCCCTTCTCGCGCTGGGTTTCATTCTGATGCTTCTTTCCTTCACGACGCTTGCCATTGCGCGTTGGCTGCTGCGGGAGAAAAAAGCATGAGCAAGACGATGGGAGAGGGCTGGCGCAAGGATCCTCGTGCCACACAACGTCTCGTGATGGATCGTCTGGCAACAGTCATGAGTTTTGTGGCAACGGCTGTGCTGGTTCTGGCTCTGGCCTCCATATTATGGACGTTGCTGTGGAACGGTTTTGCAGGTCTTTCCATCGCTGCCCTTCTGCATCCCATGGGGCCGCCTGGCAGTAACGGTGGTCTGGCCAATGCCATTCTGGGCAGTGTGATCCAGACCGGAGTTGCTCTTATTCTGGCGACACCTGTCGGGCTTGGTTGCGGTATCTACCTGTCTGAATTCGGAAATGGCTCGAAGTTTGCGACATCGGTGCGTTTCGTATCCGATGTGCTGCTTTCGGCACCTTCCATCCTGATTGGCCTGTTCGTGTATCTCGTTCTTGTGGCACCGTTCGGGCATTTCTCCGGTCTTGCAGGCTCTGTCGCCCTCGCCATTCTCGCCGTGCCCATCATCGTGCGCACGACAGAGGACATGCTGCGTCTTGTTCCTGTTGCGATGCGTGAGGCTGGATCGGCACTTGGCGCCGCACACTGGCGTGTCGTGCTGTTTCTCTGCCTGCGCTCGGCATTGCCTGGCGTGCTGACAGGTATCCTGCTCGCACTTGCACGCGTCAGCGGCGAGACGGCGCCTCTGCTCTTTACATCGCTGGGCAATCAGAACTGGTCTTTCAGTCTCGACAAGCCCATGGCGAGTCTACCGATTGCCATCTACCAATATGCCGGTGCGTCCTATGACGACTGGGTGCGCCTTGCCTGGACAGGGGCGCTGCTGGTTACCCTGGGTGTGCTGAGTATCAATATCATTGTGCGGTTCGGCTTCCGCAGCAAACAGTCATAAGCAAGAGGACGTTACGCTCATGAGCGAAGCCCTGCATGATCCTTCTTTGATGTCACAGAGTGCGGCCTTGCCCGAGGCGGCCCTCGCTGTACGCGACCTCGACTTCTACTATGGCGAGAAACAGGCGCTCAAATCCATCACCATGGATTTTCGCAAGCAGAGTGTAACGGCTATGATTGGCCCCTCTGGCTGCGGCAAGTCGACCTTGCTGCGTATCTTCAACCGCATGTATGATCTCTATCCTGGCCAGAAGGCCACAGGATCGGTGTTGTTTGATGGCGCCAATATTCTTGACCCCGCGCTTGACCTCAATATGTTGCGCTCACGTATCGGCATGGTCTTCCAGAAGCCAACACCATTTCCCATGTCGATTTATGACAATATCGCCTTTGGTGTGCGCTTGCATGAAAAGCTGTCCCGTTCGGCAATGGACGCGCGTGTAGAGGATGTTCTGACCCGCGTAGCCCTCTGGAAAGAAGTTCGCGATCGCCTCAAGGAGCCTGCGGCAGGTATGTCCGGTGGCCAGCAGCAGCGTCTGTGCATTGCGCGGAGTATTGCGACCAAGCCGGAGGTCCTGCTTCTGGATGAGCCGACTTCGGCACTCGATCCGATTTCGACGGCGCGTATCGAGGAGCTTCTTGACGAGCTCAAGCAGGATTTCACGATTGCCATCGTGACGCATAACATGCAGCAGGCTGCGCGCTGTGCGGATCAGGTTGCGTTTTTCTATCTTGGTTCCCTGATCGAGATGGACAGTGCCGACAGGATGTTCACCAACCCGCGCCAGAAACAGACACAGGATTATATTACCGGGCGCTTCGGTTAAGTTTTCCCCAAGCGGGTAGGAACAAGATATCATGCCAACGGACAGCCTTCACACCGTCAAGAGCTACGAACAGGAACTGGACCGGATGCGCGCCATGATGGCGCGTATGGGCGGTATTGTTGAAAGTCAGGTCGCACAGGCTGTCGCCGCCGTGACCGAGCATGATGAAGATGCTGCACAGGCAGCGCCTGCGCAGGATCCGCAAGTCGATATGCTCGAGCGTGATGTCGAAGCGCTGGCCATTAGGCTTCTTGCCTTGCGCAGCCCGATGGCAGGCGATTTGCGTGAGATCGTGGCCGCGCTCAAGATCACAGGTGATCTTGAGCGTATCGGCGATTATGCTGCCTCCATCGCCCGCCGCAGCCAGCGTTTCGATCTGGCTGATCGTCAGATCTCTCTCTCCGGCCTGCGCAGCATGGGGCGGCTGGTGCAGGAAAACCTGCGTCGTGTTATCGATGCCGTTACCCAGCAGGATGCTGACCGCGCAACCGAAGTCTGGCAGGCTGACCGTGAGGTGGATGAGTACTACACGGCCATGTTCCGCGAGTTGGTTACCTATATGATGGAAGACCCGCGTAATATCAGCCCCTGCACCCACCTGCTTTTTATTGCCAAGAATTTCGAACGTATCGGTGATCATACAACCAACATTGCCGAGCGCGTCTATTATGCTGTGACAGGTGAAAATCTGCCAGCCGTGCGCCCTCGTGGCGGTCTTACAGCCGGGGATGATCTGGTTTCACGATGAGTGGTTCGCTTGTGAAGATCGTTGTCGTTGAGGATGATCCCTCTCTCCAGTTGATGATCCGCTATAATCTCGACAAGCTGGGCTATGATGTCTCGGCATTTCCCGAGGCCGAACTGGCATGGGAGCATATCTCTCGCGCTCGACCGGATGCTGTGGTGCTCGACTGGATGTTGCCCGGCATGTCAGGACTTGATCTGTGCAGACGCATCAGAGGGACAGCCAGTCTGCATGATCTGCCCGTTCTGATGCTGACGGCGCGGGCTGACGAGCAGGACAGTATCCGTGGCCTTGATAGCGGAGCGGATGATTATATTGCCAAGCCGTGCAGCATAGAGGCTCTTGATGCGCGTCTGCGTGCCTTGTTGAGGCGCACCCAGCCGGTCAAGCAGAACGTGCTGAATTTCGCTGATTTGCAGCTCGATCTGACAACTCACCGCGCCGAACGAAACGGTCGTTCCCTTACTCTGGGTCCGACTGAGTTTCGTTTGCTGGAATTTCTGATGCGCCACCCCAGACGTGTCTTTTCGCGTGAGGATCTGCTTCAGAAGGTCTGGGGCTCGAATGTCCATGTCGAGCTCAGAACCATCGACGTCCATATCCGTCGCTTGCGTCGTGCGCTCAATCTGGACGAAGAGATGGATTATGTGCGTACTGTGCGTTCGGCCGGTTATGCGCTTGATGATCAGGCCTGAGGAAGCGCAGCTCTGACCTTCGCTCTCTTTGCGCTGCTGGCGCTTGCTTTGCTGGGTTGGGGCTTCTCCTGGCGCGCCTGGCATAGGCGTTCAGGCCAGGCGCAGTCTGCTTCTTCCCTGACATCCCAGCCACTGTCAGGAGAAGGGCCGAAAGCCTCGGCATTCTGCGACCTCCTGCCCATTCCTGCGGTCCTTCTTGATCGTGGGGGGCGTATCTATCACGCCAATCGTGTTGCACATTCGACTTTCGGTGACGCTCTGGGTGCGGTGATCCGTCATCCTGCTGTGCAGTCGGTTCTGACAACATTGACGCCGGAAACCGGGGTTGTAACCCGGGTTGAGCTTGATGTCCCGGTGCGGCGCATTGTGCAGGTCACTTTCCGTAAATGGTCTGAACGGTTTGCCAGTGATATCGGGTGGACGGAGGGCGTTCTTGCCGTGCTCGATGATTGCTCCGAAGTCGAGGTGGTAGATCGGATGCGTGCTGATTTCGTGGCCTATGCAAGCCATGAATTACGTACGCCTTTAGCTTCCCTGATCGGCTTTATCGAAACCCTTCAGGGGCCAGCCTCTGACGATCCGGCCGCGCAACAGCAGTTTCTGGCTATCATGGCTGCTCAGGCGGCCCGGATGGAGCGGTTGATCGAGCGTCTGCTTTATCTCTCCCGGGTCCAGCGTCTTGAGCATATGCGTCCCAGCGAGATGGTGGCAGCCCAGGACATCATGGATCGCGTGCTTGAAGACAGTCAGATTCTCATACGGTCATCTGAAGCCCGTCTGATCATCATGCCCACGGATGAGGATCTGTTCTTTCCGGCCGATGAAGACCAGATTGTGCAGGTATTGCTCAATCTGGTCGAAAATGCGCTCAAATATGCAGGTCCCAAGATCGAGATAAGGGTCGGGATCACTGCGGATAATGGCAAGGGCGTCGAGATTACGGTTGCCGATAATGGCCGCGGTGTGGAGACGCAGCATGTGCCTCGTCTGACAGAGCGTTTCTATCGTGTCGAAGGACGGGTGACCGCCTCGCAAAGCGGCACGGGTCTGGGGCTGGCGATTGTAAAACATATCGTTGATCGCCATGGTGGGCGCCTTCGGATTGAAAGCGCACCGGGCAAGGGGATGACCTGTCGTATCTGGTTGCCCAGGGCAGGATAAGACGCCCTGGACTGCGCTATCAGAACCAGCCGCGTGGGTTGCTCATTGGTACCTCGTCGGTGAGGGCAATAATAGGCCGGATGACGCGGACCAGCCACCAGACGAACAGCAGGGCAAAGAGCAGATAACCGATACCGACAAGGCAGAGTACGCCGGCAATGACTGCGCCGCAGATCCCGAGCCAGAATGTGCGGATAGCATAGATGAAATGGCTCTCATAGATTGTACCCTGGGCGTCGCCGCGTTTGAGATAGGCCACGATTACTCCCGGAAAGCTCGTGATGCCGAAAAAAAACGTAGCGACGAAAAGGATGTGCACGATCCAGGCCCAGCGTCTTGCGCGCTCGCTGCGTTGTGAAGCGGGCCAGGAATGGGAAAAACCGGGTTGCATGTGAGGTTTCGATCCTTGTGCCATGCTGTGCTAGAGTAGAAGCTGGGGCTTCCTGATCAGGTTATCCTGAAGAGGCCTGTGGTTGTTACAGAAAAACTGATTGGCGACATGAATTCGTTTTCACGCTTTTCCTTTTTGCTCTCTCTCGCAGCGTTGCTTTCCCCTTGTACGGCGGAGGCCCAAAGTGTAACGGGCGCCGGGTCGAGTTTTGCCGCGCCACTTTATGAGAGCTGGGGTGTCCTCGCGCAGGAAAAGGGAAATATAAGCGTCAATTACCAGAGTGTCGGATCCGGAGCCGGACTGAATCAGGTTGTTGCAGGCACGGTTGATTTCGGGGCATCCGACAAGCCTGCCGCCAAGACGCTCCTGTCTGATCATCAGCTCTATCAGTTTCCAACGGCACTCGGGGCGATCGTGGTCATTGTCAATCTGCCTGATATGCCTGCCGGTGCACTGCGTCTCGATGGCCCTACCCTGGCGGCAATCTATGATGGTCGTATCAGCGAATGGAATGATCAGCGTATCCAGGCGCAGAATCCCGGCGTGAGCCTGCCTGATATTGATGTGGCACCAATCCATCGGGCGGATGCTTCAGGGACAAGCTTCGTGTTTACCTCCTATCTTTCTCATGTCTCTGCGGAATGGCGGACAAGGGTGGGGGCAGGGACTTCTGTTGCCTGGACCGAAGGTGCCGGCGCGCGTGGCAATGACGGAGTTGCTGCCAGCGTACGAGAAACAATCGGCGGTATCGGCTATGTGGAATATGCCTATGCCAGCCACAATCATATTCCTATGGCTCAACTGAAAACTCATGATGGCGCCTATGTCGAGGCAGTACCGGCGAATTTTGCGGCTGCCGCGTCTGAGGCAGACTGGGCGCATGCAGATAATCATGTCGTCGATCTGCTTGATGCATCAGGTAGGAATGCATGGCCAATCATGAGTGCGACCTATGCGATTGTGCCAAAAGCCGCCCGTCCCGAAGTGAGGCAATTTTTCGAGATCGGTCTGACCGATGGAGAAGATGTGGCCAGAAAGCTGGATTATATCACTCTTCCGGCTTCGGTGCGCGAAGACATCCTGAAGGGATGGCCGCGCTGAGCGTCCGCATTCGTGAAAGTTCCCGTGCGGCGTGATAGCAAAGTCTTGATAAGGCATGGCATTTTCAACTGCGCCGAGCTGACTATTCTGAAACGGCCTTCAGATGTCCAATTTGTAATCCCGGACAGGGGCTCGAAATCATGATTGCGCGGGAATATTCCTATGCCTCTGCCTTCTTTTCTCTTTGTCTGCACAGGCAATATCTGCCGTTCTCCTCTGGCGGAAGCAGCCATGCGTGCTGAGGCCGCAAAGCGCGGACTGACTCTGGATATCGATTCAGCAGCGACAGGAGTCTGGCATGTAGGAGAGATGCCGGATATCCGGGCGCGTCGCGTCGCAAAACGTCATGGACTCGATATCGAATCCTATGTCGCCAGACAGGTCTGTGAAGAGGATTTCGCGCGTTTTGATCATATCATAGCGCTTGATTCAGGTCATTTGCGTGCCTTGCGCCGTCTGGCCCCCGAAGCTGACCGGGAGCGTATCCGTCTCTTGCTCGATTACGTTCCTGAACGGCGGGGTGAGGAAATTTCCGATCCGTTCTATGGAAAGGATATCGATTTCGAGACCGCCTGGCAGGAAATTGCTCTGGGATGTGCGAATCTGGCCAGTTTCACCCTCGATTCCTGATGACTGCCCTGCTGGCGTGGCCGTTTCTCTGATTGGCGACATGCCGGATAACGGCCATCCAATTCACGTATTTTCGATAATCAGCACAGCTGAGGTGTCCGGTTCCAGCGCGTGATATTGATGGGGGACATCCGCAGGATAGGCAATGTAATCACCAGGGCACAACTCTATCTCCTTGCCTGCAGGACCGAAAAGGGCTTTGCCCGCAGCGAGAACGACATGCTCTACGGTTCCTGCTGCGTGCGCCCTTGCCTGATAGGGCTCACCCGGTTGCAGTGTTATCCGATAGATATCCCGCCTTGCGCCGGGCAGGCAGGCCGCCAGCAAGGTTGTGGTGTAATTGCTGTGCTCTGAAATCCGGGGTGTTCCACACCCGGCCCTGATTACCTGAATACGAGGACGCTCGTCTTCGACAAGGCGGCTGAACGGGACTCCGAGTGTCGCAGCCAACGACCAGATCGTTTCGAGACTGGGATTGCCGATGCCATTCTCAAGCTGCGAAAGTGTCGATTTTGCAAGGCCAGCGCGTTTGGCCAACTCGGTTACGCTAAGACCCACGCGCAGTCTTTCGCGACGCAATGCCAGCGCAAAAGCTGCAACGGGGCCGGTAATCACGCCTTCAGTCACAGGTTATTCCGTTCAGTATATTATCCGGTCGTTCTGCTTGATGAACAGTGCCTTGTTCATTATATTGAACTTTCGTTCAATTAAAAATGTAATCTGATTATCCAGCAATGATACACAAATCGCCTGACAATGCTATTCCGGCCGTCGGTCGGAGTTCTGATGCGCTTCGAGGGCTACGCAATGCCGTGCCTATAATGATCGGTTTTGTGCCGTTTGCGCTTGTGCTGGGAGCGCAGGCGAGCGCCAAAGGGTTCACGCTGGCCGAGGTTCCGCTCCTGACGGGTCTCAATTTTGCCGGTGGATCTGAATTTGCCGCGATCGGGCTCTGGACATCGCCTCCCCATCTGCTTCTGCTGGTTGGTGTCACACTGCTGGTCAATAGTCGTCACGTACTTATGGGAGCCGCTCTGGCGCCGTATTTGCAGCGCTTTTCGAGGCATCGGGCGCTTGTGATGCTTGCCTTCATGTGTGACGAGACATGGGCTCTGGCACTGGCTGACGCAAAGAAACGCAAGACTGTCGGCATCGAGCCGGCATTGAGTCTGGGTTACTATGCAGGCGTATCGGCCGGACTCTATCTGACCTGGGTAATTTTCACCGGGCTGGGCGCAGCCTTGGGTCCGATACTTGGCGATGTGACGCGTTATGGCTTCGACATGGCCTTTCCGGCAGTGTTCCTCGTTCTTTTGCGTGGCATGTGGGCGGGTTTTCGCAGGTCGCGTCCCTGGTTGGTCAGTCTGGTTGTGGCAGGGCTGACATATCTCCTCATGCCAGGTGCATGGTACGTTCCTGCCGGAGCGCTCTCAGGTATCGTGTCTGCATGGGTCTGGGCACGGGCATGACCGTTCATCCGATGACGCTTCTGGCAATCATATCGATGGCCTGCGCCACTTTCCTTACCCGTGCGACGGGTTATATGGTGCTTGGTAATCGTGAGTTGTCACCTCGTATGCGTGAGGTGCTGGATGCAGCGCCAGGCTGCGTGCTTATCTCGGTGATTGCGCCGCATTTCGTCTCCGGTCATCCCGCTGATCTTCTGGCGATGGCACTGACTATTCTGGCAGCTATGCGTTTCTCGTTACTTCCTACCGTGATCATCGGCATAGCGAGCGCAGGGATATTGCGGGCAATATTCTAGAGCGTTCACAAGACAGGACAGATGATTCTCTCTGGTCAGGTCTCACCACGCTCATCTGGTATGAACGGGAGAGACCTGTCAGTCTTTCAGAAGCTCCTTGCCAGACTTTCAAACAACACGGCTATGGCCTCGGCTCCGGGGTCGGGGATATCGGCAAGCTGTTCTGACGGGATGTAGGCCGCACGTCCGGCACGCGCTTTCATGCCGCGCGTGGCATCGGCACCTTTGCGCGCGGCTACGGCAGCATCTTTTACAGAGCGGCCGGCTTCGAGGGCCTCAATGGCAGGGAGCAAGGCATCGAGCATGGTTCGATCGCCTGGTTTTGCACCGCCATATGCCTGCATACTTGCAGCACCCTTTTGAAGACCAACGCGCCAGTCTTCCTCCTGTCCTGCTGTGGTTGTCAGAATCGAGAGCAATACACCGCTTGATCCTCCGCTGTGGCGTGCCAGCAAGCGGCCTATTGTTGCCAACAGCTTTCGTGGTGAAGCCAGGGGCAGGGAATCGACTGCCTTGAGAATCTGGCGGGCTGATTCTGCAAAGGTAGAGCCTGCGTCACCATCACCGCAGGTGGCATCAAGTGTGTTCAGATGGGCTTCGCTGTCCAGCAGAGCCCGGGCGCCTGTTTCGATCAGTCTGCGCAGAATGGCATCGTCTGACGGGGCATCCACAAAAGTTTCTGGCAGGGTGGGGCAGGGCACTGTCGCTATGGAATTGTAAGGGGCTATCCCGGGCCATGATCTCGGCCCGACATCGATGGAAAGCGCTTCAAGAAAGGCAGGATCTGCAGGCATTGCCGTAAGCGAGAATCCGTTCATGTCAAGCGCGGTCATCAGCGGTGCCGGACCGATGATCCATTTTGTGCGTGAGGCCAGTTTGGTACGTGAAAAACCATCGAGCAGTGCGAACGCTTCGATGGGTGGAACGCTGCCGAGCAGGTTGAGCAGGATAATCAGATCCCCCTCATGTGGCAGGGCGGCTTCCAGTTTTTCGGCTGTACGTGCCACAAGCGTATCAAGACCTGCCATTGGAACGCGTTCGACCCCGGCTTCGCCATGAATGCCCAGTCCAAGCTCCGCTTCATCATCGCTGAGTCGGGGCTTCTGACCTGGAGTGAAGACATTGCAATCGCTCAGCGCCAGACCGATCGAGCTCAGTGAGCCTGCAACCTGTCGGGCAAGAGTGGCCACTTCGCCAAGCGATTTTCCGGCCTCGGCAGCAGCGCCTGCAATCTTGTGCACCAGAACCGTGCCAGCAATGCCACGTGCCTTGTCGGTGCGACCAAGGGCAATGTCATCGCCAACAATCACGACTTCCACATTCAGACCCAGCGCCTTGGCCTGTTCTGCAGCAATGCCGAAATTCAGACGGTCACCGGTATAGTTCTTCACGATAAGGAGACATCCGGCCTTGCCTGTCACCGCCCGGATGGCTGCAAGAATCGCGTCAACTCCGGGTGAGGCAAAAAGCTGGCCACAGATAGCCCCGGTCAGCATGCCCTTGCCCACGAAGCCTGCATGAGCCGGTTCATGACCGGAGCCACCGCCGGAAAGCACGGCAACATGCTGTTTGTCCCAGTCTTTTCGCAGAATGACGTGGATATCCTCCACACCTTCAAGACGGCAGAGATTCACCCCGAATGAGGAACGCAGCAATCCCTGCAGACCTTCTGCCACGATGGTCTCGCGCTTGTTGAAAAACCGCTTCATCTGGATCCCTATGTCCGTTCCCAAGTTTGTGGCGCCAGCATCATAATGCTCGTCGGCCCAAGACTAGGAGGGGAAGCTGTTCAGGAATATGACATATCGATGTGAAGAAAAACACATTGATGTGACGATACGTTTGTTGCCCGTATGCTCCATGCTCGCGATCACAAAGCGGTTCAGAGCGTGATAGCCAGCTTGACAGGAAAAGCCGAATAACTGCGGTTTGGCCGTCATGCCCAAGTCCGATCATTCGTGGAAATGATTTGCAGCGGCTGCAGATTTCGTTACGATTATACAAGAAATTTTGTCAACTGGGTCAGGATTACAAGGTTTTGGACATTCCATCCAAGTCACAACATCACCCGCTGCCACAACAGGATGAAGGCTATCACAAGGATCTGGGCAGGCGTCAGATCCAGATGATTGCCATTGGCGGTGCTATCGGTACCGGCCTCTTTCTGGGCGCAGGTTCGAGACTGCAACAGGCGGGGCCGTCTCTCGCAATCGATTATCTGGTATGCGGCCTTTTCTGCTTTCTTATCCTGCGTGCTCTTGGCGAGCTTGTGATGTATCGCCCGAGTGCGGGCAGCTTTGTGTCCTATGCCCGTGAGTTTCTGGGGGAAAAGGCGGCCTACGCGGCTGGCTGGCTCTCTTTTCTGAACTGGGCCATGACCGGCATCGTCGATATCACGGCGGTAGCGCTCTATATGCATTTCTGGGGGACGTTCGATCACGTGCCGCAATGGGTATTTGCCCTTGTAGCCCTTGGTATTGTCGGCACCATGAACATGATCGGTGTGCGCTATTTCGGTGAGCTCGAATTCTGGTTTTCACTCATCAAGGTCATTGCCCTCGCACTTTTTCTTGTTTTTGGTTGTGTGGTGCTGGGGCTGAAGGTCCCGGTTGGCGGTGCTGTACCGGGATTCCACCTGATTTCCGAGAATGGTGGTATTTTCCCGCATGGTCTTATGCCGGCTCTGTTCCTGATGCAGGGGGTGGTCTTTGCCTATTCAGCGATTGAGCTTGTTGGAACGGCAGCAGGCGAATGCGCCAATCCGCGCGCCATCATTCCTCGGGCCATCAATAGTGTGATCTGGCGTATCGGCCTGTTTTATGTTGGTTCGGTGATCCTGCTTGTCTGTCTTCTGCCCTGGTCAGCCTATCACAAGGGTATCAGCCCGTTCGTGACCTTCTTCGAAGCGTTCGGAGTGCCGCACATCGATACGGTCATGAACATCGTCGTATTGACGGCGGCGTTGTCGAGCCTCAATTCCGGTCTTTACTCAACCGGTCGCGTCCTGCGCGCGCTGGCGCTTGGAGGATCGGCACCACGTGCGCTGGCCAAGATGAACCGTCAGTCAGTGCCTTATGTCGGTATCCTGACCACGGTTGGCGTATATCTTGTCGGTGTAGGTCTGAATTATCTCATTCCGGCACGTGTCTTCGAGATTGTGCTCAATGTGGCTGCGCTCGGCATTATCAGTACATGGAGCTTCATTCTGGTCTGCCAGATACGCATGCGTAAGCTGGTTGACAGTGGTGTGATAGAGAGTGCGGGTTTCCGGATGCCGGGAGCGCCTTTCACTTCCTGGCTCACACTCGGGTTTCTTGGTTTTGTCGTCGTGATGATGGCGCTCGATTATCCTGAAGGAACCTATACGGTCATCGCTATCCCCTTCATCGGGCTGATTCTGGCTCTGGGTTGGGGTTTGATTGTCCTCAGTCGTCGCAAGGCCTGAAGCCGCCGTCTGGCAGCATTACAGGAACCCTGCTCAGTCCGTTGCGGGCTGGGCAGGCTGTTCAGGCAGCTGACCTTCCCATTTGGCGACAACGGCAGTTGCCAGGGAATTGCCGACAACATTCGTTGCAGACCGCCCCATATCCAGAAACGTATCAACACCGAGAATGAGAAGCACACCTTCTTCCGGCAGTTTGAACTGGCTGAGTGTTGCCGTGATGACCACAAGTGAGGCACGTGGAATGCCTGCCACGCCCTTGCTCGTCAGCATAAGCGTCAGCAGCATGACGATCTGTGTGCTCCAGGACAGGGTAATGTCATAGGCCTGAGCGATGAAAATACTTGCAAAAGTGCAATACATCATCGTGCCATCAAGATTGAATGAATAGCCCAGGGGCAGAACGAAGGATGAAATCCGGCGCGAGATGGGAAAACGCGAGAGCTGATCGAGCATCAGGGGATAGGCGGCTTCCGAGCTTGCTGTCGAAAACGCCAGCAGGAACGGCTCCCGCATCAGGGAAATCAGCCTTCTGGCAGGGCGCCCGAGGATAAGATATGCCGCACCGATCAGAGCGCACCAGAGCAGGAACAGAGCGATATAGAACTCGCCCATGAACTTTCCGTAATTGACAAGTACTCTCAGCCCATTGGTTGTAATGGTCGCAGACATGGCACAGAACACAGCGACTGGTGCCAGCAGCATGACATAGCCCGTAACTTTCAGGATGATTCGTGAAAGGCTTTCGGTCCATTCCATGATTACACGTGCTTTCTCAGGCATGGACGCGCAGGCAATACCGAAAAATACCGAAAACACGACGATCTGGAGAATTTCGTTGTTGGCCATGGCGCGGAAGACGGAATCCGGCACAATATGATCGATGAAGCCGTCAAGAGACATGCCGGAAGGCGCACTTGGTGCGATTTGTGTCCCCTGGAATCGGTGCATGCCGATACCCGGGCCAAAAAGATTGACGAGCACTAGGCCGAGTGACAGCGAAAACAGGGAGGCCACGACAAACCAGATCATGGCCTTTGCACCGACACGCCCCACCGAGGCCGCATCAGACATATGGCCTATACCTACCACCAGCGTTGAGAAGACAAGAGGAGCGATGATCATCTTGATGAGGCGCAGAAAAACAGTGGAGCCGATCGACAGATAATGGGCGACATGCTGCTGCTGTACCGTATCGGGGATCAACGCATGGGCTGTCGCACCCGCACCAATGCCGAGCAGCATTGCGATGACAATGATCGTGGTCATGCTCATGCGCTTCATGATGTTGGTTCTTCCTTTCTGCTGAGAGGGCAGGTTGTGAGTTCTTGCCGCCTCATCGTCGAGCAGTTCGGCGTTCGGTCTGTTTCCCTGCGGCTGTTTCCTGCCAGCCCGTAGAGGATGCCCTGTTGCAGGAAGCTCTAGGCTATTATTGCCTCCAATATCAAATGACGGAGCCGGAACGGGTCGGAACTGTCACATACTGAGACGCAATTTTGGCGCGATCTTGTAAAATGGCGCGTTGTGACCTTTGACGAACTCAGCCATATGTGAAGAACGCTGCCCATGCCGCGACGGAGGAGCAAATCGTGGTCCAGAATGCAATCTCGGTCGTTATGGGCCTCATACTTGGGTTGTTTACACTGATCATTTCAGTAATCGCCCTGATTGAAGCAAGCGCCAGAAAAGCGCTTGTGGCACTCGGTATTCCCCAGCAGATCCAGGGAGCGCTTCTGGCATTACTGCTGCTGGTGCTGATTGTGGCGTCGTTTCGGTTGTTCGGGCGTCTTTTTGGCGTATTGATTGCCATAGTTCTTGTCGCGTTTTTATTACAGGCCCTGTTCGTACCTGATATCAGAACTGTGACTTTCTGACAGACAGGGAAGGGCATCGATGGGGCGTGAACGTGTCCAGAGAGCGTACGCCTTTTGTGATGGATGATGGTGTCCGCGGCGGGATTCGAACCCACGGCCCCAGGATTCATCCCACTTCGACTTTCGCCGCCGACGCATCGGACCTGTGGCCCGGTGTGTCGTTCGTGGTCTGGACTGTCTCTTCACCATAATCTGACAAGTCAGATGACAGGTGCTGCCCGTACAGTCTCTACACCTTCACCCTTCTTCTCAGAGGGGTGCTTGGCTCGGGATTGGCACGGCGTGAGCCAGAGCGTTCCCCGAATTTGAGCAGATCCACCATGATGTTTCCGGTCATGGCGCCCAATTTTAGGAATCCTGTGCTCTATCCTGCTGAGCTACGCGGACCATCTTCGCCAGTCTAGGAGAGTGAGGATCGACAAGCAAGATGTATGGTTTCAAATTTTTCTGTTCCGAAAGGTTGGTTGCAATAATAACAAGTCAATCTAATATTCTTTTTTGTAGTGGGATTCTGCATCAGTGAGAATGAAGCATTAAAAAACGCTCATAGTTTCATGAAAGAGAGTTTTACTGCGTTGTTTCCCCTCAGGAGCTTTTGTTAGCAAGCACCGTCTCGGCATCGCCACCTTCTTTATCTGCTGCGCGGAATAGTGAAGGGAGGAAAACGTTTCGTAAAAAAACCGGGCTAAAAATTGTGATATAAGGCTCCGATGAGAGAAAGCGTGAAGTAATGTTCGACCTGGCCCTTCGTGGTGTTGCAAAAACCGACTCTACCCTACTGCGTCTGCGGCTTATAGGTCGTATGGAAGCGACTACACTTACTGGTGAAAGTGTGCTTCCTGTTGGCGGGAAGACGAAAGGCTTGCTGGCCATACTTGCACTGTCGGATCGTAAACCTGTTGCACGGTCACATCTGGCTGAGCTGCTCTGGAGTCGTCGCCCCGATGATCTGGCGCGCGCGTCGCTGCGCCAGGAGATTCACCGCCTGCTGGATGCCTTGAGTCCGCTTGGTGTCGATGTCATTGATGTGCAGCGGCATACGCTTGCACTCAAGCCAGCCCTGACCTCCGTTGATGTCGAGCGCATTCTCAATGGCGGAAAATCGATCCTGCGCGAATTGCCTCCACCTGGAGAGGTCCTTCTTGGCGAACTCAACGGGATTGATCCTGCCTTCAATGAATGGATTGAAGGCCAGAGGGCCCGACTCAACCGCCATATCTATCAGCTTTTTGAAAGCGCTCTGCGTACCCAGGTCGATCCTGATGCCATTCTTGAGACAGCGGATCATCTGCTTTCACGCGATGGTCTGAATGAGGCAGCCTGGCGTGCGCGCATTCAGGCATGGATTACCAAGGGCGAGTATGCGCAGGCTGCGGCTCTTGGAGACCAGGTCGTCCAGCTGTTTCAGGACCAGCTTGGCACTGTGCCAGGGCCGGCTACGATGGGTCTGGTTCGTGGACTGCAGGAACGAATTGCATTTGATTCCTACAACAAATCGCATCAGGGCTACCCTGTAGAGCTGGATCCGGCACTTGGTCATGCGGATCCTCATGTCGATAATACCGGTCTGTTTGGCTCGGTGGGAGGAGAAGGGTCTCTTTTGGCAGCCGGGTCTCCATTACGCACATTGGGGTCTATTTCTGTCGCGCCGCTCAAGGCGACTGGCGGGGAACATGCCGAGGCACTTGCTGCCGAGCTGACAGAGCGTCTCGAAGTCAAGCTGGTTGGATTGCAGACGTTCACAGTTGTGCCTTTTCCGGAAACGACACAGTCCGATACAGGGCCTCTTTTGGGCAACACACATAATCCGGGTACGGATTATGTAATTTCCGGCCTTGTGCGTTCAAACTGTGCACATGATGAAGCTTCCGAAGGTTATGTAATCATCAGATTGCTGAGTTTGCGTCAGGAAGGAAGCGTGGTCTGGGCGGATCGTTTCGAATTGCCCAAGGACACGCGGGCCCAGCGCGCCCTGCTTTTCTATGTCATGAAGTCGCTGCAATGGTCGCTGTTCCTTTCGGAGGGGCAGCGTATGATGTCGCGGCCAATTGCCGAGCTTTCGGCGTTCCAGATGGCGATCAGGGCACTCACCCTGTTTCTGCGCTGTGATATTACGCTTTCTGCCGAAATGGCCGAACTGGTTGAGCGGGCTTATCAGGCTGATCAGGAATCGGTGTTCGTTCTTTATGTTCGTTCACTGATCAAATTCTTTCTCTATCAGGAGAACTGGTCCGGCTCGGCGCTGGAAGAGATGGAAGAGATTGCTACCGCAGCGGGCTATGTGGCTATTCAGCTCAGAGCGAACCCGCTTGGTGTCTGGCTGTCCATGCTTACGCGTACGTTTACCCCGGGACAGCTTGATGAAGCCAAAGCACTCACGGCTGAATATACCGGAGCAGGGGGAGTATTTCCTGCCATTGCAATCTCGCCTTCCATACATGCGCTGAAGGCTGTCCAGGCTCTGCTTTCGGATAACAAGGCGGTGGCTTTGGAGGAAATCCAGCAGTTCCGCGCATTACGCGCGGCCCAGCCTCTTGCCATATTATCCGAGCCTTTCAGTATCTTTGTGCTGGAAGTAGCTGGCAATGCTGAAGAGGCGCGTCAGGCCGGTGCTGCCTTTGTCAGTCTTTATCCGCGTAGCGCAGCAGGTGTGCTCTATTATCTTGTGGCTCTGGCTGCCCAGGGGATGAGCGAGGAAACCGAACGTGTAAAACGCCATTTGCTGCGTCTGGTGCCGGACGTGACCATAGAAGGCGTTCTCTCGCGTCATGCCTATCTGCCTGCTTCCATGCAGGCCTGGCTGCGCGAGATGCTCGTACGGGTCAGCATCCCCAAAGGATAAACCCGTTGTCCCGCTTGGCGTAGCCGGGCGGGCGCGATATGAATTGATTTCAGAGCCGGACGCGGATAACGCGATCGGGGATTTCGACACGCGGCCAGTGCCAGTCTAATAGGGACATCATGACTCCTCGTTTGCAGCCGATTGCCCCTCTCAATGCGTCCACCAGGGCGCCCTTCTCTCTGGAGCGGTTTTTGCCCGTTCTACCGCTTTGCGCCTTGATGGCACTGAGCGCCTGTGGTGGCGGGCGTGACCCGGACAGTCTGACCCAGCCACGCAATCACCTTCTGGGTGTCGACCGCGGTGCAACCGGGGGTGATGATGAGCTGAAGGGTGGTGTAAATGCCTATCTGTGGCGTGGGGCGATCGATACCCTGTCCTTCATGCCGTTTTCCTCTGCCGATGCAAATGGTGGCGTTATCCTGACCGACTGGTATCAGCCGCCAGCCAGCACGAATGAACGTTTCAAGATTGCGGCTTATATTCTTGACCGCCGCCTGCGCTCTGACGCGCTACGCGTTTCGGTATTCCGTCAGGAGAAGCAGGGCTCTGAATGGGTTGATACTCCAGTAGCGCCGAACACGACCTCGGATATTACCACGCGTATTCTCGCCCGGGCCCGCCAGCTTCGTGCCGATAACGGCAACCGGGATTGATCCCGGCTTTCTGAAGTGAGTGCGACCGGAACAAACGATAGAAGATCATGACGGAACAAGAGACTCTCGGTTACGATTTCGACAAGGCCGAGCCCAAATGGCAAGCCAGATGGGACAATGCCCGTGCTTTCGCGGCAGACGATCATCCGGCTGCTGACAAGCCGAAATATTACGTGCTGGAGATGTTTCCCTATCCGTCGGGCCAGCTCCATATGGGCCATGTGCGCAATTACGCGCTGGGTGATGTGGTCGCACGCTACAAACGTGCGCGGGGATTTTCGGTCATGCATCCCATGGGCTGGGATGCATTCGGTCTTCCCGCAGAGAACGCCGCGCGCGAACGTGGTGTGCATCCCGGCCAGTGGACGCTTGATAACATCGCCGCCATGCGCGGCACCCTGCAGCGACTGGGTTTCTCGCTCGACTGGGATCGTGAAATTGCGACCTGCCTGCCGGAATATTATGGGCATCAGCAGAAGCTTTTTCTCGATATGTGGCGCAAGGGCCTGGTTGAGCGCCGTGAATCGGCAGTCAACTGGGACCCTGTGGACAATACCGTTCTGGCCAACGAGCAGGTAGTCGATGGACGCGGCTGGCGCTCTGGCGCGCTGATCGAGAAGAAGCGCCTGTCGCAGTGGTTCCTCAAGATTACCGATTTTGCCGCCCCTCTGCTTGAAGGGCTGGAGAAGCTCGATCGCTGGCCCGCGCGTGTGCGCGTCATGCAGGAACGCTGGATCGGTCGTTCGGAAGGCGCTCGCGTGCGCTTTGCGCTTCATGCGCCGCCAAAAGGTTTCGATGTCGATCAGGATTCGGTCGAGGTCTTTACCACCCGTCCCGATACCCTGTTCGGGATGAGTTTTGTCGCTATTGCGGCGGATCACCCTCTTGCCACAAAAGTAGCGCAGGACAATGAATCCGCCCGTGCCTTTATCGAAGAATGCCAGCGCCTGGGCACATCGGAAGAGGCGATCGAGGCCGCCGAGAAGCGCGGTTTCGACACAGGGCTGCGCGTCAGTAACCCGTTTGCGCCTGACGAGACGGTGCCTGTATGGATCGCCAATTTCGTCCTGATGGAATATGGCACGGGTGCTGTGTTCGGTTGCCCCTGTGGTGACCAGCGTGATCTTGATTTTGCGCGCAAATATGACCTGCCCGTGCGCCCCGTTATTCTGCCACCCGGTCAGGAAGAGAGCAGCTTTACTGTTGGTAAAACGGCCATCACGGGTGAGGGCACGCTGATCAATTCGGGCTTTCTTGACGGGCTGGATACCGCTGAAGGCAAGCGCAAGGCGATCGAGCGTCTGGAAGCCATGGGCATCGGTCGTTCGGTCGTGAACTGGCGTCTGCGCGACTGGGGTATTTCGCGTCAGCGTTACTGGGGCTGCCCGATCCCTGTCGTGCATTGTGAGTCCTGCGGTGCAGTGCCGGTGCCTGACGATCAGTTGCCGGTCAAGCTGCCGGATGATGTGACGTTCGACCGTCCTGGCAACCCGCTCGATCATCATCCGAGCTGGAAACATGTTGCTTGCCCTCAATGCGGGGCTGCTGCTCGCCGCGAGACCGATACCTTCGATACTTTCGTCGACAGTTCCTGGTATTTTGCCCGTTTCACGGCGCCCCATGCCACGACGCCGACAGACCCGATCGCAGCCAATTCCTGGCTGCCGGTCGACCAATATATCGGCGGTATCGAACATGCGATCCTGCATCTGCTCTATGCCCGTTTCTTCACGCGGGCCATGCATGAGACGGGTCATCTCGATCTCGACGAGCCGTTCGGCGGGTTGTTCACTCAGGGTATGATCACCCATGAGAGCTACCGCGATGAAAATGGCTGGCTGGCGCCGGAAGATGTCGTGCGGTCAGGTGATGGCTATGTGCGTCGTGACAATGGTGGTCCCGTGCAGCTTGGTCGTCTGGAAAAGATGTCCAAATCCAAGCGCAATACGGTATCACCTGTCGCGATCATCGAGCGTTTCGGCGCTGATACGGCGCGTTGGTTTGTGCTGTCAGACAGCCCGCCCGAGCGCGATATGGAGTGGACCGAGTCCGGTGTTGCGGCTTCGGCGCGTTTTGGCCAGCGTCTCTATCGTCTGGTTCAGGCCGTCGCGAACCAGGTGCCGCATGATGCCGCGTTTGCCGAGGGGGGGCGCAGCCTGCGTCAGGCAACACACCGCACCATCAGGGCCGTGACCGAAGCGCTGGAAGGGTTCACACCCAACGTGGCGGTGGCGCGTCTGCATGAACTGAGTGCGGCTCTTGCCGAGGCTGAAAAGACGGATGAGGACGGTATTGGTGCTGCCCGTCGTGAAGCTGCGCTGGCGCTTGCTCTTCTGATCGCACCGATGATGCCCCATTTGGCTGAGGAGATGGTGGCTCTGCTCGAACCAGGCAGCGCTATGGTAGTCGAACGCGCCTGGCCGGTTGCGCTCGAAGAATTTCTGGCGCTCGACAGCGTCACGCTGGGTGTGCAGATCATGGGCAAGCTGCGTGGCACAATTCAGGTGCCGCCGGATGCGCCCTCTGATATGGTCCTGCCTCTCGCCGAGGCCGAACCCAATGTGGCGCGGATGCTCGAAGGCAAACGGATCGTCAAGCGCATCTATGTGCCTAATCGTATCGTCAATTTCGTGGTGGCAGGCTGATTTCATGCGTCGTTTTGTTCTGCTTGCCTCTCTGGCCCTGAGCGGCTGTGGATTTCAGCCGCTTTATGGAAGCAATGGGGCAGGTGGAACGCGTGTTGCCCATGAATTGCAGCGTATTTATGTGGCCAATATTCCTGACCGACAGGGGCAGGAGCTTCGTCTCGCACTCCAGGAGCAGCTTGGGGGCGGCAGTACCAAGGCGCCTGACGGCTATACACTCAATGTCAGTTTCAATGTAAATGCCTCGGTAATCGATATTCACAGTGATAATACAGCCGGTCGTTTCCGCGAGATCGGCTCGGCCCATTGGCGCTTGTGGACGGTTGAAGCCTCGCCGAAATTCCTGGCTGAAGGCGATGTCTCCTCGCTCGACGGTTTCAACGCAACCTTTGAGCAATATCTCGCACAGACGCTGAATGACGAGACGGTTCGCGCCCGGCTGGCAGAAACCCTTGCGGGATCGATTCGTCAGCAGATTGCCACATGGTTCAAGTCGCAGATCAAGCCTTCTCGTGATAACGCACGCGATGTTCCGTCGTATTTTGATCCTAACGCCATGCCGACAAGGGATGGCCAGCCCTATGAGAAGGCTGGGCCTGATGGCTTCCCGGCAGCAGCGACGGGTCGTACGGATCTGAACAGCCAGAACGGCGACTGATCGCGCATGAAGATCGATGCCCGTTCAACTGCGCGTACGCTTGCCGAAATTGGCAAGTGGCGCGGGGTTCTGCTCTACGGCGACGATCTGGGGCTTGTCCGCGAGCGCGCCTCTTACTGTGTACGTCAGGTGGCCGATTCACTTGATGACCCGTTCCGTATCGCTCTCCTCGATCAGGAGCAGCATGGCCGGGTGGAAGAGGAAATGGGCGCGCTGTCTCTTGTTGGCGGGCGCCGTGTTGTCTGGGTACGTGACGGGCAGGATTCATTGCTGCCACGTATAATGGCGGCACTTGCTATTGAGAGCGATACCCTGCTGGTGATTGAAGCGCCAGGTCTCGCGTCTCGCGCGAAGCTGCGCAGTACCCTCGATTCTCACCCGAAGATCGCCTCTATTGGCTGTTATCCTGAAGAGGGACGCACACTCATTGCTTCTCTGACCGAGTTGTTCCGGGATGCTTCTGTCGCTGTCGATCGTGATGCCCTGTTCTGGCTTTCTTCAGTTCTCGGGGCAGATCGTGCGGCTGTACGCAGCGAGGTGGAGAAACTCATTCTCTATGCAGGTGAGGGGGGTAAGCTTTCTCTCGACGATGTTCAGGACTGCATAGGTGATTCTGCCAATGCAACGCTTGACGATGCGACCACGGCTGCCATGGCAGGTGACCGAGCCATGGCTGATATCGCTCTTGAAAGAGCGCTTGCCGACGGCCTCTCGCCCATTGCGCTGGCGCGCGCCTGTCTGTCGCTGATGACACGTCTGCAACGCGTGCTTGACTGGATGGGGGAAGGAAAATCACGCCAGGAGGCGATCAGGCAGCTGAAGCCCCCTGTCTTTTTCAAGAAGATGGACAGTTTCACAAAGGCGCTCGAACGTTGGGACAAAGCTGGCCTGAAAGGGGCATGTGAGGCGGTGCAGGGTTTCGAACTGGCCTGCAAGCAGACGGGCTGTCCGGATCTTGCCTTGTCACGTCGACTCATCGCCCAGCTTTCTCTCGGGCCCCGATCATTCCAGCGTTGAAATTACCGCACGGTTCTGCCACGGCTGAAACTGTATCAGCCTGACCGGGGAGGTCATCCGATCAATCGCATCTGCTTGTTTCCACGGTTTCGTCACCTCGAACGTTCGCGCTGCGACGGCGCGCGACGCACGGCATGGTAATCCTGGCTGCGATCGGTTTTTTCCGGCGTCGCAAGATGGCAGCGGCCGCACTTTTCATGTTGGCGATCCTGGCCGCTGGTGCCGTGCTGGCGCCGTTATATGCCCGGACCGTAGGAGTAGACCCTATGGAATCCTCTCTGGCGGGTACGGTGCTGCGTGACGGGGTACGTGTCGATATCATGCAGCCCAATGACAATCCTCTGCATCTGGGCCTTTCTCCTGTTGGCCCCTCCTGGCGTTGGGGGCCTTATGCGCTTGGTGCTGATTCACAGGGGCGCGATGTTGCAGCGCGTATGCTGTACGGTGCGCGCGCCTCGCTCCTGATCGCTTTTTCAGCGGCATGTCTCTGTCTGGTTATGGCGACGCTATGTGGGCTTCTGGCTGGTTATTGCGGTGGTTGGGTGGATATTATCCTTTCCCGACTGCTTGATATTCTCTGGGCAGTGCCAGTCTATCTCTTCGCCATCAGCCTGAGTGTCGTGACCATAGGACATGATCTGTCTTTCGGGCCGTTTCATCTGCAACCCGATAGTCTTCTGTTGCCCATAGGTATTATTGCACTCATCTACGTGCCTTATGCGGCCAGGCCTATCAGGGCGCGTACAAAAAGCCTGTCGAATGCCGGCTTTGTACTGGCAGCCCGCGGGCTCGGTGCCTCTTCCCTGCGCATCATGTTACGTGAGATCCTTCCTGTTCTGGCCGAGACGGTGCTGGTCCTTTCTCCCCTTGTCATGGCGTTATGTCTGCTGGCGGAATCGGCATTGTCCTTTCTCAGCCTCGGTGTTCAGGCTCCTGCAGCTTCCTGGGGAAGCCTGATCCATGACGGTGAAGGCCTGATCTATAGTCGTCCTGTCGTGGCTATCGCGCCAGGGGTGGCGATTATCCTGACCGTGCTCTCCCTGAACGCGCTGGGGGATGCTGCCCAGGCGGAGCTCCGCGCGAGAGGCCGGCGATGAAAAGCGTCTTCTCCCGTCTCGGGCAGATGATCCTGGTGCTGTTCGGTATCTCGGTGCTGGTCTTCGCCGTCTTTTTTGCGATGCCCGGTTCAGATCCTTCAGCGCGTATTGCCGGGCGTGGCGCCAGTCCTGAGGTCATTGAGCGTGTGCGCCATGCCTATGGCTTCGATCGTTCTTTGCCGATGCGTTATCTGACGATGATGGATCATCTGTTCATCTCCAGAAACCTGACATCCTATGTCAATCATGGTCAGAATGTGGTGTCCGAGGTTTTCTCTGCAGCACCGGTCACACTCTCTCTTGTTCTCTGGGCGGCCCTGTTCTGGATTGTGGGAGCGCTTGTTATTGGCCTGATAAGCGCCGCTTTCCAGGGCGGTTGGATCGATCGTCTGCTCTCCTCTTTCTGCCTGGTCGGGCTGTCGATTCCGGTTTTCTGGCTCGGGGAAATGGTCAATCTGGCAAGTCAGAGCCGGTTCCATGAGACCTGGCTGTTCAGCTGGGTGCCTCCTCTCGGTTATGTACCCTTCATGGAGAATCCGTTCGGATGGGCGAGGGCACTGATACTGCCCAGCCTCACACTCTCCATTGCTTTTATCGGTCTCTACAGCCGTGTTCTGCGTACGGATCTCCTGACCGCCATGCAGGAGGATTCCCTGCGCACGGCGCGTGCCAAAGGCGTTGGACCCTGGCGATTGTGGTTCTGCCATGCCTTGCGTCTTTCCGGCCTGAGTGCGCTCTCCCTGTTCGGGCTTGATTTTGCGCAATTGCTTGGTGGCGGTGCGTTGCTGACAGAAGTGGTCTTTGCCTTGCCCGGTGTCGGTCATCTTACCTATCAAGGGCTGAGTACTCTCGATCTGCCGCTGATCATGGCGACGGTACTTTACGCGGCGTTTTTCGTCGTTATCGCGAATGCCCTGATGGATGGACTCTATCGTCTGCTCGATCCCCGTATTGGAGGAGGATCGCATGGCGGGTGAACCGCTTCTGACTTTGTGCGACCTTCGTTTGCGTCACCCTGTGGCTGGTCTGTTGCTCGATGGGGTCACGCTCTCACTCAGGCGCGGAATGATACTGGGAGTGGTCGGGGAGTCAGGATCGGGGAAAACCCTGACAGGTCTCAGTGTTCTCGGCCTGCAGCCTGCCGGACAGCTGAGCGGTCACCTGAGTTTTGACGGTCAGGATCTTGCAGCTTTCCGCGCGCGTGACTGGCGGCGTTTTCGTGGCAGGCGGGCTGCCATGATTTTTCAGGACCCCATGTCCGCTTTTCTGCCGGTGCGACGCATTGGGGCGCAGATTACAGAGCAGATCAGGCTGCACCTGCCTCTTTCCAGAAAGGAGGCTCACACGCGCATGGTGGCATTGCTGGGTCGTATGGGCGTACCGTCACCCGCGCAGACAGCCTTGCGTTTTCCTCATGAATTATCGGGCGGATTGCGCCAGCGCGCCATGATTGCCATGGCACTGTCCTGCGAACCTGATCTGTTGATTGCCGATGAACCGACGACGGCACTCGATGTGACTGTACAGGCCCAGATTCTGACCTTGCTGCGCGAAATCGGGGAGAGAGAAGCCAGTGTGATGCTCATCACTCACGATATGGGTGTGGTGGCTCAAAGCTGCACGGATGTGGCCGTGCTCTATGGGGGTGTCGTGATCGAGACGGGCCCGGTGTCGTCGGTGTTATCAACCCCGCGCCATCCTTATACCCAGGCTCTGTTACGGGCCATACCGCCGCTTTCCGGGCCACGTCCTTCGCGGCTTCCGGTTATTGACGGTGTACCGCCATCCCCTGAAAACCGCCCTGCGGGCTGTGTATTTGCCCCGCGTTGCCCCTATGTCGAAATACGCTGCGAGAAGCGGCCTGACATGCGACTGGCGGGAATGGGGGAAGCCTATGCCGAGACAGGAGGCGCACATGAAGTCGCCTGTGTGCTCTATCCATGAGTAACCTTCTTCAGGCGCAAGATGTTTCGAGAGTCTATCGACTGGGAGGCGGAAAAACTCTTCGTGCCGTCGATGGAATTTCGGTATCGGTGGCACATGGAGAGACCCTGGCACTGGTTGGTGAATCAGGATGTGGAAAGTCCACGCTTGGGCGTCTGATGATGGGGTTCGATCGTCCCGACACGGGAAGCATCCTGTTTGATGGCCAGGATATGGCGAGGCTGAGTGCCAGAGCGTTGCGTGCCCTGCGCAGCCGGATACAGATGGTATTCCAAGACTCAGGTTCTTCATTCAATCCACGCTGGACCATAGGAAGCACGCTTGCCGAACCTTTCAGGATTCACAGGCGAGGCTGGTCGAGGGAATCTCTCGTCTCTCTGCTGGAGCGGGTCGGTCTTTCCGGCAGTTTTCTTGATCGCTATCCAGGAGCGCTGTCAGGGGGGCAGCGGCAAAGGCTTAATATTGCGCGCGCCATTGCGCTCTCACCACAGGTTATCGTGGCTGATGAACCTGTTTCCGCGCTCGATGTTTCCGTGCAGGCCCAGATCGTCAATCTGTTGCGCCATCTCCAGTCTGATATGAATCTGGCTTGTCTGTTTATTTCGCACGATCTTGCTGTGGTGAGGCAGGTTTCGGATCGTGTGGCCGTTATGTATCTCGGGGCAATCGTCGAAGAGGGAGAAACCCTCACTCTTCTGGATCGACCACTTCATCCCTATACGCGCGCTCTTGTCGATGCCGTGCCCCAACCCGGCAGACCGCTACCCGCACCCCTGCAGGGGGATGTCCCGACGCCCCTCGCATTACCTGAGGGATGTCGCTTTCATCCTCGTTGCCCCATGGCCCGGCCGCGCTGCGCCGTGGAGCCACCTGTCCTGACAGAATATATGCCAGGCCGATCCGTGGCTTGTCATTTCCCGCTCTCATAAGTCGGAAATCCGGCTATCTGGGCCATGACAGCCTCGGCTCGGATTGGCCCTCTCAGGTGATAAAGGGGCCATGAGGCCCCTTTATCAGTCAGAAGCGCTGGGAGATCCCTGTCAGGATCGTACGACGCAACCCGTATTGGGGGGCGCCTACGCCAATCCCCGAGCCGTCACGGATCTGGTAGGTCTTGTCGAACAGGTTGAGCACGTCAAGCCGCAGTTCGGTACGCTTTAGGAAAGGCACACGGAAGAGATCCCTGAAGGACTGGACGAGAGAGAGATTGAAGGTCGCGTAGATCGGTACGGAGCGACCATTCGGTACGGTGCCATCGGCGCGCAGACCACTGCCGTAGACCATGGAGGCGGAAACCCGCGTCGGATGGCCTGTGTGGTAGAAAAAGGAGTAGCTGCCGCCTGCCGAGGCCGTCCAGCGCTGATCATGATCAAGATGAACCCAGCGATGCTGGATATAGGCCAGATCATCGGGGTCCATGGTCCACTGGGCAGTGGTGATATCCTTGCCGATGGCACGCGACCAGGAAGCATTGCCGTACAGCGAAAGCGGACCATGCTCGTAATTGGTTGAGAGCTCGTAGCCGTTTACCTGTCCCCGTCTGTAGTTGAAGGCAGAAAGAATGATCGGTGCGCCAAACTGGCCTTCATCGATCATGTTCTTGGCGAGCTTCACATAGGCGTCGAATGAGGCGTGCCAGCCCGGCAGGATAGACTGGGTGACGCCTGCATCGAAGTAGTGATCACGCTCGGCCTTGACCGTGTTGTTCTGCAAAGTCTGGGGCTCGTTGGACGTGCCGACATATTTGCTGAGCGACGTGTTGGCCACGAGCTCGAAAGGCGGGGGCGTGAAATAGCGGGAATAGCCTGTATGAAGCACGCCGCCGCGCCAGGCGCGCCAGACGATGTTGATGCGCGGACTCACCTGCTTGGCATGGGTGTATTCATCGACACCATCGAAGCGCAGACCGTAATTGATCGTCAGGTCGCGTACCGGACGCCATTCATCCTGAGCGTAGAGACCATACATCCAGCCGGTGCGCCCGCTGCCGTCATGAACGTTGGTTGTGCTGCCGTTATAGATCGGCGTGCCGTCCTCTTCGGCGCCGGTCTGCTGATAGACAATGGAATCTGTCTTCGAGCTGTTGCGCTCAACATAGACCTGGTAGCCGAAGCGTACCGTGTGTCTGGGCGTTGCTTTCCAGGTCACATCGGTTTGCGAGCCGGTCGAGAAGACCGAGCGTGCGGCATGCTGGCTGATGCCGTTATAGACCAGATCGCCCAGCGGATCCGGCGAGTAGCCGAGCGAGGAATAGCGGGTGATGATCGAGCTTTGCAGGCTGACTGTACCCATGTCCTTCTGCAGCGACAGGATGCCGAAATCCGTGATTTCCTTCTGGCGCTCGTTCAGGCTGGCGCTGTCAACGCTGCCATACACCTGTTGGGACAGGGCGGAGTCCAGAAAACTCGGATTGGCGAACTGCCGCTGTTGGCCGGGATTATTGGGTAGCTGATATTGCGCGTTCGAAACGCCGCCTGTCAGGCTGATACGGGTGTTTTCATCAGCGGTGTACCGAAGGTGGCCGAGTGCGTGATACTGGTTGCTCAGATCGTGGATGGCATTGAAGCTCGGGGTCGGGTTTTCGACACCCACGCGATTATGTACAAAGTCGCCAGTCGCAAAGAAATCCCATTTTCCGGCATGACCACCATATTGCAGCGACGGAAAGAAATAATCGCGCGCGCCGCCATAGATCGAGGCATCCCCACCCGGATCGGCGCTACCATTTTTGGTGGTGATATCGATCACGCCAGCCTGCAGGAAACCGTATTCGCTGGGCAGCGCTCCGGTGGTGAGCGAGGCAGAATGAGCAAAGCGCGTCATGAGCGCCTGACCGAAAACGCTCAGCCCTTCGGGTAATTGCACGCCATCGAGACGGAACTGCACCTCGTTATGATCGCCACGAACATGGATCTGGCCGAAACTGTCCTGCGCGACCCCGGGGGCCTGCAGCAGGAGCGTGTTCAGGGGTGCGTTGTCGCCACCAGGATTGGTCTCGATATCACGACGGGTGAAGCGATAGGTCGTTGCCCCCGTCGAGGATTGCAGGGCTGAACGGATCTCGTCGAGGCGCTCATTGACGATGATGTGCTCCTCGTGAGTGGCTTCAACCGAAGCCGGAGCCGTCTTGTCGCCATCGAAAGAAGTGCGCGATGCCTGATCGGGAGATCGCGCTGCGTCTTGCCCGGTCGTGCTCTGTGACCGCGAGACCGAAGCCTTTTTTGCCTGCGTCGTTTCAGGCAGCGGGGTTGATGCAGGCGTGGTGGTCGTGTCGTTCGTCTGGGCATAGGCGGGCAGGGTGAGTGCCAGAACCGAGCAGGAGAGGAGCAGGCTGGACGACCACAGGGATCGGGGAGACATCATGACAATCCACGGGCTGGAAGCGAAACAGATCGATCTCGCTCCTAAAGTGTATGATATAACATAACAACACATAGAAGCTTCTTTTGCCTAAATTGTGTCAGAGCGTGACAAATTGGCGACAGGGCTGGCGCTGTGAAAAGCGTTTTAATTGGGGAGCCTGCGTGACGATGGGGCGTTCAGTCCTGACCCATCCACGCCTCTGCCAAGGTGCCATGCCATGAAACGCCGGTCCTTTCTCTCTGCTGCTTCCTGCGCGCCTCTTCTCGGAATGGCAGGGCAGGCAAGGGCCAGCGGCAATGCCGATGACGGCACCAGTTCGTCTGGCATGTTCGATATCGTGGCCGAATTTACGGGGCCAGGGCCATCGGGTGTGGCAGTGCTGCCTGACGGACGTCTGTTTGTCAGCTTCCCCCGCCATGCAGACAACCATCCCGGTGCAACATTGGGGGAGGTGAAAAATGGCAAGATCATTCCCTATCCTTCCGCAGAGGTAAGCCTCCCCTCAAATCGCGCTCCGGCGGACAGGTTGATGTCAGTGCATGGGCTCGCACTCGACAGTCAGAACCGGCTCTGGCTCATTGATGACGGTAAGCTGGCCAAGCACGATATCCCCGAAGGGGCGGCGAAGATCATCTGCATCGATCCGGCCACGGACAAGATCGTGCATCGCATCGTACTCAAGGCTCCTGCGATGCGCCCTGACAGCCATATGAACGACCTGCGCGTGGCCTTGTCTGTAGGGGAAAAGGGGACGGTATTCGTGACGGATTCATCCTTTGGTACGGAGCCTGCGCTTGTGGTGGCCGATATTGCCACTGGTGAGGCGCGAAGGGTGCTGGCGCATCATCCTTCCACTCAAGCGGTGGAGGGCTTCATGGCGATTGTCGAGGGAGAGCCGAGGCGCTATATTCCGCATCATCCGCAGATGGTTTCAGGCGGGGCAGACGGCATCGCCCTGCCCGTCGATGAGTCCCGGCTCTATTATTCGCCTCTCACCAGCCGCCGTCTTTACAGCCTGCCTACCAAGGCGCTGGCAGACAAGGCTTTTGACGATCAGGCCCTAGGGGCGCTGGTGCGTGATGAAGGTGAAAAAGGCACGGCAGACGGGTTATGCTTCGACCAACATGATCGTCTCTATACGACTAATTACGAACATGACTGCATCCTGCGCCGGGACCCGGATGGGTCGTTTGCTATGGCGGTGAGGGATTCACGCATTCTTTCGCCCGACGGAATCTGCGCCACGAAGGACTGGATCTATTGCACGCTAGGCCAGTGGAACCGCCTGCCGTCGTTTAATGAAGGGCACAACCGCCGTCGTCCTCCATATCTGCTGATACGATTTCCGGTCGCGCCACTCACGCCGCTCAACGCTGTACCAGAGGCGCCCGAGAAATAAACGGCAGGTGCGAGGCTTCCGGCCTCGCCGGGTGAGATGCGTAACGTTGCGCATCCCCTATGAATTGAAAACTGGGCAGGGGAGCAATGAAAGGGTGTAGGGAGAAAGACGGCAGGACGTAGGGCAGGCAATGACGGCTGTGGCGGTATTTCTGACAGTCTGGGCCTTGATGGCTGTAGCGAAAGAGACGCCGACAGGGCGTTTTCTGCAGCATCTGATTGTCGTCATGCCAGTTGGGGCGCTTAACCGGATCAGGCGTCTGCACATACTCATTGCAGTCGCTGTCATCAGTCTTTGTGCGGTTCTCGTATGGTACGGTCGAGGCGATGGGATACGTGTTGCTGCCAGCACCCTGCCAGACGCCGCAATATGGCTCACGACGTTTGAGGTCAGCACCTATCTGGACGTGGTAATGATGCTTGCCACCGCTTCGGCCCTGATGCGGTTTCGACATCTCTGGTCATCCATGGTGAACGTGAAAGCGCGTCCTCTGCCGCGATTAAGGATCAGGCGAAAACGCTCCCGCGAATACAGGTAGGATCAGTCTTGCCTCTCTTGAGTTCATGACGACGAGCGTGAACCGGAGAGCTGTTTTCGGGAAACAGACCCTAAGTGCCCATGGACAGCAAGAATGATCAGCCATTTGCCAGCAAAAGAGCTCGCAAGGCTGACCGTCAGTCGGAAAAGAGCCTTGAAATGAGAAAGGGCCAGATCGCATCACGATCCGGCCCTTCGTAGAAGTCTGTCGGCGCTATCAGGAAACTGACGGCGTCTCGCTCTGTTCGTTGGTGTGGTGATCGACCACGCCGGGCAGGAACTGAGCCAGAGCCGGAAGCAGGGCGCCTGCGGGCAGGCCCGTTTTCGAGACCAGCATCTGAACCTGCTCATCCGTCAGAAGGGCGCGCAGTTCGTCTGCGGAGATCGGCAGATTCTCGCCCGAGCCGATCCAGGAGCGCACCTTGTCTTCTAGGCCAGCCTTGCGGGCCTGATCGAGGAGCATCTGCAGGCCCTGTTCGCTGGTGAGATACTCACCAATGCTGCCGCCGAGCTTTTCCTTGAGCTTGTCGCCCATGGACCCGAGGGCAGAATTGATCATCGAACCGAAAAAACCGCTCAAACCTTGTCTCCCGTTTTGGCGCTTACCCGAAAAATCAGGCCGAGCGCCGTGTATCCTTGTCCATCTGCGGCATCTCGATATCGATTTCGAGAACAGAACAGCCATCAAGGCCGCCATCGAGCTTGACCTGAACCTTGTCCTGATCGACCGTCACATGGCGCTTGATCACTTCAAGGATCTCGCGATGTAACTGGCTGATCAGCTCGGAGTTGCCATTTCCTGACCGCTCATGAGCCAGCAGGATTTGCAGACGATCGCGTGCAACACTACTGGTGTTGCGCTTGCTGAAAAGACCGAACAGGCTCATGCGACCCTCTTCTTGAACAGCCAGTCGAGCAACCCCTTGCGCTCGATCGGGATCTGGATTTCGAGCTTTTCACCCTGCAAGCGGCGCGCGGCATCGAAATAGGCGCGGGCCGGGGCTGATTCGGGGTTCGAAAGCGTGACGGGTGCACCCACATTCGAGGCGCGGAGCACTTCTTCACTTTCAGGAATAATACCAAGCAACGGGATGGAGAGAATTTCCAGTACGTCCTCGGTGTTGAGCATTTCGCCCTTGGCTGCGCGCGAGGGGTCATAGCGGGTCATGAGAAGATGCTTCTCTACCTTCTCGCCGTCTTTGGCCCTGGCGGTAGTGCTGTCGAGCATGCCGATAATGCGGTCGCTGTCGCGCACCGAGCTGACTTCAGGATTTGTGACGACCACGGCAACATCGGCATGATACATGGCCATCTGCGCGCCGCGTTCGATGCCTGCCGGACTGTCACAAATGATCCAGTCAAATTTTTCGCGTAGTTCGTCGATAACCTGGGCAACGCCTTCTGCGGTCAGGGCATCCTTGTCGCGGGTCTGCGAGGCAGGAAGGATCGAGAGGGTTTCACACCGCTTGTCGCGTATGAGAGCCTGTGAGAGCTTGGCATCGCCCTGAACAACATTGATGAAGTCGAACACGACGCGACGCTCGGCGCCCATCACCAGGTCGAGATTACGCAGACCGACATCGAAATCGATCACGACGACATTCTGTCCCGACTGGGCAAGAGCGGCACCCAATGCTGCTGTCGTGGTCGTTTTTCCGACCCCGCCCTTACCGGAAGTGACTACCAGCACCTTAGCCATGTGCGCTCCACCAGATTATAACGGTAACAACCGCAATCCACAGGGTGCGGCCATACAATCTTAATGAGGAAAGGGTTTGCGCCGCAATCTCTTGCGCGCAAATAGTTCCCTTCAGGCGATTTTTGTTACCGTAATCCGGTCTTCGCTCAGCATCGCCTGGGCAGACTGATCATGAAGCGAGGCGTCGATTTCTTCGGCAATCATGTAGAAACCGTCTATTGCCAGTAATTCGGCCTGCATTCTTGCGGCGAAAATACGGGCGTTGGGCTGTCCCCCCGCACCGGCTATGGCGCGTCCGCGTAGCGCGCCATAGACGTGGATCGAGCCGCCAGCAATCAGCTCGGCCCCTGAAGCGACCGAACCGATGACGACGATATCGCCATCGAGATGCATGATGCTCTGTCCCGAGCGTATTGCGCGGTCAAGGATCAGGTTTTCCGCATGCGAGGCAGGGTTTTCCGCAGGCGCTGGCGCCTCATCAGAGGATTCGGGAAAAGCCACGGCACCGCTGGCGCGTCCGCCTTCGAGCGGGGCGGGCCAGTCCCATTCAGCCAGTGCGGTCCAGTTTTGATCGGCGCCTTCGATTCCGATCATGTGAATGCCGCGTTCTTTCAGATCCGCCTGAAGGGTATCGAGGCCTTCTGTACCCTGTCCGATAAGGCCAAGATCAAGAATGACAGGGCGACCGGAAAAGAAACCGACGGAGCGGGCAATCTGGTTATCAAGTCCCTCGAGCCATGAGGCAAGAGGCGCTTCTGGAGACAGGACGAGCGCCAGAAAGGAACGCCCGCGCGCACGGATACGCATAGGGGCCCGGTTTGAGGCGGGATCGGCGTTGGTTATCTGTTCTGTCATCGTCTGGGAACGCTCTGAGGGCTCATGAACGGGAATTTCGATCGATCTGATTGTGCGGCTCTCTTGCTTCGCCATGGGGCAGACGCTTAAGAATGCAGAATGCGCATTTTGTACCATCTGCCGCTCTCGCCGCAAAGTCGTCAGGTTCGGCTTGTTCTCGCCGAGAAACGGTTACCCTACGAACCCAAGACCGAGAAGGTCTGGGAGAATCGCCCGGAATATCTCGCGCTGAATCCCGCGGGGGACGTGCCTTTGCTCGTCGAGGAAAACGGGCTCTCGATTCCGAATGCCTGGGTGATCTGTGAATATCTCGAGGAAGCCTATCCTGACATGCCGTTGATGGGACGTACTCTGGCAGAGCGTGTCGAGGTGCGGCGTCTGATGGCCTGGTTTGAAGGCAAGTTCGGGCATGAGGTATCGCGCAACCTCCTGGGTGAAAAGGTGGACAAGCGTCTGGCCGGTCGGGGTAATCCCGATGGTACGGCCCTGCGGGCCGGCTATGCCAATATGCGCTTTCATCTGGACTATATCGGCTGGCTGGCGGAAACGCGCTCCTGGCTTGCCGGCAATATGCTGTCGATTGCTGATTTCGCCGCCGCAGCGCATCTCTCCTGCCTCGATTTCATTGGCGATATAGACTGGTCCAAGGCGCCAGCGGCAAAGGACTGGTATGTGCGTATGAAATCGCGGCCCAGCTTTCGCTCCCTGCTCAATGATCGTGTGAACGGGTTCAATCCGCCTGCGCATTATGCCGATCTGGATTTCTGAATGAGCATGATCTTTGATGCTGTCATTCTCGGCGCTGGAGCCGCCGGGCTGATGGCGGCTGCTACGGCGAGCAGAAACGGGGCTTCGGTTCTGGTAATCGATCACGCGGCAGAGGCCGGACGCAAGATACTGATCTCTGGCGGCGGGCGTTGCAATTTCACCAATCTCGATGCCAGGGCAGAAAATTTTCTTTCGGCCAACCGCCATTTCATGCGGTCGGCTCTGGCGGGGTATACGCCGCGTGATTTTCTCTCACTGGTGGAACGTCATGGTATCCCCTGGGAGGAAAAGGCCGAAGGACAGCTTTTCTGTACCAATTCCGCACGTGAGATTGTATCATTGCTTCTGCGTGAAGCCGAAGGATGCACATTGCGGCTCAACACGTCCATACGCAATGTGACAAAAGGCGATGTGTTTCACATCCAGACCGATACAGGCGAATTCGCGGCACGGACTCTCGTTCTGGCAACCGGCGGATTATCCATTCCCAAGCTGGGGGCAACGGATCTCTCTCTGCGTCTTGCCCGTCAGTTCGGCTTGCCTGTCGTGCCGACGGTGCCCGGACTTGTCCCTCTAACCCTGGAAACGCCCTTGCCGGAGCTTGCCGGAGTGTCTCTTCCGGTGCGGGCCAGTATAGGCAAGATCGGCTTTACTGATGGGATGGTCTTCACCCATCGTGGCCTCTCAGGCCCGGCAATCCTTCAGATTTCCTCTTATCAGAACGGTCCTCTTGATGCGCCGCTGATTGATATGATGCCGGGACGTGACGCCAAAGAGGCTCTTGGTGCCATCAAGAAGGCAAGGCCGCGGGCCGAACCTCCTTCGCTCTTGCAGGACCTGCCCCAGCGTCTGGCACGTCATATTGCCGAAAACACATTGTCTGATCTTGCCTGTACTCTGGCCAATCTGCCCGACAAGCGCATTGCGGCAGTCGCAGCGCAGATATCGGCCTGGAAGCCCAGGCTTTCGGGTACGGAAGGCTATGCCAAGGCCGAGGTCATGAGGGGCGGAATCGATACGCACCGGCTTTCCTCCAAGACCATGGAAGCGCGTGACGTGCCGGGGCTGTTTGCGATTGGTGAGGCCGTTGATGTGACGGGATGGCTCGGAGGCTATAATTTTCAGTGGGCGTGGTCGAGCGGTGTCGCAGCCGGAAGGGCGATCGCCGAAAGACGCTAGATTCCGGCAACGGGGAATTTTCGAACCTCTCCCGGCTTTGCGCGTCTTGAGCGCACGCTTAACCGGAGCCGCAGTGAGGCGGCTTCGTTTCAGAAGGTCGATCTCATGGCTCTTTGCGTGGCAATACTTGCAACTGACGGCGTGGAGGAATGCGAACTCGTCCAGCCACGTCAGGCACTGGAGCGTGCCGGTATCAGAACACTGCTTGTCTCACCGCAGAAAGGCGAGATCCAGTCCATGCAGGGGGATGTCCACCCGGTATCGCGACACAAGGTCGATGCGTCCATCGGTACTGCCGCCGATATGGAGCTGGCCGGGGTCGTCTTGCCCGGTGGCACAACCAATCCCGACAAATTGCGTATCGATGAAGCCGCGATCGCCTTCCTTCGCGGCTTTGTTGCCGAGGGCAAGCCCATTGCCAGTATCTGCCATGGTGCCTGGACACTGATCGAGGCTGGAGGCGTGCGAGGGCGCACCCTGACATCTTGGCCCTCGCTTCAGACCGATCTGCTCAACGCAGGAGCCCGCTGGGTGGATCGTGAAGTCGTGGTTGAAGGCAATCTTGTCTCATCACGTTGCCCTGATGATCTCCCTGCCTTTTGCGAGGCTCTGGTTGCGCAATATCGTGATAAAACTGCCTGAAAACCGCCTTTATTATCCTATGTTCTTCGCTGTGAAGAGAGCCTTCCCGAATGCGGAAACTGCGGGGCAGGCCACAAGCAAGAAAGGGAGTACCATGACACCTTCGACACCATTCCGCCGCTCTGCCCGCGTTCTTGGCGGCCTTGCCGGGCTGACGCTTCTTGCCGCCTGCCAGGGTACGGCAGCCCCCGGCCCGACGCCGCCTGGCACGCAGGTTGTCGGGTATGGCTATACCTGCAAGGCAGGCATCTATACCTGCAAGATGCCGACCCAGGTTCCGCTGGGTAATCCCTGTTCATGCCCCGGTATTGGTGCCGCTTCCTACGGCAACATCCACCAGCCCTGAGAGGGAGCCCTCCTGGCGTCTTCTCACATAAGAGACGGCTCCAGGAGGATGGAAACGCTTTTAATGATTCCTATTTTGTTCCTATAAGGGGAGCAGAATACGGAGCCCGAATTGTCGCAGGATTTCTTCAGTTTCTTTCCCTGGCTGGTGGCCTTTCTGGCATTGGCCGTAGCGATCTTTCTCTGGTCGCGTCTGTCGCGGCGTGGGACAGATCGGGATCTTCTCTCTCGCATCTATGTATTGCTGGAACGTGAGGCCGCCGAGCGTAGCGCCGATCTTGATTTCCAGCGCAAGGCTCTTGTCGAGACAGAACGCGCTCTGGGCGCAAGACTGGAGCAGCAGCGTAGTGACATGAGCGATCGCCTGGCAGGTCTGAGCCACCGTCTGGGGCAGGAGCTGTCTGATACACGTCTTGCCCAGTCAGAAATGCTCCGCGACATGATGCGCGAAAATGCCGAGCAACTGTCGCAGATTAGGGCCTCCGTCAGCGAGCAGCTTCATGTCACGGTTGAAAAACAGATGCAGACCTCGTTTCAGCGCGTGGTCGAGCAATTTTCCGCCATGCAGAAGGCTATTGGCGAAGTCTCTGCCGTGACGGCCCAGATTGGGGATCTCAAACGGCTCTTCGGCAATGTCAAAACGCGTGGTGGCTGGGGGGAGGCTCAGCTGCGAGCCATACTCGACGATATTCTCCCTGCCGGATCCTATGACAGCAATTTCCGGATTGGAGACAGTACCGAGGCTGTGGAATTTGCCTTGCGCATGCCGGTACGCAGCTCTGTGCCGCCAAGGCTTGCCATAGACAGCAAATTTCCAACCGAAGCCTATGAGCGTCTGCTTGACGCGGTTGATCGCACTGACCAGGCCGCAGAACGCATTGCACGCCGTGCCCTGGATAATGCGGTTCGTATGGAGGCGCGCAAGATCAGTGAGAAGTATATCCAGCCTCCGATAACGGTTGAATTTGCCGTGCTTTATCTGCCCACGGACGGGCTCTATATGGAGGTGGCCCGTATTCCGGGTCTGATCGATGAAGTCGGGCGATTGCATCGTGTCATTGTCATGGGACCTTCTCTCATGCCAGCGCTGCTGCGTACCGTTCATCTCGGATATGTGACTTTGGCGCTCGAGGAGCGCACGGATGCAATTGCCCGTCTGCTCGGTCTGACCCGACAGGAGATGCTGCGTATGGATGGGGTGCTTGAAAAACTCTCGCGGGGGGCAGGCGCCATGAGCAATACGATAGAAGAGGCCAGAAGGCGTACCCGTGTTCTGGGACGTAAGCTGCGTGGCCTAGACGGGCAGGTGCCGGGTGACGATCTGGAAACCCTGGAAGAGCTTTAAGCCGAATTTACTATCGAAACGGCGAGGGTTTGGGCAGAAATGTCAGCATGATACCGGATCAGAGTCTCTCTTTCACGCCCCCTGAGATGCCTGGCAAAGCCAGCATATTATTTGTCGAAGACGACGATACCCTTGCTCGTGAAGTGGTAGAAGAGCTCTCGGCCCGGGGCTTCTCGGTTTCTCACGTATCGACCGGTCAGGCCGGGTTGGAAGCCGCTATCAGTGAGTCCTATGATCTCATGGTGCTCGATCGCATGCTGCCTCTGCTCGACGGACTTTCGGTCATCGAGAAGCTTCGCAGTCAGAACATACGCTCTCCTGTTCTGGTCCTGTCTGCACTTTCGGCGGTTGATGATCGGGTGACCGGTCTCAAGGCGGGAGGCGACGATTATCTGACCAAGCCTTTCGCTATGGATGAGCTTGTTGCCCGTATCGAGGCCCTCTTGCGCCGGCCGAATGATACACGCGCCACCATGCTGCGTGTTGGCCCGCTTGATATGGATCTGATTGATCGCACGGTAATGCGTGAAGGGCGCGAAATAGAGTTGCTCCCTCGTGAATTCCGTCTGCTCGAATACCTGATGCGCCGCCCAAACCAGGTTCTGACGCGCACCATGCTGCTTGAGGATGTCTGGAATTACCGGTTCATTCCCCAGACCAATCTGGTGGATGTGCATATCGGCAAATTGCGACGCAAGGTCGACGGTCCGGGTGAAACCCCCTTGATCCACAGTATCAGAGGGTCGGGGTTCATGCTGCGTGTCACTCTCTGAAAATCCACGCCTTGGCGTTTTTCGTACGGCTACCTTTCGGCTGACGCTGGCGTTCGTTGCGGCGATCATCTGCGGCATGGTGCTGCAGTTCGTTCTGCTGTTCGTGCAGATGACGCATTTCGAGGCTGAACGATCAAGCGGTATTCTGCATCGTGAAGCCGATGTTCTGGTGCAGGAGACGCCTGAGCGGCTCGAATATCAGGTCCGCGAGCGCGCAAGTAACGAGTTGCGTGTGGTCATCAACTGGGTTGGTCTGTTTGACGGGCATTACCGTCATATAGCGGGTGATCTGAAAACCTGGCCTGAAGGGCTGGAGGTGGACGGGAAAGTGCACCGTCTGACTCTCTCTCCGACCGATGATGCACCCTATGAGATGCGGTTTCTGGCGGTCAGGGTGCCTGGTGGGCGTATTCTTGTTCTGGCCCATTCACTGCATCTGCTGTCAGAACTGCGCTTTATGATACGGCGTGGTGCGTTGCTTTCCGTGTTTCCGGTGGTGGTGTTTGCGCTGCTGACTGGTGTGGTTCTCAGTCATCGTGCTCTGGCACGGGTAAAAACCATGCATGAGGCTATCGATCGAATCATGCAGGGTGACGTTCATGAGCGTCTGCCGGCGGCGCGTGAACGTGATGAGCTGGAGCGACTGGCCGGTTCGGTCAATCGTATGCTGGATCGGCTCGAACATCTGATGGATGAGATACGTGATGTCGGCAACGACATTGCTCATGATCTTCGAACCCCCCTGTCGCGTGTGAGGGCGCGGCTCGAACGGGCAACCTCCAGCCCGCATGATGCAGATTATCTGAATTCGGTTATCGAGCGGGCCACGCTGGATCTGGATCAGTGTTTCTCGGTCATCACCGCATTGCTTCGTATCGGGGAAATAGAAAATGGCCGACGCCGTGCAGGGTTCGCACAGGTTAATCTGGCTGATCTCGTTGCCGATATCGTGGATCTTTATGAACCGATTGCCGAAACAAACGGACTGGCTCTGATTAACGAGGTAACGGCTGACCCTGCCTGTGCCGAGGCCATGACGACTTTTGGTGATCGTGATCTTCTTGTCGAGGTTCTGGCCAATCTTTTCGATAATGCCCTGAAATTCACACCGGCTGGTGGCCGGGTGACTGTCTCGGCTGTTTCGGGGCCTGGTATGATCAGGCTGCGCGTTGCCGATACGGGAATAGGTATTCCCGAAGCGGAACGTGAGGCCGTACTGGGACGTTTCTACCGTTCGGACAAGAGTCGCCATGTACCCGGTAGTGGACTCGGGCTCAGTCTTGTCATGGCCATTCTCAGACTGCACGGTGTCGATCTTGCCATCGCCGATGGGGATGGTCCGGCAGAACGGCCGGGATGTGCGTTCGAGATGGTTTTTCAGCTTTCGGTTGTTTCTGAATCCGCCTGAAATCGGTCGTTCTGCGCGGTACCCGGTATCACAGGCTGTTTGTGACGAAGATATTAAAGCTCATTGCAGATCGAAACTTAAAAGGAATTTTCCTTGTCGCCTCCGGGCGTATTTGTATTTCTGGCCGTAACAGGAAAAGGAATGTCCTTGATGATATCGGGAAACGGATGGGGATTCCCCATGCCGGTCTATGAGCTCAGGCACCGGACGATCTGCGGATCGCGATATGGGACAACTGCATGAATCAGGTTGTTATCACCGCGCTGAAGCGGCCCTATACGTTCGTCGTCCTGTCGATCTTTATTGTAATTTTCGGCGTCCGGTCAGTTCTGAAGACACCGACTGACGTTTTCCCGAATATCAACATTCCCGTTGTTGCTATTGTCTGGTCTTATCTCGGTCTTATGCCGGAAGATATGTCAGGTCGTGTGGTTTATTATTATGAACGTACCCTGACAACAACTGTTAACAATATTGAACATATTGAAAGCGGCTCATATTATGGTCGCGGTATTGTCAAGGTTTATTTCCAGCCGGGTACCGATACATCGGTAGCCCAGACGCAGATTACCTCCGTGTCACAGACTGTCATCAAGCAGCTGCCCACAGGCGCTACGCCGCCGCTTATCCTGGCCTATAATGCCTCGTCTGTTCCGGTACTGACTCTTCAGATCAATTCGGACAAGCTGAACGGCTCAGAGCTGTACAATATGGCTTCGAACCTGATCAGGCCGCAGCTTATCTCTGTTCCGGGGGTTTCGATCCCTAATCCCTATGGTGGTCTTGCTCCTTACATCACGGTCGATATCGATCCCGCCAAGCTGATGGCTCACAATCTGTCGGCGGTGGATGTGAGCACCGCGCTGAACAAGCAGAATATTGTCCTGCCGGCAGGAGATCAGCGTGTTGGACCGTTTGATTACATGGTGCGTACGAACGCCCAGCCGCGCGAGGTCGAGACCTTCAACAACCTGCCGCTCAAGCAGGTAGGCAATGCGGTCGTGTATTTGCGCGATGTCGCCTATGTGCATCGCGGTGGGCCGCCCCAGGCCAACATGGTCCTCGTGAAGGGACGGCAGGCCGTCATGATGGTCATCATGAAGAGTGGTGATGCCTCAACGCTCGATGTGGTGGCGGGCGTCAAGAAACTGCTGCCTCAGGTGATTGATACCCTGCCGAAGGGGACGAGTATCAAGATACTGACCGATGCCTCCGGCTTCGTGAAGGATTCGGTCGAGGACGTGGTGCGCGAGATGATCATCGCGGCACTTCTGACGTCTCTCGCCGTTCTGCTCTTCCTCGGGTCATGGCGTTCGACGCTGATTGTTGCGACCTCTATTCCCCTTGCCATTCTCTGTTCGGTTATCGGGTTGAGTCTTGCCGGACAGTCGATCAATGTCATGACACTTGGTGGTCTTGCGCTTGCGGTCGGTATTCTGGTCGATGACGCCACCGTCATGATCGAGAATATCGACGCCCATCTGGAGATGGGCAAGGATCTGGAAATGGCCATCATTGATGCGGCCAACCAGATCGTCATTCCGACTTTCGTCTCGACAACCTGTATCTGTATTGTCTGGCTGCCGCTCTTCGAGCTTACAGGTGTTGCTGGCTGGCTGTTCATGCCGATGGCCGAGGCCATTATATTTGCCATGATCGCGTCGTTCATCCTGTCACGAACCCTGGTGCCGACCATGGCCAACTGGATGCTGGCGGCGCAGGTGGCAGCCCATGAACATGGCGACGAAGGCAAGGAGCCGGGTTTCTTCGGGCGATTCCAGCGCGGTTTCGAGCACCGTTTCACGCGTTTCCGCGAGCGGTACAAGATTGTGCTCGCCGGACTGATTGAAGAACGGGCGAAGTTCGTACCGTTTTTTATGGCGGTTTCGATCGCGTCGAGCGGACTGTATTTTTTCGTCGGTCAGGATTTCTTTCCCGAAATCAAATCAGGTACGCTTCAGCTGCATATGCGTGCCCCTATCGGCACGCGGCTTGAGGAGTCAGGCAAGATTTCTGTGCTGATCGAAAAGAAGATGCATGAGATCCTGCCGGGCCAGATCGACGCCGTGCTCAATAATTGCGGCCTGCCGTTCTCGCAGCTCAACCAGGCATTCATTCCGACACCGACAGTTGGTACGGAAGACTGCGATATCACCGTTTCGCTCAAGAATGACGAGAGTCCGACGGCGGAATACCGTCGCAGGATACGCGCGGGTCTGATCGAGGCGTTTCCCGGGACGCAGATCACATTCCAGCCTGCTGATCTGACTGCAAAAATCCTGAATTTCGGTTTGCCGGCACCGCTTGATGTGCAGGTTGTAGGGCGTGATCTGTACGGCAATTTCGCTTTTGCGAAAAAGCTGCGTCGCAAGCTGGCGGCAATCCCGGGGATTACCGACGTATCAATCCAGCAGCCGATGACGCAGCCAACGCTCAGCATCAATGCCAAGCGCAGTTTTGCGCTTGGTACAGGGATCACGGAGCAGAATATTGCGCAGAATGCGCTGGTCGCCCTGTCGGGTTCGGCGCAGATCGGGCAAGTCTATTTTCTGAATCCTTCGGGAGTTGCACAGCTGATCGATGTGCAGACACCTGCCAATTATCTCCAGACGCTCAATGATCTGCAAACCCTGCCCATCGATCGTGGTGATGGCAATCCGACGAACGCCCAGCCTCAGCTTCTGGGCGCCCTTTCGGATATCGAGCAGACAGGCACCCCGGCTGAAGTCGCGCATTACAATATCATGCCGGTCTTTGATATCTACGCTTCCAACGAGAATATCGATCTGGGCACGGTGGCACGTTCAGTGCAGCGTGTAGCCGATTCAATGAAATCGGAACTGCCGCGCGGTTCGCATCTGGTTGTGCGCGGTCAGGCTGTCACGATGACTGACGCCTATTCGCAGCTGATCGTGGGTCTCGCGATGTCGATCACGCTGGTCTATCTGATCATTGTGGTGAATTTTCAGTCCTGGCTTGATCCGTTCGTAATCATCACAGCCTTGCCCGGTGCGTTGGGTGGTATCGCCTGGAGTCTTTTCCTGACCCATACGTCACTCTCCGTACCGGCACTGACGGGGGCTATCATGTGCATGGGTACGGCGACAGCCAACGCCATTCTGGTTGTTTCCTTTGCTCGGGAGCGTATGGAAATCCACGGTGATGCGCTGAAGGCCGCGCTCGAAGCGGGGTATGAGCGTATCCGCCCCGTGCTGATGACCGCCCTTGCCATGATCATCGGCATGGTGCCGATGTCCATGAGCAATTCCGATAATGCTCCGATCGGCAAGGCCGTAATTGGAGGTCTGATTGTAGCGACTGCAGCGACGCTCCTGTTCGTCCCCTGTGTCTTTGCCATTGTCCATTACAGAAAGCCGCGCGAACGCGGAGATGAGGGAGCCCACGCATGACCCAGCACCAGAAGCCCGGTGCCGAGCCGAACCGCAAGCGGGGCCGCTTTGTCATCCTTATCGTTTTGGCGATCGCTCTTGTGGTCGCGGCATGGGGGATTATTGAACGCAGGCTGCATTACAGCAGTCTCGAAAAAGAGGCGGATGATAATGCCCGCGCCCGTGTCAGCCTGATTCATCCACAGCCCGGTCCGGCCGAACGTCATCTGGATCTGCCTGCCAATCTGGCTGCATGGTATCAGGCGCCGATCTACGCCCAGGTCTCGGGCTATGTGAAAATGTGGTACAAGGATTACGGCGCGCATGTGAAATCCGGTGATCTTCTGGCCGAAATCAGCACGCCAAGCCTGGATGCCCAGTACGAAGCCGCAAAGGCGAATTATAATGTCGTACTGGCCCGCTACAGACTGGCCGTGATCACTGCCAAGCGATGGGCTGATCTGCGTGATACGCAGGCCGTGTCTCGCCAGGAAGTCGACGTGCAGGCTGCCAATGCCGCCGCCCAGAAGGCGCAGGTCGATCAGGCCCAGCATGAAGTCGAGCGTTTCGAAGCTCTGGAAAACTTCAAGCGTATTGTGGCGCCCTTTGATGGCATCGTCACTTCGCGTCTTGTCAACGTGGGCGATTATGTCAATGCGGGCGGTGGTGATCTCAACTCCCGTGGCTCCGCCTCCGAGCTGTTCACTGTGGCGGACACGCACCGCATGCGTGTTTTCGTTTCCGTACCGCAGGATTATGCGGCTGTTATTTCCGACAAGCTTGCTGCCACGCTGACGCTGCCGCAATTCCCGGGGCGTGTGTACAAGGCGAGCTTTCTTGCGACTGCGCAGGCTTTCAGCCCTGCCACACGTACTGTGACCACCGAGCTTGAGCTGGGGAATGAGGATGGCTCACTCTGGCCTGATTCCTATGCCACGGCCCATTTTACGGCGCCAGGCGAACCGGGAGTATTGATCGTGCCGGTCAATGCACTGCTCTTTCGTGCACAGGGAACGCAGCTTGCAACGGTGATCGATAATCGCGTTCATCTGATTGATGTGAAGACCGGCATCAATTACGGCATGACCATCCAGATTCTGGGCGGTATTTCGGAAAAGGATGAGATCGTAGCAAATCCGACTGCGGATATGCTGGAAGGGGATGAGGTGAAGGTCGTCAGCCCGACACGTGGTTATAACGATGTGACGGCTGCTCCGCGCAAGAACGTCGCTCCTGTACCCAGGCCGTCCCAGCTTGAAGAAGGTGAAAGCAGCAGTGAAAGCGGGGCGCGTCGATGAGGTCAGGAGCAAAGCGCCGTATGTTGCGCGGCAGTGTGGCGAGTGCGGCTCTCTGTCTCTCACTGCTTTCGGGTTGTGATCTCGCACCGAACTACGAGGCACCCAAATTCATCTATCCCAACGGGTGGGGCGGTAGGGGTGTTCTTGTTGACGGTAAACCTGCCGATGATGTGCCGAGGGGCAAATGGTGGGAGGTCTTTCACGATCCCCAGCTGAACGCGCTTGAAGAGAAGATGCTTGCTTCCAATCCTGATCTTCAGGCCCAGGCAGAAATCTTTACGCAGTCGCGCGATATTGCCAGAGAGACCCAGGCACAGCTGGCACCGCAACTCAACGGCTCTGCAGGGATGTCGAACAACAAGACATCCCTTACCCGTCTGTGGCGCGGGGCAAACGCGAATTCGCCTACGACAGAATCAAGTGTCTTCTACAGCGGTGCTGCGACCTGGGAGCCTGATTTCTTCAGTCGTATCCGTAATGCGACCCGTATGCAGAAGAACATGGCGCAGGCGAGTGCAGCTGATTACGCCAATCTGCGTCTTATGCTCGAAGCCGAGCTTGCTTCGAACTATCTGGGTCTTCGGGGACTGGATGCGCAATACGCGGTCTATGAGGACTCGATCCGCTATTACCAGACCGCGGTAAAGATTACCCGTCTCCGTCAGGCAGGGGCCATTGCGGCCGGGCTCGATGTCTCACGCGCCGAAAATCAGCTTTTCGCGACCATGGCGGCGCAGAGCAATGTGCGGGCACAGCGCCAGGTCATGGAGCATGCCATTGCTGTCATGGTCAATACGGTGCCGGGAAGCTTCCATATTGCACCGTCCACAGCGCAGACGCTGCCCTATACGATCCTGCGTATCCCTGCGGGGTTCCCGTCCCAGCTTCTGGAACGGCGTCCGGATATAGCTTCTGCGGAGCGCAATCTGGCTGCCAACAGCCGGGCCATCGGCGTGGCGCGGGCTGCTTTCTATCCTGATGTCACGTTCAGTCTGAACGGTGGCTTCATGAATAATGGCTTCGACCTCGCCAGTCTGGGCAATTCCATGTGGAGCTATGGTGTGCAGGCGGTTGAACCGCTTTTCACGGGTGGCTTGCGTCGCGCAGCCCTGCAACGCGCATGGTCGCAGTACCGCGAGAGTGCCGATCATTATCGTTCCACAGTTCTTGCCGCATTCCAGGACGTCGAGGATGGTATCTCCCAGACACGCGCCTATGCTGACCAGCAGAAACAGCAGATGGCTGCTGTTGATGCCGCATTGCGGACCCAGCGTATGACCATGGCGCTTTATACGGGTGGTCTGACCAATTATCTCGATGTCGTGGTGGCCCAGCAGGCTGCCCTTGTAGCGCGTATTGACGCTGTACAGGCACAAACCATTCAGGTTCAGGCCAGCGTACGCCTGATAAGGGCTCTGGGCGGTGGATGGGATCGCGCAGCCCTGCCATCGGTGAAAGAGATCAATCCGTTCGGGATCCTGCAGTATGACGGATTGCACCACCCACGTCCGGCTGGTGATGTTGATACACGTACCGGGGCCTCGGATCAGGATCTCACGGGTTCGGCGGTTCCGAATCAGGCGATCAAAAGCTTGACAGCTTCAGGTCAGGGGCGTTAAGGGGCCGCTCCCATTCGGAACGCGGGAGAGGCATGAGCAGTCGAAAGACTGCATGAGTCTCACTGGAACCGCGGTTCGGGCAAACCATTGAGGAGTCCCGGATATGGCCAAAAAAGTTGTTGGCTACATCAAGTTGCAGATCCCGGCAGGTAAGGCGAATCCGTCGCCGCCAGTCGGTCCGGCCCTGGGTCAGCGCGGCCTGAACATCATGCAGTTCTGCAAGGAGTTCAACGCCAAGACGCAGACTCTCGAGCCCGGCATGCCGATCCCGGTCGTTATCACGGCCTATGCGGATCGTACATTCAGCTTCGTCACCAAGACCCCGCCGAACACCTACTTCCTGCTCAAGGCCGCCAAGGTCTCCAAGGG
>Ga0157360_1000020_pt1 | contig 108589 bp, 106 predicted proteins | sample AttlaeALBM1_FD_111483 | JGI IMG/M metagenome (GOLD analysis project Ga0157360, IMG submission 111483) | Fungus gardens microbial communities from leaf cutter ant in Ribeirão Preto, State of São Paulo, Brazil - Atta laevigata ALBM1 | ecosystem: Host-associated > Fungi > Mycelium > Unclassified ...
CAGAGCAGCCTCCAGCCACTCTAGCTGCGCACGATAAGTTATAATGTTGTTTTAAAAGGACAAACTCACTATCCCTTTCCGCATCCATAAGATGTTGAAGGGATCATTGACCTGTGAGAGCGAGGCTTGGGCCGTGTATCATTTTTGGAGCGCTGCTTGAGCTGACAATGCTGTGCAGAGCACAGGCCGCAAGCTGCCCACAGTTCTTTGCTGGCGGTACTCCGCCCGCCGTGCTGTCTGAAACACAGCGGATCGGGACAGTCCTGCTTTGCAACGATGACTATGCTGTTCTCGTTTCCGAACAGACCAAAGGTCCGCTCTGGTCTGCCGAAGATCTGACGGAAGAAAACGTTTCTGTCGCACGTCAGACTCAGCGTAATGACAGTTTCCAACCCGACGCGCGCTTACCTCGGACCATGCAGGCACTCCTGACGGACTATCGGTCATCCGGATATGATCGTGGCCACATGACCCCGAGCGGAGATGAGCCAGGAGCGAAGGCGCAGGATCAGTCCTTTCTGCTTTCCAACATCGTTCCTCAGACAGCTGAATTGAACCGTGGCGCATGGGAAGGAGTGGAAAGTGCGGTAAGAGGCTGGGCTGAACAGGAAGGAGAAATCTTCGTTGTAACGGGGCCTGGATATGATCCGGACCATATCCAGAAAACCATTGGAACCAGTCGTATTCCTATCCCAGCCGTCACATGGAAAGCCGTCTATGATCCGGCAGGGAGTGGGACAGGTGCCTACGTGTGCCTTAATACCTCCCATCCGACCTGCAAGGTCACATCCGTGGCTACGCTGACACAGCTTGTGAATATTGACCCGTTTCCATCACTACCGGCATCCCTCAAAGACCATGTGTCAGCGATGCCGCCTGTCCGGCAGAGCCCGTATGCGCTCGCTCACCGGTCAAACGGGCAGAAACTCCTGAAAGCATGGGGGAGCAAGGCGGCCCAGAAGGCGCTGAAAGCTCTTGTCCGAGCTCTCAGGCCGTAGTGCAGATGGGCTGAGGCTTACAGGATCGTTGGAACGATCCCGCCTTCGCACCTGATTGCCGCACCATTGGTGACAGCTCCAAGCGGGCTGGAGAGCAGGGCGACTTGCGCAGCAATTTCGTCAGGGTGAATGAGACGCTGAAGAAGCGAAAGAGGCCTCATGGTTTTGAAGAATTCCGCTTCACGCTCCTCTTCAGACGCTTCCTTGTTCGTGACGGCAGCCTTGATAAAGGCGGTGATTCCCTCGGATTTTGTGGGGCCAGGAAGAACACAGTTGACGGTGACACCGGTTCCCTTGGTTTCTTCCGCCAGACCGCGGGATACAGCGAGCTGTGCTGTTTTGGTCATGGCATAGTGAATGGTATCACCCGGCGTCACCACGCCACATTCGCTGGAGACGAAGATGATGCGGCCCCAGTTCTGCTCGATCATTTTCGGGAAGTAATGCCGGGAAAGCCTGACACCGCTCATGATGTTGACTTCGAAAATGTGGGTCCACTCTTCGTCCGCAATGTCACCAAACGCCTTGGGCTCGAAAATACCAAGGTTGTTGATGAGAATGTCCACGGAAGGCACAGCGTCGATCAGAGTGGCAGCACCTGCTGGTGTTCCGGCGTCGGCCTGAATGGCACGAACCTGCGAGGGTGCATTCAGTTCCGCCGCTGCCGCCTCAAGCTTTGACGGACTCCGACCGCAAATAACGACATTGACGCCTTCAGCCACGAACCGCTTGGCTATTGCGAGACCGATCCCGGATGTTGAGCCCGTAATCAGAGCAGTCTTACCTGTGAGTTTCAGATCCATGATGGCCTCATTGCTGCTTATGAATTCAAGATTTGGACGTGCTCGAAGGGAATTCGATCAGCTGGCTGGGCTACGAACTGTCTTGAGGACACGATATTTGAGCGTGCGATGAATAAAGGAACGCAGCTTCTCATCAAACCTTAGATGTTCAGCATTACTGGATATTTGCATCTTCCACGTGCTTCATCATGATCCAGGCCAGGCGGATGAGGCGGTCGCGCGGGAAATCCGCTGCGGGTCCGGCCACCGCTATGCTGGCACGCACTTCGCCACTTTCCCGCAAAGGAATGGCAACCGCATTTACACCGGGATGGTACGCTTCAAGATCAAGAGCGTATCCCTTGATGCGGACATTCTCGATATCGGTCAGCGTATTCTCGTTCAAAGCGTTCGCCCGCGTTGTGAGAACACGCGTCCCAAGGCCCGGAACAAAGGCGAGGAATACGAGACCAACCGCAGACCCTTCCAGTTTTTCGCGATTTCTTAGGCGCGAGGCGGCGATATTGGGATCTTCCAGATCGACGATATCCAGATAGGCTGTCTCATCTCCGCTGGGAACGCCCAGATAAACAGTCGCCTTGCTGTCTCGAGCGATTGCTTCGAGGATGGGTCGTACCTTGTCTCTCAGGAGATGATCGTCTCCCATGATGCGAGCCAGATTCAGGATCCGGCCACCAAGATGATAGCGCATATCTCCCGGCCGACGATGAACATATCCGAGATATTCAAGGGTTTGCAGAATGTTGTGCGCTGTCGTTTTCCCGAGGCCGGAAATCGCAGCCAGATCTCGCAGACGTGCGCCGCCACCTTCCTGCGCGATGATTTCAAGCAGTGCGGCAGAGCGCTCGATGGACTGAACGAGTTTTGGTGACTTTCCCATGCCGCAATGTCATCTGGCGGCATTGCTAGCGTAAAGAGCGAACGGGAAAAATGTGAAAGTGTTCAGCATTGATGAACGGTAGTGCTGTATGGGGCTCATCAAGAAGCCTATGCACTCATGGTCCATCCTGCTCAGCCCAGCCACCTTGACTTCGCTGGAAGAGAGGAGACGAAAAGCAGCTCATAACAGGAAACGAAAATTTACCCTGCCAGCATTCACTCTGTGTCATCACGCAAAGTGCTGCACAAGGAGAAACACCGGCTTCGGCCAGAACTCTGACGCCAGCTTCCAGAGACACCCCTGTGCTGACAACATCATCCACGATGACAATTCGCTTTGCTGCCCGAAGCAACGGAAGCAGGTTCGGGTCCAGGTAAAGCCGTTTGGTTTTGTCCGGGCTGGTAATCGAGGACAGGGGTGCCGAAAGGCGTTCATCATACCAGAACTTGCGGGATGTACTCAGCGGGACATAACGCTCAAGCCCGCAGGCTCGGGCGATCGTGGCAGCCAGTCCCAACCCGAGAGTTGGCATTCCGACGATGAGGTCGGGAGCTAAGGAACGAGCGATTTCAGCCAGATTTTCGGACAGCGCATCCATGACCGGGAATGATGCCTGATTCACCAGCAGAGACGAAACAGCACTCTGGCCATCCGGGAGAATGCGCAGTGGCAGATCCAGCCTGTGGCTCCCGAACCGGACACGGAAACGATCCGTGTAAGGAGCGGAGAGATCCTCATCGGGTGCGAAATGCTGCCAGAAGGGCAGGGTACTCATGCGGACCTCTCGACGAAGGCTGTCAGCAGGTTCACTGCGTTTTCAAGAACAGTCTCGTCAAAATCAAACAGGCTTGCGTGATGCGGGGCGGTAATATCGGCCCCAATCAGGCAATATCCTGCCTGTCCACCACGGTCCTGAACACGTTGCATCATAAAGGTTGCGTCGTCGCCTCCACCGATAGGCCAGTTCCGAACCACCGTTCCAGAATGTGTTTCCTGAACCGCAGCCTCCAGACGCTTCATGATCCCCTCGTCAGAATGTGCGCTAATGGCCGTTCCATAAACGTCGATCTCGACATGCACGCCCTGACTCAAAGCCGCGCCTTCAAGCGTTCGCCTTGCTCCTTCAGTCAGGCGTTGTAGCCCTTCTTGGGCTGAGGCGCGCAGTTCCAGTTCCAGATAAGCACGATCAGCGATGACGTTGCGGGTGCGTCCAGCGTGGAGCAGCCCGACATTGATACGGGTATCAGACTGACCGTCCCTCGGAAGAGCGTAGAGGCCAGGGACGGCGATAGATGCCGCGAGAAGGGCATTACGCCCTTCTTCGGGGCACATCGCCGCGTGAGCCGCAGTACCGGAAAAGGTGACGTTCCATTTTTCCGCCCAGAGGAAGCCATCCGCGGCAAGAGCGATCTGCCCACTTGGGAGCTGGCAACCAAGATGCGAGGCCAGAAAGATATCGACATCATCAAGAAGCCCACTGGCGACGACAGGCTGCGCGCCCCTACCACCTTCCTCCGCCGGCTGGAAAATGAAACGAAGCGTTCCGTTCCATCGCGCTTCTGCCCGTGCAAGCCGTTCCGCAACAGCCAGACCGATCGCGGTATGACCATCGTGGCCACAGGCGTGCATGCGGCCTTCACACTGGGAGGCAAATCCCTCGTTGGCTGGGCGATGCTCACCGGCATCAGATTCATGAACGGGCAGGGCATCCATATCAAAGCGGAGCACCAGAACCGGGCCATCCCCACGGCGCATTTCGCCGCAAATAGCCGTTTGCCCGTCAGACATTTTGTCCAGCCATTTTGGACTGGCCCCAGCCTGAAGCGCCGCTTCCTTTGCTGCCTCAACGTCCCCGGCCGACGGAATGCCACGGACATCGTCCATGCACATGATCTCCGCTCCTGCCTTTACAGTATATCCAAGATCAGACAGGCGCTCCGCCACCACTGAAGCAGTCCGGTACTCCAGAAATGCTGTTTCTGGAAAGCGGTGCAGGTCGCGGCGCATACCCACGACGTCCCGGGGGAACTGCATCAGACGCTCTCAATAATCATGTCAGTAAAAATGTCTCCCGTGCCTCCATCTGCAATTCCAAGATCCGTGACGTGCGGGCCAGGATTACAGGCAAGGGATGTCCCGGTTACGAGCTTGATCATGGAGGTCGGACCATCCCACGTCGCGGCAGCCGCAGCAGCCCGGCGGACAGCAGCAAACTGCTCGCTCACCACTTCGGGGCTTTCAGGAGACAGAAGGCCACAGACGGGCAGAGGAACATGAGCAACGATCTTGCCACCGCGAGCGACTGCCATTCCACCGCCACTGGCGATGAGAGTGTTTGCTACAAGCGCCATTTCTTCCGTATTACGGCCAAAAATCGCCAGATTATGGCTGTCATGGAGAATGGTGGTGCCGATGGTAGCGGACCAGTCTCCCCATCCTTCAAGCACCCCAAGCCCGGGAGGGCCTTCCTCCCCATAGCGATTGAAAACCGCCATCAGAGCCGTATCGGAGGGAAGGACCAGATGGCCATTCTGAACGTCCATCTCTCTTTGGCCCCAGCGGGTCGCACGGGGCGTATGCACCGTACGGACCTGAACTCTCTGACGATCCGGGGCACGGACTTCGAAATCCGCCGCAGTTACAGGAGAGCGTCGGACAGTATGAAGCGGCAGGCCCGGAAGCTCGGGCGGCAGATCTGCAAGAAGCGCTCCCCGGGACGCCGAATGTGCACCGGATGTAAAAACTTCCAGTGGCGTAAAATCCCGGAGATTGTCGAAAACAACCAGATCGGCCCGGCGTCCGGCGGCAACCAACCCAAGATCACGCCGCTCAAGGCGCATTGCCGCATTCAAAGTGGCGCACCGCAGAACATCCAGCGGCTTCATGCCTAACGCGACCAGACATCTCAGGTGATGAGCCATTCCGCCGCGGCGCAACAGATCGTCCGGAAAGATGTCGTCCGTACACAGGGTAACAGTCTGTGGGACGCAACCCAGCTCTTCAAACGCAGCGACAGCTTCTGGAAGGATGTTTTCGTGGGAGACACGAAGCTCAAGCGTCATGCCCGAGCGCAGTTTTTCCAGAATGTCAGTCTTACTGGTCAGTTCATGGTCGGACTCAACGCCCGCCGCCATGAAGGCCTGCAGATCTTTGCCTGCGAGATTGCGAGCATGCCCGCAGACCAGCTTTCCGCTGGCACAGCCAGCATTAACAATCCCGCTCATACGCGGCGAGCCATTCACGACCCCGCGCATATCCATCACTTCAGCGACGCCAATCACCTCAGGCCAGGAGAGCATCTCCTCCATGGCCGTAACGTCAAAAACAGCGCCGGACCGTTCCAGGCCAGGAGCTGAGGGAACGCAGGATGGAGCTTCGACCAGAATGCGCAGGGGAAGCCCTCTGGTCGCTTCAATGGCCCAGCGAACACCTTCAAGACCGCTGACATTTCCGATCTCATGAGGATCCCAGCAGATGGTCGTCGTGCCCTGAGGAACAACGGTCTGAGCATAGACCCGAGGGGTAACCATCGAACTTTCGACATTCATATGGGCGTCGACGAGTCCGGGAGCGATAACGGCTCCCTCAAGGTCAAAGACCTTATGGGCGTCCTGCCGCTGACCTCTGGGATGCGTGCTGGCAATAAGGGGGCCAACCAACCCGACATCTGCTTCCCGAAGCTCGCCCGTCGCAACATCCGCAACAAGGCCGTTGCAAAGCAGAACATCAAACTCCGCACGGCCCATAGCCGCATCGACTGCGCGCCTGCGGAGTTGGGGATCTGCCAGCGAGCAGTTCACATCAACCATGCGTGTTCATCCGGTTGGCGGCATCCACGAAAGTCTGAATAAAGCGTGGCGCATCAACTCCCGTCACGATCTTCACGGGACGCTCCCCGATATGGGGGCGCGTGCTTTCCGGCCAGACATGTGCGTAGCCATAATTCGGACCATGTGTGAGATCGACGTCCATATAGGCAGTGACGCTGCTTGTGATGAGTGCCGGGTCTACGGCGATGGCCGCGGCAAGTTCATCCCACATGGGCTGAGGATGGAAATACTGACGTAGATAGTTTGAAACCGGGCCGGGTGTCTGCGTCGCCTTGTCCCGGATTTCCGCCGTCATGCGGATCGGGTTCGCGACAGCCCCCACCGAGATGACCTCCGGGAAGGGCGCTTCAAGCGCAATGCTGGCGGCTTCCGGATCAAACATCAGGTTGAAGTCCGTGTAATAATCCGCGCTTTCCGTCACCTGCGCCAGATTTCCATCCACGATCGCGCCCATGAACACCAGACGACGGCAAAGGGAGGCGAAATCCGGGTCCAGCTTGATAGCCAGAGCGATGTTTGTCAGGGGACCCGCTGCGAGAACCGTGACCTGATGCGGATGCGCATGCACTTGTCTGATGAGGAAGAGAGCCGCCGTTTCAGGGAGAGTTTTCCGCTCCGTAGCGCCTTCTTTCAGAGACTTTACGGGAGGTTGAAGATCCGGTGCATCTCCGCGCCAGGCCCCTTTCCACGGCATTTTTCCGTTTGATTTTTCCCATGCCAGCAGCCGCGCCCGTGAATTGACAAGCGGTTGTGTGGCACCAGGCACTACGGGAATGCTGGAGGGCGCGTTCGCAATATCCAGAAAACGGGAGAGATGAGCTACGGCCTCATTTTCCCAGCCATCGCCGATAACGACCGTAAAGCCAAGAAGCGTTGATCTGTCTGCCTGTCCCAGCAGCGGAATGACGGACTGGATATTGGTGCCGCCCGGGCCCGCAAAATCATTGTCGATAATGATGTAATTCGGATCAGTGGCCGCTTCGGCACGAAATGGCAGAAGAGAGGCAAGCCCAAGCAGAAGGGCCGGAAGGCCGGATTTTAAAAACATGATGGGTCCTCTCAGGCGTGATGGCCGTGCATTCGGGCGGAAACCACAAAGAACAGAATAAAGACGAGACAAAGCCCCCACACCACAGGTGCGATCGCACGTCCGCGTCCTGTAGCAAGAGCCATAGCCGTGTAGGAAAATGTTCCGATAGCCATGCCGTTGATGAGATTGCCCGTCAGAAGGGCGATAATGAACGTCAACGCGGCTGGCGCGCTTTCCCGCAGGTCTGACAGGTCCAGATGGCGCACGCCCTGGAACATCATCATCCCAACCATGAGTAGGGAAGGTGCCGTCGCCTGCGGCGGAATAATCATGAACAGCGGCCACAGGAACAGGGATGCCAGAAATCCGCCCGCGATCACCAGAGCCGTCAGACCAGTTCTACCCCCGGCATGCACGCCCGTGATGGACTCAGAATAGACAGTCACGATGGACGTCCCCAGCAGTGGCGCCAGAATGCTGCCTGCCGCGTCGGTGATGAACGCCTCCCGGGCATGGGGAATATGACCGCTTTTCGAGACCATCCCGGTAGCCGTGACAACACCCAGCAGGTTAGCCAATGTGCCGAAGAGCTCCGTGCACAGAAAGAAAAATAGCATCGGCAGCACATACAGAATGTGCTGCACGAGATAGAGCGGCTGCAACTGGAAGGCCGTGGCATGTGGCCACTGAGGCAGAGCGAAAATATGCGCTGGCCAACGCGTGATGGTGCCACCTTTTCCATCCGGTAGGAAAAGCCCCACAATCGTCAGGGCGATGATGGACAGGATCAGGGAGCCAGGGACACGTCGAGCCACGAGAACGGGCGTCAAAATGAATCCGGCCAGCGTCATCAGAACTTTTGGGCTGGTGATCGGCCCCATGGTTACGAATGTCGAGGGACTAGGGACGACGAAACCGGAATTCCGCATTCCGATAAACATGATGACCAGCCCGACCGCGACCTGAATACCGATCCGCAGCGTATCAGGAATATCGTGGGCGATGCGCTCCCGAAGGCGCGTCAGGCTCATGATCATGAAGATCACACCCGTCAGGCAGACCAGCGCCAGTGCGGATTGCCAGGGCACGCCCATCTGTTTGACGAGAATGATCGCGAAAACGACATTCGAGCCCATGGCGGGCGCAACACCGAGAGGCAGATTGGCCAGCAGACCCATCAGCGTCGTGCTGAAGATCGCGATGAGGCAGGTCGCCGTCAGAACACTGGCCCGATCCATCCCGGCTTCGGCCATGATCATCGGATTGACGGCCACGCAGTAAACCATCGCAGCAAAGGTCGTTAGGCCCGCAACAACCTCACGGCCAGCAGTCGTCCCGCTGGCCCTGAGGTTGAAAAAACGATCCAGATGCTCTCGCCACATGCTGGTCAAAGATCGATCTTTGCTGTCACAAGAGCTGCAAAGCTGCCTGCGACGTAATATGTTGGTGAACCCTGCGCTGCGATGGTGCTGCCATAAATGCCCTGAGCTGCTCTGGATGAAGCAGCAACACCAGCGACACCGGAAAGATACTTGTTGTTGCCGACATTCATGAGGTTCAGCCTGATTTCCGGATGCGTGTGGAAAATCTTTGGTGCACGATAGCCGAAATTCATATCGGCGTTCACATAACCCGGCATGGCCTGATCGTTCATGAACGTCGAGAACTGACGACCGACATATTTGACGGCAAAGCCTGCAAAATATGTTCCATCATCATAGTCCAACCCGACAGAGGCCTGAACGCTCGGACTACGAACAGCAGTTTTACCCGCTGTTGGAAGGTAATCCGAGCCGACCTGATAGTTGTTGTCGATCGTGGCATGCAGATATTCCGCAGACATATACGGACGGAAATGGTGCCAGGGACGAAGACCCATTTCGATATCCACACCACGGGACGTCTGACCGCCCGCGTTGATATTCTGGGTGATCTGCGCGTTGTTGATCGTAACCTGCGTGGAAACCTGACGGTTCGTGAAATTGTAGTTGAAGAACGTAATGGACCCGTTGAGGATATCACCCTGATACCGATATCCCAACTCTTCCGAGATGGAATATTCAGTCTTCTGAGCAGGATTGGCCTGCGTGGCTACCTGACCTGTTGTGGCGCTGTAAGTGTTGTAAAGCGCGTTCAGCGTTGGTGTACGGAAGTTGGTCGCAACGTCCGCGAAGATTTGGTTGTGGCTGTCGATCCGATAGCGCGCGCCCAGATTGGGTGTAGCAACGGCCGCATTCATGCTGGTGCGGTACTGCGCCCCGGGCAGATAGTTATAGCCGATACGGGTTACCATGGATTCCTTGATCCCGGCTTCAACGCGCAGACGGTTATGCAATGCGTTGAACGTGTCCCCAAAGAACAGGGTATTGACGCGTGTGATCGTCAGGTTGTCATAGCTGGCCAGGCGGGTGCCGTCAGACAGCTTCACATTACCTAGGTACCCCCACACATTCGCCGGGCCGCCATTTTCGCCAACCGCGCTGTAGGGGTTGACCATCCGCTCACGGGACCAGTCAAACCAGTATCCGAAGACAAGCGTGTGCCTGCCCATGGTGTAATGGACTTTGGACACCAGACCCGGCCGATAAACATAAGGGGTCCCAAAGGGCGTGTACATCATGACCTTATCGGTTGTGGTACCGTTTCCATTCAGATCAATGCTGTATTTTTGTGTGCCGGAATAAACAGCGTTTTCAGACAGAAGGGACGCCGAAGCAATCGTGCCAGAATTCCAGTAGAAATACGGCGTAAAGTCAAAACCCAGTTTGTCATTCACCACGATATTCTGCGGGGCACTGAGGATCAGAACGCGATAGGGGCTCTGATGAAGCTTCCAGTATTTTGTATCTGTCGGCGAGAATGCCTCGGTATAATTGGCGCCACGTCCGTATTGCTGCCAGGCTGAAAGCGTCGGGTTCAGATACGCGACTTTCATGGAATCATCGAACGTCAAGGCGACCGTGCTACGGCTGCCATTGGTCCAGTCTTTCACCAGTTTGGCATCAATATGCTGCTTGTGATCGTCGCCAGGGCCACGGAAATGCGGCTCTTCAAGATGAGACCAGGCCACAAACGCTCGCATGCCCGTATTGCCAATGTCACCGCTCTGGAGACGGACATATTCACGATGAGTGTTGTATGATCCGAATGAACCAGCGATCGTTGCACCCATCTTATGGGACGGATCGATCAGGTTCATGGACACGATACCGCCCGACGCACCAATGACCGGCGAATCAAGGTTGGCAGAACCCTGCTGCATCGTGACTTCGTTGAGGTTTTCGGAATCTACCCATTCTGTGGGAAATGCCATGTACGACCCGATGTCGTTGAGGGGGGCACCCTCAACCGTGAAACCGATCTGGTCACTGTTCATGCCACGGATCGTCATGTTTCCGCTGACCATACCAAAAGGATCAGCACTCGCGACATTTGCGCCGGGCAGGTTGCCGAGCAGTTTGAAAACGTTTGGGGTCGGGGCCTGCTTGGCGATATAGGCCTGAGTAATTTCGCTACGAGATTTGGTGCCATTCTGCGGGACCATACGGCCCCCAGCCACCGCTTCAGCCGCAACCCTGATGACTTCAGGCCGGGAAGCTGCGAGCTTTGCGCTCTTGCGGGATGCGGGAGAATGGCGTTTCTCCGCAGCGTGTTTTGTATCTGCAACGGGAGCAGCGTACGCTGCCACCCAAAACAGATTGCCGATAACGGCTGTACTCAGGAAGGTCGAAGCGCGCATGGAAGAAGCTCTCAAACGATACGGAGACGCCCGAAGTGACACAGATCCCCATGGATCGGCCGTAAAGGCGACACATGAATCGGCAAAGACGTATTAGGTTGTTATAAGACGTCTTAGTATCGTCTCATCGACTTTCGTTCAATCCAAAAGTGAAACGTTCCCCGGATTTTTTCCTTATGCGTCATGCCGTCTTTTCATCAGATCTGGATCCGAATGGTCCAACCCCCCTGTATCTTCAGGTGGGGCACCATATCTCCGGGCTGATTGGCAAGGACAGTCGGTTCATGGAGCGCCTGCCTTCAGAGGCGGAGCTTTGCCAGATGTATGGCGTCAGTCGCATCACGGTCCGCCAGGCACTGTCCTATCTCGCGGAGCGTGATGTCGTCGTGCGCCAGCATGGTCGGGGCACGTTTGTCGGGGCACTGCACCGGCCGGGGCGGCAGCAGACCATTCACTCATTTTTTGAAATTCTGGCAGGCAAGGGTTTGAGCCCTGAGATGGCGCTTCTGGATTACAGAATGCGTCAGCCACCCGAAGAGGTTGCAAAGGCACTTTCCGTGACAGGCGATACGCTGTTCATTCGACGTGGCTATCGCTCAGAAGAAGGGCCGTTGGGCGTGACGGAGGTATTCTATCCGGGACCGCTCGCTGAGCTTGTCACGCCAGAACTTGCTGCCTGCACAACATCTGCCTCCATTTTGCAGGACGTGCTCAAGCTACGCATCAGTCATGCAGACATTTCCATCGGCCTGTCACGGGCGTCTCAAGACGTTGCGGAGTGGCTGAAAGTGGATACAGGCGCTCCATTAATGCGAATAAAGCGTGTGACGACCTGTACCGGCCATGGTGTGTGTGAATACAGCCGGCTTCTTGTTACCGAAGGAAGCGCGGATTTCCGCATTAACGCAGATGGCGAAATGCTGGCTGAAGGTATGACCTGACGGGCTTCCCGTGACGCCACGCACTCGCGCGCATCACAAGATGAGCGTCCATTGGGCCATTCAGGATAAATTAAGAAACTGCCTTTAGATTTCTTTCGGGTTCTGGAAGCCGTTCTGACCCGCATACGGCTGCCATTATATTTTCGGGAGAAACTTCCCTTGCTCCGTTGGATTGAAACGAAAGCTCCGATCCGACAGAAACTTCGGGTCATCATTACGGCCCTTCTCGTTGTTTCTGCCGTTCAGTTTGTTGTGGATGAAGTGTGCGAGAGGTTTCTTGTTCACTATGCAGGGGCGCAGATCGTTACCCAGCTGCTCGGTGTTCTGCTGCAGATTATTTTGACCCTGGTGATTGGCAGCTTTGCCATTCGCATCATCGCGGTCCCTTTTGAACGAATTACGGAAGCAACGGAAAAGGTTGCAGACGGGGATTTCAAATCCCGTGTTCCTTATGGCGACCGCTTGGATGACGCCGGGCGGCTCGCCAAATCCCTTCTTAAGTTCATCGACAGTAGCCAACACCGGATCCGGGCCCAGGAAGAGGCAGCACATGAGGCCCGCAAAGCCGCTGAGGCTCAAAAGCACCTTTCTGAAGAGAGTGATCGGATCCGGCAGGTCCAGAGTGAAACAATAGAACAGATCTGTGCCGGTATGGAGATCGTCAAAACCGGCAATCTGACCTTTTCTTTTCCCGAGCCATTTCAAGAAAAATTCGAAGATTTCCGGGTGAATTTCAATGCTCTCATTGCCAATTACCGGTCTTCCGTGGAGCAAATCGCCGATGGCGCATCAGTCATCGCCAGCGGTACAGCAGAAATATCTTCCGCATCAGACGATCTTGCCGCTCGGACAGAGCAGCAGGCGGCCAATCTTGCGGAGGCTGCTACGGCAGTCAGTTCTGTTACAGCGACAGTGCGTGACACTGCTCAGGCTGTTCAGGACGTCAGGCTGGCTGCTTCCAGCGCTCGAGATGAAGCCGTAGCAGTGGCCGAAGTCATGAAGCTGGCCAATGGTGCCATGGAAGGCATCAAGGCTTCGTCAGGGCAGGTGGGGGCAACAATCGGACTGATGGAAGAAATGGCGTTTCAGACCAATCTTCTCGCCCTGAATGCCGGCATCGAAGCTGCTTGCGCAGGGGAGGCCGGGGCTGGCTTTTCCGTCGTTGCAACTGAGATCCGCAATCTTGCCCATCGGTCCTCCACTTCGGCAAAAGAGATCCGTGCCCTTATTTCCGTTTCTGGCACACGAGTTTCCGAAGGCGTTGGACTTGTCGCTCAAGCTAATCAGGCAATCAGCACGATTACTGCGAATGTTGGCCGTATTACTTCTCTGGTTGAGAGCATCTCCTCAGTTGCGACTGATCAAGCCGAAAGTCTGTCCGATATCAATACCCGGATCAGCGCAATGGATCAGGCCACACAGCACAATGCAGCTATGGTCGAAGAAACCACGACAGCCAGCCATAATCTCAAGCACGAGGCGCAACAGCTTCACAAAGTGGTAGGGCATTTTACCTACCGCGCTGAACGTTGAGAATTTCCAATTTTATTGACACTTGCGCTTCATCATAACCCGGCTACTCTCGCACCTTCTTTCGGGATCGTAAGAATTAGAGGCTGGAGAACCGGGCATGATGAAGTTGCGCCAACAAGTTTCAGGCAGAAGATCTTTTCTGGCCGGTGGTATGGCGCTTACCTGCTCGATGTTCACAGCATGCGCCCGCCCATCGCACGATCAATTCTCAGGGGTAGATCGGTTAGTCAGAGACGCCATACTGGACGGGCAGGCCCCGGGCGCTGTTGTCGCAATCGGCCATAATGAGCAAATCGTTCATCGATACGTTTATGGCCATCAGGCGCTCGTTCCTCGCCAGGAACCCATGACGTGGGAAACGCATTTCGACATGGCCTCCCTGACCAAGCCAACCATGACAGCGCTGGCCGTCATGCAGTTAGTGGAGGAGGGGCAACTGCACCTTGATGATCCTGTAACGCGCTATCTTCCTGCATTTGGTACCAATGGCAAAAGCAGCATCACGCTCCGCCTTCTTCTGACACACTATTCCGGCCTTCCACCAGACCTCCCTCTGGAAGACGCCTGGAACGGAAAATTCGAGGCTGTTCGTCGCGTCATGACCTCAGCGCTGGCAAATCCTCCTGCCGAGAAATTTGTCTACAGTGATATCAATTTCATCACCTTGGGCCTCATCGTCGAAAAAGTGAGCGGCCTTGCTCTTAACGATTATGTCCACAGAAATATTCTTTTCCCATTGGGAATGACGCAGTCCGGCTATCTTCCTGATGCGTCCCTGACGCCAATTATTGCCCCCACGCAATACGACGAAAAAGGAATACTTCTACGTGGTGTTGTCCATGACCCAACAGCACGAAGGATGGGGGGTGTAGCCGGACATGCCGGGCTTTTTTCAGATGCTCATGATATGTGCCTCTATGCGCAGGCACTCCTTGATCGACTAGCTGGGCGCCCGAGCTCATTCCCTTTGAGACGTGAGACACTTGTCCTCATGGTTACGCCGCAGCAGCCGACTGCAAAAACTGATCTCAGGGGCCTAGGTTGGGACATTTCGACGCATTATTCGTCTCCACGCGGCGATATTTTCTCGCGTAACTCTTTTGGGCATACGGGCTTTACCGGAACGTCTCTATGGATCGACCCGGAGAGTGACAGTTATGTCCTGATCCTCACAAACCGCGTTCATCCTTCCGGCGGACACAGTGTCGTAAAGCTACGCCACGACATCGCAACCGAAGCAGCGCGCGATTTAGGTCTAATATCTCATTCCTGATCAAGGACATGAGATTTCGACTTCTCTAACGGTTCTATTCTGTATGTCTGACCTTGAGACTTAACGCTCCCACTTGCCCGAGGGAAATAACCGTTCGAGATACAGAAGTTTGGAACCGATTGAATCCTTGTGAGCGCATTTGTGCATCATGATCATAGGCATTTCTATCATTCCAAATGAATCTACTCGCTGCCTATTCACTAAATAAATATAAAGTCAGCTATGAATGGAGTGAACTGTCCCGTTATGAGCGGGCAACGCACGTTCTTGACGCAGTTCATCATGCATCTTTGCACCACAGCATAGATTTGCAATACTATCATCTTCATAAGTGGCATTAGAGATCATTCAGCTTTTTCAAGAGAACCCCAAAGAAACAAAGTCTGAATATCTTCTTCTGAGAAAATAGAATGGCAGAGTAGATCAGGCTATCCCGGCATCTGCACTTTACGAGTTCTGATGGACACATATCTGCGCTACTGTTCATGCCGCCATAATTCCAATAGACCTTCATAATTTACTTCAAGGCCCTCTAAGTCCCTCTGTTCAACTTACCTTACTCCGGTCTCCGGAAAAGCATTTTGGACATCGTGAGCGAATTACCAAGGACGAGACACTTACCAAGTGCCTCTAAGAAGCGAAGGAGACCCGTACACGGTAATGGCACGTTGGTATGATCCCTCTCACTCCAAGGAAAACCCCTATGCCACAACAGGCAGGGCCAGTTTTCTAATGGTTTGTGACGTTAGGGAATGGGGAAATGTAGCCTCTCTATTTCTCTTCGGAGAACGTGAACAAACATGCAGTTCGGCGCTACCTTCTCAATCCATGGTCTACCACTAAGGGGTAGAAGAAGCGCGTCCCGTACGGTGGCCCTATGCAAGACATTCCCTAGTTACGGGCCTGCTCCCCTGACCGAATGCGCGCCTGGTGGACTTCACGGAGACGGGCGAAAGCAGCCCAACTTAGGGAAACTGCCACCGCACCCAATGAAAACCCGCCTGACCATATAAAAATAGCGGTCTTTGGCTGACTCCATAGTGGAAAGAGAAACGCAAGAAAGAGACACGCAAAACGGCCAATCCGCATAAAAGGTGATGGCTCATTGTGATGTAACTTGGCGAAGCGAAGCATTTTGGGCTCGCATAGAGCATGCATGACCAAGCCGCAGCTACACAACAGCAGGCAGAGACATAGCATCATAGTCGACGAGCAATCTGAAGCGACACCAATCCCAGCATAAGGGCACAAAGATCAGTTGCAGCAAAAACAGTTGGAAGATGAAGAATGGACACGCCGGACCGTGTAAGAAGATCGAGGGGCGTGAGAAATATCGACAAGAAACCAAGAATACCCAGCTGTATTTTCCATCCCAGCATTTGACGTCCATACAAGCTTGCCAAGAGTCCGGCTATCGCGCTTATAGCCCACACGACAAAAAAGCTATGGACCTCGGCCAGGGGACGGGATGAGAGAGAGACCGGCAGAAGGCGATTAGCCCAGAAAAAAGCGAGTGTTGCCAGAAGAAAACCTGGGATCGACCCGATAGCCAAACCTTCCGCAATACGGAATATAGCCCGTTCTCCGGATTGCTTACGGCGCTTCATCAGGAAAATGATTGAGCCGCTCGCAAACATGACAGCTCCCGTGACGCCTGACAGAAAATACATCCATCGCAATCCTGATCCCGTCCATCGTGCATAATGAATGCCCTCCATCAACTGCTGCGCATGTGTCACAGGCGTCGGTAGCAGAACATGACGAAGGAAATGCCCGTCAACCAGGCTGAAATCTATATGTTCGCGCGTTAGCAGCGGGCCAGACATATCCGTCCGCGTAAAGAGCATGCTGTCTGGCAGAAAAAGGATGTGGCCGACCTGGCCGTTTCCTAATGTCTGCTCAGCGTGTGACAGCAACGGAGGCAGGGAAGGCAAAGTCGGTACACTTGGTTTCTCTTCTTCCGCGGGTACATCCGGATGGGAGTTGGCGATAAAAAGGGCTTCAAACGAAGCGACATAAGGCACCGGCGGGAAAACGGTGCGTGCACGTATGAAGGTCCCTGTATAGGCCATCATAATTGCAAAAGGCAGAAAAGGGACGCTGGCCAGAACATGCACGTCCAGCCAGGCCCGCAGCCTGGCACCAAATGGCCGCAGCAGTAGCAGATCAGGAATCATCCCTTTCAGGTGAATGATTATGCCAGAACCCAGCGTGACCAATAACGCCAGCCCCGCAACGGCAATAACTGTTTCGCCGTAAAGGCCAGTCCGCATTGTATAATGCAGGTCATAAAAAAATGTGCCTCCTGCTGTTGCGCGAGCAGAAATCTGCTTACCAGTCTGAGGGTTGAACGGCACATTCAGAAATTCATAACCGTCGTGATGCTGCACGCGCATGAACGGATCACGCGTGGAAGGCAGTGTTATAAAGGGCTTTTCTCCTTGTAGCAGCAGACTGCGGACCGCAGGCAGTGTGCTATCAAGGGCATGTGCAGAGAAAGGCGGAGCTTGCGGGGGAACCTCAGGCTGAAGCCATCGTGCCAGTTCGGTATCGAAGACTGCCAGACTTCCCGTCACAAAAACGCAGAAAAGAAGAAGACCAGCGACAAACCCAATCCATGCATGGAGCCATCCCATGCGGGTACGAAGATTATCTTGCATCAGCGATGAAGCAGTAAGCCAGAGGCGGCGGCAATGCAGGTAATTCCGATGAAAACGGCACCACGCAAAGGGTTTTTTGTCCCGAAAGCGACCAGAAACAATATGGGAAAGAGTGCGATTGCAATCATCTGACCGAAAATCACAGAGTCATGTCGAGTACCAGGTCCCCAGTGAGGAGATCCCAAGGTTACCAAATGAGCAAAAACCCAAGCCAAAACGAGACTCAAAAAACCTCTGCCCATCCATTTTGGCGTAGGCGAGGGCGGCCGCTGTCGTACTGTTTTTCGGGTAGAGGACATATCTGCAGTCATCACAAACCAGCCCCCACGGTAAGCATACCAAACTTGGGTTCGCCGCTATCAGGCTGGTCATTTGCAAATCGCACTCGCGCACATTGCCGCCGTCTTGAATTTATTTTTTCCTGGGTGTCCAGATCTACCGTAATCAAGCGGCTTTCGTCCCTTGGCAGGTTATTACTAGCGCCGCTTTATAACGAAAGAGCAACAAACCCAGTGACAAAAAATTACTCACCGAAAAGTAACTTACTGAGTTTACTGGATTTCTCGATGCATGGCGGAGAGAGAGGGATTCGAACCCTCGGTACGCTATTAACGTACACACGCTTTCCAAGCGTGCGCCTTAAGCCGCTCGGCCATCTCTCCTGTCGAGCGAGGTGGTGTTTACGAAAAGGCCTTTCGGAGATCAACCCCCCAAACGAACTTTTTCAACAAATTTTTTGATTAAATCGTGAGACTTATGACCAGGACTGTCTTCGACACCTGAAGAGACATCGACAGCAGGCGCTCCACTCGCGTGCAATGCGTCGCGAACGTTCGACGGATTTAGCCCACCCGCCAGCATCCAGAACACTGGGGCAGTCCAGTTTTTAGTCAACGTCCAGTCAAATGTTCGCCCTAGCCCCCCGGGGCGATCGTCACCCTTCTGGTGAGGGGCCTCAATGACATAGCCATCGAATTGAGCACGGGATGGAAGGTCCGAAGAGGATGCCACACCCCGCGCAAGCCAGGTCGGAAGACCAAACCGGCTTTTGATCGCCACCGCCCGTTCTTCCGTATCGTAGATCTGAAGGATATCAAGCGGGACGGACTGAAGGGTCCGTTCGATTGTCTCATCATCTGCTTTAACAAAAAGACCAACACGGGCAGGTCCACCATCGCCGTGGGATGGAATGCTGCGGGTAAGGACCTGCGCCTGCTCAGGCGTCACGTAACGAGGGGATGCCTGATAAAAGACCAAACCGACCCAGTCGACACGCAGATCAGCACAGGCCTGCATAGTTGCAACATCCCGCACACCGCATATCTTGATGCCGGTCATGCGCTGGCAAGCTCAGCCATGATGTCCTGGGCCGCCAAGGCGGGATTGACTGCACGTGTGATAGGTCGTCCTACGACGATCCAGTCTGCACCCGCCTGAGCAGCCTGCGTAGGCGTCATGATCCGTTTCTGATCATTGGATGCGCTACCGGCAGGGCGAATTCCAGGAACCACCAGAACAGGCTTATCACCCAAAGCATCACGCAGAAGCCCGATTTCATGAGCGGAACAGACCAACCCATCCGCGCCCGATGCGATCGCCAGCTTCCCGAGGCGCAGCACCTGCTCCCGTGGCGTAGTGTCCACACCCGTCTCCCGCAGGCCAGCGTCATCCATACTGGTCAGCACGGTAACGGCGAGCAGGCGAGGGCGCTGTGCCTCATCTGGAAAGGATTTTTCCAGAGCTTCGCGAGAGCGAGAGATCATCTCGGCACCGCCACAGGCATGAATCGTTGTGAGGGCGGGCCGCAATGGTGCAAGTGCTGACAAACCTGACGCTACGGTATTCGGGATATCGTGTAGCTTCAGGTCCAGAAAAAGCTTGTGCCCTGCGGATACTTCCCGAACTGCATCCAGACCGCAGGCATAGGTGAATTCAAGCCCAAGCTTGATGGCATCAACCGTATTGCCAAGTGTTGAAGACCACTCTTCTGCCTGCGATCGGCTGTTCGTATCAAAAGCAGCAATCAGCTTGGTGCGCTTGGACATGGTAATGATCAGATCCGGTTTTCAGGTGAGGAGACCGTTGTTGCTGGTGCAGCAACCGGTGGGGTCTGGAGACGGTCAAGCCGCTGATGCAGTTCGACTAACTGGCTTTCCAGTGTGCGGACATGGACTTCTGAACGACGGGCGCGTGAACGCTGACGCAGTTCTCCCACCCAACCGGTCAGGAAGCCAAAGATCAGCCCCACAACACCGATACCGAGCGCAAGCGTTCCGACAGACAGATGCCAGCCGAAGGAAATCAGCCAGATTGGCTCAAGATCGGTATTGCTCAGGGCAAAAACGATCAGGGCGGCCAGGAAAATAACGATAAAAAGAAGTCTCAGCATAGGGAAGTCCTATCGTGCTGCCTGCAGGGCGACAAGACACCCGCAAGAGGATTGATTTCCTGTCAGCACTCATGGTGTGCTCTTGTCTCGGACATAACCAAGCACCGATGCTGACGTTCCGTTAAGGCGATAACATTCCCAGTATCTTACTGAAAGGGACCGCCGTGTCTGAAGTCATACCACTGCGTCCATCATTACCAAAAGCCGACACATTATGGGCGGTCATTGCTTCTCAGGGAAAGCGTACAGTCATTGCTGATATTCATTTGTCACGGGACGCTGCAGAATCAGACTGCCAATGGCGCGCATCCCAGGTCCGAGCCTATGCTCACTTTTTAATGGGAGAACAGCAGCCCCCGCCCAGCTATCATGTCCGGCGGATAGCCCGGGCCGAGCTTCCGAGACGATGGGCCCCATTACCTGCTCTCGGGATGCTGCGTGGACGATTCATATAGTCTGTTTCAAAAAGCCCTGGGTAGCCAAAGCGTCACCCTCATGACACAAGATAGCCTTATGTCATTTCCCTGCGTTTTCAAATGACAACGCAGACTGTTCTTGTGCAGCTTACAGGTAAGGTCAGGATGAACAATCACAATCACGCAGATACACTTCAGGGCGCATCCGGCAATTCTGCCTCCCCTGAGGCCAACCCCACGCTGGTTGTTGGTTCCCAGTACCTCCGTACCCTGTCAATCGATGTGCAGAATACACCTGATATCTATCGTGACATTCCGGCGCAGCCCCATGTCGGCATGACGGTTGACGTGACCGCTCGCCAGCTACCGGGTGGGCAGCCAAGCTTCGAAGTCACGCTCGTCATCCGCGCCCAGGGCTTGGATGCCGCTCCTGTCGAGAATGCGCCTGCGCCCCGTGTGCTCTATGAGGTGCATATCGCCTACGCAGGTCTTTTCGGACTGTCAGGCGCAATCTCACAGGCGACAGCAGAGCCGCTTCTTCTGGTCGAGGCTCCGAAATATCTGTTCCCCTCGGCGCGTGCAGCGATGCTGAATGTCGTTCGGGAAGCAGGCTTCCCTGTCGGCAATATCCAGCCCATCAATTTTCATGACCTCTGGCAGAGCCGCCGGCTCCAGCAGGGCTGATAACACCTGACATTCCAAGACCAAGACGCGCACAGGAAAAGGTCCTCATGAGCCTGAAAGACTATATCCTCGCTTCCCCGGCCTTTTCGGGCAGCAGGCCTCCGGTCTGGGGCCGCTTCGATGCCGAATGGTATCGGACCCGGTATGCGCGTCTCCTTCGTGAAGAAAAACTTCTCAAAAGTGATGGTTCTGCTCTCGATCTCAGCAACGAGGCGATGGAAACGCATTGGCTGGAGCAAGGGGCAAATCAAGGGTTATCGCCTAACCGCTTCTTCGATGAAGAATGGTATCTGAGGCAAAATCCCGACGTTCGCGATGGAATTAATTATGGGGTCTTCAGTTGCGGTTTCCTGCATTACTGTGAAAGTGGCTTTCGCAGCCGTTCCCCCCACTGGCTCTTCTCAGAAACTGAATATTTCACCCGCAATACCGATCTGAGTCTTCCCGTCCTGATTTCTCAGGGCTTCAGCAACGGATATGATCATTACCTGACAGACGGTGAACAGGAACAGAGGCAGGCTCACGCCTTCTTCAAGCCGTCCGTTTTTCGTATGGCCAGTTTAACCCGGGGCTTTTCCTACGATTTCGGAAAAGGTGACTTTCGGCAGTTCCTGACATCGTCAGAAGCAGGACTGTGCCGAAGTTCGTGGTATTTTGATCCAGAATGGTATCTCGCGACATACCCGGACGTTGAGAATGCCATCAAGGACGGCACCTTTCTCAATGCCCTGCATCATTATCTGACAAATTCAGATCCAGTGGCTTACAACCCTAACCAGTGGTTTAGCGAAGCCCATTATGCGCACCTTTATCCGGACGTCGCGCAAATCGTTGCAGCTGGCGGCTTTCGAAACGGATACGATCATTTCGTGCGTTATGGCGCGCGCGAAATGCGGACGCCTCAGGTGGATGTCGATCTGAGAACTTTCTCCGAACAGCCTGGAATTCAGCGCAAGCTGCGTGAAGGGCAGTTCCGGGACGTTTTTGCACTCTGGGTCCAGTCACAGGGTAACATAGCCTTCCAGCAGGATATTCCTGACGCCTCGCCGGAACAGTACAGAAATCTGGATTTGCAACGGGCAGGGACCCTCATTCCCTCCATTGTGCGTTCTCCTCTGGATTTCCGTTTGATAAGACCGCCAGAGATCAGCGTCGTCATTCCCGTAACCAATCAGTTTCTGGAAATCCTTTCCACTCTGTCTGCTTTACATGCGAATGGGGCAGGGGCACTCGACATCATTATTGTCGACACAGGATCAACTGATGAAACGGCCCAGATTGAGCGTCTTGTCAGAGGTATCCGGGTTATACGGCCCACATCCAGAACCACCAGTACGGAGCAGGTTGGGCACGGCGTAGAACTCGCCCAAGCCAGTATCGTCCTATTGATGGAACCAGGCACGCAGCCGTTCCCCAATACTCTGCAAGCTGCACTGCATGCGTTCAATTCCCCTGATGTGTGGGCTGTGGGGGGCCAGTCTCTTGGCCTCGACGGTCGAGTTCTGGAAGCGGGTACAATTGTCTGGCGAGATGCATCGACACTCAGATTTGGGACAGGTCAGCGGGCCAATGAACCTGAGATTGGCTTTTGCCGTCAGGTCGATGCGATTTCAGTCGGCATGCTGTTCTGTCGCCGTGAAAAACTGGTTGAGTGTGGGGGCATTGATCGGTTCTGTATCGGTTCTGAAGCGCGCCTTCTTTCCCTTTGCCTCGCGCTCCGACAGGCAGGAGGCAAGATTGTTTACGATCCTTCTATCCTTGATCGGACCCGACCGCCTACCACCTTACCCGCAGAATTTCTGCAGCGGAATCAGGCCTGGCTGAAACGTCGTTTCTCAGCCCTGCTGTCCCGATATCCGATGGCTGGCACATCTCTCTTCAGAGCACGTTTTGCTTCTGGTGTACCGACAGTCCTTATCCTGTGTGAGAAATTACCCCACCGCTTCCTCGGATCACCCCATCTTCGGAAGCAGGAACTGATCCTTGCGCTCAGTCGAAAGGGTTATCATGTCACGGTGTTCCCACTCGACGGGGAAGTAACCGATCCGGTGAGCGTTGCACTCGATTTCCCCTCAAACGTGGAAATCATGAATGAGAGCGACATCTCTGAACTCCCAGAGTTTCTGAATGATCGCGCTGCATCCTTTGACTTCGTCTGGATCTCTGGGGGCAGTACTCTTCACCGTACGGGTGCCCTTCTACGGGCGCATTCGAGTGTGCTTCCCAGACTGAATATGGTTCTGGATCTTGCTGGAACGGCTGCCGAAGAGAGCTACCTCCGAAAGCGCGTTGGCCTGCTCGATGATCGTGAGCAGATGCTGGATGATCTTGATCGTGAGTTGACAGATGCATGGATGTGTCAGGCACTTGTCTGTTCATATGCCGGTGAAGCTGAGAACCTTCGAATGCTGGGCTACGGCAATGTACGGACGCTGACCCATCCTCCTCGCTCAGTCACCGCTACAGTCCCGGGCTTTCATGATCGTACCGGCATCCTTTTCGCGCTGCCCTGTGAAGCTGCAGGCAATGCCGCACATGATGGACTCGACTGGTTTGTCCATCAGGTTCTTCATGAACTGTCCGGACGTCTGCCGCCAGATGCGACAGTCCTTTTTGCGGGCCATCGTGGTAGCGACATTGATCTGACACCCTATGCAAGGGCACCCGGGGTTGAGCCTCTACCAGACAGCGTTGACATGAACGCGCTCTATCGCTCACGCAGGATCATGGTCGATCCGTCCCGCGTCATGAGCGCGCCTGGCCAGGAAATTCTGGATGCCGCCGCATGGGGTCTTCCAGCAGTCCTGACAGAAACAACCATGCAGCAACTTGGCTGGTCAGGAGATTCAGAAAACTGCGTTGCGGGTGGTTTCTGCAATCCAGCTTTATTCGCAGAGGCGGTAATACGCCTCTATGAAGATGAAGAGCTCTGGAACTGTGTCAGTCATAATGCCAAAAATTTTGTAGCAACATTTTCTGAATCTGGAACCTTTGATCAGCAGCTTGAGGATATTCTTGCGCTCGCTGCAGGACAGACCCCGGTTGCACCTCCCAAATATGCACCTCGACTGATCAGACAGGACAAACCTAATGGTCCTGTGGCGCCGGCGCCCATTCGACTTCAACCTCGTAAAACCACAGACACACACGCAGAGCCTGCAGATTTATCCACGCTTACGACACAGGAAGAAGCCCCAGTTCCCACGACACTGGCTCCCCGCGTCGGAATTTCACTACCGTTTTCGGAACTTTGACCTCATGACGACTTCGACACCAATCCCTCTTGATACCGTTCTGGCTCACGTTGACAGCTCACTGGACAGCGCAGTGGAACGGCTGTTCAACCTGCTTCGCATCCCCAGTATTTCCACACAGCCTGTCCATGCACCCGACTGCCGCAAGGCTGCGGAATGGCTTCGTCAGGATCTGAGTGCAATGGGTTTCTCTGCGGACGTCAGGGACGTGCATTGGGCAGCACCGGGGCATCCGATGGTTGTGGCACACGATGCCACGCAGGCTGGCAAACCGCATGTTCTGTTTTATGGGCATTATGACGTTCAGCCGACCGATCCAGACAATCTCTGGAAAGCACCACCCTTCGAGCCCCGTCTCGTGGAAGATGCTACAGGTCGAAAAGTTATCGTGGCGCGCGGTGCCAGTGATGACAAGGGACAGGTTATGACCTTCCTTGAAGCGTGTCGCGCCTGGAAAGCCGTCCATGGCTCCATTCCAGCTCAGGTCAGCGTGCTTCTTGAAGGAGAGGAGGAGTGTGGGGGCGCCAATCTGCTACCATTCCTCAAAGAGTTTTCGTACGAACTGAAAGCAGACGTCGCGCTTGTCTGTGATACATCGATGGCGGACCGCACGACACCCGGCATCACTACCTCACTACGAGGAATGATGGCGGAAGAGATCGTCATCGAATGTGCATCGCATGACTTGCATTCAGGCATATACGGAAACGCGGCCGCAAACCCGATTGCGCTTCTCTGCCAGATCCTGGCAACTGTTCGGGATGCAGATGGAAGAGTAACACTTCCTGGCTTCTATGACGGCATTCTGGATCCTTCCCCGGAAACCCGCGCCCAGTGGAAAACCCTTTTCCCGGATGATGCTGCGCTCCTTGAGGAAGCTGGGCTGTCCATCGCTGCGGGCGAAAAGGCCTATAGCGCTATTGAACAGACATGGTGCCGACCGAGTTGCGAAATTAACGGCATTTCTGGCGGCTATGAAGGTGAGGGCTTCAAAACCGTTCTTCCGGCAAAAGCCATGGCAAAGGTCTCTTTCCGGCTGGTTCCAGGGCAAGACCCTGATAAAATCCGCAAAGCATTCCGGGCGCATGTAAACGCAGCACTTCCAGCAGACGCGAAAGTTACGTTTACAGCGCACGGTGGATCGCCAGGGTTTGAGGTTGCACGTGATAGCCAGTTCCTTGCGCCTACGCTCAAAGCCCTGACGGATGAATGGAATGTTCCGGCAGCGACGATCGGATGCGGCGGATCCATTCCAGTGGCTGGCGAAGTGCGGGATGCACTTGGACTGGACGCACTGATGGTCGGTTTCGCCCAAGCTGATGACCGCATTCACTCTCCCAATGAGCAGTACGGTCTGGAAGCGTTCCACAAAGGTATCCGCTCCTGGGTCCGTATCCTCGCTGCTTTGGCAGATGCAGGCTGATATGAAAGCACCGATCGCCCTGACCCTCGGTGATCCGGCCGGGATCGGCCCGGAGCTCGCTGTTGCCGCATGGCAGGCTTTGCGAGACACCGGGCCAGTCTTCTTTTGGCTGGGCGATCCTCTGCTACTGAACGATGCCATCCCATTCCGGCTTATTGAAAAGCCGGAGGATGCGGCTGAGACCTTTCCAGACGCATTACCTGTCATTCCGATCACCTGCCCAGTGAACGTTACGCCTGGACAGCCCACGTCAGAAAATGCGTCTGCCGTCATTGAGAGCATCGAACGCGCTGTCAGCTACGTTCAGGAGGGTCGCGCGGGCGGGGTAACGACCAACCCTATTGCCAAGCATATTCTGGCAGCAGCAGGATTTGCTTATCCGGGACATACGGAGTTCCTGGCAGCGCTCTGTCATACAACAGGCCGGGAAGTGATGATGCTGGCGTCACCCCAGCTCAAAGTGGTTCCGGTCACAATTCATATTTCGCTCAGGCAGGCGCTCAAAAACCTCACGACAGACCGCATTATTGCCGTTGCCAGAGCAACTCATACCGCGCTGCGACGGGATTTCGGGCTGACATCACCCCGGCTTGCCATTGCGGGCCTGAACCCTCATGCGGGGGAAGAGGGGCTCATGGGGACAGAAGAGCAGACGATCATCGGCCCCGCTATCGCCCACCTGAAGAACGAGGGGTTGTGCGTATCCGGACCATTCCCCCCCGACACCATGTTCAGCGCCACAGCACGTCCGAAATATGACGTTGCAATCTGCATGTACCATGATCAGGCCCTAATTCCGCTTAAAACGCTCGATATGGCGGAAGGCGTCAATGTCACCCTGGGCCTACCGATCATCCGAACTTCCCCGGATCATGGAACGGCCTTTGACATTGCAAGCCCGGTTGGACGCAGCACTGGCCGGGCAGATCCATCCAGCCTTCTGGCAGCACTCAGACTGGCAGATTTCATGTCCCAGCACAGAAGGGGAGACGGCCAATGATCCGGCTTGGCGTTAATATTGACCACGTTGCCACATTGCGAAATGCACGAGGCGATGTTTACCCGGACCCCGTGGAAGCGGCGAAACTGGCAATCCAATGGGGCGCAGACGGAATTACAGCCCATCTGAGAGAAGATCGTCGACACATCCGCGACGCCGACATGCCGCGACTCAAGGCTCTGGCAGCACCACTTAATTTCGAAATGGCCGCAACAACGGAAATGGTCCGCATTGCCTGCCTTCTGCATCCTCATGCCTGCTGCCTTGTGCCGGAAAAACGCGCTGAAGTCACAACCGAAGGGGGGCTCGATGTTGCCACGCATAAAGAAATTCTAGCCCCTAAGATTGCTCGCCTGAAAGATGCCGGAATAAGGGTTTCGCTCTTCATTGACCCTGACACACGACAGATCGAAACTGCCGCTGAGCTCGGAGCCCCCGTTATCGAGTTACACACAGGGGCTTACGCCCATGGCAAAGAGGGAGAGCTAGAACGTCTCTATCAGGCAGCAAGCACGGCCACGAACTGCGGACTTGAACTGCATGCGGGTCATGGCCTGACCTATGACAATGTACAGTCCATCGCGAAACTGCCGGGCCTGGCGGAACTGAACATAGGGCACTTTCTGATAAGCCAGGCCGTATTTGATGGGCTTGGCCCCACGGTCCGCAAAATGAAATATCTTATTAACTGCCCATAAAAAAAGCCGGGAGAAAACTCCCGGCTCTTCAATTTACTTGGCAGGCTGGATAACTGGCTGCGTCTTGTCTCCACTGAACTGCGGCACATACTTTCCGGACTGGTCCGAATATGTGGCCGAGCTGCTCTGCGCAGGCGTAGCAGGCGGATGGAAAGCAGAAACGGGACCAAACGGGCCAGCATTTACATGATGCATCGTCGATTCACGCTGACGGGCACAACCACGCGTGATGATGGAGCAGATACCGTCTGTTCCAATATACTCATCATCATTCCCGGTGTAGTGCACTTCGGAAACGCGATCATGGTCCAGACGCAGTACCATGCGGCACGTCGTACCACCGCCACCAAAAGCAGACTGATAGATGCTGATGATCGACTGGGCAGGGATCAGGCCTGAATCCGTAGAAATCGTCGGGGTGCTCTGGCTACCGTCGTACTGCCAGATTTCCGTTGTGTCGTTCAACTTCTTGGTGCTGCCCGGAAGACCTGCACAGGCCTGAAGGTCGTAGCCGGTCATGCCGACCATCTCGAACTGAGCTTTATGAGCGCTACGAGAATCGAAATAACCGCAGCCGGAGAGGGTAACGGTGGCGGCGAGGGCTCCAAAAACACGGAGGATGGAGGGGCGCATTCTGTCTCCTTTGCGCAAGGTCAGGATGACCCGCCCTACACCTCCGGATAAAGCCGAGGAACAGGGCGAAAGATTGGAAGAGCCCGGTTTCTACAACAGGAATACTATTCAGGGTAGGGGTGATGGGTTTCTTTCAGGGTAACGATGAGCTACAGGGCAAGACCTTGCCAAACTCAGGAGTGCCACCGATGGCCGATATGACCCCTTCCGAAGTGACACGCCTCCAGACGACACTGCAGCGTCTGCTCGGCTCACCGAAACTGACTGTGACCAAGCCAGCCCGTAAGGGAATGAGTGTTGAACTCGCCGTTGCAGGCGAAGTAATCGGCACGGTTCACCGTGACGAGGATGAAGGCGAAGTGTCCTACGCCATTCATATCACTGTTCTTGAGGAAGATCTTCCTCCGGTCTAACAGCTTTTTCAGGCCCGGCGGGCAGGCTGCGGCAGTTCAAAGCGCGTGATTTTCCAGCCCCAGTGCTCGAATTTCATGTGCAGGACAAAAGGCGTCTGTCCCGGCTGGTCCACCTGAGCCTCGAACTTGTTCAGGCTTACGAAGTGGGCATGCAAACCGCCCCAGACGGGCCAGCCACCACTAGAAGATGCTGCGCCGCCAGCAGGCATAAGCTGATGGGCTGTCGTCATCAGCGTACCAGGCGAAAGCTCGGTATCAATCGCATTCGATATGGCATTGCCCGCAAAAGAACTCCCGAAATCCGGAAGCTCATCGTCGGATGCTGGCGCCGGCGGTCTGAACTGTTCTTTGAGGGAATGGGTGAGGGACGTCCAGTCCACGTGCGGGACGAGACGGGCAGGATTATTACCCTTCATGGCCCGATCGATATCCCAAAGCGCCAAATAGGGCGAAATAGCATAGGCAGCCAATGTCGCGCCGAGGCCAACGCCAAGGCCCTGCCGTGTCCGGGAAGACATTCTCCAGAATGAACTTTGCATGATCAAGCCTCCGCACAGGCCCCGAAAATCCGGGGAAAGGTGGACAATGCTGAATCTAACGTCTTTCCGTCTGAAAAGTCAGCAATTATCTTGAGGGGCATGACCATTGATTTTTCTGACGCCGAACTCGAGCGGTATTCACGCCACATCCTGCTTCCTCAGGTCGGCGCCACCGGACAGGCACGGCTGAAAAATGCCTCCGTTCTAATCATTGGAGCTGGCGGGCTGGGCGCCCCGCTGTCCCAACAGCTGACTGCGTCAGGAATCGGTCATATTGGCCTGATGGATCATGATGTTCTGGAACTCAGCAACCTTCAGAGACAGGTTCTGTACACCACCCAGGACGTTGGTCGCCTGAAAGTAGATGCCGCCTCAGACCACCTTCGAGCCATCAACCCACTGATCACGGTAAAGACCCACGCCGTCCGGGCCATACCTGACACCTTGAACGCGCTTGTTCCACAATATGATCTCATCTGTGATGGGACTGATAATTTTGAAACACGCCTCGCAGTTTCCGATGCATGTGTCCGGCATGGAAAGACACTGGTGTCTGGCGCTGTGCAGGGTTTCGCGGGACAGCTTGCCGTTTTTCGTCCGCAATGCGGAGGACCATGCTACCGTTGCCTTTTCCCGGAAGCCGGAGAAACGGAGGCACCCAACTGCGGTCAGTCCGGTGTTCTGGGAGCTGCCACAGGCGTCATGGGAAGCATGATGGCCGTGGAAGTCATGAGAGAAATCATGGACCTTGAGGGCAGGGAAGAAACACGCTTCATGATGTGGGATGCCTTGGGGGGCACGCTGCGCAGCTTTCCACTCTCGAGAGATCCTAGCTGCCCGGTTCACCAATCCCATTTGGATCAATCCGCATGACAATGGCCCTGTTCATCACGCTGGCAGACGATTCCTGGCAGCGCGCCCATTACGCGCTGATTGTCGCGGCTGGCGCGTTGTCTCTGGGACGTACGGTAACGATTTTTGCAGGCGGCAGAAGCGTCCATGCTCTGGCAAAAGACTGGTCGGGGCTAAAAGACATTATCCCGGATGCCGAACTCGACAGCAGAGGTGTTGCCAGCTTCAGGGACCTTCGGGACGCGGTCATCGACCTCGGAGCACATCTGATGGTGTGCGAAACAGGGCTTGCGTTGACTGGCCTGACACCAGACACTCTGTGCGAAACAGTTTCTGTCCGGGGAATTGTCACCTTTCTGGAACAGGCCGGAGACCGACCAATCCTTGCACTGTGACCTATTTCCCGCATCCAAATCGCGATTTTCGTCATTTGGTGACTTGCCGAAACTCTCCACCCTTGGCAGGGATGCGCTCATGAGAACGCTTGTCACTCCTCTGTCCCGAACCCTGCACTGCCGTCAGCTTCTGCTGTCTTTCGCGGCGGCAACGGCCCTGATGGTCATTCCACCCGCAGAAGCGGCCCATCATAAGCATGATCATGCGACCAAGGCCGATGCGAAAACCGCCAAGGCTGCGCATGCGAAGAAAAAGCCTTCAAAAAACACGGGTGACACGGCCAGTTCTTCCAAAAAAGCGCATCATGCTGCGCGGCATACGACCGTCACGCGTCACGCTGCGCCTCTTGCAGCCGGTGCAGCAGCAGGCGCCGCCGGAGTTGCTGCCGCCAATGCGGCCCAGACGCCAGCGCCGTCACCGGATGCTCCACCAGCCGACGCGCCAACAGACAAGGGAAGCAATACGGGCCTGCCTCTGCCGCGTTATGCCGCGTTGAGAGCAGACAAGGTTTATATGCGCCGCGGGCCCGGTGATCGGTATCCAATTGACTGGGTCTATCACAGGCGTGGTCTGCCTGTTGAAATCGAACGCGAATTCGATGTGTGGCGTCTGGTCGAAGATTCCGATGGGCAGAAGGGCTGGGTTCATCAGGCCACCTTGTATGGCAGCCGTACCTTCGTGATCCCGGGTCTTCCTCCCGAGGGCGTAAAAGCACAATCCGGTGAGGCTTCCGAAAAGGACGGCGACCATATCGGCCGTGCCGATGCGCGCGTTCTGGGTCATGTCGCAACGCAAGATGAAGCGCGCGCGCATAAAAGTGATGTTCTCCTCATGAGCCATCCGGAGGAAGACAGCAGCGTGGTTGCTGTCCTTCAGCCGGGAACCGTGGGCAACATCAAGGCCTGCCCACAAAGTTCTCAATGGTGCCACGTCGTCGTCAAAGGCTACGAGGGATGGCTGCCACGTCGTCTGTTCTGGGGACTTCTCCCTGGCGAGACGATTCAATCCAACTGATTTTTCATAGCGAGGACGCCACTCCATGACATCCAGCTCCCACCATCGTCGTACGCGGATCGTCGCAACTCTTGGCCCGGCCTCATCCTCACCCGAGATGATCCTGTCTCTGGCTGAAGCCGGGGTAAACGTTTTCCGCCTGAATTTCTCTCATGGTGCCCATGAGGATCACGGCGAACGTCATGCAGCGATCCGCGCGGCGGAGACGAAAGTGGGGCGGCCGCTCGCTATTCTGGCTGATCTCCAAGGACCGAAACTGCGTGTCGGCGTATTTGAGAACGGGCCCGTCGTCCTTGAAGAGGGCAAGCCTTTCCGCCTCGATCTGGATAAAACTCCTGGCAACGGAAACCGCGTCTGCCTGCCACATCCGGAAATTATCTCCGCTGCCAAGCCGGGCAGCCATCTCCTCCTTGACGACGGCAAGCTCAAGCTGCGCGTAGTCAAGGTTCTGGAAGGTGCACTCGAAACGGAAGTTGTTATCGGGGGCAAGCTGTCCGAGCGCAAAGGCGTCAATGTTCCTGACGTAACGCTGCCAATCCCGGCCCTGACGGAGAAGGATCGCAAGGACTTCGACTTTGCGCTCTCGCTGGGTGTTGACTTCATTGCACTCTCCTTTGTGCAGCGTCCCGAAGACGTCGAGGAAGCTCGCGAGATCGCCAAGGGCCGTGCTGCGATTGTCACCAAGCTTGAAAAACCACAGGCGATGGAAGACCTAGAGCGTATCGTACGCCTGTCCGATGCCATCATGGTGGCTCGAGGCGATCTCGGCGTGGAGCTCCCACCGGAGGAAGTTCCGGTCGCCCAGAAGCGCGCGATTGCTGAAGCACGACGCCAGTGCCGCCCTGTCATCGTGGCAACGCAGATGCTCGAAAGCATGATCGAAAGCCCGACCCCGACACGCGCTGAAGTTTCGGACGTTTCCAACGCTGTTTATGATGGCGCTGATGCTGTCATGCTCTCGGCTGAAAGCGCCGCCGGCAGATACCCGATCGAAGCCGTTTCCATCATGGCCCGCATTGCCTCTCGCGTGGAGCAGGACGTCGAGTGGCGCCTGCGGATGGATCGCGCCCGTCCGAAGCCTGAAGGTACCGTTCAGGATGCCATCGTTCAGGCAGCATGGCAGGTCAGCACGGCCCTCAGCGCAAAAACCATTGGTGTTCGCACACAGGGTGGCGGGGGCGCGCTACGCATGGCGCGTGAGCGGCCCCATTGCCCGATCCTGGCTGTTACGCCTCATCAGGAAGTCGCCCGTCGCCTTTGCGTCGTGTGGGGTGTGTTCCCGCAGGTCGTGGAAAAAGAACACATCGCCCAGAGCATCGAAGAACTGGCTGAACCTACTGCAGCCATGGCGCGTTCCATGCAGCTTTGCCGCGCCGGCGATCACGTGATTGTTCTGGCTGGCCTGCCTTACGGCGTTGCTGGAAGCACAAATACGCTTCGCATCATAACTGCCTGATTTTGAAGTATTTCTTCCATCCGGATCTTGGCTAGATGGAAGAAACTCAAACCGTCAGGCCTGACGGTTTTCAATCAGCGTTCGTCTGATCCGGCGCCCGCGTTCAATACGGGTTGTAATGGCGGATTCGTCGCCTTCACGGATCGCCTGCGCCATGCCTTGAGCATCCGCCACAAAACGATCAAGGGTTTCCAGAAGAACATCCTTGTTGGCGATGAAAATATCCCGCCACATCACCGGGTCTGAGGCAGCAATCCGCGTAAAGTCTCGAAATCCTGAGGCCGCATAATCAAGAACGGCGGCCCGGATTTCTTCGGAAAGATTGTCGGCCGTATCACAGATGGTAAAGGCCAGCAGGTGGGGTAGGTGACTCACCATGGCGCAGATACGGTCATGCTTGTCATCGGGCAGAATTTTCGTTCTTGCACCACAGAGTTCCCACAGCTTCTGGATCTTCTGAACGGCATGGTCATGTGCGCCTTCAGGGGGAACAAGCAGACACCAGCGATTTTCAAAAAGAGTGGAAAACCCTGCGTCTGGCCCTGAATGTTCCGTCCCAGCCATTGGGTGACCAGGAACATAATCCACCCCAGCCGGAAGCAGGGCCTGAATTGTGGGACCCAGCTTGCCACGAACAGAAGCCACATCTGTCAGGATGGAACCAGGCTGCATAAAGGGAAGTACGGCACGGGCCGTTGCCTCAACCGCTCCAACCGGCACGCAGAGCATGACACATTCAGCCTGCGCCGCCTCAGCCATGTTGTTAGTCACAAGATCCGCGATCTTCAGTTCACGGACACGATCCAGAACTGCAGGACTGATATCTGCTGCAATCAATTGGTCCGCCAGAAGGCCTGTCTCGCGTGCGCGGCGTAGAACAGAAGAGCCAATCAGTCCCGGCCCGATAACTGCCAGAGATTTAAAAAGTGCCATCAGAGAACACGCGGCGCAGTCGCGAATGCCGCGTCGTCCTTATCCTCGGTGTCGCGATTTGCGGAGACGTCCTTTTTAACACTTCCCGACATGACGGACGTCTTGGTTTTCTTCAGAACGGATGTAACGGCCTTTTCCCGCGCTGGAACAGGAGCACTCTGCTTGCGAAGACGGCTCATCTCAACAAGCTGCCAGCCTAACAGAACCGGTATTCCAATCAGAATGTCCCGTCCGCGACGTAGCAGGGAAAGACTCAGGGAAATCTGTGAATCGATACCGAAGATCAGACCAAGCGCAACATACGCTGCTTCCTGCACTCCAAGCGCTGCGGGAACAAGGAAGCCTGCTGACATGATGCCACACACCACACCTTCGATAGCGAGAGCAGACAGGAACCCAACATGCGCGCCCAGCAGGGCCAGAGCGATCCATGTTGCGGCCGCACCTCCAACCCAGCAGACGAAATGGGAAAGGGCCCCCATCATGATACGATCCGGGCGGCTCCAGAGAGACTCCAGACGAGCCTGAAAAATCTCCGTATTGCCAATGAGGCTTTCACGCCAGTCGGCGGCAATATGGCGCCCGAAGAACATCGCTGCCTTACGGACCATCGAACCACCGCGGTGCTGGGTCCAGATAAACCCTGCGATCCCGAGTGACAGAAGAACCATGCCACCCATCAGGGGCCAGATGAAACGTGCCGCTCCCTGATGGCCAACAAGACAGAGAATGGCGACCAGAATGAACGCGATCTGTCCCAGAACCTCAGTAGTGATATCGACGAGATTGGCGGCGACACCCTCGGGCCAATGCAGATCTTCTCCATCCACTGCCTGCGCACTGCGCCCGGCAAGCGTGGCGCGTACACCAAGCACCATTCCCCCAAGCTGGGAGAACGGGAGGCACGCACCCGCTGCATCACGCACCAGACGAGCAGCGGTCAGTCTCAGAAACCCGATCTGAGGAACGGACGACTTCCATGCGATGCCGAGTCCGATATCGATCACGATCTGGACCAGCACCAGAAGGAAGAACCCTCCGACGCCAACTTTTCCGAGTGCTTCCATGACAGGATGAATGCCTGCCTTGGCTGCGATGAATGTGAAGAGAGCCACGCCCAGAAGGGAGAGGATGATGGGGAGGGTTTTTTTCAACGTCTTCGTCACATGTCGTTTGCAACACGCTCTAACGCACAGTTCTCCAATATTCCAGCCTTGCAGACGCTTTCCCCCGAAAGCCACCGGCAGTAAGGTACCTGAAAAATTTCAACCTGTTGCTGATGAGCCAAGGAGAAGATTGCCACCATGAACGATGTCACACTCGTTACAGGGGCTACCGGGTTCGTCGGTTCTGCTGTTGCCCGCGTGCTCCGGGAACGTGGGCACCGCTTGCGTCTGTTCGTTCGGGAAAACTCGGACCGATCCAATATCGCAGAACTCGACGCGGAGCTCGCCATCGGAGATCTATCAGATCCCTCAACTCTCCCTGAGGCTCTGAAGGGCGTAAAAATTCTTTTCCACGTTGCCGCTGATTACCGACTCTGGGTTCCAGACCCGGAAGTGATGATGAAAGCCAATGTGGAGGGAACGCGAAACCTGATGTTGGCCGCACTCGACGCAGGCGTGGAAAAGATCGTGTACTGCTCTTCCGTGGCAGCGCTCGGGCTTAACAAGGACGGAACGCCGGCAGACGAAGAAACCTACGTCACGGAAAGCACCGTTATCGGGACCTACAAGCTCTCGAAGTACAGGGCAGAACAGGAAGTGCTGAAGCTGGTCCGTGAAAAAGGGCTTCCCGCGATCATCGTCAATCCTTCGACTCCTATTGGTCCGCGGGACATCAAGCCCACGCCGACAGGTCAGATGATCCTCGACTGTGCCTCTGGCAGGATGCCAGCCTATGTGGAAACGGGCCTCAACATCGTTCATGTTGATGACGTTGCCGAAGGGCATGTCCTGGCGCTTGAACGCGGCAAGATCGGCGAGAAATATATTCTCGGCGGGGAAAACATGATGCTGGGCGATCTCTTTCGCCTCACCAGCGAGATCGCCTGCGTCAAACCACCCCGCATCAAACTCAAGCAGTCCTGGCTCTATCCGGTGGCTGTTGTGTCCGAATGGCTGGCCCGTGGGTTTGGCATCGAGCCGCGTGTTACGCGTGAAACTCTCGCCATGTCCCGGAAGCTGATGTTCTTCTCTTCGCTCAAAGCCCAGAGGGAACTTGGTTATGCCCCTCGACCTGCAAGAGACGCCATAGCAGACGCAATTTCATGGTTCCGTCTGCATGGACGGATGAAATAATGCTCTACGGAAGTGCACTCACCAGCCTTGGCGCCTGGATCTATCTGACGCTCTTCCATGGAAAATTCTGGCAGGGCGGACCAATCCTCAAGCCCGGTTCTCCGCCACCCTGTGCCCCGGACGTAGCCATCGTCGTGCCAGCACGGGATGAGGCAGAGTCAATTGAAGCCTGCCTGACGTCTCTGCTTGAGCAGGACTATGACGGGAAGCTGTCAGTCATCCTGGTGGATGACAACAGCACCGACGGGACAGGAGATCTGGCCCGTGCTCTACCTGACCCACAGAAACGTCTCACAGTCCTGACGGGCGCTTCGCGTCCTGCCGGATGGAGTGGCAAGCTCTGGGCAGTCAATCAAGGCGCGCAGGAGGCTCTCAACCGTATTGGGCCTTATGGCTACATCCTGTTCACGGATGCAGATATCATGCACGCGCCAAAGCATCTTTCGACGCTTCTCTCCAAGGCCCGTGAAGACAATCTGGATCTCGTTTCCGAGATGGTGGCCCTGAACTGCGAGAGTTCCGCAGAGCGATTTCTGGTCCCCGCCTTCGTTTACTTTTTCGCCATGCTCTATCCCTTTGCCTGGACAGCGAATGAGCGGTCCAGGATTGCGGGCGCCGCAGGTGGAACCATTCTACTCCGTCGGCGCGCACTTGAGCGAATTGGTGGCATCGAGGCTATCCGCGGTGCACTGATCGACGATTGCACCCTTGCAGCGCACGTCAAACGCTCCGGCGGACGTCTCTATCTTGGCCATAGCGCGCTGGCCTGGTCGGTCCGACCGTATCGGGGTACAAAAGATATCTGGGAAATGATTGCCCGGACGGCATATGTCCAGCTCCGCCAGTCGCCCGTCCTGCTTCTCGCAACTATTCTTGGGATGATATTGATCTGGCTCCTCCCGGTTGGGCTGGCCCTTTTTGGCAAAGGACGTACGAGAAAGGTTGGCCTGCTGACCTATCTCCTGTCCTGCGCTACATTTCTTCCAACCTTGCGACGGTTCGGACTTCCTCTCTGGCGCGCATTGCTACTGCCGCTGATTGCTGCCTTTTACATGGCCGCAACCATCGGGTCGGCGATCGACCATCACAGGGGCGTCGGCGTACGCTGGAAAAATCGTTCCTATACGGATGAGGCATCGTGACAGAAGACATCTGGGGGACGAAAGACGTCACCTCTGAAAAAGGCAAAACCGACGAAAATTTTCCCGTTGGTTCCCTGCTGATTTCCCGACATTTGCGGCCGTATGTTCATACCTACTATAATTTCGCCCGCGTGGCGGATGATATGGTGGATACATCTGAGCTGACGCCACAGCAGAAAATTTCCCGCCTGCGTGGCATGGCTGCCGTCATAAGGGGAGAACTACAGGCTCCGCAGCGAGCTGACGCTCAAACGGCGGTTAAGCTGAGAGAGGTTCTTCTCAAGACAGGCGTTCCCCTGGAAACAGCAACGGATCTTCTTGAAGCGTTCTGCATGGATGCAGAAAAAACAAGATACGAAAGCTGGCAGGAACTCCTGCACTATTGCCGGTATTCCGCCAATCCTGTCGGCCGGTTCCTGCTGCTGCTTCATGCAGAAGGGCACGAAACACTCGCGCCTTCAGATGCTCTCTGCTCGGCACTTCAGGTAATCAATCATCTACAGGATGCAGCTGAGGACCTACAGGTTCTGGACCGCTGCTACATTCCACTGCCCTGGCTTGCGGAAGAGGGTGTCACGATCGACGATCTAAGGCTGGTGCGCAGCAAGCCCGGCCTTCGGCGTGTGTTCGACAGAATGCTGGGTGGGGTAGATGCGTTGAACCGCGAAGCTCGCGGTCTTCCAATGCTGATCCGGGATCGGCGAATGCGGCTTGAGGCCGCCGTGATTGTTGAACTGTCACATATTCTGGCACGACGTCTGCGACGTCAGGACCCGGTGGCGGAACGGGTTGCGCTGACTAAAGCCGACGGAGCAAAAGCTCTGCTTCTGGCAATGCGCTACTGGCCAACACACTGAATAAAAAAAACGGGAGGCCAGAGAGCCTCCCGTTTGAAATATCAACCGATAATGAGGTCCAGCGCCGCACAGAACTTCTTCATATCGCTCATTGAGCCAACCGTGATGCGGGACGCATTTGGCCAGATCGGCCAGGAGCGGCCAATGATGATGTTTTCCTTCAGGAACGCATCCTTGATCGGGCCGGCGGGGCGCTTCCAGTCGATAACGAACATATTTGCATCAGAAGGAATGAAGCTGATTCCCTTCTTCTGAAGGTGTTCATACGTCATGGCGCGAGCTGCGATCATTTCGCGACGACGGGCATCAATGTCTGACTTCATGGTCAGGCTCTTTGTCCCGCAAACCACCGCTGGAACTGGCAGCATGTGCGTCTGATTCACGCCGTCATAGCGCATCATCTTCTCATGAAGCGCCGGCGGAGCCATGCTGAAGCCCAGACGCAAACCGGCCATCGCAAACATCTTCGAGAACGTGCGAAGAACAACCACATCGCGCCCTTCAGCAACAAGCGAAACTGCGCTCGGGGCGTTGGAGAAGTGGATGTAAGCTTCGTCAACGAGAACGATGGAATCTTTCGGCTTGTTGGCAACGAGCCAGCGGATATCTTCCAGCGGCGTGATCGTACCGGTCGGATTGTTTGGCGAGCAGATGTAATAGACACCAGCGTTCGGATCAGCCTTCAGCATTGCCTTCACATCGGTCTTGTAACCGTTGGAAGCATCCAGAGGGACTTTCTTCAGCGGGATCTTGAGCCATTCGGACGCGACCCAGCCAGCTTCGTAACTGGGATCAGCCGTAACCAGGCCGCGCGTCGGGGAGCAGAACGTCACGATCGTGCGACAAAGCGGATCAGATGATCCGCCCCACGGTAGGATGCAGTTCTCAGGCACGTTATCAATTTTGGCAGCCGTGCTGATCAGATCTTCGCGCGTATGGCCCGTAGGGTCATATCGATTGCCTTCGAAAACCGCAGCTGCGCCCGCCTTGGCAGCAGCCGGGAAGGGGCCGGTCCAGCACTCATTGCTGCCAATGCGGACCATCTTGGTAACGTCACCGGGCGGGAGGGCGGTAAGAGGGCCTGCTTCAGCGCGTCCGACGATAGACCGTACTGCCATGCCTGCACTCATGAGTGCAGCGACGCGGCCCAGACTACGACGGGAATAACCGCGTGAGAGGAGATCATCTTTTGCTTCGGGGGACAGGCAGTCGGTCATGCTCGGCTCACGCTCCTAGAGTGTCTGAAAACATACTAGAAACGAAACGATCTGTCTGTCAAAGGCCCAATTGCGATCCGATTTCAATATTCGGGGTTTTGTTTATCCACCGGGATCGACGTCGGCTGTCCCTCAGCACCCGCATATGTCAGGAGAAGAACAGTCGGTTCGTCTCCCGCTACACCCCGATGAACATCGTTGACGGACTCCGCAAAGGCCTCCCCCTGATGGAAGGTCCGGCTTTTGCCACTTTCCTTATCCTGAATTGTCAGAGAACCCTGGAGCACATATCCCGCATTCGGGAAGGGATGCGTATGCCAGGGCATGGCAGTATGTGCCGGAATTGTCAGGCGAATCATGCTGAGTTCTGGCTGCGAGGTCGTGTATGGGGTGTAAGACACGCCGTTCCATGAATGCGTGGCGTTCAGAAGATGATCTGCATGTGCTTTGCTAGCTGACGGCTCTGCTTCGGCGACTGAAAAACTTGAACAGACAGCGATAACGGTGAGAAAGAGACGGAACTTCATGGGATCCTCCTTGGGGAAGGGTGTTGCCTTTTGGCACCATACAAACGTATGGCATCCCATTCCGTTCGTGCCGACTTTGTGACAGGCCCGTTTGCGGCTAGAACGCAGAATTTCTGAAACAGGACAGGGGACAGACATGGTTTTCAGCAGGGCGCGTGCTTCTTCCGGCCTTCCCTGCGCGCAGGCCGATCTTGACCATGTCGAGCAGATCGTCACTGCATCCGGTACGTCGTTTGCCCGTGGCATGAAGGTTCTGCCGACGGCAAGACGTCAGGCCATGTTCGCAATTTACGCCTTCTGCCGTGAAGTGGACGATATTGCCGACGGCGATGCCGGTGTTGAAGATCCGTCGCAGGCGCTGCAGGAATGGCACGACCGCATCGACCGCCTCTACAAGGGCGAGACACAGGACGCTCTGGATCGTGTTCTTGTAGCGACCATTTTCCGCTTCGATCTGCGGGCAGCAGACTTTCACGCCATCATTGATGGCATGGCCATGGACTGCGGCGCCCCCATCGTTGCACCAGATGAAAAGACGCTTGATCTGCACTGTGATCGCGTTGCCTCCGCTGTTGGTCGATTGTCCGTCCGTGCGTTCGGAGACGCGTCCCCGGCCGCAGACCTCGTGTCGAAGCATCTTGGAAGAGCGCTTCAGCTCACAAATATTCTTCGGGATATTACTGAGGATGCTGAACGCAGCCGCCTTTATCTGCCGTCGGAATTGCTGGAGCGCTTCAACGTTCCAAGCGATCCGAAAGAAGCCATATATGCCCATGGCCTTGACGGCGTGGCCCATATTCTCGCCCGCCGCGCCCACGATCATTTTCGGGATGCGCGCCGCGCAATGAAAGACTGCAATCATACCGCAATGCGGCCGGCGCGCATGATGGCAGCCTCCTATGAGCCCGTTTTGAATGCGCTTGAAAAGCGAGGATGGAAGAACCCCGAGATTGCGACGAAAGTCAGCAAGGGCTGGCGTGCTGTTCGCGCTCTGGCGGCTTATGTGAAGTAAGCTGATGAGCCACGTTCACATCATTGGCGGCGGCCTTGCGGGCCTTTCTGCAGCCGTCGAACTCGCCGCACAGGCCAAGGTCACAATTTACGAGGCAGGTCCAGCATGTGGTGGTCGGGCACGGTCGTTTCATGACAAGACGCTCGACACGCTGATCGATAACGGCAACCACCTGATCCTGTCCGCAAACGATCTGACTTTCCGTTATCTTGAAATTCTCGGCGCCCGCCACACACTGAGCGGCCCCGGTATCCCCATTTTTCCGTATTATGATCTGCAGGACGATCTCGCCTGGACGCTTCGCCTGTCCAAGGGAAAGATACCGTTCTGGGCGCTTCCAGGGGGCCGTCGCGTTCCAGGCATGAAGCTGTCAGAGCTTGCGTCTCTAGGTCGCTTCCTGAAAGCCAATGACAATACGGTTGTCGAGGATTGCCTCAAGCCAGGTCAACTCAGCCGCCGCCTTCTCGAACCCTTTGCCATTTCGGTTCTGAACACGGACCTCCACACAGGAAGCGCTCTTCTGCTGGGGAATGTGATCCGTAAGTCTCTGGCGCAGGGTGGAATGGCCTGTTGCCCCTGGTTCCCTGAAATCGGGCTTTCCGAAACACTCGTGGATCCAGCTCTTTCGTATCTGCGCCGCTATCATGGTGATGTCCGAACCGGGGTACGAGTCAGTGCAATCGTCCGTGACAAGGGTCGCGTTACAGCGATCGAGACCACTGAGGGACGGATCGAGCTTGGACCGGAAGATCATGTCATCGTTGCTGTGCCCGGGCCTGTAGCTCAAACTCTGCTTCCAGAACTTGTCGTTCCTGACGCTTTCGAGAGCATTGCAAACGCACATTTCAAGCTTCCCGCCGCCATCCAGGCGAGAGGGGTGGTCGCTCAGGCGAGATTTGTTGGTCTCGTAGGTGGCATTTCGGAATGGATTTTCCTAAAGGGGGACGTGCTTTCCGGGACGGTGAGTGCTGCCAACCGATACGCTGATCGCGACAGCAACGAAATGCTGGCCACGATCTGGTCGGAAATCCGGCGTGCGCTCGATCCGGTTCTTCCCCAGCCATTACCTGTCGGGATGCCACCAGCCCGTCTGCTGCGCGAAAAGCGGGCTACTTTTGCCGCAACCCCCGAGCAGAACCGCCGTCGCCCTGTTGCGAAGACAGACACCGCAAACATGGCGCTTGCTGGGGACTGGACGAATACGGGTCTTCCCTCGACGATTGAAGGCGCAATCCAGTCCGGGCTGGCAGCCGTCAGTGCGCTGGGGTTTCGTTCAGCCGTAAAGCACACGGAATCGTGATGCGCTCTCGCAAAATTATGTCTGTAGCACCACTCCCCTTGATGAGGGCTACATGTCCCGGGAGAGCTGAACAATGCTGATCTATCCAGATGAAAAGGAGGACCGCGTGAGCGAGGCCCTTTCCCGCAAGCCCATTGAGGGAGACGACGTCACTCGTGCGATCGAAGGGGCCCATGCGGCTCTTGGCAAACGTCAGAAAGACGATGGCCACTGGGTTTTCGAACTTGAAGCCGACGCCACCATTCCAGCCGAATATGTTCTTCTGGAACACTATCTGGACCGGATCGATCAGGACAAGCAGAACAAGATCGGCGTTTATCTGCGCCGCATTCAGGGCGAACACGGCGGCTGGCCTCTCTATTTCGGCGGTGGCTTTGACCTTTCCGCGACGGTAAAAGCCTATTTTGCTCTGAAAGCCATTGGTGACAACATTGACGCGCCTCACATGCGGCGCGCGCGTGAAGCCGTTTTGGACCACGGCGGGGCTGCGCGATCCAATGTCTTCACGCGGATCCAGCTTGCCCTGTTTGGTGAAGTTCCCTGGGATGCGACGCCTGTCATGCCGGTTGAGCTGATGCTGCTCCCACGGACGGCGTTTTTCTCCGTTTGGAACATGTCTTACTGGTCCCGCGCAGTGCTTGCTCCCATGCTGGCTGTGGGCGCCCTGAAACCACAGGCCATCAATCCGCGGGCCATTCACATACAAGAGCTGTTCGTTAAACCGCCTTCCGAGGTCAAGGACTGGATCCGCGGGCCTTACCGCTCTATCTGGGGCCGCGCTTTCAAACATCTGGACACGGCATTGCGGCCAGTTCTGCCGCTCATCCCCAAGAAAATTCATGACAAGGCTCTCAAGACTGCCATCAGTTTTATCGAGCCGCGCCTGAGCCGTGGGGGCCTCGGGGCAATCTATCCTGCCATGGCGAATGTCGTCATGCTGTATCGCGCTCTTGGCGTGCCCGACAGCGACCCTCGCGTTGTGACGGCATGGGAGTCCATTCAGGATCTTCTTGTTCAAAAAGAAGACGAAATCTACTGCCAGCCCTGCGTTTCTCCTGTTTGGGATACAGGATTGTCCGGTCTGGCCATGATGGAAGCCGCATCCGGGGGCCATCCGACAAAACGTGATGAAACACTCGCGAAGCTGAAGAAAAGTGCTGAGTGGCTGCGGGATCGCCAGATTCTGGACGTCAAGGGCGACTGGGCAATCAACACCCCCGATTTGCGGCCGGGGGGATGGGCCTTCCAGTATGAAAATGATTATTATCCGGACGTAGATGACACTGCCGTCGTCGGCATGCTGCTTCACCGTGTTGACCCCGAAGAAAACCGTGAGGCGATTGAGCGCGCCCGCGAATGGATCATCGGGATGCAGAGTACGAACGGAGGCTGGGGCGCGTTCGACGTCAATAATGACCTTGAGATGCTGAACCATATTCCGTTCTCGGATCATGGCGCACTCCTTGATCCTCCTACGGCAGACGTCTCAGCACGATGCATTTCCTTCTTGTGCCAGCTTGGTCATCCGGAAGATCGCCCGGTGATCGACAAGGCGTTGGATTACCTGCGAAAAGAGCAGGAAAAAGAGGGCTGCTGGTTCGGTCGGTGGGGAACGAATTACATCTATGGAACCTGGTCCGTTCTTTGCGCCCTCAACATTGCTGGCATTTCCTATGACGATCCCATGGTGAAGCGCGCCGTGAACTGGCTGGAGGATATTCAACGTTCGGACGGTGGCTGGGGCGAGGATTGCGCCACTTATGAAGGCGCACCACCGGGCATTTACAAGGAGAGCCTGCCGTCTCAGACGGCTTGGGCCGTTCTGGCTCTCATGGCTGTGGGGCGCAGGGACAGTGAGGCCGTGAAGCGCGGTATCAACTTCCTGATGTCTCGGCAGGATGAAAACGGGGAATGGCAGGAAGAAGCCTATAATGCCGTAGGCTTCCCGAAAGTCTTCTACCTTCGTTATCACGGCTACAAGCAGTTCTTCCCGCTCCAGGCCCTGTCCCGATATCGCAATCTAGGCACCAGCAACACGGGCCGAGTGGAATACGGTTTCTGATGCTCGGCGTCCTAGTTGGAATGAAGCAGGAAGCGCGTATTATCCGCCGCTTCCTGCCTGATGCCCTCATTGCCCTGAGCAACGCGACAGCTACAGGTGCGGTGAAGGGAGCCGCACGGCTTGTTGAAGCAGGTGCAACCCGGCTGTTATCCTTTGGCTGTGCCGGGGGGCTATCGTCCAGCGTTGTGCCGGGAACGATCATCGTTGCGGACCGGGTCGTTGTTCAGGACAAATCCTACAACGCAGATATTGCCCTGAGCAGAAGCTTCGGGGCCGATCATGCGCGACGTGGAGGTCTTCTGCACAGCAACAGCCTGATCGAAACAGCAGAAGAAAAAAGCCGTCTATACGGCCAGACCCGTTGCGTGGCGGTCGATATGGAAAGTGGCGCGGTTGCCCAGACGGGCAAGCCCTTTGCTGTTCTACGGGTGGTCTGCGATGATTCGGACCGAGATCTGCCGCCCGCTGCTCGTGATGGCTTGAAAGATGGTGCGATATATCTTCCCGGATTGCTTGGCTCTCTCGTGAGGCATCCCAAGCAGATTCCAGCCCTGATGGGACTTGGAAGAGACGCAGCAGCGGCCCAGAAGGCCATCGCCTTATTTCTGGAAACCTATCCGCCGCAGCTTTGAGAAAACGCTCGCACCGATAAACGCGGCGATAACACCCGCCGGAACGAGCCACGGGAAGGCGATGGGGTGCCCATCAAGACGCACCATCGCCAACAGACCCAACACGGCAATCGATACCAGAAAACCGGCAATTCCGCTCGCTTCGTCTCGAGAATGTGCGAGCATGGCCAGCAGGAAAATGCCTAGCGTCGCACCGTAGCTATAGGATGCTATGGAGAGACCAAACACGACAGCAGAGCCGCTCGGGTTCGAGAACAGCAAAGCGGTTGCGACCAATAGCACAGCCCAGAACGATGTCGCCGTCCGCAGGGAAAGCGTGTTCTTGGGAAAGAAGTCACTTCTCGTTGCCGCGGCCATGGAATTCATGGCGCTGGAAAGCGATCCCATTGTCGCGGCCAGGATACCCGCGATCAGCAATCCACGAAGAATTGGCGGTAACGTCAGAATAAACTTCGGAAAAAGTGCATCTGACGCGCCCTGATACACCGGCCAGAGAACATGCAGCCCAACGCCTGTAAAAGAAAGCAATGCAAAGAGAAGCGCCACGACAAAGACGCTTCCAATCATCGCAGCACGCGCACCTCCAAGAGTTCTGGCGGCAAGGCAACGCTGTAGCATCAACTGGTCCGTACCATGAGACGCCAAAGAGAGGAGCGCGCCACCGACAACAGCACCCGTTACCGAGAAAGGGTTGGTGAAAGCGGGCAGACCGGATGTGAAGAGTGGGGCGGCATGGAAGACCGCAGGACCAATGCGATCAAACAGCACAATGCCACAGGCAGCGCTTCCGCCCAGATAAAGAACCAGCTGGAGCGTATCGGACCACACCACAGCCTTCAAACCACCCGCCAACGTGTAGGCCAATGTCAGCACTACGATACCCATGAGCAAAACGAAGTCAGGGACGGGGTATCCGATACTCGCAAACAGGAGGGAGACGGGGAGCATGCCTGCATAAAGGCGCACCCCCTCCGCCAAAAGACGTGTCAGGAGAAATGTGCCTGAGACAAGCTTCTGAAGGCGATGCCCGAAACGCTGCCCGACATACCGGTAAATGGATGTGGCGCCGCGCTCATGAAGTGGCAAAAACCATATCGCAACGGCAATGCGCCCAAACAGGTATCCCAGAGCCAGCCCCAAGAAGACATAGCCATGTAGAAAGGCAACGCCAGGAACACTAACGATTGTAAGCGTTGATGTTTCTGTGGCCACCAGTGAAAGGCATATGGCCCAGGGCGGCAAGTCTTTATGGGGCTGACGTGCCAGTGTAAGCGCGAAAACGGGCAGGGACACCAAGTACAGCAGGATTACGGTCAGGCTCTGGATCATCCTGTCCGTTCTGTAGCCGCAACGTGTTCCGGTCAAGCGCGCAAACTGATGAGCGCTTCTGAAAAGCACTCATCAGAAGGGAGGTTAATCTTCTTCGACCAGACGCTCGGGACGAAATCCGGTGGCGATGACGTACAGCTCGCTTGATTCTTTTCTGGAAGCAGGCGGCTTGACGTGTTTGACGGAAGCGAAGGCGAGCTTCATGGAATCAAGCATCTGCTTTTCAGAGCCGCCTTGGAAAACCTTGGCAACGAAGCTGCCGCCTTCAGCGAGAACCTGCATGGCAAAATCGAGCGCACCTTCGGCGAGACCCATGATGCGCATATGGTCTGTTGCTGCATGGCCCGTCGTGTTCGGAGCCATGTCAGACATCACCAGATCCGCAGGGCCGCCAAGGATTTCCTTAAGGCGATCCGGCATTTCCGGATCTGTGAAATCACCCTCAATGATTTCGGCTCCGCTCACCGGATCAACCGGCAGAAGGTCAACGCCTGCAATGTTGCCCGCACCACGCTTGACCGCAACCTGTGACCAGCCACCAGGAGCCGCACCAAGATCAATGACTCGGGCACCGGGTTTGATGATGTGAAAACGGTCGTCAATCTCAATCAGTTTGAAAGCTGCGCGCGAACGCCAGCCTTGCTTTCGGGCGGCAGCCACATAAGGGTCATTGAGCTGACGGTTCAGCCAGCGCTGCTGGGCAGTGGTGCGACCACGAGCCGTTCGCAGCGTGACGACCTTGTTACGGGCTGTCTGTGAGGTCGAGGCGTCCTGTGTTGCATCTGCTGCCCCTGGTGCAGCTGCGCTCTTGAGAGCTTTTCCAGGGATGCGCTTGGGTCCCGTATCCTTCTTGGAAGAACCGGAGCGGGATCTGGGCGGCTTCATATCGTGGCGTAATTCCCGAGAGGGCCCCTTGAACGGGGCGTGACATGACGATGGGGCCTGCGGCGTTCCCGTGTGAAACGCTGGCCATGATCGCGGGCCATACGCAGCAGCATGCCGTCACGCAACCCCCGATCGGCAATCGTGACCTCTTCTATAGGCCATGCGCGATGAATTGCCTCGAAAATCGCGCATCCTGGGAGAACATATTTTACACGATCCTCTCCCACACACGGATGTGCGGAAAGATGGTCCCTCGAAAGTCCACGCAGCGTAGCGATGGCTTCACGCATCACAACACCCGGCAGAGTGAGGCCATCAATTGCGGCGCGATTGTAACGGGGCAGGGAGAGCGCCACACCGGCAAGTGTCGTGACCGTTCCGGATGTTCCCAGAAGGCAGGCGTTGCCCTGGCTGATTTCCCGCCGGATACGGTGAATATTTTCAAAGCCTGACAGATGGCTCTGCACATAGGACACCATCTCTTCATAAGAAGAGCCATGTCCCTCTCCGAACATTTCCTGAAGGGTAATGACGCCGACAGGCATACTGGTCGTGCCAATCAGTGTCTGGGACTTGCGGGCTTGATCCACCCGGACCCACGCCACTTCCGTTGAGCCGCCACCAATATCAAACAGAACACCGCGCTCAGCCCGTGCAGGTGCGTGAGAGGGAACACGAAAAAGCGGGGAACAGCTTTCAAGAGCCAGCTCAGCTTCTTCGCGCGCTGTAATGATATCAATGGTCAGACCGATTTCGCTCTGAACACGCTCAAGAAATTCACGGCCATTCGCCGCCTTGCGACAGGCTTCCGTTGCAACGGCCCGGACATGGGAGAGGGGCCACTGCTTCATGCGTTCCACACAGATCCGCAGGGCATCCAGCGCACGCGTCATGGACTCTTCCGCCAGACGGCCGCTTAGACGCAGCCCTTCGCCGAGACGAACGGAGCGATTGAAGCTGTCGACCACACGAAAACCATTGGCTGTTCCCGCAGCAATCATGAGACGGCAATTGTTGGTTCCAAGGTCGATGGCACCAAAGAACGGTCCGGCCTGACGGGTTCCAGACGTCCGTACTGACGCCTGACCTGATAGCCTGTGCTCCGTTCCTTGCCTCATCATCTTGTTTAGGCTCCCGATTTGCCCGTTTTGGGACCTTGGATAAGCAGCATGAGACGGGAAAACGTCTTACCGCAAGAAAAATATCAGTTTTTCTAAAAAAAATGAAAATGCCCCCTTGCGTCCCTCAGCCGTGATGAGTAAACACCCACTCACCGCTTGGGAGATAGTTTAGCGGTAGAACTACCGGCTCTGACCCGGTCAGCCCTGGTTCGAATCCAGGTCTCCCAGCCAACAAATTCCTTAAAATCTACCGCAAAAAGAGACTTCCCCTCCAGGGGGAAATTAGTCTATGAGGACCCGCCAACGGCCGGTCGGGCCTTTTGGCTCCCGGTTCTGATTTCAGCGTCTCACGACGCATGACAAACGGGGGCCAGCGGGCATGACATCTTCTTCCTGCACAACTGATCTAAGCGCACGCATTCGCGAGGCACTGGCATTTGACGATGTTCTCGTCGAGCCAGCTGAATCGTCCGTGCTTCCGGCCCAGACGTCGACGCGTACACGCCTCACGCGCACCATCGAGCTGAACATCCCCCTGATGTCGTCCGCCATGGACACGGTGACGGAAGACGGCATGGCGATCGCCATGGCTCAACAGGGCGGAATGGGCGTCATTCACAAGAACCTGTCCATTGAAGAGCAGGCGGAGCAGGTTCGCCGCGTCAAGCGCTTTGAATCCGGCATGGTGGTCAACCCCGTCACCGTTGGCCCGGACCAGACACTGGCAGACGTCAATGCCATCATGGCCCGCCATGGTGTATCGGGCCTTCCGGTCGTTGAAGAAGGTACGGGCGTTCTTGTTGGTATCCTGACCAATCGTGACGTCCGCTTCACGACGGATCTGAATACCCGCGTTCGCGACCTGATGACGAAAGAGAACCTTGTCACGGTTCTGAACGGTGCCGCGCCGGAAGAAGCTCGCGCACTGCTGCACCGTCACCGCATCGAGAAGCTGCTGGTTGTTGATGAGGGCGGTCGCTGCATCGGCCTGATCACAGTCAAGGACATGGACAAGGCCACGACTCACCCGCTCGCCATCAAGGATGCGCAGGGTCGCCTGCGCTGCGCTGCTGCTGTTGGCGTTGGTGAAGATGGCCTGAATCGCGCTGCGGCGCTCGTTGAAGCGGGCGTAGACGTCATTGTTGTTGATACGGCTCATGGTCACTCCCACGGCGTCCTGAACACAGTTCGGACGCTGAAAGAGCGTCATCCAGGCCTGCAGGTTATTGCCGGTAACGTCGCCACCCCCCAGGCCGCGCGCGCTCTTATTGAAGCCGGAGCCGACTGCATCTAGGTGGGCATCGGTCCGGGGTCCATCTGCACAACGCGCGTTGTTGCCGGTGTGGGCGTGCCGCAGTTCTCCGCAGTCATGGAAACTGCAGCGGCCTGTCATGAACTTGACGTCCCGGCTATCGCGGATGGTGGCATTCGGACATCCGGTGACATTGTGAAGGCTATCGGCGCTGGTGCGGATGTCGTGATGGTTGGTTCGCTGCTGGCTGGCACGGATGAGAGCCCGGGCGAGACGTTCCTGTATCAGGGACGTGCTTACAAGTCGTATCGTGGCATGGGTTCTCTTGGTGCCATGGCTCGTGGTTCTGCGGATCGTTATTTCCAGGCGGAAGTTCGCGACACGCTGAAGCTTGTGCCGGAAGGTATCGAAGGACAGGTTCCCTATAAGGGTGGCATGGCCCCGGTCGTGCACCAACTCGTTGGTGGCCTGAAAGCAGGCATGGGCTACACCGGATCTGCCACAGTTGCTGATCTTCAGGTCCGCACCATGTTCCGTCGCATCACAAATGCTGGTCTGCGTGAAAGCCATGTTCATGACGTGACAATCACGCGCGAAGCCCCGAACTACCGTCGGGACTGACATTTCATACACATTGGCCTCTCGCTTTGAGAGGCCAAACCGGCTACGGGGGCCGTATGACCCCCGCAGCTCGCCTTTCCGGCGCCATTGATCTGCTTTGTGCGATCCAGAATGCGCCCCGCCGTCCCGCAGACGCTACCGCTAACGCTTTCTTCCGTGAACGCCGCTATATCGGTGGCGGTGACAGACGCGCCATTTCCACGCTGGCATGGGATGTGCTTCGTGGCTGGAGGCGGCTGCACTGGCATCTGGAAGGCAGCCAGGGCGAAATTTCTCCACGTCTGCTCTGTGCGGCCTCCATGCTTCTATCTGGCACAACGATGGATCAGGTTCGGATGCTGTTCAGCGGCGAGCGCTATGCTCAGAAGCCTCTGACGCCGCGTGAGGATATCAACCTCAAGCATCTGGAAGGAAAAGAACTTTCCAGCCAGAAGCAGCCGATTGCCGTCCGCCTTGAATATCCGGACTGGATCGAGCCCGCGCTCCGTGAGACTTTCGGTTCTCGCATGGCGGATGAAATGGAAGCCATGCTAGGCACTCCCACGCTGGATCTGCGCGTAAACCTGCTGAAAGGCACGCGGGAAGATGCTCTGCGCGCGCTGAAGCGCGAAGGGCTGAATGCTGTTCCGACAAAGCTTTCCCCTTGGGGTTTGCGACTGGATGGGCGCCAGCCCGTCACGGCCGCACAGGCGTTCAAGGATGGTCTGGTCGAAATTCAGGATGAAGGATCGCAGTTGGTTGTCGCGGCAGCAGACGCCCGGCCAGACAACCGTGTTCTTGATTACTGTGCCGGGGCTGGCGGCAAGACGCTCGCCCTTGCCATGACCATGGAAAACAAGGGCCATATCGTGGCCTGCGATGTTCACGAAAAACGCCTCGAAGGTGCCGTGAAGCGCCTGCGTCGGGCAGGGGTCCACAATGTCGAACGCCACCTTCTGGTGACGGGAGACAAATGGACCAAGCGCCGTGCTGCAAGCTTTGATCGTGTTCTGGTGGATGCGCCGTGTTCAGGGACGGGCACGTGGCGCCGCAACCCAGATGCACGCCTGCGCCTGACGCCGGAGGATATTCAGGAACTTGTTATCAAACAGTCCGAAATCCTTGATCGTGCAGCATCTTTGGTCAAACCCGGCGGCCGGATGATCTATGCGACGTGCTCTCTTCTGGCGGCTGAAAATGGACAGCAGATTGACGCGTTTCTTAAGCGCCGGACGGATTTCGTTCGGGTTCCAACGGAAGAACTGCCCGAGCTTCTACCTGCTGAGCTGCGTGAGAAGGCCCAGTTCTCTCTCACACCACTTCGTGATGGAACAGACGGCTTCTTTGCCTGCGTCATGCAGCGTCTGGAGCCTGTTTCTCAGACGGAAGAAGTTCCTTCCACATAACAAGAGCATCCACATAGCCATTTTGCGGGTGGTGGAACGCCCCAGGGAGTGTTCCAACCACCCGGAATCCGAGATGTTTCCAAAGAGCGATTGCGCGTTCATTGGTGCTGACAACGAAATTAAACTGCATAGCCCGGTAGCCTAAGGCCTGTGCTTCTTTCAGGGCGAACTCGCCCATTTGATGGCCAGCACCGTATCCGGGAGATGCCACGAAGCCCGCATTCCCGACATGTCGGCCGCCACCTGACTGATTGTCCTGAAGATAAAAAGTTCCGACGATTTTACCTTCAGGACTTTCCGCCACAAATACGCGATGTTCGACAGCCATCCAGTACCCGAGTGCCTGTCTGCGGCCCCATGCTCTCGGAAGGGCATATGTTTCCCCAGCCTTGAGAACAGGCGCAAGAACACGCCAGATGCCCTCCCGATCCAGCGACTGCGCGGGACGGATGACCAGTTTCGATTCTGACACGCAGATACTCCCTGCAAAGTGAGACGGTTAGGCCCGGACCATGATCCGGGTTATGATACCGGTTTCCAAGTCAGAACGGGACAGACGCGCTCTTACACATGCAGTATGATATCTTCCTCGGCATAGCCCTGACATTCGGGGCCGGAATGCTGGCCCAATGGGTCGCCTGGCGGTTCCGCCTTCCAGCGATCGTCCTTCTCTTCACCATGGGACTACTGTTCGGACCCGGCCTTGGCATTCTCCACCCGTCAGAAACGATGGGATGGGTCTTCCGGCCGCTGGTTTCGCTCCTTGTGGCCATCGTGGTGTTCGAGGGAGGGATGGCGCTGGACATTCGCCAGCTTCGGGAAGCCGGGGAAGGCGTCGCACGCCTGACGATGCTCGCCCTGCCCATCAATTGGATTTTGGGATCGCTGGCAGCTCATTATGTTGCCCATCTTGAGTGGGGAACGGCGATGCTCTTCGGGGCCATCATCGTTGTGACAGGCCCGACCGTCGTGCTGCCACTTTTGCGCAGCGCCAAGCTTCAGCCCCGGGTCGCAGCCTTCCTGAGATGGGAAGCCATCGTCAACGATCCATTGGGCGCAATTCTTGCTGCGGTCGTTCTGCAGCTCATGCTCCTGCATGTCGATCTGCATACCGGCGTTTTCTTTACTCACACGCTGCCAGACCTTCTGGCCGCCGCTACAGAGTCCATCTCCGCAGGCATCCTTCCGGCTTATCTGATCCGCTACCTTTTCACGCGGGACATGATGCCAGAAATCCTCAAAACGCCGGTTCTCATTTCCATGGCGCTTTTGATTTTCACTGCCTGCAATCTCGAGATGGAAGGCGCAGGACTGGTCGCCGTGACCATCTTTGGCATGGCTCTGACCAACCTTCATATTCCTGGCGTCGCAGAACTTCGCCGCATCAAGGAATCCATGGTGGTTCTGGTGGTGTCAGTGCTGTTTATCCTGCTGACGGCCGACCTGCATCGTGACGTGCTCAAACATCTTTCCATCCCGATTCTGATGCTGACACTGGTCGTTCTGTTTGTTGTCAGGCCCGTAGGGATTTTCTTTTCCACACTTGGAACGAGCATGCCGTGGAAAGAACGGCTTTTCGTCGGGTGGATCGCACCTCGCGGTATCGTGGCCGCCGCCGTCGCAGGCGCAGCAGGTATTCGCCTCAAGGAAACCGGCTATCAGTCCGCTGACCTCATCATGCCAGCCGTGTTTGCTGTCATCGCCGTCACCATGATCCTGCATGGCTTCTCGCTCCGGCCCATTGCAAGAGCACTCAAACTGACCCTTTCGAACGATCCTGCCATTGCCATTCTGGGTGCCAGCGGATGGTCAGTTGATCTTGCAGCGTGCCTGCACCGGGAAGGTATTCCCGTCCTTCTCGTGGACAACAGATCGAGTGCCCTGATGCCAGCGGCGCAGATGGATATTCCGGTTCTGCGCACTGAACTGTTGTCTCAGCACGGACAGGAGGCCCTTGAGGAGCGCCCTGCTGATTACCTGATCGCGACGACGGGTGATGGTATTTATAACGGCATGATCTGTGGCCATTTGGCCCCGGCCATGGGACGGGAGCGCGTGTTTCAGATCAGCCCTGGCGTGGCGAGACTGGATTTCTATCACGGCCTGTCCCGTGATTCGCGCGGTAAGGTTCTTGGAGAGCCTGCCTGGAACTACACGCTGTTCGACACGCTGTTCGAGCAGGGATGGCGTTTTACATCCCGCGTTGCCACGGAAGCGAATGCCGACAGCTTCGGAACGGATGATAACCGACTGGATATCCTTGTCAGTCGAAGGACAGCCATTCTCATTCGATCAGCGGAAGACCCCACAACGGTCATGCCGATGGCGGGAGATCTGATGATTTCCATGGTTCCACCAACCGATCAAACCAGAGCAGAAAGGGAAGCGTCTTAAGGCGCTTCCACAATGATCGAGGTCAACCCCTGTGCAAGCAAGCGACGGAGATCGCGTTCCTGTAAAGCGATGCACCCTTCCGTGAACCCCGTCACAGTCGGCAAATGCAGAAAAATTGCTGACCCACGACCCGACTCGGGTTTGAGATCGTTCCATCCCATCACAATGCAGAGATCGTAAGCATGGTCTTCTCTCCACATTTTTTCACATGAAGCAGGGTGCGGAAGAGTAACCGGACGGTTGTAATCGGAAGCGTCCGCATCGTCACACCATCCATCGGAAGGGGCTATTGGCTCAATGGGCAGACCAGCGCCGGAAACCGGCCTTTCAGTACGGTCAGCACGATAAAGAATACGCCGGAGAGGCAGTTCTCCAACAGGCGTCGCATGATCGCCTTCGCGTTTGTCAAGACTTATGCCGCCCGATCCAATCAGAGCCGGAATAACTTCGTTTCGGAAGTGAAGAAAAGCGCGGTTTTCAGCGATTCTCAAATTAGCTTTAGTCATCTGCCTGTTTTCTTTTCAATTTGCATTTGTCATACCTTATGTTGCAAGTTTGCTTCGCTTTCCAGCAATGGGAAGAGAAGAATTGGATGCGTGGCTTATCAACGCGAACCCACGCGGATGTGACGCTTCCGCTCAGATAAAACGAGACAGGTATTATGGCAGGTCCCCGCCCCATCCTCGTAGTTGATGACGACGACACATTGCGGCATCTGCTGGCGGAACAGCTCCAGCACGGTGGCGAACTTGAGACAATTGAAGCGACTTCTGTCGCAACCGCTCGGGAACTGCTGAAGAAGCCGGGGGCACGCTATGATGCGATGCTGCTGGACATCACCCTCCCAGATGGGGATGGACGCGATTTCTGTGCGGAACTGCGCCGCGAAGGCGTTCGGATGCCAATCATCATTCTGACCGGTTCAGATGATGAGAGCGATATCGTGCGTGGCCTGGATGCCGGCGCCAATGACTACGTGGCCAAACCTTTCCGGATTGGCGAACTTCTAGCTCGCCTCCGCGCACAGCTGCGGATTTTCGAGAACAGCGAAGATGCCGTCTTTGAGATCGGCCCGTATGCATTCCGACCTTCTGCCAAGCTTCTGGTCGAGACTGCACGTAACCGCCGGATCCGCCTGACGGAAAAGGAAGCTGCGATTCTGAAGTATCTTTACCGCGCAGGCCACCGTCCAGTAGCGCGGCAGGTTCTTCTGAACGAAGTCTGGGGCTACAACGCGGCCGTCACCACGCATACGCTTGAGACGCATATCTATCGCCTGCGTCAGAAGATCGAGCCAGATCCAACCAAGACATCTCTGCTCATCACGGAAGGGGGCGGTTATCGCCTTGATCCGGAAGGCAAGACAGTCGCCACAGCGGAATCGCTCCCGGCCTGAAACCGGGAGCAAGCCGGTCAGGCTGGATCGAAGTCCAGCACGACCGGCACATGATCTGACGGGCTTTCCCAATCCCGCACATCCCGACGAATACGGATATCGCGTAGTCCCGACATTAGGTCAGGCGTCATCCAGACGTGATCAAGGCGGCGCCCACGGTCAGACTTTTTCCAGTCCTTGTTCCGATAAGACCACCACGTATAGAGCTTGCTCGGTTCGGGCGTGATACGCCGCATGGCATCCTGAAAACCTGTCGCCATCCAAGCATTGAGCCGTTCTGTCTCCGGGGGCGTGTGGCTGACAATTTTCAGAAGCTGACGGTGACTCCAGACGTCATGCTCCAGAGGTGCAATATTAAGGTCTCCGACCACGATACTGCGGGCAGGGGGCGTCTCCGAAAACCAGGCAGCAGCTTCTTCCACAAAGGCGAGTTTGTGGGCGAACTTCTCGTTTTCTTCCGGATCAGGAATATCGCCGCCTGCCGGCACGTAGAAATCATGAAGCAGAACCGGGCCACCAGGAGTTTCGATGGAGGCCGCGATGTGCCGACAATCCTCACGGCTACACCAGTTCGGGGTATTCGCGACGGATGTCAGAGGCAGACGTGAGAGAATCGCCACCCCGTTATAGCCCTTCATGCCGCGATAGAGCTGATAGGGCAGTCCGAGCGCCGTCAGCGCTTCAGCCGGAAAGAGCGGATCGGGAACTTTCGTCTCCTGAAGGCAGACGATGTCCGGATTTTCCTCCTCAACCAGCTTCTGCAAAAGGGGCAGCCGAAGCCGGAGGGAGTTGATGTTCCATGTAATCAGACGCATCACCTCTGGATCGACTGAATTGCCCTCTTTGACAAGCACCTCTTGCGTCAAGAAAGCCTGCACCCGATCTAGGACGGATCATGACTGACCTTCACGACACGCTTCTCACTTTCGACACTCATATCGACATTCCATGGCCTGACATGGCGGATGCCTGGTCTTCGGATAACCCGCGAAAAGTAGATGTTCGGAAATGCCATCAGGGTAAGTTGCGATCCGTCTGCCTTGCAGCCTACATCCCACAAGGCCCACGCGATGAGACCGGGCATGAAGAGGCCTGGGAGCGCGTGCAGGCGATGCTGAAAGTCATTGATTCTCTGGGAGGAGAGCAGGATGGAGTGACAGCGCGCGTCTGCCGCAATGCTCAGGACGTCCGCTTAGCCTTTGAGAACAATGCCCTTGCCATCGTACCAGCGATTGAAAATGGCCACGCTCTCGGGGGTGTCCCTGCTCGAATCGGACAGTTGGCCCGGGACTATGGTGTGCGATACATGACGTTGACCCATAACGGGCACAATGTGTTGGCGGATGCGGCCATTCCCCTTAAGAACCTCAACGATGTGCCAGCGCTTCATGGAGGCCTGTCAGAACTTGGCCGTGAGACAATTCGTGAGATGAATCGGCACGGCGTTCTGGTGGATGTCTCTCACGTTGCGAAATCCACAATGATGCAGGCTTCCGAAGTCTCCACGACACCTGTCTTTGCCAGCCACTCATGCGTCCGCAGTCTCTGCGATCATCCCCGCAATCTGGATGATGAACAGCTGGATCGTCTCAAAGAAACGGATGGCCTAATCCAGATTACGGCCATGGGGTCATTCCTTCGCAAAGGCGGCGGGGGAACCGTCGAAGATCTGGCACGCCATGTGGCCTACGTCGCGGAGCGCATCGGCGTAAGGCATGTGGGCGTCTCGTCTGACTTCGATGGGGGGGGAGGCATTCCGGGCTGGCAGGACGCGACTGAAACGCGAAATGTAACCCGCGCTCTGGAAGCTGTCGGCTTCGGGAAGGAAGACCTTTCTGCCATCTGGGGTGGTAATATGCTGCGACTGATGGAAAAGGCCGAACAAGCATCAATTTCAGCCTGAAAATCGCTTTCAGCTCAGCAAAAAAGTTCTCTCAAACGGGAACAGAACGGGACCATGAAGACTTAAAGTGGAGTGCACTCGTCCACCATGCTTTTGAGAGTCAAGACGTCCCGTTCAACTAAAGCCGAGGATGGGGAAAATTTCTTGCCCATCCACGCAACGGAAAGAATTTATAAGTCTTTTCAATTATTTACGTTTACTGATTAAAAATTAGGCAATCTGATGGCAGGGCTTGCAAACCTTGGCCTTCATGATTCTGTCATGGAGCAACCCACAGACTTGTCCACAGGTTCAGTGGATGACTGAAGAAGCGGCATGAATGACCTCACGCCCAAGGAGATGAAAGCAAGAATGACGGCTGAGGAAGTCCCTGTTCCGACTGTTAAAAAGCAGGGTGTGGACGCAATCCGTGAGGCTTTGAAGACCATTCCCTACAGCTCTGGCGTGTATCGCATGTTGGGAGAGAAGGGTGAGGTTCTGTATGTCGGGAAAGCGTTGAGCCTCAAGAAACGCGTATCGTCGTACACGCGAATCAACCAGCTGCCGGAGCGGCTTCGCCGAATGGTCGCCATGACAGTCTCAATGGAGATCGTCATCACCAGAACGGAAGCAGACGCGCTTCTGCTGGAAGCCAACTACATCAAGCGTATGAAGCCGCGCTTCAACATCCTGCTACGGGATGACAAGAGCTACCCATGGCTGATGCTGACGGAAAATCATGAATTTCCACAGCTTACCAAGCAGCGCGGCAAGCCGGTCAAGGGTGCGACTTACTGGGGACCGTTTGCATCAGCCTGGGCGGTCAATCAGACGCTCAACCTAGTGCAGAAGACCTTTCTTCTTCGGTCATGTTCAGATTCCGTGCTGAACAACAGGACGCGGCCGTGCCTGCTGTTTCAGATCAAGCGTTGCTCTGCACCTTGCGTGGACCGTATCTCCAAGCCTGATTACGCCGAACTGGTAACGCAGGCGAAGCAGTTCCTGTCAGGCAAAAATACCGAGTTGCAACAGGAACTGGCCATTGAGATGGAGCGGGCTTCCGCAGCCATGGAGTATGAGAAGGCAGCAGCTATTCGTGATCGTATCCGCGGTTTTGCAGGCATTCAGAACTCGGGAACCATCAACCCGACGTCGATCAATGACGCGGATATTGTGGCAATCTGGCAGAATGCTGGCCAGACCTGCATTCAGGTCTTCTTCATCCGTGGCGGCAGAAACAACGGAAACCGGGCTTTTTATCCCGTTCATGCCGAAGAAGAAGCGCCCGCGGATGTGCTGTCAGCATTCCTTCTCCAGTTTTACGATAACAAACCGCCGCCGCCGTCCATTCTGGTGAATCATGAGTTGCCCGAGCAGAAACTCGTAGAAGAGGCGTTGACTATTCGCCGCGAACAGAAAGTTGAGATTCTGTTCCCGCAGCGTGGCGAAAAGAAAAGTGTTGTTGATCACGCTGCCCTGAACGCACGAGAAGCGCTGGAACGGAAACTTGCCGAAAATACCGGTCAGAAAAAGCTGCTTGAAGGCGTCGCGAAAGTCTTCAACCTGCCAGAGCCTCCTCAACGCATCGAAACCTATGACAACTCACACATCATGGGACAGGCGCCGTATGGCGTGATGGTCGTAGGCGGCCCGGAAGGATTTGAAAAAAAATCCTACCGAAAATACGCCATTAAAGGCCCGGTTACGCCAGGAGATGACTTTGGCATGATGCGGGAAGTCATGGAACGCAGGTTCGGCAAGAGCCGTGAAGATGGCGAGAGGCCGGAAGACTGGCCGGATCTTCTGCTCATTGATGGCGGACTGGGTCAGTTCAATGCGGTTCGTGCCGTACTGACGGATCTGGGCGTCACAGATATTCCCATTGTGGCCATCGCCAAAGGTCCGGATCGGGATGCGGGCAGGGAGTGGTTCTTTACAGAAACGCAGGCACCATTCCAGCTTCCGCCACGAGATCCGGTCCTCTACTACCTCCAGAGATTGCGTGATGAGGCTCATCGCTTTGCCATCACGACGCATAGGGCAGGGCGGTCCAAAGGACTGCGGAAATCCGAACTGGATGATGTCGCTGGAATCGGGGGAGCACGCAAAAAAGCTCTCCTCAATCACTTTGGCTCAGCGAAAAGTGTGAAACAAGCCAGCCTCGAAGAGCTTGAAACTGCCCCCGGAATCAGCTCGGGCATCGCTCGGGCGATCTACGGGCATTTTCATCCCGAATGGCTCAGGACCCAAAGCTGACAATTCCGTGAGGACGGCGGCCCAAGTCTCCTTGGGCACAAAAAATACACACATTCTGAGCAGATTGGCGCATACCGGTACCAGCTAAACTGTTCTAGACTGTCCTCGATGCTTACTGATCTGCCAAATGTCCTGACCCTGCTTCGCATAGCGGCCATCCCAGTTCTGGTTGCTCTGCTGGCACTGCATTCCGCACTCGGGAATGTAGCTGCATGTGTTGTGTATACGGCAGCCTGCATCACGGACTATCTGGATGGCGCTCTGGCACGTCGGTGGCAGATGCTGTCCGAGCTAGGGCGGATGATGGATCCCATCGCAGACAAGCTTCTGGTGGGAGCACTCCTTCTGGCTCTGGCTGGCCTGACAGTTCTTCCTGTCTTTTCGCTGTACGCCGCAATCATCATCATGCTGCGCGAGATTCTCGTCAGTGGCTTGCGTGAATATATGGCCTCCCAGCGGGAAACACTGCCGTCCACCCGTCTGGCAAAATGGAAAACCGGCATCCAAATGGTCGCCATCGGTTTCCTGATTGGTGGCGATAAGGCCGCTGTCGCACTCCATCTCTCCTTCCTGCCCGCCACGCTCATTGGTGGTATTCTGCTCTGGATCTCAGTTATTCCGACAGTTCTTAGCGGGTGGGGTTACCTTACAGCTGGCCTTTCCAGAATGATGGCATCTGATCCACGCAAGTCCTCGAAGATCGTCTCCTGATCTGGACTGTGCGTGATTATTATTGCAGTTATCAGCCCATCATCTGGCGCTTTCATGCAATGACCGCTAAAGGTCAAGGATCGACCTTATGGGAGTACGCAATGCGTAAGGCCGCTCTATTGGCATTACCTCTCGCCCTGAGTGGCTGTTCGGGCATGGGCAAGTTCATTAACGACACGTCTCTGTGGTCAGGGAGTAATCCTAATGCACCACGTGGGGATAGCGAGAACCTGCGCCGTGCACGCGGTGAAACTGTAGCCTCAACGCCAATTCTTCCAGAAGGCGGCAACATGTGGCCAGGTTCACCACAGCCGCTGCCAACGCTGAAAGACGTTGAAAATCCTGATAGCGTCTTTAACCGCGCTCTGGGCGATCCTGCGACCTACTTTGGGGGCGCAGCAATCGACAAGACATTCATGGGTGGAATTGCTGGTACCGGCGCGCTGGGGGCGATGGGCCATCAGATGAAACCGGGCGAGAGCATCTCAGCCGGTGAAAGTTCCGATACACATTTCGGCGTTTCTCAGGATCGCAGCAATCTGATCCCAGCACTCCCGACAAGTGTTCCGGACAATGCATCGCGCTTCCTGTCGAAAAATCCCGATAAGACGATCACTATTCCAAACGGGGACGGAACGAGCACGCTGATAGCACCGGACGGAACGGTGCGCGTTGTACGCGGCGTCCCGTCCGCGCCGAAAAAATAGTCGGTGTTCTCGTCCCTGCAAGTAACCTTACAGGCTTGCAGGGACGGGATAAATCAATACTGCCGAAAGAGCGCCACCAGGCGCCCCTGTATACGAACACGGGAGGCAGGCAGAATACGGGTTTCGTAATCCCGGTTAGCGGCCTCAAGAGCAATAGTGGAGCCGCGCCGACGCAGTTTCTTGAGCGTCACTTCCTGATCATCAATCAGTGCCACAACGATCTGACCATTATCCGCCAGTTCTCCCCGACGAATGATAGCAACATCACCATCCAGAATTCCCGCTTCGATCATCGAGTCACCAGCAACAGTCAGAGCGTAATGCTCGCCTGTTCCTAAAAGGGAAGATGGCACCTGGATGTGAGCACTCTCATCCTGAAGGGCCTCGATCGGAAGACCGGCTGCGATCCGCCCATATAAAGGGATCTGGACGCTCATATCCTCTACAGGCGACCGAGGGGCCTCGGAAAAAGTGCCCTCCATCGATTGCCGCCCACCCTCAACGACAGTAGGAACAAACGGTGCCTGCGGCACGGCTCCATCAGCATGAGGCGCATCGGTGCCCATATGAGGCAGACGCAGGACTTCGAGCGCTCTTGCACGATGGTGATGCCGACGCAAAAAACCCCGTTCCTCAAGAGCGGAAATCAGACGGTGAATACCGGATTTGGAGCGGAGTTCGAGCGCATCCTTCATTTCGTCGAAAGACGGGGAATACCCCGTCCGGCGGAGGTGCTCGTCAATATATAGCAAAAGCTGGTGCTGCTTGCGCGTCAGCATACAGGCGCTCCCATGCGCCTCGGTGGAGGCATGATCCTGAAAACCGGAAGACACATGGCCAGCATGTATCTCCCTTTTGTTCCTTATAGGTTCCCCTTTACCGGACCACAAGGAGATCAACGCCCTGAAAACGAAGCTTTTACCAAGCCAAAACAATGATTTTTTCGGAAAAAGACACGTTATCAGCGGATTTTCACGAGAAAGCCTTGACCTGAGACAGACAAATCAGCATGGTGCGCCGAACTAGATCAACCTGCTGCTTTGGCACTTGCGAGCGGCATCAGGACGGCGCAAGCCCGAGGGTATCATGGCAAAAACCAACGTTATTCAGATCCGTCTCGTCTCGTCGGCTGACACCGGCTACTTCTATGTTACGAAGAAAAACGCACGTTCTGCTACGGGCAAGATGGAAGTCCGCAAGTATGACCCGGTCGCTCGCAAGCACGTGACCTTCCGCGAAGCCAAGATCAAGTAAGATCTCGCGGATCATACGAGTTTGAAAAAGGCGACCTGCGGGTCGCCTTTTTTGTTGCCACAGCCCCAAATCGGCACAAAAAAAGAGCCGACTAAACGGCTCTTTCAAAAACTGACCTCAAAAAAGCTTGTCGTGCGGACCATAGGGCACAACGATATCCCCATTCCGCGTCAGATTCAGCATGGCGCGTGACCGTTCATCGAGAATATCGGCATCAAGCGCCTTTTCCTTGAGAGCCAGCACGCGCCGGTGCCAAACTGCCTGCTCATCCTTGGCATCCTGCTGCGACTGAATCGCCTGCTGCTGAAGAACCAGTTGATCCTGATAAGCACGGATACCATGCGCCCCATGCAGGGCGTTCCAGCCGAAATAACCCGTCAGCGAGAGGAACAGGACAGGGGGCGCAACCGTACGGATAGCGCGCTTGATGAGTCGAAGAGGTCTCACGCGGTGTACAGTCTCCCTTGGCTTTCAAACGTATTGGCAGCCTACCTCAGAGAGACAGAGCGAAACAATCATTCATGTCAAAAGACACCAGATTATTTTGGCAAAAAAAAAGCCGGCCCAAGAAGGGCCGGCTGCCTAATCAGGCGCTCTTGAGAATGCTGCGGCCTGCATAGCGTGCTGCACTACCGAGCTGCTGCTCGATGCGGATCAACTGATTGTACTTGGCTGTACGGTCAGAGCGGGAGAGAGACCCCGTCTTGATCTGACCACAGTTTGTAGCAACGGCCAGATCCGCAATCACGGCGTCTTCCGTCTCACCCGAACGATGACTCATCACGCAAGTGTAGCCAGCCTTATGAGCTGTCTCGACAGCTTCCAGCGTCTCCGTCAGCGTCCCGATCTGGTTCACCTTTACGAGTAGGGAATTGGCCGTGCCAGCCTTGATGCCACGACGCAGACGCTCAGGGTTCGTTACGAACAGATCATCACCAACGAGCTGAAGCTTGCCGCCCAGACGCGCGGTCAGTTCTGCCCATCCTTCCCAGTCATCTTCTGCAAGACCGTCTTCGATGGAGACGATCGGGTACTTCTTCGTCAGCTCTTCCAGGTAGGAAATCATACCTGAAGAATCGAATTCCTTGCCTTCACCCTTTAGATTGTAGCGACCATCGGCATAGAATTCAGTCGCGGCGCAATCGAGCGCAAACGTGACATCATCACCCGGACGGTAGCCGGCAGCCTCTACGGACTTCGTGATGAAGCTCAGGGCTTCGTCAGCAGACTTCAGACCCGGCGCGAAGCCACCTTCGTCACCCACATTCGTGTTGTGACCAGCAGCAGACAGGCCCTTCTTCAGCGCGGTGAAGATTTCAGAGCCCATGCGCACAGCATCAGCGATCGTTGGCGCACCAACGGGCTGAATCATGAATTCCTGGATGTCGATCGGGTTGTCTGCGTGCTCACCACCGTTGACGATGTTCATCATCGGAACGGGCAGGGTATGTGCAAACACGCCACCGACATAACGGTAGAGCGGCAGTTCCAACTCTTCTGCCGTCGCCTTGGCAACTGCGAGGGAAACACCCAGGATGGCGTTCGCACCGATCCGGGACTTGTTCGGCGTGCCATCCAGTTCGATCATCGCATTATCGATAGCGATCTGGTCTTCAGATTCGGCACCCTGCAGCACTTCAAGGATTTCGTCTTCAACGAACCCACAGGCCTTCAGAACACCCTTGCCGTTATAGCGGGACTTGTCCCCGTCACGCAGCTCGACAGCTTCGTGGGCGCCAGTAGAAGCACCAGAGGGAACGGCGGCGCGACCGCGGGCACCAGACGACAGCTCAACCTCAACCTCAACGGTCGGGTTACCACGGCTGTCCAGGATCTCGCGGGCAGTGATATCAACAATGGCGCTCAATGGAAGCTCTCCTGGATATGCGTGAACCGGGGGTGGCTCATAACCGTTCGGGACGGATCACCGTTTCGTCTCAAAATCAGAACATAAGGTCAATCGACGACATGCGTCTTCCTTTCTTCGCCCTGATCCTTGGCCTCGCGGGACTCATCCCGTTCATGGCACTGGGAGGCTGGATTTTCCTGGCCGGGCTCTTTTCTCCACTGCCGCACCTGACCATCATTCTTCTGGCATATGGCGCCTGCATCCTGTCTTTTCTGGGGGCGGTTCATTGGGGGCTGGCCATGGAACGTCCCGACATCATCACAGTTCAGGGAACGACAGACCGTGATCGTCAGAGACTCCTCCTGGGAGTCTGCCCTGCGCTCTGGGCATGGCTTTCACTATGCGTCGGGCTATTGGGAGGTCTGCGTGCCGGATACCTGCTGGAAGTGATCGGTTTCATTTCCACATTTGCTGTGGAACGGGTGGCCTGGAAGCATGGTGCGCTGCCACCCGGTTACATGCCCTTACGGGCCGTTCTGACAGTGGGGGCCGTCATAAGTCTCCTTATGGCAGCCCTCGCACCGTTACAGAATTATACGTTGTAGGATTTCGCCAGCGCGTCAAACGCTTTCAGACGGGTCAGAAGGCCCCGCATTTCCGCAAGCGGAACCATGGTGGGGCCATCACTCGGGGCGTTGTCAGGGTCCTGATGCGTCTCAATGAAGACAGCAGCAACACCAATCGACAACGCAGCCCGGGCGAGGGGTTCAACGAACTCCCGCTGCCCACCGGTCGAAGCCCCAAGACCACCCGGCTGCTGGACTGAATGGGTGGCATCAAAAACAACGGGATAACCCGTCTGGGCCATGATCGGCAGTCCACGCATATCGCTGACGAGCGTGTTGTACCCAAAGCTTGTCCCACGGTCACAGAGCATGATGCGCTCATTCCCCGTCGAAGCCAGCTTCGCTGCAACATTGGCCATATCCCAGGGAGCCAGAAACTGACCCTTCTTGACGTTGATGGCCCGGCCCGTCTGACCCGCAGCAAGGAGAAGGTCTGTCTGCCGACACAGGAAAGCAGGGATCTGCAGAACATTCACGGCCTGCGCCGCGATGGCGCACTGCTCGGCAGAATGAACGTCTGTCAGAACCGGAACATTAAAGCGCTCACTGATAGAGGCCAGAATATCCAGCCCCTTTTCCATACCCACTCCGCGCGCCGCGTTCACGGAGCTGCGGTTCGCCTTGTCATAGCTGCTCTTGTAGATCAGGCCGATCTCAAGCTCCCGACAGATCGTGGAGAGAGCATCCGCCATCTCCACGGCGTGGTCCCGGGATTCGATTTGGCACGGCCCTGAAATCAGGGTGAACGGCCGGTCCTGACCAATCTCGAGTTCCCCGACGTGGAAGCTCACTTGCTTTCCGTCCGCTTGCGGGCTGCACCGATGAAGCCTGCAAAGAGAGGGTGCGGATCAAATGGCTTGGACAGCAGCTCCGGATGGTACTGCACACCGATGAACCATGGATGATCGGGGTACTCCACAACTTCCGGAAGAACGCCGTCCGGAGACATACCGGAGAAGCGCAGGCCCGTCTTTTCCAGACGATCCTTGTAATGCAGGTTCACTTCCCAACGGTGACGATGACGTTCCCGCACTTCCGTCTTGCCGTAGATTTCCGCAACGCGGGACCCGGGCGCAAGCTTGGCCGGGAAGGCGCCCAGACGCATCGTGCCACCAAGATCTCCACCTTCGCGACGGCGCATCAGTTCATTGCCGTTTGCCCATTCCGTCATAAGACCAACCAGCGGTTCGGTCGTCGGGCCGAATTCAGTTGAAGAGGCTTTGGGCAGACCGGCAAGGGAACGCGCGCATTCGATCACAGCCATCTGCATACCGAAGCAGATTCCAAGGAATTGGATACCGTTTTCGCGGGCATAGCGAACGGCCTGAACCTTACCTTCCGCACCGCGCTCACCGAAGCCGCCCGGCACCAGAATGGCATCTGCATCCTTCAGACGCTCAGCAATGTCAGCCGTCTTCTCGAACTCTTCCGATTCGATCCAGTCGAGCTTCACCCGCACATTATTGGCGATACCGCCATGGAGAAGCGCTTCGGCCAGTGACTTGTAGCTGTCCAACAGGGCCGTGTACTTGCCCACGACAGCAACATTCACTTCGCCTTCAGGCTCGCGAATCGCGTGGACGATCTTTTCCCAGCGCGTCAGGTCCGGCGAACCTTCGAACGGCAGACCGAAATAGCGCAGGACTTCGCGGTCCATGCCTTCGTTATGATAGGAAATCGGGCACGCATAGATCGTGTCCACATCCAGTGCCGCAATCACAGCTTCCGGGCGGACGTTACAGAAATTTGCGATCTTGCGACGTTCGTTTTCCGGAATCGGACGATCGGAACGGCAGAGCAGAACCTGAGGCTGGATACCGACATTCTGCAGCTCCTTGACGGAATGCTGCGTCGGCTTCGTCTTCAATTCTCCTGCTGACGGAATATAGGGCAGGAGCGTCAGGTGAAAGCACATGGTCTGGTTGTGGCCCAGATCATTGCGAAGCTGACGAATGGCCTCAAGGAAAGGCAAGCTCTCAATATCGCCAACCGTTCCGCCGATTTCCACCAGAACGAAGTCATAGTCTTCCGTTCCAGCTACCACGACGTCCTTGATGGCGTCCGTGATGTGCGGAATGACCTGAACGGTTCCGCCCAGATAATCGCCACGGCGTTCGCGGGCGATGACATCGGAATAGATACGGCCTGTCGTGGTATTGTCAGCACGGCGGGCATGGACGCCCGTGAAACGCTCATAATGACCGAGGTCGAGGTCTGTTTCAGCCCCGTCATCGGTGATGAACACTTCACCATGCTGATACGGGCTCATCGTGCCCGGATCCACGTTCAGGTAGGGGTCCAGTTTGCGCATGCGGACCTTGTAGCCGCGTGCCTGGAGGAGAGCAGCAAGAGCCGCAGAAGCGATGCCCTTGCCGAGAGAAGATACCACACCGCCGGTGATGAATACGAAGCGCGTCATGGGCGCTCCTCATACACCGAAGGTGGGGGCGAGGGGAAGCGTCGAGATGCTTCCCGACTCAGTTAGTGAGCAGGTGTCTCACCAGGGGCTGGAGCAGCAGGTGTTGCAGGCGCAGCAGGAGCTGTCGTTGCAGCAGGCGGAGCCGGCGGATCAGCAAGAATGTCATGGCCTCCGACACCAGAGGAGGCGCCACGGTTCAGAAGCGCCAGAACGAGACAAAGCAGCATGAAAACGCCAGCCAGAACGGAAGTGGCACGCGTCAGAAGCGTTGCCGTTCCACGGCCGGTCATGAAAGAGCCCATGCCCTGACTGCTGCCGATACCAAGGCCGCCGCCTTCGCTGCGCTGGATCAGGATCGTACCGATCAGGGCCAGTGTGACCAGCAGATTGATGACAAGCAGGAATGTGGTCATGAACGATAGGGTCCGGACAATGGTTGGGAGGACAGGCGGAGCGATGCGGCTTCAGCAATGCGCAGGAAGCTTTTCGCTTCCAGGCTCGCACTACCAACCAGCACTCCGCCCAGCACCCCGATGGAAAGAATGGTCGGCGCCTGGGCCGGTGTTACGGAGCCGCCATACAGGATTGGCACGCGAATGTCATCCATCTTGAGGCGGGACTGCAACAATCCACGCAGAAGAAACAGCGTCCGCTCCAGTTCATCGCGAGACGGCGTAACGCCACTCCCGATGGCCCAGACGGGCTCGTAAGCCAGAACACCGTTGAAGTTATCGGTCAGAGATCCGTCGATCTGACTGGCCAGAACAATCGCCGCGCGCCCATCCTGACGCTCGGCCATGGTTTCACCAATACAGACAACCGGCACCAGCCCCGCCGCCTCAGCCGCCTGCACCTTGCGACGAATGAGCGCGTCTGTTTCACCGCAGTTCTGGCGCCGCTCGGAATGCCCCAACAAAACGTACTTCACACCGAGATCCGCCAGCATATCAGCTGAAATTTCACCCGTATGCGCACCGGATGACGCGGTGTGGCAATCCTGCGCGCCTAACTGAAGCTTCGGATCAGGGCCGACTGTTTCAAGAATATCAGACACACGCTGAAGCTGGGTGAAGGGCGGGCAGATGACCAGTTTGACGTCGTCAGGCAGGGAGCGTGCGCCTTCGGCTACGGCAGTTGCAAGCTGTACGGTCTGGTCCCGCAAGCCATTCATCTTCCAGTTACCGATTACGAGTTTCGGCGATACGTCCATGCGTCCTCCTGAGGGTGAGCCGTCCGCTTACTGGTCAAGCGCGGCTCACGACATTATGGTGCCGCAAGTTTAGCGGGCCTTCCGCGCCCGCACCATCCCGCCATCCGGATCCGTCCTGACCCTATGATTACCACCCTACGCCATCTCCTCGTTGACTCCTGGGCCGGCCGCGCCGCCGCAATCCTGATCTTCCTGGCCTTTATCGGGTGGGGCGTAGGGGATGTTTACTCCAATATGGGGACCAGCAGCTCCAATACGATCGTGCAGGTCGGAAGCCGTAGCATCACGCCGGACGATCTGGCACGGGCGCTGTCCACCCAGCTTCCTGCAGCCGCGCAGCAGATGGGTCTGGCGGATGCCTCCCACCTTCCGGATGGCACCAAACAGCAGATCGCCCGTCAGGTTCTTCACAATCTTGTGATCCAAAACGAAGTCCAGCTTGCAGGTGAGCGGGCAGGGATGAACGTACCTGACGAACTGATCCGCAAAGAAATCTTCGCGATCCCGGCCTTTCACAATGCTGCTGGCCAGTTCGATCGGGCGATGCTCAATGACCGCCTGACGCGCATCGGCATTACTGAAAAGCGTCTGATCCAGATGATTCGCGAGGACATCATTTCCCGTGGTCTGCTTCAGGGCATGGGAGCGTCAGTACAGGCACCGACATCCCTGATGGATCGTCTGTTTGCATTTGATGCAGACCAGCGTGTTCTGGATGTTCTACGCGTACCGTTCACGGCTGGCACAGTTCCTGCCGCACCAACAGACGAACAGCTTCACCGCTATTATGACAACCATCCGCAGGATTTCCGCACCACGGAATACCGCCATGCCAAGATGGTCGTCATGACGGCAGACAGCGTCGCCAAGACGATCGAAGTTCCGGATGACGTCCTGCACAAGCTGTATGATTTCCAGGCCCGCACCTACAATGTTCCTGAAACACGGACACTTCAGGTTCTGACGTTCCAGGACGAGGCAAAAGCCAATGCGGCTGCGACAGCATGGCGCAACACGAATGCGTGGGATGCCATCCAGAAGGCCTACCCGGACGCCGCAGCCGTCGCTCTTCCTCATGTGCGTCAGAGCGACATCCCAAACCCGGAACTCGCTAAGCTGGCATTTGCGGCACCTGCCAACCAAATCAGTGGCCCGACGAAAACTGAAGCTGGCTGGGTTGTGTTCAACATCACGGACGTCGTCGCACCGCATCAGACGAGCTTCGAACAGGCCAAGAACGATCTGCGCGATCAGGTCCAGAAGCAGGAAGCCCCGCAAGCCCTGCAGGCTCGCCTTACGCAGTTTCAGGACGCGATCGCAGGTTCAACAACGCTTGAAAAAATTCCGTCCAACCTCGGCGCCATTCCTGCCGCAGGCTCGCTTGATGCCCGAGGCATGACGCAGGACGGCGTACCTGCTCCGATCCCGGGCGATGCTGGTCTGCGCCAGTCCATCATCCAGCACATCTTCTCCCAGAAGAAGGATGCACAACCGGTTGTCGTGAACGGTCCGGACGGCTCTGCCTTTGCGGTTGCCGTTGACGAAATTCACCCTGGCACGCTGCGTCCCTTCACGGAAGTCCGCGATCAAGTCGTTCAGGCGTGGACAGCAGACCAGCAGCGTCATGCCGCTGATGCACGCGTCACAGCCCTGTTCACTGAAGCCAAGAAGGGCACGCTGGCCAAGGCTCTGGAAAACCAGCCGGAAGCTTCAAGCCTGCGCAAAGACGTTGCTGTTTCCCGCGTTCATCCTGATCAGTCCCTTCCACAGAACGTCCTGCGGGCTGCCTTCGGCCTGAAGGTCGGCACCACGGGCATGTATGAAGGCCCGGATGCGTTCTGGCTGGTCAACGTAACCGCGCAGAAGCCAGGCGATGCCGGTGAAGGTCAGTCTCTACGCCACGATTTGGACGCTCAGTACGTTCAGTCCCTGCAGGCTGACATTCCGATGGCTCTGGACGCAGCGCTGGAAAAGACCGTTCCCGTCTCACACATGAACATGAACCTGTTCAATCAGGTTGTGGCCTCGACATCCCCGGCGGCCGCTAACGGAGCGCAGTGATGTCGATTGTTCACAGTATTGAAGCCGCTGACCTTCTGACTCCGGTCTCAGCCTATCTGCGCCTGTCCCGTCTTTCCGATGATCCTTACCGGATGTTGCTGGAGAGCGTGGAAGGCGGCGCGGCGAGGGGCCGTTATTCCGCGATTGCCCTTCTGCCTGATCTGGTCTGGAAGTGCCGGAACGGGGAAGTGACCCTTGACGGAACGCCGCTTCAGGGCAAACCGCTGGACACGCTGAAGGACATCATCGACCAGAGCCAGATGGACCTTCCGGTTGATATGCCGCCGATGATCGGTGGTGTGTTCGGCGTACTGGGCTATGACATGGTTCGGCAGATGGAGTTTCTCCCGAACGCTCCGGTCAATGATGTGGATCTGCCGGAAGGCATCATGATCCGTCCTCAGCTTTTCGCCGTGTTTGATTCGGTCCGTGACGAGTTGACGCTGGCTGTGCCGGTCCGCGGCGCCATGACGACCGCAGAAGCTCATGCCCTGCTGGAGCGGGCACGGGCTGCACTGGCTGCTCCTCTGGAAGATGCGACGGAAACTCTACCTGCTGGCACTGAACTTGCTCCACCATCATCGAATATGACGCAGGAGCAGTTCGAAGCGAATGTCCGAACCGCGCAGGATTACATCGCGGCCGGAGACGCATTCCAGATCGTTCCAAGTCAGCGTTTCACAACACCATTCCCGCTGTCTCCGCTTACGTTGTACCGGAGCCTGCGTCGCATTAACCCGGCTCCGTTCCTGTTTCTGATGGAACTGGAAGATTATGCACTGGTTGGTTCGTCGCCGGAAATTCTCGTCCGCCTGCGGGCAGGGGAAGTCACGGTCCGCCCCCTCGCTGGCACCCGTCCACGCGGCAATGACAGGGCGCATGATCTGGAACTTGAGAAGGAACTGCTCGCGGATCAAAAGGAACTCGCTGAGCATCTCATGCTGATTGATCTGGGACGGAATGACGTCGGCCGCGTCTCGGAGCTGGGGACGGTGCAGGTTCCTGATCAGTTCGTAATCGAGCGCTACAGCCACGTCATGCACATCTCCTCGACGGTCACGGGGCAGATCAAGGCTGGAAAGACCGCCATGGATGCGCTTGTTGCTGCATTCCCGGCCGGAACACTGACAGGCGCGCCAAAAATCCGTGCTATGGAAATTATTGATGAGCTGGAGCCGACCCGCCGCGGACCGTACTCCGGCTGCGTCGGATATTTCGGTGCGGATGGAGAAATGGATACCTGCATCGGGCTACGGATGGCTGTTCTGAAAAATGGTCAGATGTATGTTCAGGCAGGATGTGGCGTTGTCGCGGACAGTGATCCGAACTCGGAATTCCGCGAAACGCAGGCAAAGGCGAGAGCACTTTTCCGGGCCGCGGAAGTCGCTGTCTCCAACGCAGCAAAATCCTGAAACAATGTTGCATTTGACGTAACGAAACGTGAAGGCCATCCTGTTGCCATGATCCTGCTCATCGACAACTACGACAGCTTCACCTTCAACATCGTGCATCATCTGGGCGCACTGGGTGTTGAGTGTGACGTACGGCGCAATGATGCGCTGAGTGTCGAGGAGGCTCTTGCTCTCAAGCCCTCCGCCATCGTGATTTCCCCTGGTCCCTGCGCACCTGATGGTGCAGGGATTTGCTGTGATCTGATCCAGGAAGCCGCCGGGAAAGTACCAGTCTTCGGTGTCTGCCTCGGCCATCAGGCGATCGGACAGGTTTTTGGCGCGAAAGTCGTCCGGGCACCTGTTCCGATGCATGGCAAGATCAGTGCGGTTGACCATGACGGCACGGGCGTTTTCGCAGGTCTCCCCAACCCGGTGAACGTCGTGCGCTATCATAGCCTGACGCTGGAACCTGCGAGCATTCCGCCAGAATTGATCGTCAATTCGTCCACGAAAGACGGTATCATCATGGGCGTCCGCCACCGGGACCACGATGTGCATGGCGTTCAGTTCCATCCGGAAAGCATCGCCTCGACAGCGGGCCGCGAACTGCTCGCGAATTTCCTGACGATTGCCGGTATTCCACATAAAGCCGTAGAGGCGGCATGACGGCAGCGACTGATTTTCCGGCTATTCTACGCCGTGTTGCTAATGGTGCCACTCTGACTGCCGGTGATGCTGAAAAAGCATTTTCGGCCATTATGGCTGGGGATGTGGAGCCTGCTCAACTCGCAGCCTTCCTCACGGCGCTCAAGATGCGCGGTGAAGCTGCTGATGAATTGACGGGAGCGGTGCAGGCCGTCCGCCGCTATATGACGGTTTTGCCAGATGTTCCAGCAGATACGCTGGACGTCTGTGGAACGGGCGGGGACGGCCTTGGCACACTCAATGTGTCGACTGCCGTTGCATTCGTTCTGGCAGGGCTGGGTGTTCCAGTCGCCAAACATGGCAATCGCGCGCTTTCGTCCCGGTCGGGCGCGACGGATGTTCTGGAAAAGCTTGGAATTCCACCGATCGACGATCCGGCTTTTCAAAGTACCCGGTTGCGGGAGAACCACCTGGCATTTCTTGCAGCGCCATTCCATCATCCAGCCATGCGTCATGCGGCTCCGGTCCGGAAGGCGCTAGGATTTCGAACATTATTCAATCTGCTTGGACCTCTCTGCAATCCCGCTGAGGTAAAACGTCAGCTTATTGGTGTTTTTGACGCTCGCTGGTGTGAACCGGTCGTTCGAACTCTCGGCAGCCTTGGGGGCACCCATGTCTGGGCTGTTCATGGCACGACAGATGAAGGCGGCAGTGATGAACTGACACTTGCTGGCCCTGCTGAGATCGTAAGCCTTGAAAATGGAATGATCTGCAGACTAGCTTTCGACCCTGATATGGTGGGCATTGCGTCAGCTCCCATCTCTGCCATCCGGGGCGGAGATTCGGATGCGAACGCAAAGGCTTTAACAACGCTCCTTGATGGCGCGCGCGGACCTTACCGTGATACCGTTCTTTTGAATGCCGCAGCTGCGCTTCATGTGGCTGGACGCGGAAATGTTGTGCATAATGGCATGATTGACGCTCAGGCGTTCCGTAACAATATGGCAATGGCAGCCCGTTCCATCGACGATGGGCACGCACGCACAGCCCTGACGCGGGCACGTAATGCCATGGCCTCCCTTACAGAGACAAATGCAGGACTATCATGACCTTCATGCATCAGCGACCAGCGATGACCTATGCACCTGAAGGGGTAGAGCAGTTTCCTGACCCGGAAGTGCCGGAAACGACCACGCCACCCATCAAGGACCCTTCGGTCGAAACAACGGACCGGAGCGATGTTCTGGCCCGTATCTGCGCGCGTACCCGTGTGGACGTGGAGCAGCGATCCCAGATCATGTCCCTCAAGGACATTACGCTCCGGGCCCGTGAAGTTACGACGCCAACACGCGGTTTCGGACAGGCTCTCCAGCATCTGACGGCAGACCGACAAGTTGGCCTGATTGCCGAGATCAAGAAGGCCTCTCCTTCAGCAGGCGTTCTTCGCCCGACATACGATCCCGTTGGTATTGCACAGGCCTATCAGGCAGCGGGCGCGACCTGCCTGTCCGTTTTGACAGAAGGTTCGTGCTTCCATGGCAGCACGGACGATATTCGTGCTGTTCGTGAAGCATGCAGCCTTCCCATCCTCCGTAAGGATTTCATTCTTGACCCCTGGCAGGTTCATGAAAGCCGCCTGATCGGCGCAGACTGCATTCTGCTTATCATGGCGGCCCTAACAGAAACGCAAGCATCTGAACTGATCGGCATTGCCCGTGGTCTGGATATGGACGTTCTGGTGGAAGTGCACGACGCAGATGAACTGAACCGTGCGCTGGCTCTTGATACGTCCCTGATCGGTATCAACAACCGTAATCTCCGCACGCTCAAGACAAACATCCAGACGACACTAGATCTGGCCCCCATGGTGCCACCCGATCGTCTGGTTGTCTCTGAAAGCGGCATCAAGACGCAGGACGATCTTCTTAAGGTGGGAGAGGTGGGTGCCAGCGCCGTACTTGTTGGCGAGAGCCTCCTGCGGGAAGATGATCCGGGAGCAGCTGCCCGTCGCCTTCTTGGCTTTACCTGACATTCAGTCCTGTTGAAGGGGGCGCATTGGCGGATCTCTTCAACAGGTCACTCCCATCAAGCTTCCGGACCCGGCTTTTCCTTTCGGAGATGTAACTGGGGCCACTCTGGCCTTCCAGGCCAAGTATCGGTAAGAGCTTCCCCAGATTTGTGCATTTCCAGGAGACCGCCATGGACGAGACAACGTCCGCTTCCAACCGGAGCAACGGTCCGGCCCTTTCGCCGGAGACAATGAAGCGTGCCTACAAGGACATGCTGCTGGTCCGACGTTTTGAGGAAAAGGCTGGGCAGCTCTACGGAATGGGGCTCATCGGGGGCTTCTGCCATCTTTATATCGGGCAGGAAGCCGTTGTGGTTGGCATCGGTCTGAATATGAAGCAGGGCGACAAGTCCATTACTTCGTATCGTGATCATGGTCAGATGCTGGTGGCAGGCATGACGGCCCGTGGTGTCATGGCTGAACTGACGGGACGCTCCGGTGGCTATTCCCGCGGTAAGGGCGGCTCAATGCACATGTTCTCCCGTGAAAAGGAGTTCTACGGTGGCCATGGTATCGTTGGCGCGCAGGTTGCGCTCGGTACAGGTCTGGCCTTTGCCAACCATTATCGCGGCACAGACGAAGTCTCGATCGTCTATTTTGGCGAAGGTGCTTCTGCACAGGGACAGGTCTACGAGAGCTTCAATCTCGCCGCTCTTCACAAGCTTCCCTGCATCTATGTGATCGAAAATAACCGCTACGGCATGGGCACGTCCATTGAGCGTGCGTCTGCATCCCGGGATCTGTCTCGCAATGCAGAGCCATGGGGTATTCCGAGCCGTAAGGTTGACGGCATGGATGTCTTCGCTGTGCATCAGGCTGCCCAGGAAGCCATGGAACATTGCCGCGCAGGCAAAGGACCATTCTTGCTGGAAATGGAAACCTATCGGTATCGCGGGCACTCAATGTCCGATCCGGCGAAGTACCGTCAGCGGACCGAAGTCGAGGAAATGCGTCGCACGCGCGATCCAATTGAGAATCTGAAAGCCGAAATGCTCCGTAACGGTATTGGCGAAGAGGTCTTCAAGGACATTGAAACTGACGTGAAAGCCGTTGTGGCGGACGCTGTCGAATTTGCACAGACTTGCCCGGAGCCGGATGAATCCGAACTCTGGACTGACATTCTGGTGGAGGCCTGAGTTCCATGGCATCTCTGATTCTGATGCCGGCCCTGTCGCCGACCATGACCGAAGGTACGATTGCACGCTGGCTCCGTCAGCCGGGGGAGGCCGTGAAGTCCGGCGATGTAATCGCCGAAATCGAGACCGACAAAGCCACGATGGAAGTAGAGGCCGTCGAAGACGGCGTGTTTGGCAAAGTTCTGGTCCCTGAAGGCAGCGAAAGCGTCGCCGTGAACACACCGATCGCCGTTCTGCTTGAAGAGGGTGAGGATGCCTCAGCCGCAGAGAGCGTGACACGCTCAGCTGACCCGGCTGCAGGTGCACCAGTCGCGATTGAAACGCCGTCCGCTCCTGCCATTGTTGAGGCTCCCGCCATCAAGCAGGCGGAAGAAGAAAAAGACTGGGGCGAGACGAAGAACATCACCGTCCGTGAAGCTTTGCGCGATGCAATGGCTGCCGAACTTCGTCGCGATGAAGACGTGTTCCTGATGGGCGAAGAAGTTGCCCAGTATCAGGGTGCGTACAAGATCAGCCAGGGTCTGCTGGATGAGTTTGGTGAAAAGCGCGTCATCGACATGCCAATCACTGAGCATGGCTTTACGGGAATGGCAGTCGGTGCGGCCTTGACGGGACTGAAGCCGATCGTTGAGTTCATGACTATGAACTTCTCTCTGCAAGCCATTGATCATATTATTAACTCTGCCGCCAAGACACTTTACATGTCGGGCGGTCAGATGGGTTGTCCAATTGTCTTCCGTGGCCCGAATGGTGCGGCGGCACGCGTCGGCGCTCAGCACTCCCAGTGCTTTGCGAGCTGGTATGCTCACATTCCAGGCCTGAAAGTTGTCGCTCCGTGGTGTGCTGCTGATGCGAAGGGTCTGTTGCGCGCGGCTATTCGTGATCCGAACCCGGTTGTGGTGCTGGAAAACGAGATCCTGTACGGCCAGAAATTCCCATGCCCCACGGATGAAGATTTCATCCTGCCGATCGGGAAAGCCAAGATCGAACGGGAAGGCAAGGATGTGACGCTGGTGGCGTTCTCCATCATGGTGGGCGTAGCGCTGGACGCGGCTGCCAAGTTGGCCGAACAAGGTATCGACGCAGAGGTCATCAACCTGCGCACTATACGTCCGTTAGACACCGAGACCATCATCAAGAGCGTCAAGAAGACGAACCGGATTGTTTCCGTAGAGGAAGGTTGGCCGGTTGCCGGTATCGGTGCGGAAATCTGCACGGTTGCCGTTGAGCAGGCGTTTGACTGGCTCGATGCCCCCCCAGCACGCGTCTGCGGTCTTGACCTGCCACTGCCTTACGCATCCAATCTTGAAAAACTGGCACTTCCAAAACCTGAATGGGTTGTGGAAGCAGTCCGCAAGCAGTTCGGGGACTGACCGACAATGGCAACTGATATCCTGATGCCGGCCCTGTCGCCGACAATGACTGAAGGCAAACTGGCCCGCTGGCTCAAGAATGAGGGCGATAAGGTTTCAGCCGGCGATGTGATCGCTGAAATCGAAACCGACAAGGCCACGATGGAAGTCGAGGCCGTGGACGAGGGTATTCTTGGCCGCATTCTTGTTCAGGAAGGTATAGAGGGCGTTGCAGTCAACACCCCTATCGCCGTTCTGGTTGAGGAAGGCGAAGATGTCCCTGCTGCATCTTCCGGCCAAACACCTGCTATTGTTGCTCCGGCCGCTGAGCCTGTTGCTGCAAGTACACCTCCGGCAAGCGCCAAAGCCGCGTCGAGAGAGGAGAGTAGCGAGCGTATTTTCGTCTCTCCGCTGGCAAAGCGCATGGCGAAGGAGCGAGGTATTGCCCTCGGCTCCCTGAACGGAACCGGCCCGAATGGCCGCATTCTGAAGCGGGACGTTGAAAAGGGTGGGAAGACTGCTCCAGCCGCCACACCGAAAGCTGCACCCCCGACACCGATTGCCGTTGAAGGCGATATTACGCGCGTTCCGAATTCCACGATGCGCAAGGTCATTGCGCGACGCCTGACAGAATCGAAGACGCAGGTACCGCATTTCTACGTGTCGGTGGACATCGAACTCGATGCTCTGCTCGCGCTTCGGTCCAAGCTGAACGCGACGGCCGAGGAAAACAGCTTCAAGATCTCGGTCAATGATATGATGATCAAAGCTGTCGGGCTGGCGCTGAAGAAGGTACCTGGTCTGAACGTTCAGTTCACGGAATCCGAGACACTGCATTTCGAGAATGTGGACATCTCGATGGCCGTCTCCATTCCGGAAGGCCTCATCACGCCAATCATCCGGAATGCGGACCTGAAGTCCCTGCGCGAGATCAGCCGTGAAGCCAAAGATCTGGCGAAGCGCGCCCGTGCAGGCAAGCTTAAGCCGGAAGAATTCCAGGGCGGGACGTTCTCCATCTCGAATATGGGGATGTTTGGAGTCCGCGATTTTGCTGCGATTATCAATCCTCCGCAGGCTGGCATCCTGGCCATTGCATCAGGTGAGAAACGTGCCGTGGTTCGGGGAGACCAGCTTGCGATTGCAACCGTCATGACGGCGACACTTTCTGTTGACCATCGTGCGGTTGATGGCGCGCTCGGCGCACAGTGGCTGAACGCCCTGCGCGACATCGTACAGAACCCTTACACTCTGGTGGTCTGATCCATGTCCGATACTTTCGATCTGATCGTTGTTGGTGGCGGTCCTGGCGGATACGTTGCAGCGCTTCGGGCCAGCCAGCTCGGGATGAGCGTTGCCATCGTGGAGAGCACGCATTTCGGTGGTGTCTGCCTCAACTGGGGTTGTATTCCAACCAAGGCGCTCCTACGGTCTTCCGAGATTCATCACCTCCTACATGATCTGGGGACCTTCGGCTTCTCGGCCGAAAATGTGTCCTTTGATCTGCCCAAGATTGTTGCGCGATCCCGCGGAATTGCACGCCGTATGGGCGGTGGCATTGCTCATCTGCTCAAGAAGGCCAAAGTTACGACCTTTGACGGTCGCGCCAAACTGGCTGGCCGGGCAGGGGAAGCGCACAAGGTTTCCATCACCAAGGATGGCGCCGAGGTTGCAGTCATCAAGTCGCCCAATGTTATTCTGGCGACTGGTGCACGCGGCCGTCAGCTTCCGGGTCTGGAGACAGATGGCAAGCTGATCTGGGGCGCGCGTGAAGCCATGACCCCGGCTGAACTGCCGAAGCGTCTCCTGGTCATCGGCTCTGGTGCCATTGGTATCGAATTTGCGTCCTTCTATCGCAATATGGGCAGCGAAGTGACCATTGCGGAAGTTGCGGACCGAATTCTGATTGCCGAAGATCCCGAGATCAGCGCCGCCGCTCGCAAGGCCTTTGAGAAGCAGGGGATGAAGATCATCACCGGAGCAAAGGTTGGTCCGCTTCAGAAGGGCGAGAACGAGGTGTCCACCACCATTGAAAGCGCATCCGGCACAATTGATCTGACCGTGGATCGCGTGATCTGCGCCGTTGGAATTGTTGGAAACGTTGAAGATCTGGGCCTCGAGGGAACCAAGGTTCAGGTCGATCGCACTCATATCATCACGGACGGCTTCTGCCGCACGGCAGAGCCGGGCATCTATGCCATCGGTGACGTTGCGGGCGCTCCATGGCTCGCTCACAAGGCAAGCCATGAAGGTATTCTCTGCGTCGAGAAGATTGCCGGTCGTTCCCCACAGCCTCTGCATGCGCTGAACATTCCGGGCTGCACCTATTCCCGTCCTCAGATCGCTTCGGTCGGTCTAAGCGAAGAGAAAGCCATCGCATCCGGTCACAAAGTTCGTGTTGGCCGCTTCCCGTTCATGGCGAATGGCAAGGCCGTTGCGATGGGTGAGACGGAAGGCATGGTCAAGACCGTGTTTGATGCCACAACCGGGGAGCTTCTGGGCGCTCACATGATCGGTGCGGAAGTCACGGAAATGATTCAGGGCTACGTCATTGCCCGGACAGGCGAACTGACGGAAGCAGAACTGATCGAGACGGTTTTCCCGCATCCGACAATTTCTGAGACGATGCACGAAGCCACTCTAGCGGCCTTCGACGGGCCGCTCCATATCTGAGCACCATGTCCCAGCGCATCACCATAGATCACCGTGAGATGTCCGCTCTCCGCCATCCGGAGAAGGCACATCGTCCCGATAACCCGATCCAGCGTAAGCCGTCCTGGATTCGGGTAAAGGCGCCCAATCATCCCGTGTATCACGAGACACGGGCGCTGATGCGGGAGGCTAATCTGGTCACGGTCTGTGAGGAAGCAGCCTGTCCGAATATCGGGGAGTGCTGGTCCCAACGTCACGCGACCATGATGATCATGGGGGAAATCTGCACGCGGGCCTGCTCCTTTTGCAACGTGACGACGGGGCTTCCAAAAGCACTGGACACGGACGAACCGCGTCGGGTGGCGGAAGCTGTAGCAAAGCTGGGCCTCAAGCACGTTGTCATCACGTCGGTTGACCGTGATGACCTTGCGGATGGCGGCGCACATCATTTCGCGCGGGTCATTCAGGCCATACGATCAGCTTCTCCGGAAACGACTATTGAGATCCTGACACCTGATTTTCTTCGAAAACCGGGGGCACTTGAGATCGTAGTGGAAGCACGGCCAGACGTTTTCAATCACAATATCGAGACTGTACCACGTCTCTATCCCACAATCCGGCCGGGTGCGCGATACTACCAATCATTGCGCCTGCTGGACGGTGTGAAGAGGCTCGATCCATCCATTTTCACCAAGTCTGGCCTTATGCTTGGCCTGGGTGAAGAGAAGATGGAAGTATGGCAGGTCATGGATGATTTCAGGGTTGCCGACGTGGATTTCCTAACGCTGGGACAGTATCTTCAGCCGAGCGTGAAGCATGCGGCTGTCGAAAAGTTTGTTACCCCGGAAGAGTTTGACGGCTATGCTGGTGCTGCCCGTTCAAAAGGATTTCTTCAGGTCAGCGCAAGCCCTCTGACACGATCCTCCTATCATGCGGACAGCGATTTCGCGAAGCTCCAGGTCGCGCGGAACAGCCGTCTGAAAGAAAGTCTCTGATGCCGACACATGCCGAGCAACGGTTGATCGCCTATACGCCGGAACAGCTTTTTGATCTGGTGGCAGATGTAGAGAAATATCCGCAGTTCCTGCCATGGTGCGTCAAAGCGACCATCAAGTCACAGACAGAGCAGGAACTTGTGGCAGATCTGACCATCGGGTTCGGGCCTTTTCGCGAGACGTTCACCAGCCGCGTTACACTCGAGCGGCCATCGCGCATTCGGGTGCGCTATGAGAAGGGGCCTTTCCGGTACCTGAATAACGTCTGGACATTCACGCCGGACCCACGAGGCTGCCTTGTGGACTTCTTCGTGGATTTCGAATTTCGCTCCCGTTTGCTGCAAAATGCCATGGGCGTGGTGTTCAACGAGGGTGTTCGTCTGATGGTGTCTGCGTTCATCAAGCGGGCTCGTGACACCTATGGCGTGCAGACTGCCCAGAGCCGTGCGCCACAGCCTGGACTGTCCTGAGCAAAAGATAAAATTCGTAATATGTTATGAACCATTCGGCGTACGGACCGTTTCAGGCCCAACCACCGAATGGTGTCATGAAAGGATTACGCAATGAAGAAGCTTTCCTTCGGCGCATTTGCCCTCGCGGCTCTGATCGCTGCTGCATCTCCTGCTCTGGCGGCCGAACATCACGGCCATCATCACCATCACAAAAAGTCTGGTGAGCATGCTCAGAAGTCTGATGAAGCCTCCGCTACGGATGCTCTGAACGCCCGCTCTCTTCAGCAGGCCCAGACCCCGGTTCAGGCACAGGCTCCACAAGCGCCAATGCCGGTTGCAACCGCGCCAACGTCTGCTGTCGTGCCGACGGCCCCTGTTCCGCCTGCACCGCCTGCATCCACAATGCCAGCGACGGCCCCGAACGACGGGCAATAAGCTTTTAGGCTCTTCGCCGATAAAAAAGCCCCTGCTAAATTGGCAGGGGCTTTTTTTATGTCAGATTTTCAGAAGCATCTCGAGCGCGTGCCGAACTGTTGCATTCCGCACATTCGCCCGATCGCCTGAAAATATATGTCGCTCCGTATGGCTCATCCCTTGGAATACTGAAAGTCCAAAGCAGACCGTACCAACGGGCTTGCCGGTCGTGCCACCATCGGGGCCAGCAATCCCCGTCACAGATATGGCGACTGTCGCATCTGCCGCATGACATAATGCCCCTTCAGCCATGGCTCGGGCAGTTTCTTCACTGACAGCTCCGTAACGCGCCAGAATGCTTTCAGGAACGCCTGCAGCACTCGACTTCAAGGCATTGGAATATGTGACAAGACCACCTTCAATCACACTTGACGAGCCCGGGATGCCTGTCAGGGCGGCACAGATCATCCCCCCGGTGCAGCTTTCAACCGTGATGAGACGCATGTTTCGATCAGAGAGATGCTTCAGCACATTCTCCGACAGGGTGCGAAGATCAGTTTCTGACATTGGTAGCACTCACGCGATAAACCATCATATTGGCTTCAATATTCTCAATATACATGCGTGTCTCCCGGTAGGGCAGACGTTCGATCCAGTCCAGAAGTCCATCTTCCGTCATGGGGCTTGCGGGTGGATTTGCCTGGAGCCAGAGATCCACTCTATGTGGTCCCGCATTATAAGCAGCCAATGCATAGGGAATCGTATTCTCAAATCGTGTCAAAAGCTGCGACACATACGCATTGCCGACAATCAGATTAGTATGCGGATCAAGCAGGGCAGCGGCAGAGACGTTTAGGCTGCCCATATGTGCGCGACGGATAACATCCTTTGCGGCTGCGGGAAGAATCTGTAATAGCCCGATGGCGTGCGCACTGCTGATCGCTGCTGGATCAAATCCACTTTCCTGCCGGATAACAGCCGGTAAAAGACCTTCTGGCACGGTGGAAGCCTCAGGCCAGGGATCCGGAAAACCCTGCGGATAAAGCGCCACGCCTTTTCGGGACAAAGCATGCGCCGCGAAAACTTCAGCAGCAGGAACATTCAGGCGTCGGCCCAGATCAGCGACGGCTTTCTGGCCTTCCGGGGAAGGATTGGCGATCTGAAGCAGAAGGAGAAAGTCTTTCGCATGCTCCAGATCACCTGATTGAGCCAGCTCCGTGGCGGCCTCAACAAGATCCTGACGTTGTAACGCACCGGCGGAAAGAGACGGAAGCGCCTGCAACTCCTGCTGGAGAGCGTGATCAAAATCTGGCGAAGACGCGCCTGCGACGAGAAAGGACTTTTCTCCGGTCAGCGATGCCTGAGCAAGCTGACCGTGAAATGTCGTAGGAAAGCGTGTTGCCTGTTGGAAGGCCGCCTGTGCGCCTTCGGAATCTCCCGCAGTCTGCCGGCAACGCCCGACCCAGTACCAGCCGCGCGCCTGCATGGCGAGGGATGTCGCCTGTTGTAGCGGAAGGAAGAACTGCTCGGCTTGTCGGGGTTGATCAAGCAAACGCAGCGCGATGAAACCAGAAAGGTTTTGCGCCTCCTGACGATCAATTTCGGTCAGAGGAAGCGTCATGTCCTGTGCTAGCGCATAAGCGTCTTGAGTCCGCCCTGCGAGAAGAAAGGCCCGTGCCAAACTGCCCCTTTCGCTGGACCAGTCATGCGATGGGGCGGTCGCCTGAAGGGCGTAACCCGCGGAGGTCCAGAGAGCCAGGGCCTCATCCAGACGATTGCCACGACGCAATGCTTTCAGGCGATAGCGTATCAGTGTGGGGTCGGACCGATCTGCAGATGAGAGAGCATTAAAAGCCGTATCCGCGTCTGGCGATGCCGCACGCTCAGCGATACGGGCTTCTGCGAGGGCCTGACGATCAACAGGCAGGCGATCAATCTGGCGACTTGCTGCCGCAATCTGGCCCGAGCTTTCAAGGCGCTCATATCGACGCCACTGGTCACTTGGCGTGAAGGCCGCGCCGTACAGTCCCAGTAACGTCGCTTCTTCCTGAGCATTGCCAGCCCCTGAAACCCAGAGATTGCGAGCCAGCGTAGCCCCATCGGGCAGATGGTCAGAACAGGCAAGAAAGGCTGAAACCATCGTCAGCGGCACCGTCGGACAGAGCTGGTCAAGTATTGCCGGATCAGACGTGTGGGAGAGGGCGGTTTGATACCGCCACATGATTTTTGCCCGCTGCGGCCATACAGGCGCCTGGACCAGAAAGGATTCGTAGGTTTCGGCAGGAAGATTTCCTGCACCGGGCGTTACCAGTTGCAGCCACTGGACGAGCCTGTCCCGGACAGGGGGCGTAGTGTTCGGAGGAGGCGCGGCTGCCCCTAGACACAGGGCAGCAGCAAGAAGAACAGGGCGCTTAGCTCGGCAGCACAACATGATGCCAGATTTCTCCTCCGCCGCGGATAATGAGTTCGATTGCCACGGCCAGTACAACAAGCAGACCACACCAGGCGATCCAGCGGTAACGGGCGAGAAGCCCCGCAATAAAAGACGCTGCGACCCCCATCAGCAGCACAGAAAAGCCAGGCCGCCAACAAGAATCCATGGATGACCGACTGCCGCCCCGGCGACGGCCAGAACATTGTCGAGGCTCATGGAGAGATCGGCAATGATAATCTTGAGAATGGCAGGCCCAAGCCGGGAAGGCGCATCAACCTCGGCTTCGCCATCGCTATGGCGCAATTCGCGATACATTTTCCAGCACACCCACAGCAGAAGGCATCCGCCAGCAAGCGTCAGACCGACAACCGCCAGAAGACGGGCTGCAACGAGGGCAAGTGCAATACGCAGCAGGGCTGCAAAGGCCGTACCAATGAGAATGGCCAGACGCCTCTGTCGCCCCTGAAGACTACGGACGGCCATGCCAATGACAACCGCATTGTCTCCAGCCAGGGTGATGTCGATGAGCGTGACCTGCGCAAGAGCGATCAGGGCATGCGTAAGAGTATCAGGCGTCAAAGGGTCATTCTTCCAAAAGGGGTCCGTGCAATCTCTTCGTATTTGGTCTAAGCAGCCTCCGTAAAGCCCCACTCGCTCCCGGAGTTCTCATGGTTCCGCGTTACAGCCGCCCCCAGATGACCGCAATCTGGTCGCCCGCCAATCGCTACCGGATCTGGTTCGAAATCGAAGCCCTGGCCTGTGAAGCCATGGCCCAGCAGGGCGCCATGCCTGCCGAATCAGCCAAAACTATCCGCGAAAAGGGAGACGCCGCCATGGCTGCGTTCTCTGACGCTGATCTTGCCCGGATTGACGAGATCGAGGCCGAAACGCGCCATGATGTGATTGCGTTCCTGACCTGGCTTGCGGAAAAGGTTGGTCCGGACAGCCGTTTCGTGCATCTGGGGATGACGTCTTCCGACGTGCTGGACACATGCCTGTCCGTTCAGATGACGCAGGCCGCTGATCTTCTGCTTGAAGATCTGGATCGCGTTCTGGAAGCGCTCAAGACACGCGCCTATGAGCACAAGCTGACCGTCACGATCGGCCGCAGCCACGCCATCCATGCTGAGCCGACGAGCTTTGGCCTGAAACTGGCTGGTCATTACGCTGAATTCGCCCGCAACAAAGAGCGTCTGCTGCAGGCTCGCAAGGAAATTGCTGTCTGCGCCATTTCCGGCGCAGTGGGTACCTACGCGCATATCGACCCGGCTGTTGAAGAGTATGTCGCCGACAAGCTCGGTCTTGTTGCAGAAAGCGTCTCTACACAGGTCATCCCCCGTGACCGCCACGCTGCGTTCTTCTGCACGCTCGGCGTGATTGCGAGTGGCATCGAGCGTCTGGCTGTTGAAGTTCGCCACCTCCAGCGGTCGGAAGTCCGGGAAGCGGAAGAGTTCTTCCACAAGGGACAGAAGGGAAGCTCCGCGATGCCGCACAAGCGGAATCCGGTTCTTTCTGAAAATCTGACCGGCCTTGCCCGTCTGATCCGCTCGCACGTCGTTCCGGCACTTGAGAACGTGGCGCTGTGGCATGAGCGGGACATCAGCCATTCTTCCGTGGAGCGTAACATCTGCCCGGACGGTACGATCGGGCTTGATTTCGCACTAATCCGGCTGGCTGGCATGATGGAAAAGCTGGTGATCTATCCGGATCAGATGATCGCCAACATGGAAAGCCTTGGTGGCGTGGTGCATTCCGGCGAAGTTCTGCTGGTTCTGGCCCGTGCCGGTATTTCCCGTGAAGACGCCTACCGGATCGTGCAGCGCAATGCCATGGAGACATGGACGAAGCTGGGTAAGCCGGGCTTCCGCACGTTCCGCGAAAATCTGGAGGCCGACCCGGAAGTGTCAGGCCGTGTGAGTGCCGAGGTTCTGGATCGCGCTTTCGATCCGGCGCAGCATCTCAAGCAGATTGATCGTATCTACAGCCGCGTTTTCGGCTAATCTGGACAAATCTGGGCGGGAATAGTTTTCCCGCACTCTCGCGGTTCCGGTTCCGTAATGCTATGGAACCGGAAAACCGTCGCTGGACCAGCCGTTTCCGCATCCCTATGAACCGGGACGGCGCAACGCAGTAAGGATTGCTCATGGCCCGCCGCCGCCAGCTTTACGAAGGCAAAGCCAAGGTTCTTTTTGAAGGACCAGAGCCCGGAACACTCGTGCAGTATTTCAAGGATGACGCCACCGCCGGAAACGGCGCGAAAAGCGGCATCATCACCGTGAAGGGTGTGCTGAACAACCGCATCAGCGAACACCTGATGATGAAGCTGCATGACATCAACATCCCCACGCACTTCATTCGCCGTCTTAACATGCGCGAGCAGCTGATCCGGGAAGTCGAGATTATCCCGCTGGAAGTTGTCGTCCGCAACGTGGCGGCTGGCTCCATCGCCAAGCGTCTGGGCATTCCTGAGGGAACACGCCTGCCACGCACCATCATCGAATATTATTATAAAAATGATTCCCTTGGAGACCCGATGGTCTCGGAGGAGCACATTGCCGCGTTCGACTGGGCCTCGCCGCAGGACCTGGATGACATGAACACACTGGCGCTCCGGACCAATGATTTCCTCATGGGAATTTTCATGGGTGTCGGCATAACGCTCGTTGATTTCAAGCTGGAATTCGGCCGTCTGTGGGAAGGCGAGGAGATGCGGATCATCGTCGCTGACGAGATCTCTCCGGACAATTGCCGCCTGTGGGACAGCAAGACCAGCGAGAAGATGGACAAGGACCGGTTCCGCAGGGACATGGGCCGCGTCGAAGAAGCTTATCAGGAAGTCGCACGGCGTCTCGGGATCCTTCCCGAAGCCAGCAATGGAGACCTCAAGGGTCCGGAGGCAGTACAGTGAAGATCCGCGTTTTTGTTTCCCTGAAAGACGGCGTTCTTGATCCGCAGGGCAAGGCTGTTGGCCATGCCCTTGAGTCTCTTGGCTTCAAAGGTGTTGGTGAAGTCCGTGTGAACCGCGTTGTCGAACTGGACGTTCCCGCAACGGATAAGGCCGAAGCGGTCAAGCAAGGCGAAGCCATGGCCCGTGCGCTTTTGGCCAATGAAGTGATCGAGGATTTCAGCGTCGAGGTGGCAGCATGAAGCTCTTCTCCGCAGCTCTTCTGGCAACCGGCCTTCTGGCCGCAACTGCCGCCGTTCCTGCTCACGCACAACGCGTCTCCAAAGTCTCAGGCAAGGGTCTGGGCAATATGTGCTCGGCCAGCAAGTCCACCGCTCTGTGCGATGCCTATCTCGCAGGCGTCATGGACAGCGAAGTCTGGGCCAAAAAATACGACAGCTATGCGGATGACGCTGGCGCCCCTGTCGCGTTCTGCGTTCCCGTAAGCAAAACCACAACGCAGGTCCGCGGCAAGCTGATTTCTTGGCTGCACGCTCATAATGATGCTCTGACCCAGTCGGGCGGCAAGGCCGTCTATCGTGCCCTGCATGAGTCCTATCCGTGCCACACCGCTTCGGAGGGCCAGAAATGAAGGCAGGTATCGTCGTATTTCCCGGCACGAACCGGGAGCGCGACATGGTGCATGCCCTGAAGCTGGTCTCCGGCCAGACCCCGAAAATGATCTGGCACCGCGAGACGTCTCTCGGTGATCTGGATCTCGTGGTTCTGCCGGGTGGCTTCAGCTTTGGGGACTACCTGCGCAGTGGCGCCATGGCGGCTCATTCGCCCATCCTGCGCGAGGTCAAAGCCTTCGCCGAGAAGGGCGGTCACGTTCTGGGTGTCTGCAATGGCTTTCAGATCCTGACGGAATCCCATCTTCTGCCGGGTGCACTGCTTCGGAATGCTGGCCTTCGCTTCCTGTCGCAGGACTGCCATCTGAAGGTCGAAAACGCGTCTTCCCCTTTCACTCAGGGCTGGGCTTCCGGTGATGTCTTCCGTGCACCCCTGGCGCATGGTGACGGCAATTATACAGCCTCTGACGAGACGCTTGCGCGCCTTGAAGGCGAGGGCCGGGTAGCCTTTCGCTACTGTGGCGCCAAAGGTGAGGTCTCGCATGATGACCGTCATGTAAACCCCAATGGCAGTGCTCGCTCTATCGCTGGTATTTTAAGCGAAAACGGCCGTGTCTGTGGCCTGATGCCGCACCCGGAAAACCTGACTGACCCGGAAATCGGTGACACTGATGGTGTGCCGCTCTTCAAAGGCCTTGTGGAGGCTCTCGTCGGATGAGTGTGACAATCGACGCCAAACTGGCTCAGTCCTTCGGTCTGACGGTCGAGGAATATGAGAAGGTCCTGACCATTATGGGTCGGACCCCGAGCTTCACTGAGCTTGGGATCTTCTCGGTCATGTGGTCGGAGCACTGCTCCTACAAATCTTCCCGCATCCATCTCAAGACGCTGCCAACCAAGGCTCCATGGGTCATCCATGGTCCGGGTGAAAACGCAGGCGTTGTGGATATCGGTGAAGGTCTGGCAGCCGTCTTCAAGATGGAAAGCCACAACCACCCATCTTTCATCGAGCCTTATCAGGGCGCTGCGACAGGCGTGGGCGGTATCCTACGTGACGTCTTCACCATGGGTGCCCGTCCGGTCGCCAACCTGAATGCCCTACGTTTTGGTGATCCGAAAACACCGGGAACGCGCCGGATTGTTGACGGTGTCGTTCGCGGCGTGGGTGGCTACGGCAACTGCGTTGGCGTTCCGACTGTCGGTGGCGAAGTCAACTTCCACAAGGCCTATGACGGCAATCCGCTCGTCAACGCCATGACGGTTGGCGTGGCCAAGCAGGACAAGATCTTCCTGTCCGCCGCTGCAGGTGTGGGCAATCCAGTCGTGTATGTCGGGTCCAAGACGGGCCGCGACGGCATTCATGGCGCCACCATGTCGTCCGCGGAGTTTGACGAAGAGGCCGCGTCCAAGCGTCCGACCGTGCAGGTCGGGGACCCGTTCATTGAGAAGCTTCTGATTGAAGCATGCCTCGAGCTGATGGCAACCGACGCGATTGTGGCTATTCAGGACATGGGCGCTGCGGGCCTGACGTCTTCTGCTGTTGAAATGGCAGGCAAGGGGGGCGTTGGCATCGAGATGGATCTTGATGCGGTCCCACAACGCGAACCCAACATGTCCGCTTATGAAATGATGCTGTCCGAGAGCCAGGAGCGGATGCTCATGGTCCTCAAGCCGGAAAGCACCGAACAGGCCCGCGCCATTTTCGAAAAGTGGGAGCTGGATTTCGCTGTTGTCGGACATCTGACCGATACCGGACGCATCACGGTCAAGCACAAGGGCGTGATCGAAGCTGACATCAAACTGGCACCGCTGGCCGACGAAGCTCCAATCTACAACCGTCCGACCGTACCGCTGGAAAAGCCACGCCACATTCAGCCTCCCGCTGATCCGGTGGGTGTCGAGCATGCCCTTCTGACGCTGATCGGCTGCCCGGACCTGGCCTCTCGTGCATGGGTCTGGAACCAGTATGACGGCTCTGTCGGTGGCAACACAGCGCGCCGCCCTGGTGCAGCCGATGCTGCGGTTGTTCGCGTGGAAGGGTCCCGTCTGGGTCTGGCTCTGACGACGGACTGCACACCACGGTATTGTCAGGCTGACCCGAAAGTAGGTGGCGCACAGGCTGTTGCTGAAGCATGGCGCAACATCACGGCAACGGGGGCCAAGCCGCTTGCCGTGACGGACAACCTGAACTTCGGCAACCCGGAACGTCCGGAAATCATGGCGCAGTTCGCAGACGCCATCAAAGGCATGGGCGATGCCTGCCGCGCGCTCGACTTTCCGGTCGTGAGCGGCAACGTCTCGCTCTATAATGAAACGCGCTCTCCGACAGGTCTGGCGCAGGCTATTCTACCGACGCCGGCCATTGGTGCCCTTGGCGTCCTGGCAGATGCCTCACGCTCGATCGGGCTTGCGATGCCCGATGCCCATGGTCTTGTCCTGATTGGTGAAATCCGCGGCGAACTAGGTCAATCCCTATGGCTGCGTGAAATCTGCCATCGGGAAGAGGGCGCCCCACCGCATGTTGATCTCGTGGCTGAACGCCGGAATGGCGACTTTGTCCGCGGTCAGATCGAAGCCGGTGCCGTGACAGCCTGTCATGACATCGCGGATGGTGGACTTCTGGTCACGATTGCCGAAATGGTGATGGCGGGGAATGTCGGTTGTACACTCAATCCACCTCCATCCAATCTGCCGCTGCATGCCTTCTGGTTCGGTGAAGATCAGGCCTGCTATGTCGTGGCAACGCCAGATGCCCAGAAGCTTCTTGCCGCGGCTGAAAAAGCCCATGTCCCGGCACGCAAGCTGGGCCGTTCGGGCGGTACAGCATTGAACCTTGCTGACGGGATTTCCCTGGAGGCCAGCAGGCTGCGCAAGATCAACGCTGCCTTTTTCCCGAAATTCATGGGTGAGGAGGCCTGAGTTATGCCAATGAGTGCCGCTGAAATCGAACGTACGATTCTTGCTGCGATCCCGGATGCTGAAATTACAATCCAGGATCTTGCCGGAGACGGCGATCATTACGCCTGCACGGTCGTCAGTGAAGCCTTTCAGGGGCTTTCCCGTGTACGCCAGCACAAACTGGTTTATGATGCATTCGGAAATCGAATGGGCACAGAGCTCCACGCGATGGCTCTCAAAACCCTGACCCCTTGAACTCCAGGGGGATCATTCCCTTCTGAAGTGACTGCCGACAGTGGGAGAGAGGTGCAACCTCTCTCTTCTGCCCATAAGAGGAAAAACCCAATGTCCGAGACCGTGTTCCAGCACATCCAGAACCTGATCGACGCAAACCCGGTCATGCTGTTCATGAAGGGTGACAAGCTCTTCCCGCAATGCGGCTTCTCTGCGCGTGTTGTGCAGATTCTGACCCATCTTGGTGTTCCGTTCGAGACCTGCAATATTCTTGAAAGTGCTGAACTCCGTCAGGGCATCAAGGATTTCTCCCAGTGGCCAACCGTTCCGCAGCTTTACGTCAAGGGTGAGTTCGTTGGCGGCTGCGATATCGTCACGGACATGTACCAGAGCGGCGAACTTGAAACGCTGCTGACGGAAAAGGGAATCGCTACGGCGAATGCCTGATTTGTTAATTCCGGCCTATAAAATGGCCGGAATTCAACATTCGGCAAGGTCTGCGGCTGCCACAATTCAGCCATGTTGCGCCCAAAAATGGCAAGACCTTGATTTTTTCTAAAACTTTCCCAAACGGGGTTGTCGAAGTCTGCGTTTACGTCATACGGTGAGCTCATCAGAACAGGGATGGGATCACATCAATGGCGCGACAGTGGGCTGGCCGAATTGCTCTCGGCATTATGGGAGTTGGTCTTTGCATGGGGGCTGGAAAAGCTCATGCCCGTGCAGCCATTACCGATTTTGAAGCCAGCAAACTGACGTTTGACGCTCTGACTGCCACACCAGTGTATCATCGCCCTGTTGTTCACTTCGCTCGGCACTCTGCCAGCCATTCTATGGCATGGAGTGGGCATCACGCCGTGATCCGTAACGTGGCTTATCGTCCGCACGCATCTGTTGCGACGGCAGCTCATCGTCATACACGCAGCCGCCGCACCTGATCCTTATGTGAGGCGTAGCGCATCCATGATGCGTCGCGCCTGTCCCTCGCGGTCGACAACAATAACGTCGAACCGCGTATTGGGACGACCCCATTCGGGTCTGGTTTCCAGAACATAACCGAATGATGCCATCAGGCGTTCTGCCTGACGGAAGCCAAGAGCCTCTGCGCTTTCCCTGAGCGTAGAACGACTTTTGACCTCTACACCGATAATCCAGTTTTCATCCGCGACCAGAAGATCAATCTCGCCATAGGGTGTTCTGAGCCTCTGAGCCAGAATTTCCAGCCCTGCTTCCACCATATGGCGTTTAGCGATCTCTTCGGCGTTCAGGCCTCCATAATAAGCCTGAACGCCTTTCGCGCGACGATTAATCAGTGCTCTTCTTTCAGAAGACGGGCAGCATCAATCGCAGAATACGTCAGTATGCCGTTACAGCCAGCACGCTTGAAAGCGATCAGGCTCTCCATGATGGTGCGATCCCGCTCAAGCCAGCCATTCTGAATAGCGCCAGCCAGCATCGCATACTCACCAGACACCTGATAGGCGAAGGTCGGCACCGAGAAACGGTCGCGAATACGGCGGATGATATCCAGATACGGCATGCCTGGCTTGACCATGATCATATCTGCACCTTCACGGATATCCTGCTCAACTTCCCGAAGAGCTTCATCCGAATTGGCCGGGTCCATCTGATAGGTCTTCTTGTCACCCGTCAGAAGGCCACCGGATCCCAGTACATCACGGAATGGGCCGTAGAAGGCAGAAGCATACTTTGCGGTGTAAGCCATGATGCGGACGGTCTCGAAGCCGTTGGCATCAAGTGTCTCGCGGATTGCCTGCACACGACCATCCATCATGTCAGACGGCGCAATAATGTCGTTTCCAGCGCGAGCCTGATTGAGTGCCTGCTGACGCAGGATTTCGACAGACTCGTCATTGAGGATACGGCCGTCCTTGATAACGCCGTCATGGCCATGATCCGTGTAAGGATCGAGCGCCACGTCACCAATAACACCAAGCTCCGGAAAGGCTTCCTTGATGACGCGCGACGCGCGGCACATCAGATTGTCCGGGTTCAGGGCTTCGGTACCCGTTGCATCACGCAGTTCGACTGGCGTGATCGGGAAAATGGCAACCGCCGGAATGCCAAGTTCAACGGCCGGGCGGACATGCTCCACCAGGTTGTCGAGGCTGACGCGCTCAACACCGGGCATGGAGGACACTTTCTGGCGCTGGTTTTCGCCTTCACAAACGAAAATCGGCCAGATCAGGTCATCGACGTGCAGTCGATTTTCCTGAACCAGCCGACGTGTAAAAGCATCGTGGCGATTACGCCGCGGGCGGAAGAGGGGGAATGATGCGTTCGTCATGCCCCCGATCATGCTCCTATATTTCGCGTCTGGAAAGCAGGCTGTGACGTACTCCGTAACAGAAATAGATCGCCAGCCCGATCACGAGCCACACTACCAGCCGGACCCAGGTCAGCAGATCCAGAGACACCATGACCGCCCCGCAGGACAGCACACCCAGAACCGGAATGATCGGGCCACCTGGCACACGGAAGAGACGTGGCGCCTGAGGCTCCCGCATCCGCAAAAGCGGAACACCGACGCAGACAATGATGAACGCGAGTAGGGTTCCAATGGATGTCATGTTGCCTAGCTCACCAATAGGCAGCACTGCGGTTAGAACGCTGGTAAGAGCCGCGAAGCACAAATGCGACGTCCAAGGCGTATGCGTGCGCGTGTTGAGCTTCGCAAAGACTTTCGGAAGCAGACCATCGCGCGACATGGCCAGAAATACGCGCGCCTGGCCTAGAAGAAGCCCAAACAGGACAGAGACATATCCTACTGTAATCCCCAGTTTTACAAGGCTGGCGAGCCAGGAGGCACCAGCAGCATCAATCGCCGTTGCAACCGGGCTTGGATCATTCGCCATGCCTTTATAATTCACCACACCCGTCAGAACCGCCGAGAACACAGCATAGACGACACCACAGATCAGCAGGCTGCCAATAATCCCAACAGGAATATCGCGAGCCGGGTTTTTGCTGTCCTGGGCGGTTGTGGAGACGATATCGAATCCCAGATAGGCAAAGAATGCCATCCCCGCGGCACGCATTACGCCCGAAAAGCCAAAATGCCCGAAGGTGCCGTCATTCGGTGGAATATAGGGATGGTAATTGGCCAGCTTGATATGCGGGATGCAGAACACCAGCACCAACGCGATCACCGCCAGCTTTACCCCCACAATGGCATTATTCACTGCGGCGGACTGGCTGACACCACGCATCAACAAGGCTGTCACGACCCAGATGGCCAGAACCGCCGGAAAATTGAACCAGGCACTGACCACTGACCCATCCGCCAGTGTCACAGGGGTCATGGGTGTTGCCAGAAGCCGCGGATCAATCGTAATGCCCCAGCCTGAAAGCAGGGAGGACACATAGCCCGACCAGCTAGAGGCCACAGCGGCCGCACCCACGGTATATTCCAGCACAAGATCCCAGCCAATAATCCATGCGATCAGCTCGCCCATGGACGCATAAGCGTAGGAATAGGCAGATCCGCCAGACGGGATCATGCCAGCCAGTTCGCCGTAACAGAGGCCGGCAAATCCGCAGGCGAGGGCGGCAATAAGATAGGACAGCGTGACAGCCGGGCCTGCATTCTGGCCCGCTGCAACCCCTGTCAGCGAGAACAGGCCAGCACCGATGGTCACACCCACACCGAGCGCAATCAGATGCCAGGGGCCAAGAACACGTTTCAGGCCTGTATTGTCAGACGCAGCGGAAGACACAGGCTTGGTCCGCCAGAGCGGATTGGTCATGAAAGATCCTCGTTGGAAACACGGATTGTTTTTGCCGACGCGCGCATTCTGCGGTAGTGACGGGGCGAACTCACCCTGGAGAATGGACCACGATGTCGGAACACGCCAGCCAGTCCACGCTGAATCCTTTTTTCCACGCGCCTCTGAAAGAGGCTGATGCCGAAGTTGCCGCAATCCTGAACGACGAACTGACCCGTCAGCAGGATGGTATCGAGCTGATCGCGTCCGAGAACATGGCATCTTTTGCCGTGATGGAAGCGCAGGGCTCTGTTCTGACCAACAAGTACGCTGAAGGCCTTCCGGGCAAGCGCTACTATGGTGGCTGCGTTGACGTGGACCGCGTTGAAACCCTCGCCATCGAACGCCTTAAAAAGCTGTTCGGCGCAGAGTTTGCAAACGTGCAGCCTCATTCCGGCGCCAATGCCAATCAGGCAGCCTTCATGGCCATGGCGAAGCCAGGCGACACCATTCTGGGTCTGAGCCTCGCGGCTGGCGGCCATCTGACCCACGGCGCAGCTCCGAACTATTCCGGCAAATGGTTCAACGCCGTTCAGTATGGCGTGCATGCACAGGACGGCCTGATCGATTACGATCAGATGGAAGAGCTGGCCCGTGAGCACAAGCCGAAGATTATCGTCGCCGGCAGCTCCGCCTATCCACGCGTAATCGATTTCCCACGCTTCCGGAAGATTGCTGACGAAGTTGGCGCTTATCTGATGGTGGACATGGCACATTTTGCCGGTCTGGTCGCAGCTGGTCTGTATCCAAGCCCGCTGCCTTACGCGGACATCGTGACGTCCACGACGCACAAGACCCTTCGCGGCCCGCGTGGTGGCATCATCCTGACGAACAGCGCCGAGCTCGCCAAGAAGGTTAATTCCGCCGTGTTCCCGGGTCTACAGGGCGGTCCGCTAATGCATGTCATCGCTGGCAAGGCCGTTGCCTTCGGTGAGGCCCTGAAGGACGACTTCCGCGATTACCAGAAGCGTGTGGTGGCCAATGCGAAGGCACTGGCCGACGAACTTCAGCTACGTGGCTTCGACATCGTGACGGGTGGCACGGACAGCCATCTTGTTCTCGTGGATCTTCGTCCCAAGAAGGTGACGGGAAAGCTTGCAGAAGAAATTCTGGAGCGCGCTGGCATCACGGCTAACAAGAACGCCATTCCGTTCGATCCGGAAAAGCCGTTCGTCACGTCAGGCATTCGTCTGGGCAGCCCGGCTGCAACGGCGCGTGGGTTCGGCGAAGAAGAATTCCGCACCATTGCCCGCATGATGGACGAAGTTCTGACGGCGGCTCTGGAAGAGGGCGACGTCAATGACACGACCAACCGTGTCCATGAAGAAGTGAAGGCGCTCTGCCGTCGCTTCCCGATCTATGATCGCGCTTCCGCCTAAGAGTTGAGGTGGACTGCGGTGCGTCTGGCCAGACGCACCGCAAGCTGCCCCTGTCTGGGGCGCAAATTCGGGACGATCAGCAAACACTTGTCATAAGGTGTGCAGATCAGGTCATGGCCATCCCGGGCAATAACGGTTCCGGCATTCGGAATGCAGGTATTGCCAACCCAGGGCTCCACAAATCTGAAATCTGCACTTCGCGCCATGACGTTATCCGTCACGACGGCCATTTCCGCCGGCTGCTTTGTGTCCGTTCCGCGCCCCTGAAAATGAATCCGCATCGCGTCTTTCAGGAAACGCTCGGAAATCTTCACCATCATCTCCACGGTTTCTGGCTGCCAGTGCAGACCGGCTTCCAGAAGACAGGCGCGGCCAGTACCACCAATCGCCATAAACCGTGGATGTTCGATCAGGCGCGAACCACCGTGGTGCCCGAGATCCGTCAGAACCAGTGCGGCCGGATGCTCTTCGGAGGCCAGAATGCAGGCAAAATCGCTAGAGCGTCGACGTGGTGGAACGATAAAGACAGGATCGGACGGCCAGAGCGTGGAATGAAGGTCCAGCAGCAGGTCCGCACGCTCGATAAAGGGAAGGATTTCCCGAGCCCGATCCAGTTCCCTGGAATGCTCGTCACTCTGCAACCGCGATGGGTGCCACAGGCGGTTCAGATCCTCGGTCAGATAGCGTGAGTTCATCGGGGCTGCCTGATCGAAGCGATCGAAAGCTTCCAGATTTGCGAGAAGCAGGGTCAACCGTCCGGTGAGTGGGACGGGATTGCTTCGACGGAGGATTTCGAGAGCATGGCCGCCTGCATACTCGTTGCCATGCACCATGCCGGTAATGACGAGGTCCGGACCACTCAGGCCGGAATCAAAAATCTGGATGCCAGGAATGCCAGCGGCAGGAGCACGCCAGGCGGAAAGGTCAGGGGCCTTCAGGCAGACATTCAAGGGATAGGCCGGACGACCACATCCAGGCAGGTCTTCCGTCAGACGAGGCTGACGAATCCTGATTGGATGATGTCTCTGACCCGCCTTGCAACTCATGCCGTCCCGCTCACCCTCCGTGCAAAGTCCCGAAGCGCTTTCTCGCAACGCTCCAACTGCTCCCTGGCGACAAATTCATCCGGGCGATGGGCCTGCGCGATGTCGCCCGGCCCACAGACGATGCTGTCCATACCGCCCCGTTGATAGATGCCAGCCTCGGTCCCGTATGAAACCATGCCAGTCGTATTTCGGCCAGTGATCTGACAGGTCATATCTGTCAATGGATGATCCACAGGCAACGCGAGGGGCGGAAGGTCTACCAGTTGGAGATAACTGATCCCGCCGTTGGGGTTGTCCTTCCTGAGATCCGCATCCAGAGGCGCAAGAGCTTCCTTGAGTTTCTCAAACTCCTCAGCGCCTTCATCTCCCGGCACGTTCCGCCATTCCACGTCGAACTGCGCTTGCTCGGGAATGATATTGAGAATACTGCCCCCTGAGGCCAGCCCGACCTGCATGGTGGTGTAAGGGGGCGTGAAGCCATCCACCCGGCGCCCTTCAAGAGCAAACCGGTCCGCTTCATCAGCGCACAACGCAATGGCACGCCCCATGGCATGCAGAGCGTTTCGGCCACCTTCCGGAAGAGAGGAGTGACCGGGCTTTCCCGTTAGTCGCACTCGAACAGCAAAACGCCCCTTATGCGCAATCACGGGGCTCATCATGGTCGGTTCTCCCACCACACAAAGCTCCGGCAGACGGTCAGCACGGCGGATATCCGCAATCAGATACCGCGCACCATCACAGGTAATTTCTTCATCACACGTGAAGAGAAGATGAACCGGCTTGGGAAGTTCCATCGCCTTGAGATCAGGAATAGCGGCCAGCATACAGGCCACGTACCCCTTCATATCCGCTGCACCGCGCCCATAAAGAAGGCCATTTTCCTCACGCATAACAAATGGATCAGATGACCAGTCCTGCCCATCGACAGGCACGCAGTCCACATGCCCGGCGAACGCCATGCCACCGGCAGTCTGAGGGCCGATAATGGCATGCAGATTCCATTTCCCGTCGTCTCCGCCTGGATAACGGACGAATGAGACCTCATGTGAGGCGAGGTAGGATTCAATCCATTCAATGATCGGCAGGTTGGATCGGCTGCTCGTTGTATCAAACGATATCAATACCGAAAGAATCGTTTCTGCATTGAGGGAAATGGGGCGCTGATCCGTCATAAATTGTACTGTAAGCACGTTCCTTGCTCCCCACCATAGAGACTTTAAACAGTGATGGAGTGACGATGTGTACGCCCGAAACACGTTGTAAAAAATGAGACACGAAAACTGTGGTTTTAGTTTCTAACAGTTTTCGTCTCTCCCGAGAGACGCCTTGAAGGAATTTCTGTGAGTCGCAGTGCGGGCCTATCTGTTTTTCACAGGTTGTGGCGAAAACTTCCCCAGCAACAGAGACGGCGTTTCTTTGCGTGGGCTACAGCAGGCGTAACGCCCGGCGTCAGAGCCAGTTACCCGCGGCATGCCTGCGGCGTCATTATCGCAGGCGAGCTCAGCCGGGGCTCTGGTCTCGGCGAAGGCGCACGTCTTATGGTGTCGGCTCTTCGCAAGCTCGGCATTCTGTGTGCCACATGGGATATTGATACGTGCCGCCTGGACGGTGACGCTGTCGGCCCGGGGGGGCCGCTGATCGTTCATGTCAACGCACCGATGCTCCCTGCTACGTTGCTTAGAATGCCACGTACGCTTCGAACGGGACGAAAAATCATCGGCTACTGGGCGTGGGAACTCCCAGTCGTTCCAGACACCTGGAAACACGCCAGACGGCACGTTCATGAAATCTGGGCTCCTTCGCGTTTTACCGCTGACGCCCTGAGCTCTTTGGGGCGCCCTGTGCAGGTGGTGGAACACCCGGTTGGATTGGCAGATCAGGTACCCTCCGGGCACGACCGGGCATCCTTCGGGCTCCCAGAAAACGCCGTCGTTATTCTGGTTTCTTTCAATCTTGCATCAAGCATGGTGCGCAAGAACCCGATCGATACAATTCTGGCGTTCCGCGAAGCATTCGCTGACCGTCAGGACCGACTCCTGCTTCTGAAGATCGGCCATATCGAGAATTATCCTGAAGATATGGCTGCTATCCGGGAAGCCGTTGGAAATTCCATCAACATCCGCATAGATACGCACCACTACAGCAGTGCCGACCGACTTGCCTTGATGGGCTGCTGCGACATTGTGCTGTCTCTGCATCGCAGTGAGGGCTTCGGCCTTGTTGTGGCCGAGGCGATGGCTCTGGGTCGATGTGTGATCGCAACCAACTGGTCTGCCACCGCCGAATTCATGGATGCTACTTGTGGCCTCCCTGTTGCTTATAGCCTCGTGCCAGCTCATGATCCGCGGGGCGTGCTGGACATGCCCCAAACATGCTGGGCACTTCCGGACAGGCACTCGGCCGTGCAGGCGCTTCGTCTGGCAGCAGACAATCCTGATCTTCGAAACCGTTTAGGTAAAGCCGCTCAAGAACGCATTGCGGAACGTCTTGACGGGACAAGCCTTTTGAACGCCATCCACGCGGCAGGAGTTAAAGCGTGGCGGTAAAGAGTGTCTTCGTCTGGCAATGGGGGAAAAGAGGGGCGGGACCGCGCATTGCGGTTGATCTGGCTAATGGACTGGCATCCTTACCGGACATCTCCGTACGGCTGTCGCTCTCGGACGAGGCTGAAATTCTTCACAGCCACCACGCCCCGCAGGATGCTCTGGTGTTCAAGACCTACAGATCGGCCCTAGGGCTGTTTGGCAGGTTTCTACAAGCACCGCTGATCATCACGAAGCTGTTCCTGATGATGCTCCGTAACAAGCCGGACATCGCCATCTGCGCGATGCCAGCTCCGCTCGATGTCCTCATGGCTCATGCCCTGCGAAGAGCCGGCGTCAAAGTCGTAACGATTGTTCATGATGCACGGGCACATCCGGGCGACGGCTACCCCTTTCAGATGCTCCTGCAAAAAGCACTCATCAGCCAGTCGTCCCTTCTGGTGACGTTCAGCCAGCACGTCGCCAGTGTGTTGTCAGGGGATGCGATTTGCCGTGGAAAACCGGTTCTCTCCCTTTCGCACCCACCGTTCGTAGGAACAGAAGCTCCTCCACCTTTCAGCCACGGAGGAAAGCCAAGACTACTGATGTTTGGTCGGCTGCTTCCATACAAGGGCCTAGACCTACTAGCTGAAGCTCTTCCGCAACTGGAAACTGCCGTAGATTGCAGAGTGATAGGGAAAGGACCTAAAAGTCCTGAACTTACCCAGCTTTCCGGAATACGGGATGTAACCGTCGAAAACAGATGGGTGCCAGAGGACGAACTCTCACGGCTGATTGCATGGGCAGATGTGCTGCTTCTCCCTTACCGGGAAGCATCCCAGAGCGGCGTGGGCGCAATGGCCGCAGCAGGGGGACGATATGTGGTAGCCACCAATGTCGGCGGGTTGGCTGAACAATTCTCTGACAACCCTCAGGCCGTACTCTGCGAGCCGGATGCTGCGTCCATAGCAGTAGCCATCACGCAGCTTCTGGAGGCTCCTCCGCCGATTGCCCCAGTTCCAGATAGCGCCAGGGCGTGGCAGGAACTGGGACAGAAAATTCTGAGCGCAGCAGGCCGTTAGGTATCAAGCGCGTCTTCGGTGGCAATCCGGATACGATAGCCGATATGTTTCTCGATATCCCGAAGAGACAGGCGCTCGTCGATATTGATCAATGAGAAAGCCGCGCCTTTTTTGCCAGCCCGCGCTGTACGCCCGATACGGTGAACATAGGCCTCCGGAGTCTCAGGCATATCCATGTTGATCACCAGATCTACGTCAGAAATATCCAGCCCACGGGACGCAATGTCCGTAGTCACCAGAACCGGCACGCGTCCCTGACGGAACAGATCGAGCGCCTTGTTACGTGCCCCCTGGGTCCGGTCACCGTGCAGGGTTTCAGCCTTGATGTCATGGCGGCGCAGAACCTTCGCCATCAGATCCACGTTCACCTTCGTCCGTGCGAAAACCATGCTGCGACCGGGAAAACGTTTCAGAATACGAGCCACAGTCTCAGGCTTGTCTTCTTTTTCCACAAACATCGCACGCTGGCGGATCTTCTTGGGCGTAAAAGTCTCCGCTGCGACCTCGACCCGAACAGGATCACGCGTCACACGCTTGGCCAGATCCATGACCGGCTCCGGCAAGGTCGCGGAACAAAAGACCGTCTGGGGCGGAACATCCGGGAAATAAGGCGTCAGAGCCGTCATGCTCTCGGAAAAATCTTCATCCAGAAGACGATCAGCCTCATCCAGAACAAGGTAGGTCAGATATTCCAGAACCAGATCACCCTGCATGACGAGATCCAGCAAACGACCATGCGTCGCGACAACGATATCAACGCCATCGACAATCGAACGCACCTGCTGTTCACGTGATGTTCCGCCACAGATCACACGTGTCTTCAAGGAGAGGCGACGGCCGAGCTGGCGGCAAACCGCGGCCGTCTGGGCAGCCAGTTCACGGGTCGGCTCCAGAATCAGGGCGCGCGGGCCATGGGCACTCTCACCCTTGGACAGGATCTGAAGCATGGGGAGAACAAAAGCAGCCGTTTTGCCGCTTCCCGTCTGGGATGCGACAAGAACATCCCGACCCTTCAGCAAAGGCGGGATGGCCTGAACCTGAATCGTGCTGGGCCGCTTGTGTCCCACCTGTTCCAGCGTAGCCAGAAGAGGAGAGATCAGACCAAATGCGGCAAAGCCGTCAGGAGCGTCGGTCGAAGGTGTGTCAGTCGAGGGTGTTTCTGGCATCGTCATATGCGCTTCTTGCCAAATTTCTTCCGTTTCGGGAAATAGCTCTTTTTCCAGGAGGCCCGCCATGAAGGCGACAATCATCGCAGAAGACTTCGCCGGCATGCGGGCACAGGGGGCAGGTCTTGCCGAGAAGGCAGGTTTGGAATGGGAATTCCGGCCTGTTCTGATCCGCAAACCCTGGAATCATTTTCCAGCCCGTTACTGGCCGTCTCCGCTAAAGCGGATCGCCCCGATCACGATCTCACCCGACAGTCGCCTTATCATCAGCATTGGTGGAACCGGCGGGATTGCTGGCGCTGCGGTCGCCAGGCGGGAAGGGCTGCCGATTGTTCAGATCCAGAACCCCAGAACGGCGCTCTCCAAATTCGATCTTGTGATTGCAAACACCCATGATGGCATCATCGGCGAGAATGTTTTGATTTCTCGCAATGCGCTTCACCCCGTAACACCGCAAAAGCTGGAGGTCGCACGCGCCGCGTGGGAAAGCCGCCTGAAACTCGATGACAGACCACTCCTGTCCATCCTGATCGGCGGAACGAATGGACGTTTTTCTCTTGGAGCCGCCGAAGCAGCAGAGATGGCTGATGGACTGATCGCTTTCGCCAGCCGCAATGGGATGCAGGCCGTACTGACGCCATCCCGCAGAACGGATGCCGCCGCGCTGGCTGTCCTGAAGGAAAAACTCATCCCGGCAGGAATACGGATTCTGGAAGGGCAGGGCGATGATAACCCTTATCTGGGGATGCTGGCCTGTGCAGACGTCATTGCCGTCACAACAGACAGTGTTTCGATGATTTCGGAGGCAGCGGCGACGACCGCTCCGGTCATGATCCTGCCGCTGCCCGGCAAGTCCACCCGAATTGGCAGGTTTGTCGAAACCCTCCAGGATGCCGGGCGTATCCGGCCCTTCAGCCCCGGTCTTGAACCCTGGTCTGTCCACCCGCTTGACGACACCCCTGCTGCGGCGAGAGAAATGCGCCAACGACTGAAGCTCTGAAAGGGCCCTCTATGCTCGATATCCGCACGTTCGGTCCACAGGGTGGCAATGTGCTCTACAAGGCGCTGGCCCACCCGCTTGCCGCCGAGGCGCTGACGCGGATGGAGCAGGACTTCGCCGGGCAGACGATCGCCATTTACGATACCGAAGATACGGTCCGGACACTGGTGGCCCTATATCCCGGCCTGCGTCCCTCCGTGGTTCTGGTTCACGATACGGAACAGGTCGGCCAGCCAGACGGATTTGGCGGCGAGCGAAAGGCTCTCGTGGACCTGCCACATGTGGATGGGGATATCATCCTCGCGCTATCCTTCGAAGATGCAAAAATGCGTGGCCGACTGGGCTCGCTCCTGAACGGCCGTGACCTTCACACACTCGCGCCTGCACGCCTGCCGGACGACATGATCGTTCGTGGCCGCCCGTATCTCGACAAGCTTAATTTCGCGACGAATTTCGCATTTTTCCGCGACGATGACCGCTTCTCCACACGGATCGTCACGGCGAACTACTGGTCCAATTACGGCGCGCAGAACCTGCGCTACTGGCTGCGTCTCTATGACGGAACAGGTAAGATCATCGCTCAGTGGGAACAGCCCGTTGAACACGCCGGCGCTGGCATCACCATCGACAGTGCGGATGTCCGTAAACGCTTTGGTCTTCCTGCCTTCATGGGGCAGCTGTTCATCCACGTCATTGGTGCCCGTGGTCATGACGTCGTGAAATATGCGCTCGACGTGTGGGGCAAGAACGGCGATCCGAGCCTCTCGGTCACACATGACGCCAACGCCTGGCCATCCGTGCGCTATGCGACACTTCCTGCTCCTGAAGCCGATGAAACCCTCACGGTCTGGGTGCAGAACAGCCACGCCACGACGATTCCGGCTGGTGCCATTACGTTCAATCCAATGGGCGTGGACGAGCATCGCGGCATTGATCATGCGATTGGGCCATTTGAGACGGTGGCCGTCAATGTCGAGGCACTTTTTCCGGAACTGGCTTGGCCATCCCAGCTTGAAATGCGTTCGGGCCGCCATCTTGTGCGTCCACGCTACGAAATCGAGCAGCGTGGACGCACCCGTATCGCGCATCTAAATGTCGAGCGGGACAATATTCGCCCTGACCCGGCTATCCGAAACTTTGCACCCTCGCTGGGCCGAGGGTTCCTTCTGCCATTCCCCATTCTGGACCCGACAAAGTTCGAGAGCTTCGTTCAGCCTAACCCGATGTCGGAAGCTCTGGAAACACTCCCCGTCCGCCTCGATATTTTCGATGAAGCAGGCCAACCCGTTGGCTCGCATTTCCTCGGAAATCTGCCCCGCGACCACTCTACGGCCATTGCCCTGCATGACCTGACTGATCGTCCGGGCCACGCTGATCTGGTCTATGATTTCCGCGATGGCGGGGAGGCGGATGGCTGGCTTCATGCTTTGATGCGCTATCGTAACCGCGACACGGATCATGCCGCCGAGACCAGCTTTGGTGCCCACATCTTCAACACGCTGATGACATGGCGTTCTGAACCGCAGTCCTATTCTGGGCCACCGCCCGGCCTAACAACACGCCTGTTCCTGAAGCTTGGGCATGATGCGCTGCGGAGTTTCTGCTGCCTGATCCATCCAGCCTCCATCGAAGGCACCAGTACGTCCGAGACGGTTCTGCTGCTTCATGCCGCAGATGGCAGCCTCATTGCCGAGACCACCATCCACATTCAACCTTCAGGGTCGTTCATGGTCCGCCCACACGAACTGTTCGAAGGCGCGCATCTGGAGCGGGCTGGCGTTGGCGGATATGTTCTGATCCGCGATCTGACGTGCCGACTGTTCGGCTATCATGGCCTCGAAAATAGTGAGGGCGGTTTCTCCCTCGATCACATGTTCGGGTTCTGAACCAGCACCCTTCGCCGAAACCGGGAGGCAACCTCCCGGTCCAGCAAGAGGGCAACCGGGCGGGAGAAGAAACGGGACACCGCTTCTCCCAGCCCCCAGATCAGAACCAGACAGATCGGATAGACGATCCAGCCCATGCTTTGTGGCCAATGGTTGTGCTTCCAGATCCGCACAGCCGCCATGACAACGAACATGTGCGTCAGATAAACCTCGTAGGACAACTGCCCCATCCGGCGGACCCACCAGCTTCCTGCGCCTCCTTCGAAAGACCTCCAGCCGCAGGCCAGCACCAGCATGGCGATCCCGGTATAGAAGATAACGATCAGGCCATTCGGGAGCAGGTGCCACAAAGACATCGGGCCCCACATCTCCGCCAGCATCATGAGTAAACCAACAGCCCCCATGACAACAGGCCAGCGCCCTTTGGGTCTGTAGTTGGTAGCAACAATCGCCATGAGCACACCCATCGCGATGGTTCCGACGCCCGTCAGCGTGGCCTGTTCGCGCCAGATTTCGTTGCCATGCAGTGTCGCCCGATAAATCGGCGCGGTGATGGCGAGAGCAACAAGGAGCCCAACCCGAATACGACTGTTCAGGCGGCAGAAGAACGGGAAAAACAGATAGAACAGTTCTTCAATCGAGAGGGACCAGAGTATGGTCCAGCCCGCCACGCTCCAGCCATGCCGTGCCTGCCAGACATTGAAGTACAGACCGAACGCAGCCATTGTCGCACCGGGAAAACTCTGGGCCGGCTTAACGAAGCGGTAATCCTCAAAGCCGATATAATCGAGCAGTCCCAACACCGTGACGAGTGCAACAAGGCAGGGCAGAATGCGTGCGGCACGATGGACAATGAAGGGCAGGGGCTGGATCTGGTCCAGCGACCCAAAGCGCTGAATGACGCGCGATGCAATCAGGAAGCCCGACAGCACGAAAAAGATGCTGACACCTTCACCGCCATTGTAATTCACGCCGACCAGAAGCCAGTGTGGCAGAAAATCACCCAAGGCCGTATGAACAAGGGGAATACGGATCCCGAGATGGTTTCCAAGCACGAGAAGGATTGCAGCACCGCGCATACAATCCAGAGCCGCATTCCGTTTCATTGCAATTCCCTGTCAGACAAAGTGTTTCTGGAGGCGCAATGAGTTCAAAGAAAGGCGAGCGCGTGGCGAAAAAAGCGTCTTGTCAGGGAGTTGGCCCACTGATAAAAGCCCGTCCATCGAATGGGCGCGTAGCTCAGCGGTAGAGCACTGCCTTCACACGGCAGGGGTCACAGGTTCAATCCCTGTCGCGCCCACCATTCGAATTTTCTGAAAATCTGCAGTATTCTTCCAGCAGATATGCTTCCGAACCTGTATTCACAGCCAATGTCGTTTCAGAACTGACTGTAAATATAGCGGCATCTGTCAGCTTTGGTATCGCACACACTCTTTGCGGTACAAACGAAATCGAGTTTTCCTTGGGATTTTCCGCCTTTTCAGAAACTCGTTTCTCTTTGTTTCAATATTGCCATGATCTGGCTTGTTCAGTTCTGCGTTATGCATCGCAGGAGGAACATATGAACAAGATCATTAAAATCGGCACAGGTATTGGCCTGGCCCTCGCTCTCTCTGCATGTTGGGGCCCAGGCCCGGATGGCATGGGTCGCGGCGGTCATCATGGTCATCATGGTGGCGGCCAAGGGGGACCGGGCGGTTATAGCCAGGGTGGCGGCGGAGGCGGCCAAGGTGGTGGCAACATGGGCGGTATGGGCAATGGCGGCCCAGGCGGCAGAATGTGATTTTGGAACCCGGCTCAGGCCGGGTTTTCTTTTGACTTGCCAGTAAGTGGTTCTGAGAATCGTAGCTTCGCAGTCACACCTTCTCAAACACTCGATCGAGGCATGTCAAAAGCAGCTTCAAGTAAAGCTGAGATGGTATTCTTGAAACAATATTTTCTTCTGATGAAAGAGGCTGGGCAGTGAGCCGCAGCTGAACTATCTGGCTCGAATTCCCATAAATCTGCTCCAGAGCGACAGACAGGGGTTTTCGAATGGATGGCTGGATTTTCCAAATATGACTTCGCCATACGGGCCTGGGCTGCGTCATTCTCACGCAGAAGATGTCTACGCCTTTCTGATCGGATGTTCCCTGATTGTCATGGGCCTGATGTGTCTTCACAAAGCAGGTCTGGTAACAGGGGGTGTCGCGGGCATTGCCCTGTTGCTGTCTTATCTTGTGCCTCTGACGCCCGGAAATCTTTTCACGATCATCAACATTCCATTTCTGCTGTTCGCCATCAGGGCGATGGGACCGCAGTTCGCACTCAAGACAACCATTGCGAGCTTCGGCATCACGGCACTGGCCAGCCTGCTCCCGAACGTCCTCATGCTTTCTTACGTTCAGCCGCTCTTCGCAGCCCTGTTCGGCGGAACGGTTATCGGCATGGGTATTCTGTCGCTGGCACGTCATCAGGCGGGCGTCGGCGGCACAGGCGTCATTACGCTTTGGCTTCAGAAGAGCCGCGGGATCAATGCTGGACGGGTCCAGATCATGATTGATGCTGCCATTCTGGCAACGTCAGCTTTCTTTCTTCCTTGGGAAAAAGCGCTTCTTTCCGCTGTGAGTGCTTTTGCCATGAGTAGCGTTCTGATGGTCTTCCACAAGCCTGGCCGTTACATTGGCCACTAACAAGCGACGTATTTTCACCTAAAGGGGCGGGGCCGCGTTCACACTTCGCTGCCCCGATACAGTCGACGACAACTCAATGCGATTTCGGCCGTTCGCCTTTGCCAGATAGAGTGCCGCATCCGCTTGTGCCAGCAAGACACGCAGCTTCAAATTCTTCGTAAGACGCTGAAATGCCACGCCGATACTGACCGTCATCTGAATAAATGTGTTTTCATTCAAAGGAATGGATATTTTTTCAACAGCGAGCCTGATCTGTTCAGCGAGACAGGTCGCTTCTTCGGGAGTGCGGGCCGAAATAGTAAGAGCGAACTCCTCACCACCCAGGCGCCCACAGATCTGGCCTTCCGCCAGAATGCTCGACATTGCATCTGCAACTGCCATCAGAGCGTTGTCACCGATAAAATGCCCGTATGTGTCATTAATCCTTTTGAAGTGATCAATGTCCAGCATGAGAATGGCAATCCCTGATCCCGATCGCGGGAAGTCCTTCGCAATAAGAGAGAGGCTTCGCTCAAGGTAGGCTTGCCGACTCAAAACCTTCGTCAGACTGTCCCATGTAACCGATTGGTTAAGACGCTCTACGAGAGCCCGTTGGGTTGTCATAATCGCAGTTACGGTCAATGGACCCAAAACCAGAAAAGATAACCCCAGACGGAAAGAGACAATCACGCCTGTCCGCTGGTTCATCTGATCAAAATTGAGAAGCCCAGCCTCAACCATGCCCATGACGGTTGCATTGAAAACCAGTACAATGAGACACAAGGGCAGTACCGTATAGCTCAAAGCACACCATAGAAGCGCAGGAACCGGAAACGCTATAGCGCCCGGACCGCCTGTAATGGCCGCAAGACCAACTGATGCGGCTAAACTTCCCACTGGTGCGGCATTTACATTTCGAATGGCAAAAATACTGCGCCAATGGGGGAGCCTCTGTCGGGAAAACCATTCCCGTCCTGCAAAACACACCGGCAGAAGAACAAGATGTCGGTTGAGTTCACTGCTGAACCACAGAATAAAGCGGCTCCATGCCGTACTTCCGGGAAGGGGCATGGAAAGGCCTGTTCCGACCGCAGCGGATGCTCCGGCGGCCCCACTACAGACAAGTAGAAGGTAAAGAACTGACTTAGGACCGATAAGCCCTTCGCTGTCCCTCTTCAAAGCCTTGAAGAGCACATATCCGACACACACACCCGCCAGATTGGCTGCTCCCAACCAGACATTGATCAGAAGCGTGTCACCCATCACCCAGCCTGCCAGCAGATAACCCGCACAGGCCCCAAGCCAGCCAGACATTCTGGCAAATCGGGAATAGGTAATCATGAGCCACAGAAGAAGCGCATTGGCAGGCCATATCTGCGCAAGCTGACCAAAGTGTCTGGAATAAATACCTATTACCGCCGCGAAAAACACAACTCCGGCAACGACAAGTGCAGGGAGGTATTTTTCTGCAATACGGGAAAACATAGGATTTCGAATTATTCCTGGGATGGCGAGTAACAGACCCAGTAAAATCTGCCTCAGTAATTTGTTCTAAAACCTTGAAATATTAACAAAACATGAATGGAGATTCGATCATACTTTACGATAGTTCAGCCCCAGACAAAGACCAACAAAGTAAATCGTAACAAACAGTGCATAATTTCATAAGACCTGTACAGCCAGAAGCAAAGACG